>Ga0163155_10000149_pt1 | contig 79836 bp, 70 predicted proteins | sample OliLakLV19SP4G1_FD_148611 | JGI IMG/M metagenome (GOLD analysis project Ga0163155, IMG submission 148611) | Freshwater microbial mat bacterial communities from Lake Vanda, McMurdo Dry Valleys, Antarctica - Oligotrophic Lake LV.19.SP4.G1 | ecosystem: Environmental > Aquatic > Freshwater > Lake >... | reverse complement strand
GTCTACTACAAAGCCTGTTTGCTCCTTCTCTTGAGCCGCCAAGGGCAAAGCAAGCAGGAGAATAAAGAGACTACTTGTTAAAAACCTCAAAATCCTTTCGTTTAACACCATTTTCGTAAACCTCATCCTCCAATTTTTTTGCAAGTTCAACTTTTCTTTTATTTAAAATAATGTTTTTAATGTCATCCTCTACAAATTCCAACGGGCTTACATTATCTGAAATTTTATAGGCATCCAATTTCAAAAAATAGAGATAGCTAGCATCGCTTGTTTCATAGTAAGAATAGCTACGCAGAAATTGAATTTTGTTGGGGATTTCCGCCAAGGGCGAGTCCGCGGTAAGTTTGTCAAACGCTATCCAAGTAGAGTCTGGCAATTGATAAGCAGCAGAAAAACTTAGGCAATAGGATTTTAGTTCAGCGATATCTTTTTGATCGCCAGAATACAAAAGCGGCTTAATGCGCTGAATTCGGGGGGCGGTTTTGGCTACTTTGATGTAGGTGCCTTGAACGATATTTTGCTTCAACACAAAGTTATCGAGGTGCGATTTGTAATAGGCTTCCATTTCCCCCCGCGTCACCGAATCATTTAAGTTTTTTTTGATGTAGAAATTCTGAAACTCATAACCGATCAAGCTATATCGATATTCAAGCACTTTGCGTTCTACTTCGGCCTCATTGATGTCGATCTTTTTGGCAGCTTCGTTAAGTACCAATTGTTTCCGGATCCAACTATTTACGTAGGAAGAAATTCTGGCTGCACTATCTTCTTGTGTAGCACCAGAGGGTACCATGCCCTTCAATTCATCTAAATATAAGTAAGATTTATCCACTCTTGCTAACGGCTTTCGCAGGTTGCCCAACCCGCTTTTTTCTCCTTTCATACGGATCAGATCGCAAGAACTGAAAATAAATGCCGCAACAGCAAGCAGCAGTAATACCGAAAATCTATCTTTCAATTTGCGTTGCGAGATCATTTCTGGACCAACGTTTTGATAACGATTTTTTTACGTTTCTTGTGTATCTCAACCGGATACTTTTTTCTCAAACTGTCCAGCCATTTTTTTTCTAGTTCCACTTGGTAATCTGAGATTACACTTGCCCTCGCCTCCCTGAACGTTTTTGTGCCGGGGGCCACCAATCGGGCAATTTCTACCAAATAGAAATTCTTATCCAGTTCGGTCTCCTGCAAACCGGCAGCCCAAGTTACTTTATCAATAACTTTGCTTTCGCCCTTCTCATAATTTCTAAACGGCTGTACAGATTTAAATTTTTTCAGGTCGGCTTCTTTCAGCGTATCGCCCTTTGCTACTTTCTTTTTGAAATCTTCGATCAACTCTTTATCGGTAGCTGAAAAAATACGCGCTTCCACACGGTTGCCCCCTTGATATTTGGTCGCATTTCTTTCATAATAATTGAGTTGTCCAAGCGTGTCTTCAGAAGCCTTGTTCCAAATTTCTTTTTCCATGATTTCAAAGAAGAGAATTCCCTCTCTGTATTCCGTCAATAGGTTTTTATACTCAGGTTTTTCTATTTTAAGTTTTTCCTCCTCTGCTGAGGTGATGGTTTCTTCTACAAAATAGTTGTACAGCTGATCCATGTATGCAGCAGGAATCATAGTGGAAGAAGCTTGATTGGTTTTTAAAAACGAGATAAATTGAGCCACCGTAACAACACTGTTTTGAATAGAGAATAGCTTTTGTGTTAGCAACGCAGCCTGGCCACGATAGCTCCATTTGCCCTTCGTCAAGCTGGAATCAGCTAAGCTCAGAATGGTCTTCTTGGTTTCAGGCACCTCAACAAAGCCAAAATCTTTCCTCCGTTTAGCGGCCATTGCTTGTTGGGAAATTTGCAGGCGCTCATCACGGGCTACTTTTCTTTTCAGAGATTCAGCCAGCTCTGAATAGGGGGGGAGTGGAATCTTTTTTTCTAACCGCACGATATGCCAGCCGATGGAAGATTGAAAAGGATCTGACAGATCACCGGGCTTCTGCATAGCAAACGCGGTGTTCTCAAATTCAGGAACGGAAGCCAGCGCACCCACACCAAACGCCCGAAGTTTTCCCCCGGAATCTTTAGTGTTGCTGTCCTCCGAGTTTTCTTTGCAAAGCTCATCCCACGCACGACCGGCTTTTAATTGATCAAAAATTTCAAAAGCCTTGTTTTTAATTTTCACATCATTCGGTGTTCCGGTCCGAAGCAAAATGTGTGAGACTTCCACTTCACCTCGTGCCGGCTTTTTGTCGACTACTTTTATCAAATGATAACCAAAACGGGTGCGAACAATGTTTGTAATTTCTCCTTTATCGGTTTTGTAAGCAGCTTCTTCAAATGGATAGACCATTTGCATGGCGGTAAAATACCCTAAATCCCCACCGTTATATTTGGCCGAAGGATCTTCAGAAAGTTCCCGGGCTAATTTTTCGAAATCTTCACCTGCTGCAATTCTCTTTTTGATGTCTCCTATTTTATTGAACGCAGCCAATGTGTCTGCTGGAAAAGCATCGGGTTTTAGATTGATCAGGATATGGGACGCCCTTACTTCTTGGGTCAGATGTTCGTACGCCTCCTTTGTCAATTTCTCCAAGGCATCTGGTTCGGCTCGGTAAGGTTTTTTTAAATCCTCGCGGTAAGTCTTGAACTCTTTTGTGAATTTTGAAGTCGTATCCATGCCAAAGGCCTTTGCTTCAGTTACCTTTAATTTAAAGTTGATGAATAGGGTTAGGTATTCGTTGATTTTGGCTTCGGTAAAATCTTCGGGCTTGTTCTGATGGTTTTTTTTGTAGAGGTAAATGAACTCATCAGTAAACGTGGGCGTGCGGTTAACTGAAAAAAGAACGGTCGGTTGCTGGTTTCTCTTTGATTGGGCAAAGCCAATCAGTGCAATACAACTAAAAGCAGTCAAAACAACGGACCTGAGCATGAATGTCTATTTAAGGATTGCAAAAATAACAGGAAAAATCAAGAGTAATAAGTAAGCCAAGATTTGGGCGATTTTGTTTTTTTCTACATTATAAACGAGACAATGCTCGCTAAATTGACTTGGTGAGACGGCACACGTTTTTTCCTCCCTCGCGCACGTATTCAATTTTGTCCATGATGGTCTTTACTAAACGAATGCCCAAGCCGCCTTTCCTCTTTTCGTGCACGAGGCTGTCAATTTCCGGTTCGTGAAATTGGTTGATGTCAAACATCGATCCGTCATCAATAATCTCAAAAATAAACTGCCCCTTTGCGGGAATGTGGATGTTCAATTCAATGTGATGGTCTGGATTGCAGTGGTGAGCGTGAATCATAAGATTGGAAAACATTTCATCCAACGCTAAAACAATTGCGCCCAATTCCAGATCAGTCACACCTTGCCCTGCTAGGGAGTTTCGGATAAACTCCCGCACACCTTTAAGGTTATTAAGACTACAGCCGGTGTTAAACTGATGACTCATTTACCAATGTTTTTGCTTCTTGCTTGTCTGGCCGAATGTTTAAAAGGTCAGCCAATCCTAAAATGCTGAAGGTGTTTAAAACCCGCTCTTTTAAGCCATACAAGACTAGCGTTGTCTTTTTGTCCTTCAATTCTTCGATGTAGGACATAAATACCCCCAAACCAGCCGAGGAAATGTATTCCAAGGCGGTGCAATCCACTACTATTTTTTTGAATCCTTCTCCCACACTTTTGGCAATGGCCAAGTCTAATTCGATGGAGGAACTCGCATCAATTTCCCCCACAATGGAGAGAATGTCAATTCCGTCTTCTTGCAATCTTCTGATGTGAACCATGTAGTTTTAACGGTTTTGGTTTTTTTATGTTTTGTTTATCTGAACTTTACAGTCATAGACGTATAATCATCATTAATATCTTCGGATCCCGAGAACTCATATAATTTTTCAATTACAATTTCTTCAATTTCCCTTGAACTTTTCGCAGCGTTTTGTTGTAATGCCAGAGACAACCGATCGTAGCCGAACTCTTCATTTTTATCGTTTTTGGTTTCCGTAATTCCATCTGTGTAAAGCATCATCACATCGCCTGGGGCGTACGGAAATTCATTGTCTTCCACAAAATTGCAATAGTCGTTGGTGCGCACCATTCCCAGCGCGGTGCCTTTATCTTTTAAATATTGTGTCTGATTGGTTGAAGACTGGTAGAAAAGAACAGGACAGTGCCCCGCCCGTGAGTAATGTACTTTTTTTGTTTTGGTATTGATGATAAAGTAGGTGGCGGAAATAAATGAGCCTCTTTCCAAGCAATAAACCAGTGCTTTATTTGCTTTAGCCATAAAATCTTTCGGGCTCGGCCCTTGTTGCGGAGGCTATGAAAGATCCCCTTCATTTGAGACATGTGAAAGGCCGCGGTTGTGCCTTTGCCGGACACGTCTGCTATGATCAATGCAATCTCATGATCGCTAATTCTAAGGGTGTCGTAATAATCGCCACCCACCTCATCTGCGGAGGCTGAAAAGGCGGAAATTTCAAAGTCGGCATCTTGCTCTAGCCTTGTGGGCAACAAACTTTGCTGCACTGTTTTGGCAATTTTTAGCTCTTCTTTATAACGCTCGTTTTGAAAGGCCTCCTCCATTAAGCGAAAGTTTCCGATAGAGATACCCGCCTGATTGGCAAAAGCCGAAACGATGCGTGTCATTTCTTTGTTGAAACCATCGGGCAGTTCTTTTAATAGCGCCAACGTGCCGATGGTTTCATCTTTTACTTTGATGGGGAATGCCAACAACGAACGGAAGCGACTGCTTTTTAACGTGCCCAAAAGCTTTGAGAGATTTTTGGTCTTGTCACTGCTTTGCTCTAGCGCCCCCTTGACTTTATTTTTTTCCAAATGGGCATGAATGTCTTTTGTCTCCCTTTCGGTGATTTGATGTGTAAAAAGACGTTGCTCATTTTCTCTTCCCTTAATTTCCAACCACGCGGCATCGGCAAAAACAGAACTCACCGAACTTTCCAATAAAATATTGTAAACACTTTCTTCATTCTGTTCCGTTTGAATGGATTGGCTGATGCGTTGAAAATTCACCACTTCCTCTAGCTTTTGTTCGAACACAGAAGATGTAGGCAGGTTAAATAAGATCACTAAGAAAGAGAACGTCATGTAGGTGAGCACAAACGCCAGAAGCGCGATGTTGAACACGTGGCTTTGAAAATCGAGGAAGATTTTACTTTGTTGGCTGATCTGATCAGACCACATCGTAACAGAATAAAGGAAATAAACTAAATAGAAAATAGAAAGGAGCAGCAACAATAGACTTGTCCACTTTTGTTTGAAATTAAGATACGCCACCCAACGCATATTGGCCGAAAGCACAAGTCCCAATAAACTAATAATCACAATCGCCACGGTGATAATAGTGTCAGAAATCACAATGTGGACGCTGTCATACACCAGAATACTCATGAGCAGCAACTCAAACACCGACCACGCGCGCATCAACCACTTCGATTTTTGATAGAGAATTAATCGCTTCCACGAAGTAAAAGCGGCCAATAAAAAATTGATAAAAAGGGCAAGTGTGATCTGGTACACCACGTCCATAAACAGGATGTTACTTGCCAGCTTTGTATTGCCTAGTAGAAACAACACCAGCCGCACCGCCAAAGAAGCAACCGTGGCAATCAACCCGGTAGCAAAAACTTTCCAAAGTAAATCGGTGAAATTCAAGCTTTCGTCTCGCTCAATCTGAAACTTGTAGTAGTAAAAAAGGGAGATGATGAAAGCATCCAACATTACCCTTGGCAGCCAATTGGGGATGCCAGAAGGCAGTGATTTTAGGTCGCTGTAAATGACGGTGACGTCAGCAAAAACCAAGATGACCCAGGCGATGATCGCACATAGCGTAGTGAGACGAATGAGAGCCTTGGTTTTGGACATCTTAACAAAAACATGGCCAATCAAGAGGTTGGCCATGCAATAATAATTAATAAAAAGGCTATATAATATCTTTACAATAGGTGCTTTTTCTACTTCCTACTGTAGTTCGGGGCTTCTCGGGTGATGCTCACATCGTGCGGATGGCTTTCGTGTACGCCCGCTGCGGTGATCTTGACAAACTTTGATGATTTAAGTCTCTCCAAATTTTTGGCTCCACAATACCCCATGCCTGCCTTTAACCCACCTACCAATTGGTACAAAACTTCTGCTACCGATCCCTTGAAAGGCACTCGACCTGAGATACCTTCTGGCACTAGTTTTTTAATGTCATCTTCCACATCCTGAAAATAACGGTCTTTCGAACCGTCTTCCATGGCTTCTAAAGAGCCCATCCCTCGGTAGGATTTAAATCTCCTTCCTTCGTAAATAATAAGTTCACCGGGTGCTTCTTCCGTTCCGGCCAAAAGTGACCCAATCATTACGCTATCCGCACCAGCGGCCAAGGCTTTTACAATATCTCCCGAAAATCGAATGCCGCCATCGGCAATCGCTTTCACTCCTGAACCCTTCAATGCTTTAGCGGCTTCATAAACGGCAGAGAGTTGAGGCAGGCCGATCCCCGCCACGATGCGCGTGGTGCAAATGCTACCGGGACCAACACCTACTTTTACGGCATCCACTCCAATTCTGGCCAATGCTCTGGCCGCTTCGCCAGTGGCAATATTGCCCACCACCATCTCTAACGATGGGTATTTTCTTTTCACCTTTTTCGCAGCATCCATCACGCCTTTGGAATGACCGTGAGCGGTATCTATACTGATCACATCTACTCCAGCAATTTGCAACGCTTCAATCCTGTCTAAAATATCGGGTGTAACGCCTACAGCAGCACCTGCTCTCAGTCTTCCAAATTTATCCTTGCAGGCGTTGGGCTTGTTTTTCTTTTTTAGGATGTCTTTGTAGGTGACAAGCCCCGTGAGCTTTCCTTTCTTATTGACGATCGGAAGCTTTTCAATCTTATAATCCTGTAACAGTAACTCTGCTTTTTCTAAGGTGATTCCTTCCGGTGCTGTGATTAGATTTTCTTTCGTCATGATTCGCTCGATAGGCGTAGACATATCTTTTTGAAAACGCAAATCACGATTTGTAATGATACCTACGAGTTTACCGTTTTGGTCGATTACGGGAATACCACCGATCTTAAACTCACGCATGATCTTTTCAGCATCTCGCACCGTAGAAGTCACCAGCAGCGTTACCGGATCCAGGATCATACCGCTTTGGGAACGCTTTACTTTACGCACCTGATTCGCCTGCGCCTCGATCGACATGTTTTTGTGGATGAACCCCAAACCGCCTTCGAGTGCCATGCCAATCGCCAAATCAGCATCGGTGACAGTATCCATGGCGGCAGAAATGATCGGGATATTTAGCTTAATATTCTTGGTAAGATACCCTGATGTATCCGTTTCGCGGGGTAACACTTCGCTGTAAGCCGGAACGAGAAGCACGTCATCATACGTCAATGCTTCAAAGAGAAATTTCTTGGGGTCGAGTGCCATTGCAAATAATTTACGAGTGATTATTTGCGGGGCAAAACTAACGAGTTGGGGTGTAAGAAACTAATTTTAATGATCACAAATGTCCCATTCAAGTAATCACGTATATCATTTATCATTAAACTGTTCGTTCAAAGAAGAAAATCAACTTATTTTAGATCAAATGCCATAGTTATGAGAAAATGCTTTACTATTTTTTTGATTTCGTTGAATAGCTACTCATTCGGTCAAACCAAAGTAGAGCTATCAGTCTCAGGTCTACAACAACCGGTGGAGGTGATTCGCGATGAGTTTGGGATAAACCACATCTACGCCCAAAACGAACACGATTTGTTTTTTGCTCAAGGATATTGCGCTGCCAAAGACCGTCTCTTTCAATTTGAACTCTGGCGCAGGCAAGCGACAGGTACGATGGCCGAGTTACTAGGGCCAAAAGAAATCCTCCGCGACAAAGGCGCACGGTTGTTCAAGTTCCGAGGGGATTTGAAGAAAGAGCTCAATCATTATCATCCCCGTGGCAAACAAATCATAACGGCATTTACCGATGGCGTAAACGCATACATCCAAGCAACTGAAAGAAATCCTGATTTGCTTCCGTTGGAATTCAAATTATTGAAAACAAGACCTCAAAAATGGACACCTGATCTTGTTATCTCGCGGCACCAAGGGTTGCTGGGCAATATTGCTGAAGAAGTTTCAATTGGTAAGTTGGTGGCGCTGTTGGGCGAAGAAAAAGTAAAAGATTTGATTGTGTTTGAGCCGGGCGAGCCCAATTTGAAAATGGACCCAGTAATTGATCAAAAACTTTTGTCGGCCCCAACCACAGAATTGTACGATGCATTTCGCAAGCCATTGAGTTTTACTCCGCAAGATATTTCGCTATCAGCAAACCTGGATTTGAATCAATATAATCGATTAGCGAAAGCCGATGATGAGGCGTATCAAAAACTGATGGAAACAGAAAGAAATACCATTGGAAGCAACAATTGGATTGTTAGCCCGCGCCTTTCGCAAAGTGGGTTTCCACTTTTAGCTAACGATCCGCATCGCGCCTTGTCAGTTCCGTCACTTCGTTACATGGTACATTTGAATGCGCCCGGTTGGAATGTGTTAGGAGGAGGCGAACCAACAATCCCCGGCATTTCAATTGGCCACAATGACTTTGGCGCTTGGGGGCTGACTGTTTTTGATTTGGATGCGGAGGATTTGTACGTCTATCAACTCAATCCACAAAACCAGCGTCAATATAAATATCAAGGGAAGTGGGAAGAGATGCGTATGATCAAGGATACGATCACAGTAAAAGGAAGTGCTGATGTCTTGGTTGAGCATTTTTATACACGCCATGGCCCAGTTACTTTTTTAGATTTGAAAAATAACGTTGCCTATGCTATGCGATGCGGTTGGATGGAAATAGGCGGGGCGCCTTATATCGCTAGCTTGCGAATGGATCAGGCAAAAAATTGGGAGGAGTTTCGCACAGCATGTTCCTTTAGCCATATTCCTGGAGAGAACATGATTTGGGCCGACAAAAAGGGAAACATCGGTTGGCAAGCAGCTGGGGTAGCGCCTGTGCGAAAAAATTGGGATGGACTGGTTCCAGTTCCGGGTGATGGTCGATTTGAATGGGAGGGCTATCTGCCTATAAAATCATTGCCAAATGTATTCAATCCCGCCAAGGGATTTTGGGCAACGGCCAATGAGAATTTGATTCCTAAAAACTATGCCCATCGCAATGCCGTGGGATGGACATGGGCAGATCCTTACCGAGTTGATCGCATTAACGAAGTTCTTAGCTCGGGGAAGAAATTTAACACCGATGACATGATGAAGCTGCAGCATGATTACCTGTCCATCCCAGCCAGGACATTGGTGCCGCTGTTGCAAGATTTGAAATCGTCAGATGAAAAAACAGAATCGGCTCGGCAACTTTTATTGAAATGGAATTTTGTAATGGATCGTTCTTCGGTGGAGGCGGGCATTTATGCCGCTTGGGAAAAGAAAATCACAGAAGAAGTTCTTCCACTTTTTGTGCCCGAAAATGCAAAAGAGATGGTAAAATATATTCCGTTGACAAGAGTTGTTGAGTGGATTTCAAAACCCAGAAAGGAGTTTGGAGCGGATGCAACTGCTGGCCGCAATCAATTTTTGCTTTCAACGCTACAACATGCCGTGGATTATCTTTCGATAAAACTCGGCAATGAAATCTCTACATGGCAGTATGGACAGATCAATTATCATCACGCGCTGATCAAACATCAGTTGGGCAATGCGGTAGACGAGGTGATGAGAAAGAAACTTGAGGTGGGTCCATTGCCCCGTGGGGGAAATGGGTCTACACCGGGCATGACTACTAATGCGGACAATCAAACTGCTGGTGCTACTTTTAGAATTGTGACGGATGTGGCCGACTGGGACAAGACCATGTTCACAAATGCGCCTGGGCAAAGCGGGGATGTGGATAGTCCATTTTACAAAAACCTATTTCCGTTGTGGAGCAACGATCAATATTTTCCGGTTTATTTTTCTAAGGAAAAGATTGAAAAAGCAATGAAAGAAAAAATAGTATTAAAATCCCTGCGTTAAATCCTTGAATAGGTCAGGTGCATACCAAACGAGTGCGCCATATCCGGCAAAGCGAATAACGCGGGTAAGGCAGATAAGTAAAAAATGTTTGAAGCTGAGATTCACCGAGCCGGCTAGCATACACGTGGCAGAAAAGGGAACGGGGGTTACGGCTCCCACGAATACTAAGTAGCCGCCATACGTTTTTAACTTTCCTTCGTATTGCTTCAAGTACTTTTCCCGAATGCGCTCTTGATAAAATTTAGTTTTGGAAAATACTTTGCCAATGTAGTAGCCTAAGATCCCAGCTGCATACGATATGATAGAGAGAATGGCTAAGTTGGTAATAAAACCCCTAAGATTAATATCATCCAATATCCAAATCATCATAAAAATCTCGGGAGGCAAAAGGCCAAAAACAATCTCTGACAAAGTATAGATACCGTACAAAATGCCCGGGTTCGCTCTAATGCTGTCAACGTGGTCTTTGAAATTTTGTTGAATGTAGCCCTCCAACAAAACAAACACGGCAATAATTACCACAAACCCTACCAAGCCTTTAAGTAAATTGCGAAACAGAAAGCTGGAACGTGTTTCTTCTTTTTCTTCGGAGGGCTGCATGCTTAGTTTAAGATTGGATGCCTTTTAAAGGGCTTGTTCTCGTCAAATAGTTTTCGGTATGTAATATGCGTTTTTGAAACGAACCCACCAACTTGTTCTACCACGGTGATCATTTTTGGATTGAAATCGCCAATCCAATTCATTTCATATTCCTCATACCTCTTGTACTGGTCTTGCAAAACTGCACGGGCCGCCAATATCATCGCCCCATCCGCTCCTTTGCCTTGATGCTCTGGTACCACCCCAAACAAAATACCAAAAGCTTTCTTATTCGTTTTTCTAACCGTGTGCCATAGAAATTTTATTTTTCCAATCCAATCTAATTTTCCGTTTACATGCTTAAAAATCTGATTGATTTCCGGCAATGAGAGGAAAAATGAAATGGGCTCGCCTTTGTAAAAGCCGAAGTACAAAAGCCTTTCATCTAAAATTGGCTTCATTTGCTTCACGATCAGAGTTGCTTGCTGAGAGGTGATCTCTGGGTTATCTGCACGATTGGCCCACGCCTTGTTATAAACGGTGCGCAAGTACTCTCCTAATTTTGGGATTTCATCTTTTCGCAGATGGCGAAACTCATAGTCTGGTTGTTTGCCAATTAACTCTGCCTTGTGATGCAATTTTGGTGAAAGCGGTTCGATGACTTTTCGAGCGAATGTGAATTGATTAAAATAAACCTGAAAACCATATGCCTCAAAAAAATCTTTGTAGTAGGGGGGATTGTAATTGCATTGATAATTTGGTTCGCGCTCATAGCCATCTACGAGCAATCCCCACCACCGATCGCGGCTGCCAAAATTGACAGGACCATCCATTGCTTCCATTCCTTTTGATTGCAGCCAGTTTTTTGCAGCATCAAATAGTAACACAGCTGCCTGTTTGTCGTTAATGCATTCAAAAAAACCCAGCCCCCCGGTTGGTTGATCATTTCCTTTTTTTTCTGTCTTTTGATCAACGAAGGCAGCAATCCTTCCGATCGTTTGATGCTGATCATTTTTCAGCAGCCAGCGGATCACCTCGCCATGACGAAAGGTTTTATTTTTCTCAGGATTAAAAACATTTTCAACGTCTTTGTCCAATGGACGAATCCACGCAAGTGAATTTTTGTAGATGGAAAGGGGAAATAACAAAAACTCTTTTTTGTCGGCTGCAGTGACAACTTCTTGCACAGTCATTCTAAAAAAATTAATTAGAAATCACTAAAATATGGTTCGGGAGCTTTAATTCAAAGGTAGTACCCTTACCCAGTTCACTGGATACTTTCAGTAGACCGCCCAATTTATCGATGGCATTTTTTACGATATACAAACCTAAACCAGAGCCGTCCGATTGTTCGCTCGCGCGATAAAACATGTCAAAGATTTTGTTTTGATCGAGTTCACTAATGCCTATACCGTTATCGGAAAAAATGATGATTGCCCTGTCGGGGTTAATTTTTATCTCGATTTTTATCTCGGGATTTACTTTTTCAAAATCTCGGTACTTAATGGCATTGGAAACCAAGTTGCGGAAAATCTCGCCCATCCGCCACTGATCGCTTACAAACTCTTCGCCTTCTACGGTAATTGTTTTTTTGATAGCGTCCGCGCCCTTTAAGTAGCTGAGGTCTGTAAACGCCCCTTCGATTAAGTGTGCGAAATCTATATTTTCAATCTTCACCTCTACTTTCAAATTCTTTGAGTGACTTAGTACGTCACTGATAAAGTGATCCAATTGTTTTATTTTCTGTCCAATTAATTTAATGTATTCGGCTAGGCTGTCGTCATTTCCCTCCATCTTGGCTAGATTCACTAACCCTAACACCGAAGACAAGGGCGCGCGTAAATCGTGGGAAACTTTGTAAACGAAATTGTCAAGCTCTGCATTTCGGATTTTTAATTCTTCCTCGGTTTTCTTCTGATCAGTAATATCAACATAAGATCCAAAAATGCCGATCGTTTTATCATCCAATGAGATGGGCACGCCATACACAAGAACGGATAATTTCTGTTGACTTTTTGTCATTCGCACGCTCTCTATCCGCATAATTTCTCTGGCGGAAATGAGGGTATCTAAGTCACTTCCTTCCTGTTGAAGGTCTGCCGGAACGATAAACTGATTCAAGCCTTTTCCCATCAACTCTTTGAGCTTGTAGCCAAACATTTTTTCAAAGCCCTGATTAACCAGTAGCACTTTTCCCGTTTCGTCCAACATCACTTTGCCAAAGGGGGAATTGTGAAACAGCTGTGTAAAAAGTATTTCGGATTTGCGAATAGCCATTTTTGCCGACCGAACTTCCGTCACATCTTTTACGATCGCCTGGATAGCAGGTTGATTTTTGTAGGTAAAGGGAATCCCGATTGTTTCAGCGTAAATTTCTTTTCCATCTAAACGTATAAAGCGTTGATCCATTGGAGGAGAATCCTTTCCACTCAAGACCATTTTCATTCTTTCTTGAAAATCAAGCAACTTATCTGGTTGGATAAAAGCGCTGATAGGTTTTCCAGTCAACTCTTCAACCGATTTTGCCCCCATTATTTTGGCGGCATTTTCATTGACATAAACGAACACGCCATTTTGAATAATCCCAACCCCCAGTGGTATTGTCTCCAATAGTCGCTGATACCGATTTTCAGCTTCCGTGCTAGCAGAGGCATCCGTGAATATACCCGTCCAAACAACTCGGCCATCCGCCATTTTTGAAGCATTAGCAATGGCGCTTACCCAAATTATTTTTCCGCTCGATTGAACAACTCGCCCCTCCCAGTTAAAATTTTCGGCATTCTTTAGCCAACTTTCATATTTCGGAATGAACGAAACCTGTTCGTCAGGATGGATAAAGGATAAAAGAGGCAGGCTGCCTTCCAATAGCGATTCGCTAGTGAACCCAAAAAGCACTTCGCAGTGCGCGCTGATGTAAGTGAAATCTTTTCTTCCGGTGGGGAAGTAAGTATACTCAAATACTGCGGCTGGTAGTTTTTCAAGTATCGTATCGGCTGCCCTATTCCTTTCCATAAGAAATTGTATCAATGAGATGTTCTAAAAATAGTTTAACTAGATGAAACACCTGCCAGTAAGTTGTAAAAATTAAAAAACCCGTAAAAGCTAAACGCACATTTAGGTCAACGTTACAAAAGAAAATAGAATTTTTTAGGTTCTTTTTTTCGGGCGGCACAAATAAAAATTTGCTCACCGTAAGGGTGAATCAATTACCTTTATGCAAATGAAGTACCTGCCTATAAAAAGTATCCTGTTCGGTGTGTTGATGTCGGTATCTGTAGTAGCCCAAGTTCAAACCGGTAAAGCTTCTTTTTATGCTGATCGATTTGAAGGCAGCCCTACCGCCAGCGGTGAAAAGTACAAGGCGTCAAAAATGACAGCCGCCCACAAAACCTTGCCATTTGGTACGAAGGTGAGAGTTACCAATTTGGTGAACAACGCATCCGTGGTAGTTACCATCAACGATCGTGGACCCTATGTGGAGGGGAGAATTATAGATATTTCAAAGGCTGCTGCGGAGCGGTTGAGTTTTTTCAATCAAGGGACAGCGGAAGTGCGTTTGGAGATTGTAGATCCAACGGACGGAAAACAAGATACCCAACCCGTGCCGGTAGATAATGTGGTTGTGGACGACAAAGAGACCTATGATTTTGACATCGCCCGCATAAGTCCTTCAGGTTTTGGAATTCAACTTGGGACTTATCAGGAATTGGTAAACGTGTTGAAAATTGCCGACAACTTGAAAAAGGCCCACAAGAAGAAAGTGGCGGTGAAGGTTAAAATCATCAACGGTGTAAAGTTTTACAGCATTATGTTGATCGGTTTTTCGAAGCGCGAAAAAGCGCAAGGGCTAATGGGGGATTTGAAGAAAAAATTCCCAGACGCCTTTGTTATCGATTTTAGCAAATAAAAAGCTAGTTCATTTTGCTGATCCACCGCCTGACCAATTCAACGCCCTCTTCATGAACTAACTTTCTTCCCAACTCCGGCATCATAATGCCCGGGTGTGTTGATTCAATCCGGTATTGAAGAATGGATTCATCCGGCTTGCCCGGCACAATACCAAATAACCGGCCACCAGAACCTTTGCCAGCGGCAATGGGCGCTTTGCCAACACCTAACACGGTTGATTCATTTACACTCGTTAACAAGTGCAACCCACTGGTTTTAGCTGAACCATCTTGACGATGGCAATGAGCACAGTTAATTTCTAGCCAGGCACGGGCGCGTTTGGCAATAGATTCATTTTTATCTTCATAGGACGCCAGCAGTGGAACGGATTCTATGGGTGGAAGATCTTCAAGCATTTCGTGTTGCTGCCATTCTACTAATTGGTTTTTACTTTTCGATGGGCCGTTTAGCTGGCGTGCCGATGGCCCGATGGGAGAAATTTTGTCTCCACGCAAGTGGCAACCCTTGCATTGATTGATGTTGGGCACAGAATAATTTACCTGCCTTTTTTCTCCATCGTAGTGAACCCATTCTACGTCAATATTTTTTCCCGCAACATCCAGAAAAGCTTCGGTCTGCTCGTCATTCCAAATATAGGGGAGGGCCTTCCATTCGCCATTTTCCAAAATCAGCAAGCGCGTTTCCAAAATTCTGATGTTATTCTCCGGTTCTCTAAAATCAGACGGGTAATAAAAATTCTTGATGATCACAGTGCCTTCCGGAAAATCCAATACTTCGGTTGCGTTATAACTTGCTTTTTTGCCTTTTGGAATTTTTACGAATCGCTTCTTGTAGGCGTAATCGCTAAATAAAGCTGAGTTGAGTGAATAAGGAATTACACCTTCAGTGGGTTGCAGGTTTTTTAAATCGCCCACAAAAAAACCATAGCTGGAAAGTTTTGCAATGCCAACGGAAGAAAGATCAACCGGTGATGCCTCTGCTTCTATCAAAACTAAATCTGCCTTCCTATGCTGACATGAGCAGGTCAACATAATTAACAAACCCAACACTAAAGTCTTTGTCATGCGCTAATGTAAACTGCCTATTTACCCTCCGTAGCGATAGCGGAGGAGGGCTGCTTAAGGCCTACTTCTGCCAACCCTGCGCTTAACTTCTTGCACACAAAAGGTACTACATCTTTGGAGAGCGATTTGAAATCATTTGCAGCATCTAAATTGATGAAGGTGATTTCTCCATTATCACCAATGCAGATGCCCCGTTCTTTTTGTTTTGGGTTTTCGATACCATCGTACAACACATCGGGGGTAGCCATAAATGATTTCGTAATGAGTAGCTTACCAATGTCATTACCGATGGAAGGAAACCAATGGCTATTTTTAAATCGATTATCTCGAATCGTAACATTGTAGGGAAATGCATTGTAGAGTGAATCTTCCTGATAGCGGTTGTTCACCGTTTGTACGCCACCGATGGAGCCCCTTTGTTGTACCTCTTCTTTATTCAGCGCGGCCACCAATTCATAGCTGACCACTGCCACACCTACGGTTCTGTTATTAACAATGTCATTGTCAAACACGTCAATGTCATGTGTTGCTAAGATCATCATACCTGAACCGGGGGGTATGCTGGCTACGATGTTTCCCTTCTGTGCAAAATTTTTGTGATTATTGTCGTGAACGTTATTCTTAAATACTTTGGTGGTGTGGCCGTACTTATTTAGCCCCGGCAAATCAAAAACAAGAATCCCACCTGTGTTGTGATTAGCTTCGTTGCCATAGATTTCTACCCATCTGGAATTTTCCGCCTCAATGCCGGCAACGTTCCAATAAGCTTTGTTATATCGTATGATCACGGTGTCCGATTGGCCCACATAAATTCCTGCATCGGAGGAGCCCATGGCAATACAATCTTCAATGATCACACGCGTACAAAGAACCGGGTAAAGAGCATACGCGCCATTCTCTGTTTTAGGACCATCTGCCCACGCAGAACGTACTTTACGAAATGTAATCCCTTGCGTATCGTTCACTTTTAGGTTGTCACCTTTTGCATCCTCAACAGAAAAGGCAGTGAGCAAAATGTTTTTGCTGTTGCTAATGTGCATGCCTTCCGCGCCCTCGGTTTGGTTCTTCCAACTCAAAATGGTTTTGTCCATGCCCTTGCCTTGGATCACCACGTTTTTCTTGCCATCCATGGTTAGGCTTTTTGTGAACATGAAATGGCCTTCCGGCAGATGCACGGTATCGCCATCGGCCACTGTAATTAATTGTGTTTGCAAAGATTTTTCAATGCTCTGCCAAGTGCGGGGGCGTGAGTCTTTTTGAGAGCAGCCAATCAATAGGGTTAACAAAAGAAAGAGTAGGCGTTGCATAAGTTGAGTATTTGCAAGTGAAGATAGGGAATTTTTAAGATTAAATGTTTTCACCATGCGGACAATTTCATGCAACGCTGTCTGGCCGATGGTAGGGGACGCCAAGAACTCATCGTTTGAAATAGTTCTGTTACGGAAAGCAAAATCGAAAAGGGCGGGGATGTTTGCAGATAATTTGGCGAGGGCTTCGGCCAGGGATAATAGCAGAAAGCCCGCTAAGGGGTGGACGCGTAGGGGCGCGGACTTGCAGCGGATAGCCCGGCCTGAACTGTGCGGGATGTGCGTTGGCGTGAAGGGGCCGCCTCATGATTGTTGTTTTCGGTCTTTAATTTTCATCCCAAATAAAAACCACATGGTATTAAATGGCCTTAGCAATAAAAGATAAATGGCTACGCAGCACACTAATGTCAAAAAGCAAATGCTCCAATATTTGGCGGCAATGCTCCACGGCAATTGGCAGATGTAATAGCCGATGGCGATGATCACGGATTGATGTAAAATATAAAATGTATAAAGTGCCTCGTTGATTTTTGAAAGCCATCCTTCGCAGCAAAGTCTCCCGCCTCGGGGACTTCGCGTAATTCATTACTCTAGTATGCAAGCAAAAAATAATAATTTTGGTGCAACCTAAACATGAGCACTAAAAGAAAGATACCAAACAGCGTTGGCATTTACTTCATCGTTAAAATGCGGAGTCCCCGAGGCGGGAGACTCCGCTAAGAAAAGGAATCTTCAAGATACGTTGTGACTTTTTGATAAGGAAGGCCTAGTTCATTCGAGAGTAGATTTTTGCCATGTGAATCAGTTATCAACCCTAAGTCATAATATTTACCAAAATTTAAGCAACTCAGAGCCCAACAGAAGAGATTGTATTTGTACTCTGGCCATCCTCCGTTAAATCTTTCATTAACATTGGTGCGATCTCCTGTTAAGGTAGGGACCAAAAACTTTGAATAATCCTCATTCCGGCTTTATTGATATGTCTACTTTTTTTCTGGATAGTACATATCCCAGTAGGATGGATTATAGGCAATATCTTCCGGGTGCCAGTTTTCAGGCTTATTTTCAATTAATTGTACGTTGTCTGTGATTATTTTTTTGAAAAATACTTTATGATTGATCCAGTATGTTTTATTCTTTTCGATGTGTGGGAAAGTGCTGGTAATAACGTATGGGTAATATTTTTGTTTGTAGCTCTTATAAACAATGTCTATCTTTTTTTTCCCAAGTACCAAGGTATGTCGGATGATAGCCAGGTTATTGATCGCTATATAGATTGTTCCATCATAGTTAGGATTTACTCCGTCCTTGCTTCTTTTTTTTTCATCTGCCCCTAGCCAATAGTTGATCACACAAACTGTATCCTTATCGAAATACGTAATCCCAGCATTCTTGAATTTCATTTTTTTGAATATTGAAGGATTAAAAATCGAATAAAAATTCTTATTTCCTACTCCAATCTGATCAATCAAGGAAATGTCAAATGCTGGAAAATACGGAAAGTAATATTTTATTGTTTTCCTGTCAATGCTGCCCGTGATAGGGTTGATTCCTGATTCTCTTTTTTGAATTATTTTAGAAACGTGCAGTGCCCCCCCTTCCATATACCCTTTTCGATATGTCAATAGGATGGTTTCGATAACGTAGGGATTCTGGATAGAATCACTTGTCGTCAACTTGGAATAGAATTCCATGTTGAATTGGGTTTGGGCATAATTATTTGGGATTGATCCTATCGCTTGGTTAAGCAGGGTTTCTGGATCAATCGGTTTTTCTTTAATCATAACCTCAGCTAGCATATATGTTGCGGGCTGAAGATCAATAACAGCAGTCCGCCTATTGTTTACACTTATCAGGCTATCCCCCTTCAAGTACCTATTATGATATCCTATACAGGAAACTTTAATTATCTTACTATAAAGCCCGGGTTCTATTATGAGCATGAAATTCCCACTTTCGTCAGAAGCGGTTCCGACAGGGCTTAACTCAATGCTGATGTTAGCGAATGCAATGGGTGCTTTATCCTTTTTGTCAATTATTTTACCCGTTAATATAGTTTGGGAAGAACTCAGGCAAATTGAAAGAAAAAGTAAAATGGGAATCAAAATAGTTTTAAGCATTTTTTATGGTTTTTACAGGGTTTATTTTCTTTAGGCGGTATGCCTGATACTGAATTGTTATTAACAAAAGAACAGATACTGCCATCACAGCGAGCGAGAATTGCGACAGTTCAATTTCTTTTTTGAGCGCAAATATTTCTAACCAAGTGTTCATGTTAAATAGTGTGAGTGGATAGGATATGAGCGATGCTACAAGCAATATGATGCCGTATTTTTTCATCGCGGGCGCAAGAATATCCATGTTGTCGGCACCAAGGATTTTTCTAATGCTTATCTCTTTTAATTTTTGCTCTATTTGGATGTTTATATTTACAAAAAGTCCCAGCATTGCAATAACTCCCGCTAAAACGGAGAAACACAATAATAATATTCTTGTTGAATTCTCGTTTTCAAGCTGTTTCGCAAAGTATTTATCAAGGAAATTGTACTCGAAGGGTTGTTTAGTATGCCCAACCCAAATATCCTTCAACCCCTCGGTAATTGAGGGGCTTGACTTTGACAGCCTTACCAGCATCTTGTCAGCGCTTTCAGTATTTAGCTTAAATAGAATTGGTTCTGTTTTCTTTAATAGACCCTGAAAATTAAAATCTTCAACAACACCAATAACCTCATTATCTGAAATAATTTTCCCTGTAGCGTGGATCCAACCCATGGCTTTAACAAGCGTTTCGTTTACAATTATAACTGGTCGATTTTCCATTCGATCCAAGGATTCAAAATTGCGTCCTTCCTTTAACTTAACACCTAAAACATTAAAGTATGATTCATCAATACTTATATAATTAAATACTTTAATAGTTGAAAGGTTTGATTCATCTCCAATCTGAAAACCGTCAAAAAACATGTTACTAGTAGGATATGAATTATCTCCAACGATTGATACGTCTACAACATCTGGAAGTTCGATAAAACTATTCTTGATCCCATTTAATGCGAAGTCGAGGAAATTGTTGCGCGGGACATCAATAACAACAACTTTATCTTCATTTAACTTAGTATCGTATTTTGATAAAAAGTTCATCTGTGTATTTACGATCAGTGTTGCGAAGATGAGCGATATTGTCCCAATGATTTGTACTGTGATAAGGATGTCCTTTAAAAGGATACTGGTTGATGATTCTGTTGTGGATTTTATATTTTGAATTGTACTACTATAACGTGAATAAGCGAATGAATAAAAACAACCAATCAATCCTATGCCTACTACAATAGATAAGAACCCTAAGGGTATGATAATAATTTTATGGGCAAAAGGGACATACCCTATAGCCTGAAAGTAATTGATATGTTTTGACAAGGACATAAGAACAATGCACGAAAGTGATAAACAAAATGAAACAACCAAGATGGACTCTAAGAAAAATTGAAGTGTAATTTGACTGTTTTGCGCACCAAAGACCTTTCTTATGCCGATTTCGGATTGTCTCTTCAGCGAATTGGTTACAGAAAAATTTATAAAGTTTACGATAGAAATAATCAGTATCAACAAACCTATGAGCGTAAACGCATAGATATTCCAATATCTTCCTTTTGGGAAATCAAACATTTTTTGATCTGAAAAATGTATGTCCCTCAACCCTTCTGCATGATAGAGGCCTGTGAATCCTGATTGGTCAAGTGTTGGCTGCAGTATTTCTTCCATGTGGGCATTAAGATTTTCTTGCAATCTTGTGATTGAGTTCCGGACCCTGAGTAACGCAAAAACATAGCACCAATCTGTATGCTGGGCTTCTTTTGCTATAATTGCATCGAAATCAAAATCAGTATTTATGGGCGGTTTCTCTATCACACCGGTTACTCTCAATTCTTGATCACTGATGATTATAAATTTGTTTAGTGGGTTTTGTGAACCAAAATATTTTTTGGCAAGCTTATCCGTCAGAACAATACTATTTGGGCTGGCCAATGCTGTCGCTGGATCCCCACTGATCCATGAATGTGCGAATACTTTGAAGTAAGATTTATCGGCATACCAGAAATTATCTTCATAAAAAATATCATTCGATATTCTTATGTGCAGTTTACCCTCCTGCTTTGAAAACCCTGTGCTCTGCTCAACTTCCGCAAAATTATCAGAAAGTTCATACACCAATTGACTGTTGGACCAAGCTAATTGTGTGGCTTCTTTATTTGCGTTGTTAAGAAACGTAATCGATATCCTGGCTATTCTGTCAGAATACTTGTAATAAAAGTTATGCGTGAGTTCACTTATTACATAAAGGAATATGACGGTAATGGTCGCTATCCCCAAAGTCAGGGATATCAGATTAAAAATGGTGTTGAGCCGATTTTTTATAAAGAACCTGTAAGCATTAAAGAAATAGCTTAATAACATTACTTTTTGGGTTATTTTTTACTTATGACCCGAATTTATGCTTTATCCCAGATTATGCATTAGAAAATTGTAGTATTCCGTTTTTTTTGACGGACAATATCAAACAGGCCGTCCAGCCATTTCTGTCTTTCATCCACTGCTGATATGTTGAGCGTTGTTCAGCGGCTACTTAAAGGTTTTTTGATAATATTGTCCATAAAAATATAAATACCACCGGTTACGATGAATGTTTCGAATGCAAGTCTGGGGAAGAGTACGTGAGGTACATGGTGCGGGAAAATTGGCGTCAGAAGAATCCTTCAAAGGTAATAACAGCGCACAAGCGATAAGTTTATCAATCAGAAAATATCTTTAGCCATGCATCCATCCATTCAAATAGCAACGGTCGCAGACGCAAGTTCAATAAATGCCTTGGTCAATTCTGCCTACCGAGGTGACTCCTCCAAACAAGGCTGGACAACTGAAGCAGATTTATTGGATGGTACGCGAATAGATGAAGTTTCAGTAAAGGAATTGATCCAACGACCGGATACCACCGTTTTAAAATATGTAGAAAATAATTCGTTACTGGGTTGTGTCGAACTGCGACAAGATAAGGGCAAACTTTACCTTGGCATGCTTTCCGTTAAGCCGAACACACAAGGAAAAGGCATCGGTAAAAAATTGATGGCTGCAGCCGAGGATCAAGCAAAATCCCTAGGTATCAAAGCCATTTTTATGACCGTGATTTCGGTTCGCAAAGAATTGATCGATTGGTATGTGCGGCACGGCTACCAACTTACGGGCGAGAAAAAACCTTTTGTAGTTCCTGATACCCGCTGGGGAATCCCCAAACAAAAATTAGAGTTTGTTGTATTGGAGAAATTGATTTAGTGTCCATAATTAATTGGGCCTGCCCGACTTTGTTATCCAGGCGGGCCTGCCCGACTTTGTTATCCAGGCGGGCCTGCCCGACTCTGTCATTCAGGCGGGCCTGCCCGACTCTGTCATTCAGGCGGGCCTGCCCGACTCTGTTATCCAGGCGGGCCTGTCCGAGTCTGTCATTCAGGCGGGCCTGCCCGACTTTGTTATCCAGGCGGGCGTGCCCGACTCTCTCATTCAGGCGGGCCTGCCCCTTCGTCAGCCTTCGCAAAAGCTACGGCTGCCGAGCGAGTCGGGCTATTCGCTGCAAGCCTGCCTGTCCGGTAGGTAGGGCCTCGTGTCGTGAGGCGCGCCCCTGTGGGCTTTTTGCTACTATCCCTCACGCAACCGTAAGTAATGTCCGAGCAATCACATAAGTGTATTCGATTTAAAAGGAGGCCAGTCCATTGGATAACTTTAGTAAGTACGTTGAGTTGACTAATACCAAGACACTGATTCTGATTTTTACATTCTATATTTTACATTCTATATTCTATATTCTAATTTTTAGCTTTGAGCCATGGCTTTGTCACCCCCGTTCAAAAAATTCCTGCGGAAGAGTAGAAACCTTTTCATTCTTGTATTTGTACTTCAATTTGCATACATCATTTTATTAAAATGGATTGACCCGCCCATCACGCTCACGCAATTGGGTAGTGTGTTCCAAGGGTATGGCCTTACTCGCGATTATATATCCATCAAAAATATTTCGCCTAATATAAGATTGGCCGTAATGGCATCCGAAGATCAACTCTTCCCCGAACACGATGGCTTCGACTGGACGAGTATTAAGAAAGCCTTGAAGAACAATAAGCGAAAGCCTACCCGCGTGCGAGGGGCATCTACTATTAGCCAGCAGGTGGCAAAAAATGTTTTTCTCTGGCAAGGTAGAAGTTGGGTGCGCAAAGGACTGGAAGTGTATTTTACATTTATGATCGAAACATTTTGGAGTAAAGAAAGGATTTTAGAAGTGTACTTGAACGTGGCCGAAATGGGAAAAGGTATTTTTGGTGTGGAAGCTGCTAGTCAAAAGTATTTTAAGAGACCAGCTAAGAAACTTGCGCGGGGCGAGGCAGCACAAATAGCTGCGGTACTGCCGAATCCAAAAAAATACGCGGCAAGGCCATTATCCAATTTTGTGCAAAGGCGTGCGGCATGGATTCAACGACAAATGAACAATTTAGAGACAGATGCAGATGTGGCAGCGCTGTTGCATTGATTTTAGCAAATTTTTTTAACTCTGACTTGGAAGATAAATAGCAAATTTTATAAATGAACAATAGTTCAGCTATACTTGCCTCGTGGCAAGACACAGAGACGAGACCAAAATAGAGGCAATTTATGAGGCAACCCTCCTGCTAGTACTGGAAACGGGCTTCAATGGCTTAAAAATGGCGGATGTCGCCAAAGAGGCTGGGTTTGCAACGGGCACACTATATATCTATTTCAAAAACAAAGAAGTGCTTATCAATGAATTGTATTTCCACTTGAAGAAAAATAAAACATTGAAGATGCTGGAAGTATTTGATACTAGCGATTCATTTTTAGTGGCTTTTAAAAAACTTTGGATGAATTATCTCATCATCAGTTTGCAAGAACCGGAGCGGATGAGGTTCATTGAACAGTTTACCCATACCAGCTATCTAACAAAGAAGACAAAACAACAAAGTGATCTGTTATTGAAACCGCTTGAAGATTTTTTAACTGTTGGCATTAAGCAAGGATTAGTAAAAAAGTTGCCGGTTCAACTGCTGCTCAGCCAGCTAATGGGTCCCATCAATGAAAGCGTAAAACTTCAATACGAAAAAACATTAAAATTGACTGCTACCCTTAAAGAAGATATGTTTAAAATGGCTTGGAGCAGCATCAGAAAGTAAAAAAATTTACAAAATAAATGATTAGAAATTCGCTTTAAAATAATCAACGCATGAAAAAGACAATCGTAATCACGGGAAGTTCTTCAGGCATTGGCAAGGCAACGGCCATCTATTTTGCACAACAAGGTTGGCAGGTGGCCGCCACTATGCGGAACCCTGAGAAAGAGACAGAGTTATCTAAACAGCCCAATACCAAATTGTATGCGCTGGATGTTACCAACATTGCCAGCATCTCCCAATCATTGGAACAGATTACTAGAGATTTCGGAAAAATCGATGTAGTGGTGAACAATGCTGGCTTCGGAGCCGATGGAGTGTTTGAATCTATGACCGATGAGTTTATCGAAAAACAATTTAACACCAACGTATTTGGGTTGATGCGTGTAACGCGTGAAGCCGTAAAAATCATGCGCGAACAAAAGGGCGGCACTATCGTGCAAATCGCGAGTGTAGGCGGACGTGTAGCGTTTCCGCTGTATTCGATATACAATGGCACGAAGTGGGCAGTGGAGGGTTTCACCGAATCATTGCAATACGAAGTAGCTGCTTTTAACATCAAATTGAAATTGATTGAACCCGGTGTTATCAAAACAGAATTCTATGGAAGGAGCCGAGCGTTTATGAAACCTGACTACACCAACGATTACAACGAATTTGTGAAGAAGTGCGAAGGCGTGAGCATGGATGCTGGAGACAAAGGAGCATCGGCTGAATCGGTCGCCAAAGTAATTTTTAAAGCAGCAAATGATTCAAGTACAAAAATGCGATATCCAATCGCTTATCCGGCCAACGTACTATTGCCATTGAAGAGATTGGTACCAGAACGGCTTTTCTTTTGGATGGTGAGACAGTCGTTTAAGATCTAAGATTTGAAATATAAGGGGCATCTCTAAAAAACTCCGCTCACCCTTCTCTCCCGATAGCTATCGGGATGGAGAAGGGAAAGGCTTGAGGTGAAGAAAATAAGGGTTTTTAGAGATACGCTAGTGTTGATTATTTGTAGTTAGCGAGGTAACGAATAGTGTTAGTGTATCATTTGATCTAACTTAACTCTAAATTTGTTCAATTATTTTTTGCGTGGACTTATCCCTCTTACTCCTTCTATTGTTGCTTTCCCTTGTCGCCTTTTTATATTCATCCGTTGGGCATGGGGGGGCGAGCGGTTATCTAGCAGTAATGGCGATCATTGGCATTGCGCCTGCGTTGATGAAACCATCCGCTTTGATAATGAATTTGGCCGTATCGCTGATTTCATTTTTTGGTTTTTACAAGGCCGGGCATTTCCGGCTGAAATTATTCTGGCCGTTTGCCGTTGCCAGTGTCCCCTTGGCCTTTTGGGGTGGAACGATGACGCTATCAGACGGTATCTATAAAAAAATATTAGCCGCCTGTTTACTGATTTCTATTGCGCGATTGCTCTATCAATTTAACCAAGTCAATCAGCAAAACAAAGAAATTCCCATTTGGGCTGGACTGCTCTCAGGTGGGATGATCGGATTACTTTCTGGAATGATCGGTATTGGCGGTGGGATAATTTTGAGCCCACTACTGCTATTGATGCGCTGGGCAACTTTTAAAGAAACGGCCGCTATTTCGGCCCTATTTATTTTCGTAAATTCTGTGGCAGGATTAGTCGGGCAACTTCAAAAAGGAGAAACCCACCTGCCGGATAGTCTACAATTTGCCATCGTGGCAACGATCTTCGGTGGACTATTAGGCTCCTATTTCGGAAGTCAAAAATTTAATATTCCTACGCTTCGCTATTTATTGGCCGTAGGGCTGGCGATTGCGAGTTTGAAACTGATATTTATTTAGCACGATGGGAGGTTAAGAATAAAAAAAACACGTTTCAATTTTTCGGTTGCGCACTAAATATTCGTTTTCGTTCTTTGAAGCAAAATTGATAAATGATGAAACGGATCTTTATGATCCTACTTCTTTTTTCTGACCAAGGTCCGATCGCGCAGAAACTTGTTATAAATCCTTTTGTTCGCTTGCCGCAAGTAACAAACTGCAACTTTACAAATAGTGAAGTACTCCGTACTCCAGTTATCTCTACAGGATTGACGATCTTCCGGAGAAACGCTTTCTTAGATTGCGATACTTATGGACACTAGACTACTTTGGATCGCGAAGGACAAATAAAAAACGAAGTGATTATTTTTCCGTGATCCCGAACCTGCTTAAAGAGTTGAAGTAAGTGAGGTCGAGTGTGAGTAGGCTTGTGATTTAGTGTTACTTTTGCGGGATGCGTTTAATCTATGATCTGTTTAAGCTCACTCGCTTTTGGAATCTGGTGATTATCGCAATTGCCCAATATTTTGTGGCCGCTTTTTTGATCAACTTAAAGGGTTCGGTTTTTTTTGACTGGCGGCTTTTTGTGTTGAGCTTATCCACGGTATCAATCGCGGCAGCGGGATACATTATTAATGATTATTACGATATCAAAATTGACTTGATCAACAAGCCTGAGCGGGTGGTGATTGGAAAATCCATTGCCCGTAGATATGCTATTCTTTTTCACACGATCATCTCTTCCTTTGGCATTTTATTGGGGTTTCTGTTAAGCTGGAAGATTGGCGCGATTAATTTCGCTTGCGTGTTTTTGTTGTGGTTGTATTCTAACAACTTAAAACGCCAGCCGTTTGTTGGAAATTTGGTGGTAGCCGCGCTTACCGGACTTTCCATCGACCTCATTAACCTGTTGTATAATCGTCACAACACACTTGTTATTATTTTCGCATTTTTTGCTTTTCTCATGACCCTCGTTCGCGAGATCGTAAAAGATATGGAAGATATGAAAGGAGATACGACCTTTGGTTGCCGAACCCTGCCAATTGTTTTGGGGATCCGAAAAACAAAATGGGTAGTCTATTTTATTATTTTAATTTTTTCAATTGTGGTGTTTACACTCAACGTGCAAAACAGCTTACTGCCTGTAGTCTATTTCATTGGGTTTCTATTGCTGCCCATGACTATTTTAATGGTGCGATTGGCAAAAGCAGACACTACAAAGGAGTTTTATCAACTCAGTCAATTATGCAAACTAATTATGCTGTTGGGTATCATCAGCATGCTCTTCATTTAACCCCCGTAGATGGAATCACCTATACGCATAGCTATTTTTGCCTCTGGAAGCGGAACCAATGCGCAGCTCATTATCCAACATTTTCAAAAGCACCCGACCATTCAAGTGGCGTTGCTTTTAAGTAATAATCCCAACGCCAAAGTGCTGGCAAGAGCAACTCAATTAAAGATCGAAACGTATGTCTTTAATAACTCTTTATTCCAGAGTGGAGATTATGTATTGAATGAACTCAGGAGACAAAAAATAGCCCATATTATTTTGGCTGGATTTCTCTTGCGAGTCCCGCCAAATCTCATTCAGGCTTTCCCTAAAGGAATAATTAATATTCATCCAGCTTTGTTGCCAAAATTTGGAGGAAAAGGAATGTATGGCATGAAAGTGCACGAAGCCGTAAAGGCAGCCAATGAAGAAGAAACTGGCATTACCATCCATGAAGTGGATGAACAGTATGATGAGGGTAAAATTATTTTTCAGGGATCCTGCGAGGTATTACCAACAGATACACCGGAAGAGATTGCCAGCAAAGTTCAGCAATTAGAGCATCGCCACTTCCCAACAGTCATTGAAAATTGGATAACAAATAATTACTGAAAAATTGACGCCATGACTAGAATTGCAATTGTTGTGCTTGGTTTGATGGTCGTTGCTTGTCAGCCCGCAGAGAAATCCCGCAACTCAAAAATTGAAAAGGTAAGCACAGCGTATCAAACTCCGTATTTTGAGGACAGCTCCCGGGCGAGTAAGATTTTGAAATTTACGGCAGTAGTCGATTCGATTTTTGCGCGGTCTGCAAGAGCCAATCACAATCCAGCGATTGCTTATGGAATTGTAGTGGACGATAAATTGATTTACTCCAATGCCGTTGGCTATTCTAATGTAGAGAAGAAAATTAAGGCGGATAGTAAATCGCGTTTTCGGATTGCCTCAATGACCAAGAGCTTTACCGCGATGGCAATCTTGAAATTGCGGGATGAAGGCAAACTACAAATCTCAGACGCTGCTGAACAATACATTCCCGAAATGAAAGAATTGGAATATCCTACAAACGATGGTAAGCCCATCACCATTTTCAATTTGCTAACGATGTCCGCTGGTTTTCCGGAAGATAATCCGTGGGGCGATCGCCAACTTTCTGACTCTGATGAAGACTTGATGGCACTGGTGAAAAGTGGAGTTTCTTTTTCAAATAACCCTGGGGCAGAGTTTGAATACAGTAACCTTGGTTATGCGCTGCTGGGTCGTATTATCGCAAATGTTTCGGGTAAAAGTTATCAGCAATATGTGACGTCAACTATTTTGAAGCCGCTGGGCATGAATGATTGTGGTTACGAATACACTGCCATGCCAGCCGACCAAGTGGCAGTGGGCTATCGTTGGGAAGATGCACAATGGAAACCCGAAGAACTTTTGAAAGACGGTTCTTATGCTTCGATGGGTGGGATGATCTGTACCATTGATGATTTTGCCAAGTACATGAGTTTTTTGCTTTCGGCCACTCCACCTCGGAATGAAGGGGAGACTGGGCCAGTCAGCAGGAGCAGTGCGCGTGAGATGCAACAACCATGGAAGTTTCGGATTCTTGCTCCCAACAGAATGACACGAAGTGGTAAGTTGTGCCCGGCAACAGGCAGCTATGGTTTTGGATTGGGCTGGCGTGTAGATTGCAATGGTGTCAACACGGTCTCCCATAGCGGTGGACTTCCCGGCTTTGGTAGTGTGCATCAACTTTTTCCGGAACTAGGTTTTGGTATTGTAGCCTTTAGTAATCTAACGTATGCGAATATGGGGTCGCCTGTATCTGAAGTGGCAGATACGTTGATCGCATTGGCGAATTTGAAGAAAAGAGTTTTTCCCGTTTCGGACGCACTAAAAAATTCACAAGAACAGTTGCTAAAAGTATTGCCCACTTGGACAGCCGATTGTGATAGCTTGTTTGCTGAGAACTTTTTCCCGGATAAATCAAAAGACAGATGGAGAAAAGAGATGCTTGATCTTTTCCTTCAGATTGGAACGATCAAAAACGCTTCAGCCGTCCGGCCTGAAAATCTGTTGCGTGGTACATTTACGATTGAAGGTGAGAAAGGCGAAATGGATGTTTTCTTTACGCTTACACCAGAAACAAAGCCGTTGATTCAGGAGTTGGGGGTGAGTATAAATGATCAATAGATATTAAAATATGAATTTACAGAAAGAGGTCTTGATTGAATATTTGAGAAATAATAATATTCAACTTATTCCGTCTCATGAAAAATTATGTTTTCCAATAATAGAAAGGATATTCAGAAAAATGTCAATTGGTCTAAAGTTTTCCTCTATTAGAGTCAGCGATCAATTGATTATTGATGGTCATCATAGATATTTGGCGTCACTATTGGCTAGTTTTAGTTTAGAGCAGACGGATTGCATAAAATCGTCCAGTAAAACTGCCTTTAAGTGGGAATCTATTGAATTAGTAGACGTAGATTGGGATACAGAAGCGAAAATAGAAATGCTCAACAGAGAAGACGCAAAGTATAACGATATGACTCTTGAAGAGCTTTTAAAGAAATTGAAAACGGCTTAAATAAATAATTCATACTTTTGCAACATGTTGATTTTCTTAGACATAGACGGAGTAATGGTTCCATCTGCTAGCTGGAAGCCTTCGCAAATATTGGAGGATGGATTTGCCGCATTCAGTCAAAAAGCAATTGACGCCTTAAACAAATTGATTTCAGATAAAGCTAAAATCATTCTAACCACTTCTCATAAGTCAAGATTCACCATTGATGAATGGAAAAAAATTTTCAAAACAAGAGGTATTGAGGTAGAAAAAATGGAGTGTTTAGAGGCAAATGCTGATTTTGCGCTTAAAAGGAAAGAGGAAATTTTAAGATGGTTTAATACGCATAGTAGTTATGGTGATTTTATCATCATTGATGATGATAAATCCCTTAATGGTCTTCCTCCCCATTTAAAGGCGCGGCTAATTCTTACAAGTCCTTTAATTGGACTCACTAATGAACACCTTACTGAGGTCCGAACTATGCTTGGGCCAAGTCCTCATTTAGCCTAAATACGGGAAGTTAATAATAGACGAACGTAATAGGCAATTTTAGCCTACTGCCTACCTTGATTGCCTACAATTTCATCCCGCCACCTCCAACCGAAACCCAACCCCATGATAATTCACGATCTCAACTTTTGGGTCTTCTTTTAAATATTTGCGAAGCTTAGAAATAAAAACGTCTAAACTTCTTCCCATAAAATAATCATCATCGCCCCACACAGATGTTAAGATTTCTTCGCGTTTCATTACGCGCTCTTTGTTGGCGCACAGCAATTTTAAAACTTCAGCCTCTTTTTGGGTAAGGATTTTAGCACCCGTAGAATGTTTGAGCGTTAGGTTTTGGTAATCAAACGTAAACTCACCGACTGAAAAAGAAGATTCGGTGCTGACCACCGTACCTGACCTGCGCAAGAAAACTTCAATGCGCAGATACAGTTCTTCCATGCTAAAGGGCTTCACGATGTAATCGTCACCGCCTGCATGAAAGCCAGCGATTTTATCTTCCAACATGGACTTTGCAGTGATGAATAAAATGGGGATTTGTTTATTCTTTTCTCGGATGGCTTGCGCCAAGCTAAATCCATCTTTCTTGGGCATCATCACATCTAAAATACAGATGTCAAAAGTATGTTGCTGAAAAGTTATGAGCCCCGCCTCGCCATCCACACAAAGTGCGACTTCATACCCTTTGTGTGTGAGGTTGTCCTTTATTACAAAGCCTAAACTCGGATCGTCTTCTACTAATAATATTTTGGCGCTCATCTTTGGGGTAATACGATGGTAAAAGTACTTCCTCCATCGGGATCGCTCTGAACGGTAATTTTTCCTTTATGCGCCTTTACAATCAACTTCACATAATTTAAGCCCAGACCGAAACCTTTCACATCGTGCAAGTTGCCCGTGGGCACACGATAAAATCGGTGAAATATTTTTTTCCGGTTCTCCGAGCTAATGCCGATGCCGTTGTCTTTTACTTCGATAATAAAGTTTTTTCCTTGATTTAATGTAGAGACAGAAATAACAGGTGAAGCTTCGGAATATTTAATGGCGTTGTCCAACAAATTGTGGATGACGTTTGTAAAATGAAGTTTATCGACTTCAACCAAGCTATGGCTGGCTTTTAAATATATATCGATAGTGCCTGTTTGGCTTTGTAGAAAAGTTGAGATATTTTTTACTGCATCTCGAATTAACTCATGCAGATCTGATTTTTCTTTTTTCAATACTGCATCGCTTTTTTCTGTTCGCGCCATTTGCAATACTCGCTCCACTTGTTGCTTTAGTCGGCTGCTTTCGTTCTCGATGATCGTAGCGTAGTTCAACAATCGCTCGGGGTTATGAATGATCGAAGGATCTTTTAATACCGCTGTCGAGATGGCGATGGTTGACAGCGGGGTTTTAAACTCGTGCGTCATGTTGTTGATAAAATCCTTTTGCACTTCCGAGAGCCTTCGCTGTTTTAAGATCACAAACAATGTATAAACAAAAAAGAAAATCACCACCAACATTACTACCGATGAAAACCCCCAAATACCCATCTGGCCAATTAGGTTTGCTTCGATTTGTGGAAAGCGAACACCAAAATAATAGCCATCCATTTTTAGTGCAGGCAATTCATTCAAGCTTACAGGAATCTTATTTTTGGTAGGCGAAATATAATTGCCACCCATCATACACTGATCAGAGCAATCGTATACGCCATATTCGTAATCGGCAACGATATTGCGCTTATCAAACTCATTGCGCAGCAGAAATCCCAAGAGATTTGTGTCTATGGGGCCATTTACGGAAACGGTAAAATAATTGCTGGACTCTTGACTGACCAGGCCATTGGCAGGGACAGGCATTTTATTCACTTCAAAAATCTGAGAGGCCACGTTCTCCAGCGCGCGGTTTACATCGTCATTGAATTGATTTTCTTTCAAGTCGAAGGCCTTTCTCACCCAATAAATTTGGGTGGAAGTAATACCCAAAATGCTAATGGCAGCGAGGGCAATCACAATTCTTAAGGTCAGTCGACTCACCTCACAAAGGTAGACAGTATTTACGTTGGCATAAGATTGGATGCTTTTTTTAACAAGCCATTAACATTTTTTAGGCAATGTTTAACAGGTAATTCCGATTTTAAGCTGGAACTTTGTCCAGTTGAATTGAACATTATAATTTTAGCCTTTAAATCGATAAGAAAATGAAAAAAGTAGTATTCATCGCTGTTTTTGCTTGCTTGGCAAGCTGGAGTTTTGCCCAAGAAGGCGAAATAAGAGGCACTTTAAGCAAAAATGAAGTAAATGTAGATGTGGCTGTGTTCAGCTGGGATGCTTCCGTGCATGATTTCGGAAAAATAAAGCAGGGTATCCCCGTTACACACGAGTTCAAATTTACTAATACGGGCAAAGCTCCGTTGGTAGTTGTAAATGCGCAACCCTCGTGCGGTTGCACTACACCTGATTGGACAAAGACTCCCGTGCCTCCTGGTGGTTCAGGTTTCATTAAAGCAACATTTAACGCAGCCTCTGCCGGCCCTTTCAATAAAACCATTACTGTTACTGCCAACGTAGAAGGCGGTAGCATGTACTTATCCATAAAAGGCGAGGTGCTTGTAGCTGAATAGGAATTTTATTTTTCAGATTGTGAAAAAGTCAGGTGTAAGCCCGACTTTTTTTGTTGACTGCCATGTTGAGCTAGTCGAAACGTGATTACTCAAGACTTCGACAAGCTCAGTCCGACAAGCTTACTCTGACACGCTTACTTTGACACGCTCTGTTTGGCAATTGCTTACGCAATCACCTCATCAAAAGCCTTTACAAAACCTTTCATCTCATCTTGCGTGCCAATGCTTACACGGCACCATTCCTTTCCTTGGTAATCCCAAACGCGAATCAAGAATCCCTTCTCATCTAATTGCGATAGAATTTTCTTGCCATCCTTCGGTGCAGGAAACAACACCACGTTAGTCATCGACTTGCCGTAAAATATTTTTTTCTGATCTAAGAAGTCCGTCAACACTTTTCTAGCAACGCTATTTCTATCACGTGTTAACTTCATAAAGTCTTCGTCACCCATACTTGCTTTTGCTGCCGCAATGGCTGTTTGACTTGGCGAAATAGTATCTCCGTACTGAGCGATTTTTTTCAATGTATCAGGGTGCCCAATTAAATAGCCTATGCGCAATCCAGCTAACCCATATATTTTTGAGAACGTTTTAGAAACTACCACATTTGGATTGTTTTGCACCAATTCCACCATCGACTTTTGTTGGGCAGGCTCTAAAAATTCTAAATAGGCTTCATCAACATACACCAGTGTTTTCTTAGATGCTTCTTGACAAAATGATTTAACGATCCAATCACTAACCACCGTGCCCGTTGGGTTGTTAGGGTTACAAGAGAAAACCAGCCGCGTATCACTTTTTATAGCCGAAGCAAGCGCTTCATAGTTGTGCTCTAGCTTATCGTTCAAATCTACTTTGTCCCAATTGGCTTTCATTTGCTGTGCATAATTCATAAGCAACGGAAATGTCGGATAGGCCGAAAGTACGCGCCCTCCTTCTAGGCCATAGGCGATGCCCGTTTGAACCAATAATTCACCGGAGCCCGCGCCTATCAATACATATGAAACATCTACCCCTTCTTTAGCTGCAATAATTTTTTTCAATTCCTCCAATTCGTTAAACGCATACCGATTTGCCCGCGAAAGACTTTCTATTACTGCCTCTTTTGCCTTCTCCGATGGACCGTAGGGGTTCTCATTAGAGTTCAGCCGCACTTTTTGGCCGTTGCTTAGACCTGAATAAAAAAATGCTTGTTCGGCATCGCTCATCGGTGCCGCCATCAATTTTGCTGTAAAAGAGGAAGCTAGCGTAGCACCTGCTGTTAGCGCCAAGGTACATTTAAACCAGTCTCTGCGTGTTTGTGTTTTCATGGTTTGAATAATTTAAGGAATCGAATATAGCAAGTTCTAGGGGAAATCCTTGCGCAGTGTATTTGACCAGACTGGCTATGTTTTGGGCGGCAGCCGGGCTATCCGTTACAATGCTGAAAGTAGAGTACGCAGGTTCGCGGCCCCGCTGCCGGTAACCCCGGATCCGGCCAATCCTTAGCGGGCTTTTTACTTCTATCCTTGGCACTTGGATGTGAGATGTAGATCGCATTATTTGTTCGTGCGAGAAACCCAGATCCCTAAAAAATAAAATCTGTTTCTTTACGTCCTTGCCGTAGATGAAACTCTTACTGTAAGTGAAACTCTTAAAGCAAATTGATATGATCATTCTTCTTTTGATTGTAGTGTTGGTATTGGGCATTTATTTTTTTATGCAAACGGCCGTGTTTGGCGCCAACCCCACAGGCGAGCGCCTAGCGCGAGCCGAAAAGTCGCCTAATTACAAAAATGGAGCGTTTCAAAACTTGAGTGTCACGCCAATTCAATCCGAAAAATTTTCGGTCTGGAAAACATTGGTGAGATATTTCAATTCACCCAAAACCTCCGAGCCAGCGCAGGCACTTCCATCCATCAAAACAGATCTTAAAAATTTAAGTAACGAACAGCCTACTCTCATTTGGTTTGGGCATTCTTCTTACTTCATCAAAATAAATGGAAAGAATATTTTGGTAGATCCCGTGTTTAGCGGAAATGCCTCACCAGTTTCTTTGTTCACGGCTAATTTCAAAGGGTCGAATGTTTTCAGTGGAAATGACTTCCCCGACTTGGATGTTATTTTAATAACGCACGATCATTACGATCACCTCGACTATGAGACCATTCTCGAATTGAAAGCGAAGACTAAATTGTTTTGCACTTCGCTTGGAGTAGGTGCCCATTTAGAGCGGTGGGGAATACCTCCTGATAAAATTGTGGAATTTGATTGGTGGGAGAGCAAACAGCTTTTTCCTGACCTTGAGTTGACGGCTACGCCCGCGCGCCATTTTTCGGGTCGTGGTTTTGCGCGATACAAATCATTGTGGTCGTCATTTGTAGTGAGAACGCTAACACATAAGCTTTTCTTAGGTGGCGATTCGGGCTATGATACACATTTCAAAACCATCGGAGAAAAATTTGGGCCGTTCGACTTAGCCTTACTAGAATGCGGACAGTACAACGAAGATTGGCCTTACATCCACATGATGCCCGAACAAACGGTGCAAGCAAGCATCGACTTGCAAGCGGCCGTGTTAATGCCGGTGCATTGGGGCAAGTTTAAACTGTCGCTGCACACATGGAAAGAACCCATTGAGCGCGCCTCAAAGGCCGCAACCGAAAGAAATGTGAAGACAACGACTCCGAAAATCGGCCAGCCTGTTTTGCTGGGCGTAAATTACCCTCAAGATAAATGGTGGGTAAATCTTCAATAGTAGTTTAGTTTTTGGTTGGCAAAAATGCAGTTGACATCGTAAGTAAGTACTTCCATCTGTACTTTATTCTATATTCTAACTCCTGTCTCCTGACTTCTATTTACTAACTTCTATCTACTGACTTCTTAATTTAGAAGCTACCTTTGCGCTATGTCGCTAGATATCAAGCACGGGAAAACTAGCAACGAATTTCACAAAATGACCACCAAGTCCATGTTCACCGGCAGTTGGTTGCACAGCGTCAATACTGTGCGGCAAAGGCCATGCGGAGTTACACTCGAACAATACAACGAGCTGCGCATTTTGCGCGGTAGTTACCCAAAAAAAATGAGGCTGTCGCAAATCACCAAACGTATGATTGATAAGGGCAGCAATTGTACGCGCTTGGTGAAAAAACTTAGAATGAAGGCTGATAGGTAAAGATATTTGTGCCGATGACCGAAGACGGGTTGACATTGGGATAACGGCTAAGGTACAAGCACAGCTAAAAAAGATTGATCAAGAGTAGGGGGCCTAGATACGGTCTTTAAAAGGCGTAAAGGCTTCAGAAGCAGAGGAACTCAACTAAATTCCAGATAAGTTAAGAGATTAGCTCAGATAACTTTTTCGGTTTTCATTTTCAGATGTAGCTTTACATTATGCAAGACTTCCTTTCTGCGGCTGCGCAATTCATCAATACCACTGTCAGTCATATTTTTTTAACGGGAAAGGCGGGCACGGGCAAAACTACATTTTTAAGAAACCTTTCACAGATCACGCACAAGTCGCACATTGTGGTTGCGCCCACGGGCATTGCGGCATTGAATGCTGGTGGCGTCACCATCCACTCACAATTTTTACTTCCTCCTCTTACTTTTTTACCCGATCGGTTTCTACCCGATGAAGAGAACAGCCGTTTTGTTAATCAAAATACATTGGCGCGCAAACATCCGCTCAATAGTGCGCGCAAGCAAGTATTGCGCTCCATTGATTTGCTAGTAATTGATGAAGTAAGTATGCTGCGGGCAGATTTGCTCGATGCGATTGATTACCGAATGCGAGCTGCGCGCGGAAATTTTCGACAGAGTTTTGGCGGGGCGCAAGTACTCTTCATTGGAGATCTGTATCAGTTGCCGCCCGTGGTCAGAAACGAGGAGTGGAGTAAACTCAATCAATACTATAAAAGTCCTTGGTTCTATGAAGCGAAGGCATTGGAACAAGATTCGCTGGTCTACATCGAGCTAGACAAGATTTTCCGCCAACAGGATTCTACTTTTATTTCTGTTCTAAATAATCTTCGAAACAATCAAACAACGGAACAGGATATTAATTTACTCAATCAACATTACAAAACGCCAGAAGAAATTCGAGAGGTAAAAGAAGTGATTACCCTGACTACCCACAATTACAAGGCGGACGAGATTAATCAGCGTGAGTTACAAAACTTAAAAACGCCCTCTTATTTTTTCAATGCACACTTGGAAGATGAATTTCCGGAGAGCATGTATCCGGTAGCAGCCAGCCTTGAGTTGAAAGAGGGCGCACAAATCATGTTTGTTCGCAATGATAATGAAGGCAAAGTATATTTCAACGGAAAGCTCGCAACGGTAAAGGAAATTAAGGAGGATGCTGTTTGGGTAGAGCTGGCCGAAAGCCATAGGCGATATCAATTGAAGCACGTCCGCTGGGAGAACAAGAAGTATGCGGTGAAGGAAGGCAATGATTTGAAGGAAGAGGTGATTGGCGCGTTTGAGCAATATCCGATCAAATTGGCGTGGGCAATCACTGTGCATAAAAGCCAAGGTTTGACTTTTGACAAAGCCATCATCGATGTCGGGCAAGCATTTGCTGATGGACAAGTGTACGTGGCACTTTCGCGATTAAGAACACTGGAAGGTTTGATTTTGCGCACACGCATCAATACTTCTTCCATCAGCACCGACCGGCAAGTAGTAGCTTTCACTCAAAGCAATCACCGGCCCGATCAATTGCCAGAGATAATGAAGGCGCGGCAACAAGAATTTATCCGCTACTTATTTGAAAAGACTTTTGATTTCAGTTCGTTAACAAAAGATATTAGATACATTTTGAAAAATCAGGGCGAAGACGGATTTTCAGAAAAATCCATGAAGCCCGTGTTAAGTCAATTGGTAGAAGCGCTGGAAACGGAACAATCCAATACCGAAAAGTTTCGCAGGCAGTTGAATGAAAAAATAATGGCGGGCGATACAAATGGCTTAGTAGAAAGATTGGTGAAGGGAAGTTCTTATTACAAAACTCAGTTACTTAACCATAGCAAAACGCTGCTTCTCCATTTGGAAAGCATGAAATTGCAAAAGCGGGTGAAAGGCTATATAACATATTTGACAGAGCTAGACCAAACGTTGACTAAGAAAATAGAAGAAGTGGACAAGGCGGTTTTTCTCACGGAAGCCGTTTTGCGAGGTGATGAAAAAATAGAATTGACGCATTTAGCACAAGAACGATCGAGAGAACGATCTACCATGCTTGCAGAAGTTCGGGCGCAAGTTGAAAAAGAGCCAACCTCTTTAAAAAAGAAAAAAACAACAAAGGTCAGGAAATCAAAAAGCGCGGACACAAAAAACACTTACGAAGTTACAAATGAGCTTTTAAATAATGGAATGACGGTGGCGCAAATAGCACAAGAGCGCCAACTTACCCAAAGCACCATCGAAACCCATTTAGCCAGAGCCGTAGCAGAAGATAGCATTAGTATTTTTACCTTTATGCAAGAAACAGCGGTGATGGAAATTGTAAATACGTATCGGCAATTACCGGAAGGAGCGACTTCGAAAGACTTATTTGATAAGTTAAAGGGGAAATTTGGGTACGGACAATTGCGTGCCGCGATGGCTCACGCAAAAAAGGTGGATTAAGAAACAGGTCAGTTATGACACAAAGCCAATGTTTCTTTTCAACCCCTCTAGATTCGTTCGCTTCACAGCCGACTTTTTAAAAAGCTTTTCAAAAACATCTTCGGTAATTTCTCGCCAATCAGACTTGCTCATTTTTTCAAGATCGGAATGAGGCTCAAACTTTTTTTCTTGATGCGGTTTTGAGAATCGGTTCCAGGGGCAAACATCTTGGCAGATGTCGCAGCCAAAAATCCAGTTTTCGAATTTGCCTTTTACTTCTTGCGGGATTTCTTCTTTTAATTCAATCGTAAAATACGAGATACATTTGCTGCCATCGACTACATAAGGTTCTGGAATCGCATCGGTGGGACACGCATCCATACAGGCGGTGCAAGTTCCGCAGTAATCGTTGATTGGGCCATCGGGTTCTAATTCTAAGTCTAGGATTAATTCTGCTATAAAAAAGAAACTACCCATCTGTCGGTTGAGCAGCAAAGAATTTTTTCCTACCCAACCCAAACCAGATTTAGCTGCCCACGCCCGCTCGTGTACCGGGGCTGAGTCAACAAACGCTCGACCATTTACATCTCCAATTTGTGTTTGAATTTGATCCAAAAATTCTTTGAGCTTTTCTTTAACCACAAAGTGATAATCTTCTCCGTACGCATACTTGGCGACCTTGAGTTCGCCTTCTTTTGCCAAGTCTTTCTTAGGGTAATAATTGTAAACTAAACTCACCACTGACTTTGCGCCCGGCACTAACAGTCTTGGGTCAAGTCTTTTGTCAAAATGATTTTCTAGGTAACTCATTTTACCTTGGTGGCCGCGTTTTAGCCATTCTTCCAAGCGAGGTGCTTCTTCAACTAAAAATTCCGCTTTGGAGATGCCACAAAAACTGAAGCCAAGCTCGGCTGCGATGGATTTGATAATTTGGGCGTTGAGTGAAAAGGCGGAATGGTTCAGACTTTTTCGAGTTCAAAATGCAATAGAATAAGATCTTTGCTATCGATTGTTTCTAGTGTAATAGTCTCTCCAGTTTTGTTATCAATAAACTCTACCTCAAAAACATTCTCATCCAATTGTTCTACGATGGTGCCAACTTGACCTTTTGATAGTCGTTTATCTGGAAGATTATTTAGTAACGCCACTACGTCCAGTATTTTGAGATTTGTATTCATATCAAATAATTATATAACAAGTTATTAATCTCGGAATTTCGCTCCCTATTTCAACAATCCAAGCTGTTCTTATAATCGCTTCCTTGTCAAAATTACTAATTTTCATGTCAATAAAATACCGCTGGCCATAGTCATCTTTTTTTCCGGTGATAGCTTTGTTAAATCTTAGGTTCTGCATGATTAATTCAGCGAATCTTTCTGCGTCATCTAAACTAATTGAGAGGACGGATTGAAACAATTTAGCTTTATGCTTTCCAATCGGGTGATTTTCATTCAAAATATATTTCTTTAACTTTTGAATATCTATGAAAGCCCTTTGATAATTAGGAAGTAGCTCCATATTTTAATCAAACAACCCTAGCCTTTTCGAAGTGGGCACAACTATTTTTAAGTGCTTGTACGCCAGCTCGGTTGCCTCTCGCCCGCGTGAGGTTCGTTTGATGTAGCCTTCCTGAATTAAAAATGGCTCGTACATTTCTTCAATTGTTTCGGCTTCTTCTCCCACGGCAGTGGCAATAGTTGTTAGGCCAACGGGTCCGCCTTTAAATTTATCGATAATGGTAGTGAGGATGCGGTTGTCCATATCGTCCAATCCATTTTCATCTACATCCAATGCTTTTAAGGCCATCTGCGCGATGGCTTTGGTGATGGTTCCATCTCCTTTTATTTGCGCAAAATCTCGTGTGCGCCTTAATAAATTATTCGCAATGCGTGGCGTGCCTCTGCTCCGCCTGGCGATTTCAAATGCCGCATCGTCTACAATCGGTGTTGCCAAAATATCAGCAGAACGTTTTACAATTTTTGTTAATAAAGTAGAGTCGTAGTACTCCAATCTGGCGTTGATTCCGAAGCGCGCACGAAGCGGTGATGTTAAAAGCCCAGCGCGTGTGGTGGCGCCAATCAATGTAAATGGGTTCAGGCTGATCTGAACTGAGCGGGCATTGGGGCCACTATCCAACATAATGTCAATGCGAAAATCCTCCATTGCTGAATAAAGATATTCTTCCACAATTGGATTGAGTCGATGGATTTCATCAATGAACAGGACATCGTTGGTCTCGAGATTGGTGAGCAGCCCGGCAAGATCACCTGGCTTGTCTAGCACAGGGCCAGAGGTTATTTTGATATTTGAACCTAACTCATTGGCGATAATGAACGACAAAGTTGTTTTGCCGAGTCCCGGAGGGCCATGTAACAACACGTGATCAAGTGACTCACTTCGTTGTTTGGCGGCTTGCACAAACACCTTCACATTGTCCACCACTTTTTGTTGACCTGTAAAGTCTGAAAAAGACAAAGGCCTCAACGCCTTCTCCACCTCTTTCTCTCCGGCTTCTTGACTTTCGCTATCTGCTTTTAAGTAATCTTCGCGCATGGTCAAAATTCAAGATTTATATGTCAAGATTCAAGGCGAAGTGCATATTACTTGTTAATAATTTGATTTTGCAATCAGAACCAGCAATCCAAATTAGCATTTGAATGCCGTTTCTTGTGCTATTTTTGTCGTTTGATCTAATAGGAATGGATAATCGTAAGAAGAACGCACTATACTCTCTCTTTCTCATCATCGTTTTTGGTGGCATTTGGTGGTGGCGAAACTCACAAGACACGCCCGAGCCGACCCTGATTGAAGGAAACACCATGGGTACTTCTTATCACATCACCTATTTTGATAACGAGAAAAGAAACTTTAAAACTTCGGTGGATTCTTTGCTACAGTTGGTGAACAAATCCATCAACACCTACGATCCAGAATCAGAAGTATCTAAATTCAACAAAGGAGCGCGCAGTTTTAAGTTTCAGTTGCCGTTCCTTTTGCCCCCGATTCTAAAGGCGGTCGAAGTTTCGAAAGCTTCAGGTGGGGCTTTTGATCCGACTGTGATGCCGCTTGTTTATGCGTGGGGTTTTGAAAAACTAAAGGACAGGCCCATTCCCACTCAACAGAAAATTGATTCATTAATGCAGTTTGTTGGGCTTGATAAAATTGAATTCAATAAAGACAGTGTTTGGAAAAAAGACCGCAGAGCGCAACTTGATTTTGGAGGCATCGGCCAGGGGTATGGCGCAGATGTTATCACCGAGTTTTTGAAGGGAAAAGGAATTAACAATATGCTTGTAGAGTTAGGCGGGGAGGGAATGGCATGTGGAACAAATTTGAAATCTAAAAAACCGTGGGAGTTGGGAATACTGGACCCGAACTCAACAAGCGATAGTTTATTTTTTAAAGCGTATGTAAAGTTGGCTGACCAATCTTTCACTACATCTGGCAATTACTTTAACTATCGCATTATCGATGGAAAGAAATATTCACACACAATTGATCCTAAAACGGGAAGGCAAGGCGAGCGGGCGATTTTGAGTTCAAGCGTTTTTGCGGCAGATGCATCTACCGCTGACGCTTGGGCGACTGCTTTTATGGTGATGGGGCACGAGAGAGCAATAGAATTATTAAAGCAACATCCTGAGCTGGAGGCATTTTTGATTTATTCAGGCGTTGATGGCAAAATACAATCATATCAGACAAAGGGCTTGGATGGATTTTTAGAAATTAGGAAGTAATGTCATACTTAAGCTTTTTTTATTACCTCACCTGACTATTCTCCAGAACAGAGGAAGGTAGAGGCGCTTAAGTAAATGACGATTAAAAAATTGGAAAATGACCGTTACTATTCTTGTTCTTTTTTGCATTGCCTTGGTAGCCGGGCTGGTTGCTTTTTATATTCCAAAAATCAGCAGCGGAAATTATAAGTTGCTGCTCGTCTTTGCCGGTTCGTATTTATTTTCAATTACCATCGTCCATATTTTTCCAGAATTGTATTCGCAAAGCTTCAACCCAGGGATAATTGGGATTTGTGTACTGATCGGGTTCTTTCTCCAACAAGGTTTAGAATTTTTATCAAGTGGGGTAGAACACGGTCACATTCACGTTCACGAAAAAAACCATCAACATCATGAGTCGTCAGCTATTTTGGTGTTAGTGGCGCTTTGCGTTCACGCTTTTTTAGAAGGGGGATTGTTGGCGCATCCACGCACCATCGATCACCATCATGATTCAAATACTTTATTATGGGGAATTGTGTTGCACAAAGCGCCAGAGGCATTTGCGTTGATGTCGGTGCTCCTTTGTGAAGTAAAATCTAAGAGGCGTGCTATTTTTTTCTTGTTGATTTTTGCTACCGCCTCTCCGCTAGGACTTTTCTTGTCCGATTATCTATTGGCCAACAATTGGATGTCATCCCGCGCATTTACTATTCTCTTTGCAATTGTTAGCGGTAATTTCCTTCATATCTCCACTACCATTGTTTTTGAAAGTAGTGCCGACCACAAGTTCAATGGAAAAAAAATGGGGGTGGCATTGTTGGCTGCATTCATTGCTATTAGTGCCGAATTGCTATTTTGAGCGAAACGATCCTCAACGGTGTTTTGGTCTTTTGACTAGCTTTTGATAATTTTCTTCTTCAGTACTTCTCTTATGCTAAATACATTTCAAGATTTTCTATCGGAGTACAAAATGAGTACATCTGACCCCGAAGCTTTTTGGGCAAGTCAGGCGGAAGGTTACCTCTGGCGTAAAGAGTGGCAAGCTGTCTTGGAATACGATTTCCACAAACCAGAAGTAAAATGGTTTTTAGGTGGCAAGCTGAACATCACCGAAAGCTGCATCGACAGACATCTTGCAACACGTGCCGACCAAACTGCAATTTTATGGGAGTCCAATGATTCTAACGAGCCTTCTAGGAGAATTACCTATCAACAACTTCACGAACAAGTTTGCAAAGTAGGTAACATGCTTAACGCAAATGGCGTTAAAAAAGGAGACCGCGTATGCATTTATATGCCCATGGTGCCGGAAACAGCGTTCGCAATTTTAGGCTGTGCCCGTATTGGGGCGGTGCATTCGGTAGTATTTGCTGGATTTTCATCTGGCTCGTTGGCCGATCGCATTAATGATTGTGGGTGCAAGGTGGTGCTGACAGCCGATGGCGCATACCGTGGGGACAAAAAAATAAATCTCAAATCCATTGTCGATGAAGCAGTAGAAAAATGCCCCACTGTTGAAACGTGTATTTTACTCAACCGCACGCAGCTTTCGGTAAATATAAAATCAGGTAGGGATTTTTGGTGGCACGATGAAATTGCAAAAGCCAGTGAGGTGTGCGTGGCAGAACAAATGGATTCAGAAGATTTGTTGTTTATTCTCTACACATCGGGTAGCACAGGCAAACCGAAAGGCATGGTGCACACTTGCGGTGGCTACATGGTATATGTTGGTTACACATTTAAAACAGTTTTTCAATACAAGGAAGGTCAAATCTTTTGGTGTACGGCCGATGTCGGTTGGGTCACAGGTCACTCCTACATTTTGTATGGTCCGTTGCTAAACGGTGCAACTTCTTTGATGTTTGAAGGCGTACCGAGTTATCCTGATATGGGGAGGTTTTGGCACGTGATTGAAAAACATAAAGTCAATATTTTCTACACTGCGCCCACGGCCATCCGATCATTGGAAAAGGCCCCACTTTCATTTGTGGAAAAATATGATTTGTCATCGTTGCAAGTGTTGGGCAGCGTAGGTGAGCCGATTAATGAGGAAGCGTGGCATTGGTACGATAAAAATATTGGAAAAGGAAAATGTCCTATTGTGGATACGTGGTGGCAAACCGAAACAGGTGGCATTATGATTTCACCCATTGCAGGTGTTACAGAATTAAAACCCGCTTTCGCCACACTTCCGTTGCCGGGAATTCAGCCTGCCATCATGGATGAAAATGGAAAAGAATTGGAAGGAAATTTGTGTGAAGGCCGATTGACTATCAAGTATCCGTGGCCATCTATGGCACGCACTATTTATGGAGATCACCAGCGTTTTAAAGACACGTATTTCTCAACCTTTCCCGGAAAATACTTTACAGGCGATGGCTGCAAGCGCGATGAAGATGGGTACTATCGAATAACCGGACGCGTGGATGATATCATTATTGTTAGCGGGCACAACATGGGCACTGCCGAAGTAGAAAGTGCCATCGATGAACACTCTGCCGTTTGCGAATCTGCCGTTGTAGGCTTTCCGCACGACATTAAAGGGCAAGGGATTTACGCCTTTGTGGTCACCTACGATTCTGTTCACGAAGATGACCATTTGAAAAATGAAATCCGCGAGCTGGTTTCTAAAATCATTGGGCCCATCGCCAAGCCGGATAAGATTCAATTTGTAAGTGGACTGCCTAAAACGCGATCGGGAAAAATTATGCGTAGAATTTTGCGCAAAATAGCCGAAGGAGATACCACCAATTTGGGTGATACCACCACGCTGTTAGATCCGCAAGTGGTAGAGGAAATTAAGAACGGAGCAGTTAAATAAATCAATATTTATACCTAAGTTTAATTTAACTTAATAGCCGAACAAGTATTAACCGTTTTAAAGTTGGCAAAATGAGAAAACAAGGACTTTTTTGGGTGGCTTCTTTTGCGGTTGCCACACTCGCAGTCGGATGTTTCAATTCTTCTGATTATGAAATTAAGAAGATACAAACCACCACCGCTGTCTCCGTACCCCTAGCTTTTGGTTCGTTGAATGTCCAAGACATTTTGAATAAGGTAGATAAAAGTATTGTGGACGTAAAAGTGTATCCCGATGGACTGGTCTATTTTCAATATGTTAAGACTTTTGAATCTACCGATATCCGCAAACTTTTTGTTTTCCCAAACAAAAACTTGAACCTGTCCTTACCTGTTCTCCCCGGTTCTATTCCTGCTAGCGGCACAGAGTTAAGATTCACCTCCGTTTCTTCTACACTTGATTTCAATTTCAGCCCAGAAAAATTGAAAGAAATACAATTTAAAAGCGGCAACATCACTGTCAGTACGTCTCTTTTTCCAGCCAATCCGAACTTCGTTTTTGAAGTGGAAGTGAAGCTCGCAAATTTTTTACTCAACGGAGTTCCTTTTCAGATTAGGGCATTGAGTTCTACCAATTTTTCTTTGACAAATTACATTGCTACGCTAAATGACAACAAATTTCCAGTAGACTTGGCATTGATCATTAAACCACATACCAACACAATTACTGTCGCCCCGGGAACGATTCTAACTGTTGGATTGAGTTTTTCCGGAATGGATTTTAAGTACATCAAAGGTTTTTTGGGAGATAGGTCTACTGCAATCATACCCCAAACTTTTAACTTAGATGCCTTTGGCGCAGCATTGGATAAATCGAAAGTGTCGTTTGCCGACCCCAGATTTTCCGTAGAGATATCAAACGACTACGGAATACCAGTGACCTTGACTTTTAGTACACTGGAAGCTCGAAAGAATTCTACCAAAGTAACAATGGTCACGAACCCCGCCAGCCCTATGGCGTTGGTAGCTCCAGCTGTTTTGGGGCAAACTACCACCTCAATGGTTTCCGTCACAAACGCCAAGCAGATCACTGATTTGGTTCCTGATGAGATTTATTACAGCGCGGTAGCAAGAATTAATCAAAGCCTCACTAGCGGCAATAATTTTTGCGCGGATACAAGCAAACTTCGGATAAAAATTCGATCTGAAGTTCCTCTGTATGGAAGTGCTTCCGGAATCATACTTACAGATACCTTTGGCATAGACTTGTCGGCAATAAAAAGCTCGGAGGTGCAAACAGCATCCTTGAAAGCAAAAGTAATCAACGAGCTACCACTAGATGCCACCATCCAAATCTATTTAGCAGATGACAAATCATTGGTTACCGATTCCATTTTTACGACCTCACAAACTGCGATTGTAGTAGGCAGTAAGGTGAACGCGATAGGTGAACTACTTTCGTCAGGTGTTTACGATAATGAAATTCCCCTCAATCAAGATAAAATCAATAAACTATTTAATGCCAAAAAGCTGATTGTAAAGTCAGTGATGAAAACCGTGCGGAATGCAAGCGGCTCACCGATTGATGTCAAGTTTAAGTCCACCTATAAAATGGATATTAATATCGGTTTAAACACAGTTTTGAAAATCAATCGTGATTTATGAAAAGGCTTTTACAAATCACTTGGATTGGTTTCATACTAATTTTAAATACTGTTGAGGTGATAGCCCAAACGGAACCAACACTTTATTTCATGAGCAGTGTGCCACAATCTACCTATTTGAATCCAAGCTTTTCTTCCAATTACAAATCGTCTTTTGGACTGCCCGGCTCCTCCGTTTATCTTCAATATGGAAACAATGGCTTTACGTACAACGATTTTGTGATGAAACAAAACGGAGTGCTTACTGCAGATTTGAATAAGTTATATGAAAATCTAAAGGAAAAAAACTATTTGATGTCGGCAGCTCAAGTTGACTTGCTTCATGTCAATTTAAAAATGTCGTCCAAGTTTCATTTGATGTTGAATGCCACCGCTAAGACCTACTCAACCATTATGTTTCCCAAAGAACTAGCAGGTATTTTCATTAACGGCACCACTCCGTTAGTTAACACTTCTACCGCTTTTTCAATGGAAGGGGAGAGTCTGAGCTATACCGAATTAGGTATTGGTGGCAGTTATCAAGCTACCAAGAAATTAGCCATCGGAGCTAGATTGAAGGTGTTGACTGGCCTCGTCAGTGGAAGTTCGCAAAGGGCAACAGGTAAGCTGGCGGTTGACGGCAATTATGGCATTACGCTTTCGTCCAGCGCAGATATCCGAACTTCGGGTTACCAAACCATTGATAAAAATAAATTCAGTGACTACCTGAAAAATTCGGGGGTTGCGTTTGACTTGGGCGGCAGCTATCAATTGCTAAAGAATTTAACCATTAGCGCGAGCGTGTTGGACATAGGGAGCATTTCTTGGAAAAACGATTTGTATTCCTATAAATTAGACTCCGCGAAAGCGAAATACACATTCAGGGGAATTGACCTTCAACAGGTGTTAAATGGCAACAGCGATTATTTGTCTGCTGAGGGCGACTCCTTGAAACGTTATTTTACTTTTCAGGAAAGTGCCACGTCATCCTATTCCACAATGCTTCCGGGGAAATTTTATTTGGGCGCTCGGTATAACTTGAGAGAAAAATTGTCGGTTGGGGGTTTGGTTTTTGCTGAACAATTTAGAGGACGATTTTCACCCGGTTTTTCAGCTTCCTTACAAAAGGACTTTGGACGGGTGTTGAGTACGTCCGTTAGCTATACAATCAAAAACGGCTCATTTGATAATTTGGGCGCAGGGCTTTCTCTTAATCTTTCTCCAGTACAACTATATTTGGTGGGTGACAACCTGTTGAATATCCCGATTTCTCTGCTGAAGGATCCCACGATCAACTCTTTTATTAATGGTAGTCAAAATTTCAACTTTCGGTTTGGGCTTAATTTTGTTTGGGGGAGGGAAAAAACGGTCGAAAGGAAAAATTATACGCAAAAAGGAAAGGGTAGGGCAAAAGCTAAAACCTACGGGAGGTAGACACGAAGATTTCATTAACTTTACTTCTGAACGTAACTTTAATCATTTAAAATAATATGGAAATCTCAGGTAAAGTGATCAATCTTCTTCCGCTTCAATCGGGGCAGGGAAAAAGCGGAACATGGAAGAAACAGGAATTCATTTTGGAGACACCCGGCCAATACCCCAAAAAGGTGTGCATGAACTTGTGGGGCGACAAGGTGGACGAGATCAAACTAACTCCTGGAGAAACCATTACGGCTTCGATTAATATTGAAAGCCGCGAATACAACGGCCGCTGGTACACTGATGTGCGCGCTTGGAAAGTGGCCAAAGGAGCAGGTAGCGGTGCCAGTGATGGCGGCAGTAGTCGGTCAGAGGCACCTCCAGTCGGTGAAGAGCCATTCGTGCCGGATGCTAGCTCAACGGATGACTTGCCGTTTTAATTTATTTTTTCGGTCTTAGGAAACAAAAAACCCGGCTCATCACCGGGTTTATTTTTTTTAAATCTTTATTGCCCCCTCTTCTTTGGAGAGGGCCAGAGTGAGATTAGCTCCCACACGCCTCGCAGGCATCCGGGTTATCCAAAGAACAAGCCATGTCGGCACGTTTCTGATCATAGTCGGCCATTGACACTTGTTCGTATTGAATTGTCTGCTGAGCCTGGCTGCCATCAGGCATGATCTCGGCCACTGCAGGAGCAATTACTGACTCTGCAACCATCATAGATGGCAAAGCTTCTGCTACAAATGGTTCTTTAATTACTGATTTATCAAGCGTAAACTTAATTGCATCGGCAGCAGCGGTAGAACGCAAGTAGTACATACCTGTCTTCAATCCTTTTTTCCACGCATAAAAATGCATCGAGGTCAATTTGCCGAAGTTAGGATCAGTCAAGTGGATATTTAAGCTCTGGCTTTGGCAAATGTATGCGCCACGGTCAGCACTCATATCGATGATTGACTTTTGTGAGATCTCCCAAACAGTTTTGTAGATGTCCTTAATGTTTTGAGGAATCTCAGGGATGGACTGCACGGAACCATTAGTTGAAATCAATTTTTGACGCATGGTTTCGCTCCATAGTCCTAAACTGATCAAGTCTTTCATCAAATGCTTGTTCGCAATAATGAATTCTCCTGATAAAGTTCTGCGCGTATAAACATTCGAAGTGTATGGCTCGAAACATTCGTTGTTGCCAAGAATTTGCGAGGTCGAAGCAGTTGGCATAGGAGCTAACAACAATGAATTGCGTGCTCCATTTTGTTTTACCTCTTGCTTTAACTTCATCCAATCCCATCTTCCCGATGTAGGCGTAACGCCCCACATGTCAAATTGAAATATTCCTTTTGAAATAGGAGAACCTTTGAATGATTCATAAGGACCATCTTTTTTCGCCAACTCCATAGATGCTTCCATGGCTGCGAAATAAATAGTTTCATGGATATCTGTGTTGAGCCCTCTTGCTTCTGGAGAATCGAAAGGCATACGCAACAAGATGAAAGCATCTGCTAATCCTTGCACGCCAATACCAATGGGGCGGTGGCGCATGTTAGAGTTCTTTGCCTCAATTACCGGATAGTAATTAACATCAATCACTTTATTTAGATTGAGAGTGATCACTTTTGTGATCTCATACAATTTTTGGTGATCAAATTTTCTATCTTCTGTTACAAACTTAGGCAAGGCAATAGAAGCTAAGTTACAAACAGCCACTTCATCAGGAGAGGTATATTCGATGATTTCAGTACACAAGTTACTGGACTTGATCGTACCCAAATGCTTTTGGTTTGATTTGCGATTGGCCGCATCTTTATAGAGCATGTAAGGCGTTCCCGTCTCAATTTGTGCTTCCAGAATTTCAAACCAAAGATCCTGTGCTTTTATTTGCTTACGATACTTTCCTTCTTTCTCATATTTCTCATACAAGCGTTCAAAATCTTCTCCCCAACAATCTGCCAAGCCCGGTGCTTCATTGGGACAAAACAAAGACCACATTTCGTTGTCCTCAATACGCTTCATGAACAGGTCAGGAATCCACATGGCATAGAAAAGATCGCGCGCACGCATTTCTTCTTTGCCGTGGTTTTTCTTCAATTCCAAAAAGTCGAAAACATCGGCATGCCAAGGCTCCAAGTAAATCGCAAAACTTCCTTTGCGCTTACCCCCACCTTGATCAACATAACGGGCAGTCATGTCAAAATTTCTCAACATGGGCACGATGCCGTTGGAGTTGCCACCTGTTCCTTTAATATAAGAGCCTTTTGCACGCACGTTGTGAATGCTAAGACCAATACCGCCTGCCGATTGCGAAATCTTGGCGGTTTGTTTCAATGTATCATAGATGCCATCAATGCTGTCATCCTTCATCGTAAGCAAGAAGCAAGACGAAAGTTGTGGTTTTGGTGTGCCGGCATTGAATAGTGTAGGAGTGGCGTGCGTGAACCACTTCTCCGACATTAGATGATAAGTCTCAAGGGCCGCAGGAATATCTTCTCCGTGGATACCGATCGACACGCGCATCAATAAATGTTGCGGGCGCTCCACCACTTTGCCATCGATCTTCATTAAGTAGGAGCGCTCCAGGGTTTTGAAACCAAAAAAGTCGTAACTGAAATCACGGTCGTACAAAACAGCTTCGTCTAGTTCGGCTGCATTTTCATGAATTACCTTCCAAGTTTCTTTTGAAATCAACGGTGCGTTTTGTCCTGTCTTCGGATCCACGTAAGTGTACAGTCGCTTCATCGTGTTTGAGAACGACTTGCTCGTTACTTTGTGAAGATTGGAAACGGCAATGCGCGCGGCCAACTTGGCGAAATCGGGATGCCTGGTAGTTAACGATGCGGCAATTTCCGCAGCGAGGTTATCCAGTTCTATGGTGGAAACACCATCATACAGACCATTAATCACTTTCATCGCTACCTCTACCGGGTTGACAAATTTGGGATCTAAACCGTAGCAGAGTTTTTCAATGCGGGCAGTGATTTTGTCAAACTTTACGGACTCCCGGTGTCCGTCACGTTTTAATACGAGCATGTTAATAAAGGGTGTAAGTGTTGTAAAAAACTAGTTTAAAAAATGGATAAACGAATGTATCAAAAATCTTCATTCAGTGAAAACTTTGGCGAAGTTTCTTTTTCCATGCTGTTCATCACGCCAGCTTTTTGGTATTCGGCCACCCTCTTCTCAAAGAAATTTGTTTTTCCGCGAAGTGAAATCATGTCCATGAAGTCAAATGGATTGGTGGCTCCATAAATTTTCTTTCCAATTAGCTCGTTCAACAAGCGATCGGCCACAAACTCGATATACTGGCGCATTTGAGCCGCGTTCATACCGATCAAATTGACAGGCAAAGCATCGGTCACAAATTCCTTTTCAATTTCCACAGCATCTTTAATGATTTCGATCACGCTCTCTTCAGGTAACTTGTTCACCACATGTTCGGTGTACAAATGGCAGGCAAAATCGCAATGCAAGCCCTCGTCACGCGAAATCAACTCATTAGAGAAAGTTAAGCCCGGCATCAGGCCGCGCTTTTTTAACCAGAAGATGGAACAGAAAGAGCCGGAGAAGAAAATCCCTTCCACAGCAGCAAAGGCCACGAGTCGTTCTTGAAAGCTACCTTTATCAATCCAGCGCAAAGCCCAATCCGCCTTCTTCTTCACGCAGGCCATTGTTTCAATACCGTGGAATAGCTTGTCCTTTTCTTTTGAATCCTTTACGTAAGTATCAATCAACAAAGAGTACGTCTCGGAGTGGATGTTTTCAATGGCAATCTGAAAACCATAGAAGAACTTTGCTTCAGTGTATTGAACCTCACCCACAAAGTGTTCGGCCAGGTTTTCATTAACGATACCATCGCTGGCCGCGAAAAAAGCGAGCACATGGGTGATAAAGTGACGCTCTCCATCATTTAAGTTCAGCCAATCCTTCATGTCCTGGCTCAAATCAATTTCTTCGGCAGTCCAAAAACTGGCCTCTGCTTGTTTGTAATACTTCCAAATATTATGTTGGCGGATGGGGAAGAGAACGAAACGATCTTTGTTCTCTTTTAGAATGGGTTCTTCCAGTAAAGTTTTATTCATCTTAGGTAACGGTGTTTAGTGATATAATTTGTTGAAGACATCTTCTCTTTTTTTGATTTTTTCTTAACGGTTTTTTTGAAGTGCCCGCGTTCGAGGAAACTTTTTAAAGCAGCATTGACAAATAACTAAAATGCACAAGAGATTTCAAAGTGACAAAATTGGGTACAAAGCCACTTAATACCTGCCAGTTTATTATAAGTCTTTGGTATCTAGCCTTTTCAAATTTTGAGTATCAATGATTAGATTAGATCAAATAAATAAAATAATTATCTAGCTTATTTTAAATTTTTGGTTTTCAAAAAAATCTGTTGGCTTTAATCAAAGAATGTTATAGGATTGAACTCTGGAAAAAGCAAAGGAGGTGCTTGCGGCACCCCCTCCAGAGTAAATTGGTAAATGAACCAACTTTCTTCTATCCTGAGTAAGATTGTTTGATTAACAGATTAATGAGATCTGTTCAAACAAGTCGCGCTTAAATTGACGCATTTCCTTAGGACTCTTTAACACTAAATACTGAGGCTTTATAAGCCTCTTTTTTTTCGGGCAGGTTGAGACAATTTCTTTGCTGAACGACATTGGAAAATATCTAAAATGGACAAGAGAAATCAAAAGGGCAAAAGGCAGAAACCTCGTACTTGTTTTACAATTTGAAAGGATATGCATTTTGAAGGAATTTATTATCACTCACTTATAATTCGGGCGCAAAGCGAAACACTTAAATAAAAAAAGTTGAAAAATTTTATACTTTGCCAACGATACTGCACAATCGGGTGAAATAAGCTGTTAAGAAGGGTGTGAATAACAAATTGAATACTCTTTTTTAGAGTTAAATCGATGTATTTTGATTATTCCCCTTGTTTTTCTATCGAGTAGCCTTATCTTTGCGATCCAATTTTTAAAATAACAAGCATGTACGCCATAGTAGACATCGCAGGGAAGCAATTCAAGGTCAGCAAAGATCAATATATATATGCTCCTAAAATGGAGGGTGAAGCTGGGGCTTCCGTATCCTTCGACAAAGTTCTTTTGACAGACAATGGAGGCAGTATAGTGGTGGGTGCACCCCTTATAAAGGAAGTAATAGTTGCCGGCAAAATATTAGAGCACGTAAAAGGCGATAAGGTGATTGTATTCAAAAAGAAACGCAGAAAGGGCTATGCAAAACGCAACGGCCACCGCGAGCAGTTTACCAAAGTTCAAATTGAGAGCATAGGATAATTAGCTAATGTGACAATTTGAAGATTTGAAAATGAAACAAATCTTCAAATCTTCAAATCAATAAATTTTCAAATTAAGTTATGGCACACAAAAAAGGGGAAGGTAAAGTAAAGAACGGCCGCGAGTCGGAAAGCAAACGATTAGGCATAAAGGCATTTGGTGGTCAAAAAGTAATTGCGGGCAACATCATCGTTCGCCAACGTGGTACTAAGCACCACCCCGGCCGAAATGTTGGTATTGGAAAAGACCATACCCTGTTTGCATTGACTACCGGAACCGTGGTTTTCAAAAAAGGGAAAGCGGACAAGTCTTTCGTTTCTGTTTTAGCAGAGGCATAGTATTACTATCATTTTATTTTAAAGAGGCTGCCACAGAAGGTTGGCCTTTTTTGTTGCTTTCTAATAGACAAGCACAGATAACCGAGAACACAGATAACATACGGCACATTGAAAGGCTTCCGCAATTGTTCTATGTTGGTCTAAGGGAAGAAGCGGTATACCTCTTTTCGGTGCAAAAGTATCCGTAATTCTATCACATTCCCCTTGATTGTTATTCCAAGTCGGTAGTCAACAATTCTGATTCGATAGAAATTGGGCTTAGACATCTCCTTAATAGTAGGAACGTCTTCCCACGCTTTTGCTTTTTCCATTTCAACATACAGCGCAGCTATCTTTTTCTTAACGTAACCGGGTGCTTTTTTAAAATGTTTTTCAAAAGTTTTTGTTGAATCTACCCTCATCCAAGAATAAGCTTACGCGTTTGTTTTTCTCCGGTGAGTTCATCGTTCTGATGTTTCGCGATAATCTTTTCAAATAGTTCACCTTCCATCTCATCAGCACGAATGATCTTCATTATCTTTTTCAATTCATCCGGAGCGAAGTTGCCCTTCTTTCTTTTGGTGTAGAACCCGGGCTTGGACATGTGCAGTTTCTCCCTCACGTAATCGACTTTGTAGCCGCTCTTATCAATCATGTCAGTTACATTCAAGCAAAGGCTCTGGTAGTCATCAATCAATTCAGTTATCATAAAAACAGTTTTTCAGGTATTAAATTTTCATTTATAGATTGCAAATGTAAATAACTTTTTTGGGTTGTCTACATACTGAAAAAGTTAAAAGCTCCGCTAAAAAAAACCAAAAAATGAAGAGGCTGCCAAAAAGGGCAGCTTTTTTTGTTCGTGATTAATTCTGTTAATAAAATTTTGAATCGTATGAGGCAATATGCTGACCGTTTAAATGGAAGCCATTCTTTGCCTAAATCACGTGGTAGTATTACTTTTATTCTGTTTTTTTACCCTACGCTTTGCCGATTAATCCCCTTTTTCCAAACGGCAGGATAAAATTTCGCCTGAATTTCTAATCGCAATGTTAATTATCAAGAAACATTCCCTTAATTTGGGGTAGTAATTTATTAACCTAAACCAAAATCTATGAAGAAGTTTTTACTGTTATGCTTCTCATTTGCTTTTGTGCTCAGTGCTTGGGCGCAAGAACGGGTGATTACGGGTAAAGTGACGTCCTCGGAAGACGGATCCACCTTGCCCGGTGTGAATGTTGTTGTAAAGGGTACTACTACTGGAACTGTAACCGATGCCGATGGAAAGTATTCGCTCGGTGTGCCCTCTTCGGGAGCAAGCTTAGTTTTCTCGTTTATAGGCCTGAAAACTTCGGAAATTGCAATTGGAGAGAGATCCATTATCGATGCGCAACTTGGTTTGGATGTGACTCAATTATCTGAAATTGTTGTGACGGCAGGTGCCATTCAACAGGAAAAGCGAGCGTTGGGGTACTCGGTGACCAGTGTGGGCAGTGCTCAAATTGCAGACAGACCCGAGGCAGACATCGGCCGTATTCTAAATGGTAAAGTGCCAGGAATGAATATCACTCCAACAGGTGGAGTATCTGGCTCCGGAACAAACATTATAATTCGCGGATATACTACAATATCTGGAAACAAGCAGCCTTTGTTCATCGTTGACGGGGTACCCTTCAGCAGCGCAACCAACCAGCAGACAGATTTTTTGGGTGGAAATCAGGCAACGTCAAGCCGCTTTCTAGATATAGATCCCAATAACATTGAGCGCGTAGATGTGCTGAAGGGTCTTAGTGCTTCGGTGCTTTATGGAGAACAAGGAAGGAATGGCGTAATTTTAATTACCACCAAAAACTCTAATAAAAAGAGCCGACCGACAGAGTTTTCCGTTAGTCAATCTTATTTTGTAAATGAAATTGCTTCAGCACCCGTTTTGCAAGATAACTGGGGCAATGGATTTGATCAAAATTACGGTTTCTTTTTTAGTAACTGGGGGCCTAATTTTAAAACGCGCGGAACTGCTGGCATCGCGGCAGATGGCACCATCCCGCATCCCTATTCGAGATTCTCAGACCGTACGTTGTTAGCTGCGTTTCCAGAGTTTGCGACAGCAAGGATACCCTATGAGGCCTACGATAACAACAAATTTTTCCAGAAGGGATTTGTTGCAAATACCTCTGTAAATGTCAATGGCGGATCGGATAAAATCAGTTATAATGCCACTGTAGGAAGAAGCAAGGAGGAGGGTTTTATTCAGGGCAATACGCTTGAGAAAATAAATTTTGGTTTGGGCGTAAACGCTCAGGTTTCAAGTAAGTTGAGCGTGGCCACTAGTTTTAACTACGCTCAAACGGATATGGCAACACCGCCCGTGAGTGCAGGAACCAGCAGCGGACCTGCCGGTAGCGGTGCGTCTATTTTCGCAAATATCTTTTATACTCCCAGAAGTGTTGATTTGATGGGTTTGCCTTTTGAGTCGCCTATTGATAACCGAAGTGTTTATTATAGAAGCGGGAATGATATTACAAACCCGCGGTGGATTCAGAAGTACATGAAAACAACTGATAATGTTAAAAGAATATTCGGAAAATTTTCTGCTACGTATAGCGTAAATGATAATTTAAACTTCACCTATCGGGTGGGTTTAGATACCTACAATGAAGCACAACAATATATTATTAACAAGGGGGCTACAGAATCTGCATTGACAAATGGATTGATGAGGACTTCGGAAATCCAAAATTCTATAGTGAATCACGATTTTTTTGGAACTTGGAATAGCAAGATAACCGATGACCTTAGCTTAGGCGTGACCTTGGGCGGTCAGGCACGCTTTGATCGTTTTAATATAGTAGGCATAGAAAGTACCAATCAAGTTGTATTCGGGTTTGAAAACCATAATAATTTCTTGTTTCATAGTAACGTAAATAGTTTTTCGGGTCAAAACATGAATCGAAAGACGGTAGAAAATTATTACGGAGCGTATGGTAAGGCTTCGCTCAATTTGAAGGATTTTGTATACGTTGAGTTGCAAGGAAGAAATGATTGGAAATCAACGGCCGAACAAGGCAACAATTCTATCTTCTATCCAAGTGCCAGTGTTTCATTTATTCCCACTACTGCTTTTGGCATAGAATCAGCAACGCTTAAGTTCCTTAAGTTAAGAGTTGGCTACGGTACATCAGCCGGATTTCCACCTCCGTACAGCACTCGAAATTTCGCATCTTTAAACACGCGAAGATTTCAAGATGTTAATGCAAACTTGGTTTCAACCAATGGAAGATCAACGTTCTTGGCGAATGCGGGTTTAACCCCTGAATTGCAAACGGAAATCGAGTTCGGTTTGGAAGGTAAATTTCTAAACAACAGGATCGAAATTGACGCAACATACTATAGAAGGAGTACTACCAACCTAATAACAGATGCCCCGTTGGATCCTTCGACTGGCGTTAGCTTAACGACTCTCAACTTAGGGCAATTAGATAATAATGGAATTGAATTAAGATTATCAGGAACACCTGTGAAGACAGCAAATTTTGAGTGGAATGCTACCGTTAATTTTTTCCATTACGAATCCATTGTTAAATCCTTGGGTGCCGGACTATCGCAGGTAACTGTTGCGGGTTTTTCTAATCAAGGGAATTTTGCAATACCGGGCCTTCCATTCAACACGATACAGGGTACTTACTTTGAGCGCGATGCTAATGGTAATAGAATTGTATCAGGGGGTGGGCGATATTTAGTTTCGAGCGATATTAAGCCCATCGGAAACCCGAATCCCGATTTCACTTCTTCTTTAATAAATAACCTAACTTACAAAGGGATCACCTTAAGTGTCCAATTTGACTACAGAAGGGGCGGAAAGATACTTTCTGCAACGGCTTACACATTGTTGGGCAGAGGTATAACTAAGGACACAGACTTTGATCGTGAACAGCCGATTGTTTTACCCGGTGTAAAGCAAGACGGAACGCCAAATGACATTGCTGTGACCCCCTCTGATGCCTATTTTGGTAATTTTATCACTGGTGCAGATGAAGCAGGGATATTCGATGGGACAACGATCCGTTTGAGAGAGGTTTCTTTGGGGTATTCACTGCCAAAGGCGTTGCTTCAGAAGACTCCTTTTAAAGGGGTTTCTATTTCGTTAAGCGGTCAAAACCTTTGGTTCAACGCAGTTAACTTCCCTAAGTATTTGAATTTTGATACTGACGTATTAAGTACTGGTGTTGGCAATGGCCTTGGTTTCGACTATTTCACCGGCCCAAGTTCCAGAAGATATGGTGCTAACCTCAAACTTACCTTCTAACGCAATAAACTTATTGATATGAAAAAAACATCTAAAATATTCATACTTGGGTTCTTCCTTTCAACGGCATTTTCCTGCCAGTTGAATGAATTGGACAACCCAAACGAGATAACAACTTCTCAGGCTGGATCAAATTTTATCTTGAATAAGATTCAGCTTGATTTTGCTGATTTCTTTGAAAGTGCATCCTTACGTGGTATGGAAACTACCCGAATGATCCATTTGGGCGGTGAGAACTATACCAATACTTACACCGCGGCAACTTTTGACTTTCTGTGGAGCACCGCTTATACCGGTTTGTTGGTAAACATTAAGGATATGAAAGAACGCGCGATTAAGGAAAAACTACCGTACCATGCTGCAATGGCCAAAATAATAGAAGCCTACACGTTGGTAACTTTAGTGGATTATTTCGGAAAGATCCCTTACACGGCTGCATTCAATATCGATAACTTCAACCCTACTGTGGATGAAGGTGCGGCTACTTATGACAAGGCATTGCAATTATTGGATGAAGCCATTACGGATGCATCGAAGGTGACGGCAGCAAATTTTAGTCCCCCGCTTGCTCCAACCGATTTGTTCTATGGCCCTACGGTTAACACTACGTCATTATCAAAATGGAGAAGACTTGCCCGTACGCTGAAATTGAAGATATTGCTTCAAAGAAGGTTGGTAGATGCATCGGCTATTGGTCGCATTAATACATTGGTGGCAGAAGATTCGTTGATCCGAACCAGTACAAATGACTTTCAATTTATCTATCCTGCCAATTCATTTGATAATCCAAATAATTACCATCCTTGGTTTATGGAAAATTATCAGGTGGGAGCAAGTCAATATATGTCTAACTTTTTTATGGATCGTGTATTATTTAGAAGCTCATCCATTGATCCAAGAAGGAGATATTATTTCTACCGCCAAACTTTGTCAACACCTACCGATCCCAACGTATTGAACTGCGCAAGCGCAGTGAGTCCACCCCCGCAGTATCCGCCTGGTATGGCATTTTGCGCGGTGACAAGCTCGGGTTATTTCGGTCGAGATCATCTAGACCCAGCGGGAATTCCCCCGGATCAATTGCTAAGAACAATTTATGGGTTGTACCCTGCAGGCGGAGCTTTTGATAATACAGGAGCTGCTGATAACGCCAGCGGATCGAGAGGCAGAATAACATCGGGTGCCCGCGGGCGAGGTATCTTACCTATTATGCTCTCCTCCTTTACTGAATTTATGTTGGGTGAGGTTGCTTTAATTTCGAACGATCCTGCTGGAGCGAGGACTCGATTAAACAACGGGATTACTGCTTCCATCGATAAAGTCGTTAACTTTAACATCGCTGCACTGCCTGCCACCGCCAGCGCGGGAAGCGCATTAATTCCAAGTGCCGCTAATATTACTAATTTCATTACCACTATTTTAACACAATACGACAATGCTGTTGGGAATGACGCCAAACTAGATATCTTGGTAAGGGAGTACTGGATATCGCTTTACGGAAACGGCATAGAAGCCTATAATACCTACCGAAGAACGGGAAAGCCGGGCGGTATGCAACCCTCACTAAGCCAAAACCCGGGTACATTTATTCGTTCGGTATATTATCCGTCTGTATTCGTAAACAGAAATAATACAGTAACGCAAAAAGCGACAACTGGTGAGCGCGTATTTTGGGATACCAATCCGGTGAATGGTTTTATTAACTGATAAACAAAAACTTATGAAAAGATTTAAAATAATTTTAACAGTTTTTATATCGATTTTGGCAATTACTTCTTGCCGGGACAATGATCTGCTGCCATTGCCGATTGATACTTTTAATTCCGGTGGTGCTGGTGGGGTTTACATGCGTCAGGTAAAAATCGTATCTGGTATTTTTAATGCTGAGTCGCTAAACACGGCTGTTTTTACCATTACGTTGGAGGCGGTCGATGGAAAGCAGGGCGCTTCGATTGAGTCTATTGATTTGTTTGCCTCATTTAGGGATATAACACCCGGTAACGGAACAAATGACAAGACTGAGAAGTTTGTGAAGAACATCAAGTATGATGGTACGTTTGCCATTGACGCAACCAGTCAACTGCCCCGGGGTACTATTTCAATCACCTATAATGAGTCTGTCGCAGCATTGGGCCTAACCCCTGCACAGGTCGACAGAACAGACCAGTTTACAATCAGACAAGCTGTAAAACTGAAAGACGGCAGAGTTTTTTCTTCTAATAATGCCAGTTCCGCATTATTAACAGGTGCTTTCTATCAATCTCCTTACAGAAATATTGTATCCGTTTCTTGCCCCTCTCTCGTACAGAACGTGGAGATAACATACAAAACTACGGTACTTGATGATGGTAGTGGAGGTCCGCCCTCTGGATGTCCAGCACCACTTACAGGATCGTTGACCCTTACAGGTCAGGATGGACAGATTAAGTTATCAGATGCTTCATTCGGCTATTATAAATGTGCATTTGGTATTACGGCTTCTGGTGGCATTACGTTAAATGATGTTTGCCGGCTGTTGTTCTTTACCGGAGCGGATCAATTCGATACTATGTATTCTATTGATGCGGTGACAGTCGCTGGCTCAAAAGTCACGCTTGATATCACAACTAATTATGCGGAGAATATTATTGTTGAACTGACCAAGAAGGATGGCACTAATTGGCCAACCGATCTTAGAAATTAATTTCGCACGGTAATCTTTGAAAGCCCTTTTAGGAATTCCTAAAGGGGCTTTTTTTTGGCCTCGTTCGCTAATCAAAATTATGCGTTTTCAAAGCAAGACTTTGAGTTTCAAAAATATTGGCTACTAAGGCACGCATACTTGAATGATTTCGAGATTACAATTCTTTTAAAATTATTGATAAAGCAGTAATAATTGCTTTGCCTGGTTTTTGGTACCCCAAACTGAAGCTACACGGGGTAAAAACAATTCTTAGGGATTCGGTAAGCTCCAAGTTCTATCCTCTCAATTGCTACCTAATCTATTTAATAGAGTTATAGAATTCAGTTAGTTGGATTAGGCTCAGTTCTTTTTTTGAATTGAAGCCGTTCTCTATTATAAAATTTTCGATCCTTTGATCGGTGTCACTACTGCCCAAAAAGGCAATCGCGTCTTTTTTGTTTTTTGTAATCAGAAATGCTTGGCTGTCCTTTACAAAAAAGAAATCCTCCTTCTTAATTATTTTGTCAATGTCCGCTTTCTCAGCTTCTAAAGGATTAAACTCTGTTTTCTGAAAAATTGCTCTCCTTTTCTTTAGCAAGGACAATTTTCCACTGGTAATTACCTGTGCAAAACCGATAATGGGTACACCATTGGAGTTGAAATCCTTAAGATTAATAAAATATGACTCTTTTCCTCGTTCATCTGTCCACATGAAACTGGATACCTGCCCCAAGTTTAGAGATCTAAGACCTTCCTTTAGCTCGACCTCCAATTCATTTGACTTTAAATTATACCTCATTGGAAATTCTCCAAAGGGTTTGTCCTTCCCCTCAACAGAAATAAGTCCTTTCTTCAGTATTTCATCGTCAAAGTAATAGTTACCTGTAACTGTCGAGGGCGCAGTGGGCATTGTATTAAACATGCCTCCAAAGCTGCTAACAGCATTTATTCTTCCAATAGAATAGAAAGTCCTTAAGTTAGCTGCATCTTGACCTTTGGCCAAGGGGGAGATAAAATAGAGTGTGCAAATCGACACCACAAAGAATTTATGAACTCTCATTTTTTTAATCGTTGACTGCCTTGGAATTTTCAAATATGACTGACGATTTTTTAACGAGATTCCTACTCGCTCTTCTTCTCCTTCGAAATCTTTCCTTTTTTGGATTTAATCACAAGCAGATCACCAGTTCCTTCATAATCGGCTTGAATAACTCCTCCCTCCGGGATTTCTCCTTTTAGTATCTCTTCCGCTACCGGATCCTCTAAGTACTTTTGAATCGCTCGGTTCAAAGGTCGTGCACCAAAAGCTTGATCATACCCTTTCTCGGCTAAGAAATCTTTTGCTTTTTCGGATAGTTCAACCGTGTAGCCAAGTGTGAGGATACGGGCAAACAATTTACCCAATGAGATATCGATGATTTTATGGATGTGCTCTCGCTGCAAAGAGTTAAACACAATCACATCGTCCAAACGATTCAAAAACTCAGGGGAGAACGCACGTTTCAACGCATTTTGAATGGTCGACTTCATCACATCTTCATCATTTTCACGATTGGCCTTAGTTGCAAAACCAATGCCCGATCCAAAATCTTTCAAATCACGAACGCCAATGTTGGAGGTCATGATGATGATGGTGTTGCGGAAATCCACTCTCCTTCCAAGTCCGTCAGTAAGGATGCCATCATCGAGCACTTGTAATAGGATATTGAAAACATCAGGGTGTGCTTTTTCGATTTCATCTAACAACACAACGCTGTATGGCTTCCGTCTAACCTTTTCGGTTAGCTGTCCACCTTCTTCATAACCTACATAGCCGGGAGGTGCGCCCACAAGGCGAGAGACGGAGAATTTTTCCATGTACTCGCTCATATCAATTCGAACCAGCGCATCTTCTTTGTCGAATAAGTAGGTGCCCAGCACTTTTACCAATTCCGTTTTGCCAACCCCAGTAGGCCCCAAGAAAATAAACGAACCAATTGGTTTTTTAGGATCTTTTAATCCAACGCGTGTACGTTGAATAGCGCGAGTTAATTTTTTGATTGCTTCCTCCTGGCCAATCACCTTGGTACTCAATTGCTCGGCCATGCCTAGCAGCTTGTTGCTCTCCTTTTGAGCGATGCGGTTGGCGGGGATTCCCGTCATCATGCCTACTACATCAGCAACGTTGTCTTCGGTAACCGTATATTTTTCGGTACGTGTTTTTTCCTCCCAACGTGCTTTGGCTAAATCCAATTGCTCTATGAGTTTCTTTTCTTTGTCGCGTAGTTGGGCAGCCTCTTCATACTTCTGGCTTTTCACTACTCGGTTTTTCTCCTTCTTCACATCTTCAATAGCATCCTCGAACTTCACTATGTCATCCGGAACGTGGATGTTGTTGATGTGAACTCGAGCACCCGCTTCATCCATCACGTCAATGGCCTTGTCGGGCAGGAAGCGGTCGCTGATATACCGGTCTGAAAGCTTTACGCAGGCCTCCAACGCTTCCTTCGTATAACTTACGTGGTGGTGATCTTCGTATTTTTCTTTTATGTTCTCCAATATTTGGATTGTCTCATCTACAGAAGTAGAATCCACCATAACCATCTGAAATCTTCGCGCCAACGCTCCGTCTTTTTCAATGTACTGACGGTACTCGTCTAAAGTGGTCGCTCCAATGCATTGGATTTCTCCCCGTGCCAAGGCTGGCTTGAACATGTTAGAAGCATCCAGCGAGCCAGATGCCCCTCCCGCACCCACGATGGTGTGCAACTCATCAATGAAAAGAATTACGTCTGCTGATTTTTCCAATTCATTCATCACTGCCTTCATGCGTTCTTCAAACTGGCCGCGGTACTTGGTGCCCGCCACCAGCGAGGCTAAATCCAGTGTTACTACCCGTTTGCCAAAAAGAACGCGCGAAACTTTCTTTTGAATGATTCGTAAGGCCAAACCTTCGGCTATAGCGGTTTTACCCACGCCTGGTTCTCCTATTAAAATTGGGTTGTTCTTTTTTCTACGGCTCAAGATTTGAGCCACGCGTTCGATTTCTTTTTCCCGGCCAACGATTGGATCGAGTTTGTTGTCCTCGGCTAATTTGGTGAGATCTCTGCCGAAATTATCCAATACAGGTGTGCGAGATTTTTCTGCGCCCTTTTTCTCTTTGCCCGCTCCGGGCATCGCACCGCTGCCAAACATTTTTGACGAGTCATCATCCGGATCATCGGTGTCTGAAGCGGCAGTAGGTTGGTCGTGTTGGTACTCTAACATTTCTTTCACCACATCGTAGGCAACATCAAACTTGTTCAATATCTGGGTTGCTAAGTTGTCTGGGTCACGAAGAATGGATAAAAGAAGGTGTTCCGTTCCAATCAATTGAGCTTTGAAAACTTTCGCTTCTAGGTAAGTAATCTTTAGTGTTTTTTCAGAGGCGCGTGTTAACGGAATGTTCGCGAGATTTTTTATTTCATGCGTGGCAGTTCCTTTAGAAATCTTTTCAATTTCACCACGGAGTTGGTCAAGAGGCACTCCCAATTTTTTCAGAACACCCACCGCCACTCCTTCTCCCTCGCGGATCATTCCCAAGATAAGATGTTCCGTTCCGATGTAGTCGTGTCCTAGTCTCAACGCTTCTTCGCGACTCAATGAGATTACTTCTTTGACTCGATTAGAAAATTTGGCTTCCATATTTGGCATAGAATATTGATATGTGTAAATGTAAAGTTTTACAGGCTATAATTCCAAACCTGCGTTTGAGCAAATCAGTTGAGTTCCAAACACAGACTTAAAACGTTTTGTTCAGTTTAGAAGATTGAATGATGCGGATCGAATGTGGACCTTCACAAAACAATAGATCTAAGATGCTCAAGTTGGGTACAAATTCGTTGCCAAAAACTTGTTGGTAAGGAATGGGGTGATAGAATGGCCGATTTGCAAACGGTTTTTTGGGACTTATTTGACCACGAAAGTCAGAATCAAAGTTAGGATTGGTCATTTCGTACGAATGGGTGGACGAAAGGTTTACTTTCAAGCCAATAGATTTCAGACAGAATGACAGCAATTCGCAATTTAGATCGAATAGGTATTTATGTCCTTTGTAGAGGATTTTTTTTATTTCATCCGAATAAAATTCAAAATAAGGTGCATTTCGATAGGCAGATTCCAGCGTACGCCAATGGTTATTTTGCCACTTTTGTTGATGATCTATTTTCACTTCTTGGACAGGAATTTTTCCGTGCTTGTCGCGCAGCGGCACAATCAAGAGTTGAATCCCTTGTGAAGTGCTAATGTAACAACGGTTTCGAAAACTTTGCTTTACATAATGCTCATGTCGTTCCAATTGAATTTCCTCGAAGGAATGAAGTGCGCAAAAATATTCTAAGGAAGGAAGATAGTGAAGGTCAATTCGGGCAGTCTTCGTCAAAAGTAAATTGGGATTCAATGTCGTTAAGTTACGCCTCATTTTTGTACCTCACCTCTAATCCTCTCCAGAAGAGAGGAGGACAATGGATCCTGACTTACCGCTATTGAACGGGAATTTCTTATTGAAGCATTTTCAAAAGCGTACCCAATCGCTGCTTCAAACTCCTTCGATCAATAATGAAGTCGAGGAAGCCGTGCTCGAGAACAAATTCGGCACTCTGAAAACCTTTGGGCAAATCTTTGCCAATCGTTTCGCGAATGACGCGCGGCCCCGCAAACCCAATCAATGCGCCCGGCTCGGCAATGTTAAAGTCTCCGAGCATTGCATAGGAAGCAGTAACACCACCCGTAGTTGGGTCAGTAAGCAATGAGATGTAAGGAACCTTGGCTTCGTCCATCAGCGCGAGTTTTGCGGAGGTTTTGGCCATTTGCATCAGTGAAAGACCCGCCTCCATCATACGCGCTCCACCCGAGCGCGAGATCATCAAAAAAGGAGTTTTGGTTTTTAATGAATGGTCAATGGCACGGGCAATTTTTTCACCAACCACCGATCCCATCGAGCCTCCAATAAATGTAAAGTCCATGCAGGCAATGCAAATATCGATGCCGTTCATTTTTCCGTAAGCGGAGCGCAAAGCATCCTTCAAATTCGTCTTCGCTTGGGATTCCTTTATTCGTTTTTGATAGGCTTTTGTATCAACAAACTTGAGTGGGTCCGCTGATTCCATGTTCGCGTCCAGTTCGGTGAACTCGTTGTTGTCAAACAGGATTTCAAAATACTCTTCTGAACCAATTTTTACGTGGAGATCTTCTTCCGGTACCACGTATGCATTGTTCTTTAATTCCCGCGTATGAACTATTTTCCCCGCTGGCGATTTAAACCAAAGGCCGTCAGGTACTTCGCGTTTTGATTCGGTGGGGGTAAGGATTCCTTTATCGGTGCGTTTGAACCAAGGCATATTCTACATTCGATTTGAAAATTTTTAGATTTTAAAATTTGAAGATGACTGGGTGTGATCGGTAACGCTAATTTTCAAATCAACACATCATCAAATTTTCAAATCAACAACTACGCTATATCAATCTTGCTATCCAAATACACATCTTGTATAGCTTGTAAAATTTCAACACCTTCTTTCATTGGGCGTTGAAATGCTTTTCTTCCAGAGATCAAGCCCATGCCGCCAGCGCGTTTGTTGATGACAGCCGTACGAACGGCATCTGCCATATCGCTTTCGCCTTTTGAATCTCCACCGGAATTGATCAAGCCAGCGCGGCCATTATAACAATTCAACACTTGGTAGCGGCATAGATCAATTGGATGGTCAGTCGTTAATTCAGTGTAAATGCGTTCATCCAATTTGCCATAGCTGCTTCCTCCAGTATTCAAGGCTTTATAGCCACCATTATTAGTGGCCAACTTTTGTTTAATGACATCGGCCTGAATAGTTACGCCCAAATGGTTTGCCTGCCCTGTTAAATCAGCCGATTGGTGATAATCTACTCCATCTTTCTTGAAGGCGTCATTGCGCGTGTAGCACCACAAGATTGTGGCCATACCCAAGTCATGAGCGCGTTCAAAGGCTGCTGTTACTTCCTGAATTTGACGGGTGGCATTATCTGATCCAAAATAAATGGTAGCACCGACTGCAATAGCACCTAGGTTCCAAGCGTCTTCCACCGATCCATACATGACCTGGTCGGCCTTGTTGGGATAGGTGAGAAGCTCGTTGTGATTAATCTTTACGATAAACGGAATTTTGTGCGCATATTTTCTTGACATGATCGCCAACCCACCAAATGTGGTAGCCACGGCATTGCACTCGCCTTCAATCGCCAACTTGATGATATTTTCCGGATCAAAGTAGATTGGGTTTTTGGCAAAAGATGCCCCCGCACTGTGCTCTATCCCTTGGTCAATGGGCAAAATGGACAGATAGCCTGTTCCGCCCAATCGACCCTTATCAAACAGCGTTTGAATGCTTCGCATAGTTTGGGTGCTGCGATTTGAAATGGAAAAGATGCGGTCCACAAAATCGGGTCCGGGCAAATGCATATTTTCCTTTAAAACGGTTTTGCTTTTATAGGTCAAAAGCGACTCGGCATTTTTACCAAGTAATTCGGTGGTGGAGGGTCTGGCCATAGTTTTTTATGAAAGGGACAAATATACTGAGTGCTACCTAGCTTACACAACATCAAATTGAGGAAAGTGCCTTTCGATAGAAATAGTGACGCATATTAAAGAGTGCAAGCGTAGTAGCAGGATGCTGGACTAATTTATCCGCGGTAAGGCGCTAAAGCGAAAAACCCACCTCAACGGATTGAAATGGGTTTTTAATTGCTAAAATAAATTTTAAGCTTTTTTTACAACAGCTAACTTCTCTTTAATTCTGGCAGACTTGCCTTGGCGGCCTTTCAAATAGAACAATTTTGCTCTACGTACTCTTCCTGCCTTTACAAACTCAATCTTATCAATGCTTGGGCTAAGAATCGGGAAAATACGTTCCACGCCAACTCCGTTTGAAACTTTTCTCACCGAGAAACTTTCGCCATTGGTAGAAGTTCCCCTTCTATAAAGAACTACGCCTTGGAACTGCTGGATACGCTCCTTGTTTCCTTCGCTTATTTTTACATGCACGCTGATGGTATCACCTGACTTAAAGCTTGGTATTCCCGCTCTTTTGGAGGCTAGCTCTTGCTCTACAATTTTCATTAAATCGGCCATACTTCTCGGTTTTTAAAATGGACTGCAAATATAGCAGTCTTACTCAAAAAATGGGCATTACACCTAAAGATTTTTGGACGCACAAGGCTTATGTGTATAAATTGCTATATTTTTACACATGGGAAATATGAAACGGATAAACATTGATTTAGATGATGAACTGATGGCACGGGCCATGCGAATCAGTGGTGCCAAAACAAAAAAGGAATTGGTAAATAATGCGCTGCGGTTTTATAGAGATTTACTACGCAAACAGCAAAAAGAAAAAGAGCAAGAAGAACAAAGTAAGAATCCATGAGAACAAATATTGATTTTGATGAAGAACTAATGACGGAAGTCATGCGATTTGCCAAGCTTACGAAAAAGAAAGAAGCGGTAGAAAATGCCATTGCGCGTTATGCGAGTTACTTAAAGCGGCAGGAACTTCTTGATTTATTTGGAACGGTGGAATGGGAAGGGGATTTGAATGAGATGAGAACTTCCAAATACTTATGATATTGGTTGACACATCCGTATGGATTGATTCATTTCAGAATAAAGATACTATGCAAGTAAAAATACTGAAAGAATTAATCAAATCACGGGATGAAGAAATATGCACCTGTGCTACCATTATTCAAGAAGTACTACAAGGTGTTAGAGAGGATTCTAAATTCGAGTCGTTAAGATTACAATTTTTGAACATGGTCATATTTACGGCAGATCAAGTTCAAGTAGCTATTGAAGCGGCTAGCCTCTATCGCTTGGTTAGAAAAAAAGGTGTAACCATTAAAAAGCCTAATGATTGTATAATCGCATGGTATGCCATCAACAATAAAGTAAAACTACTTCACAACGATGCTGACTTTGATTTGATAGCGGAACATACCGAACTGAAAGTGGTGAGGCTAAAGTAATTTTGGCCTTCTCTGTTTAGTTCGTTCTAACGATTCGTCTTGCTTCCAATCTTCAATTTTTGCCTGATGGCCAGAGAGCAGTACTTCAGGTACTTTCCAGCCATTGTATTCTGCCGGGCGAGTATAAACGGGCGGAGCAATTAATCCATCTTGAAAAGAATCGCTCAGCGCGGATGTTTCGTCATTCAATACTCCGGGCAATAAGCGAATGACAGAATCGGCAACCACGGCCGCTGCCAATTCTCCGCCCGAAAGGACATAATCACCAATGCTTATTTCGCGCGTGACCAAATGTTCGCGGACTCGTTCGTCCACACCTTTGTAATGGCCACAGAGTAAAATCATATTTTGCTTTAGGCTCAATTGATTGGCTAGCGATTGTGATAGCAGTTCACCATCGGGGCTCATGTAAATGATTTCATCGTACGCTCGTTCTGATTTCAGCGCGGAGATACATCGATCAATGGGTTCAATCATCATCACCATTCCAGCGCCACCGCCAAAAGCATAGTCATCGGTGGTGCGGTGCTTGGTGGTTGAGAATTCTCTTAGGTCATGCACCATCACTGTCACCAAGCCTTTGTCTTGTGCCCTTTTTAAGATGGAATCCGAAAAGGGGCTGTCGAGCAATCGCGGTAAGCAAGTAATGATGTCCAGTCTCATATCTTAAATGTCCAAAAAGCCGTCTGGCAAAACAACTTTAATAACCTTTTTGGTTTTGTTTGAACTGAGCACAAACGGGCTGTTGACGGGGATGAGTACTTCTTTTTCGTTGAAGAGGAGTGTTAAAAGTCGGTTAGGGCCTGCAGAAGATACTTCTGTAATTTCCCCTAACTCGCCCAAGTTTTCGTCAATCACAGTGAACCCAATTACTTCATCATCGTAAAATTCGCCCCGCTTCAATTTAGCCCTTATTTGTTTTGGAAGGAAGATACTCGAGCCTTTCAACAGTGAAGCTTTTTCGGAGGTATCGATATCGTCAAACTTGATGAACACCTTATCGCCCCGGTCAGAAAAAGAAGAAATGAAATAGGGCACCAGTGAACCCTGCTGCTCAATGAAAACTGATTTGAACGTGTTAAAGTCAACGTCCTCACTCATGTTGAGTGTCACTTCTCCCTTTAACCCATGAGTTTTTGCTACATAGCCTATCTTAAAACACTTTTCTTTTTCCATATCAATTGCAAATAAAAAATGCCATCCCGGCAAGGTGATGGCATTTGTCTGTTGTAAATTTTGAATATTATGCTTGCTCTTCAGCAACAGGAGCTTCACCTTCTGTAACTTCGGCAGCAGGAGCGGCAACCGGCACTTCTGACTTTTTGCGGATTGCTTCTGCACGTGCTTCTTTCACTTTCGTTTCTGCTTCTTTGCGCGCTTTGGCAGCGTCTTGCTTAGACTTCGTTAGGTCGGAAACCTTTGATTGAATGGCATCTTGTTTGGTCTTCAACCAGTCTGCTAATTTTACATCAGCAGCTTCTTGAGTCAAGGCGCCTTTATCAACACCTATTTGCAAATGTCTTTTGAACATAATGCCTTTGTAAGAAAGCATCGCCCTTACGGTGTCAGAAGGCTGTGCGCCAACCATCAGCCAATGAAATGCCCTCTCATCCCGGATCACGATGGATGCGGGGTTGGTGGAGGGGTTATAAGTACCTATTTTTTCAATGAATTTGCCATCTCGTGGCGCTCTCGCATCGGATACAACGATGTCAAAAATCGAAAGTTTTTTTCGGCCTCTGCGGGCCAATCTCATTTTTACCATTTTTTCTTACTTTTTTAATGTTGGAACACGTCCGTTTTTAAAAGGGTTGCAAAGGTAATCGGATTTTGAATATTTGCCAATCTGAGCGGGCGGGAAAATCAAAAAATGATGCTTTTGTGCGGTTGCAATTCTTTAAACGTCTGTTCTCCAGTCAATAGACCATTTTAAGACAATTATATTTGTTTAAGCGGTTATTAAGTTTTTTAATTTTATCCACTCTCTTTACATTTACCTACTTTTCAAAATAGATAAATGGACAAGTACAGTTACATTTCCAACGCTGATAATAGTTACATCGACCAACTTTATCAAAACTACAAACAAGATCCGGCATCGGTGGACGGCTCTTGGCAAAAATTCTTTGAGGGCTTCGATCTGTCATCGCAGCGATTTGGTGAGAACGGACACGCAGCGACTGCCACGGGCGACACACCTAATATTAAAGAGGCCTATGTGCGCACGCTCATTTTTGCCTATCGTTCTTTCGGGCATTTAAAGTCCAATACCAATCCCGTACGCGAAAGGCGCGATCACGGTGTGCAGCTAGACCATACTAAGTTTGGCTTGGCGGATAGCGATTTGGATACGGAGTTTGATGTGGCTTCTGAAATTGGGATGCCAAAATCATCGCTCAAAAAAATAATTGAACGATTGAAGGTTTTGTATGTGGGAACGATCGGGTTTGAGTACAATTTCATCCGAAATGACGAAGTGCGTAGTTGGTTCTTTCAGAAAATCGAGCAGGAGTACTTTACTTATAATCCCGATCAGGCCGAAAAGAAGCGAATTTTAGGTAAGTTGAACGAAGCAGTTGTATTCGAGAATTTTCTTCATACTAAATTTTTAGGCCAGAAACGTTTTTCATTGGAGGGCGGAGAGAATACGATCCCTGCTTTGCAGACCATTATTAATAAGGCAGCTGAGTTGGGCGTGAAAGAAGCTGTGATCGGTATGGCGCACCGCGGGCGTTTGAACGTGCTGACCAATATCTTAGGAAAAATTTACGAGCAAATTTTTACGGAATTTGAAGGTAATGTTAATCCGGATTTGACCATGGGCGATGGCGATGTAAAATACCACTTGGGGTATGCCAGCCACATTGATACACCATCGGGAAATAAAATTTATTTGAAGCTTACTCCCAACCCTTCTCATCTAGAGGCGGTGAATCCATTGGTGGTGGGTTATACGCGTGGGCAAATTGATGATGAGTATGATGGGGATTTGAACAAAGCCATGTCCATTCTGATTCATGGAGATGCTGCCATCGCAGGCCAGGGAATAGGATATGAAGTTATTCAGATGTCTGGGCTTCCCGGATACACCACTGGAGGTACGATTCACTTTGTTATCAATAACCAAGTTGGTTTCACCACCGACTATGATGATGCCCGCACCAGTATTTATTGCACGGACATTTCCAAGATTGTAGATGCGCCCATTCTTCATGTGAATGGAGATGATGCAGAGGCCGTAACGTTCTGTTCTAATTTGGCTGTAGAGTATCGACAAAAATTTGGCAAGGATATTTTTATCGACATGCTTTGCTACCGCAGGCACGGCCACAACGAAAGCGATGAACCTAAGTTTACACAGCCAAAACTTTACAACTTAATTGCAAAGCATCCCAACCCACGCGAGGTGTATGTAAAAAAATTGATCGAGCGGGGAGATGTAGATGCCTCATTGGCGGACGAAATGGACAAGAACTTCCGCAATCAATTACAGGATCGGTTGAATGAAGTGAAGCAAAAGCCACTTCCCTACAAGTCACAAAAAATTGAAGAGGAGTGGGAAAAAATGCGCAAGTCAACTCCTGCGGATTTTGATCAGTCACCCGATACAAGTGTTAAGCAAGCATTGGTTGATAAAGTTGCCAAAGCGCTCACTACTATTCCAGAAGGGTTTAAAGCCCTCAAGCAAATTGAAAAGCTATTGAAAGATCGCAGCACAGCCTTTAACGATACAAAAATGTTGGGCTGGGCAGAAGCGGAATTATTGGCGTATGGCTCACTTCTTTCGCAGGGTACACCCGTGCGCATGAGTGGTCAAGATGTGAAGCGCGGAACCTTTAGTCATCGACATGCTTACTTTTTTGATGCCAATACGAATGAACCTTATTGTGGATTGGATAACATTGAAAAAGGCCAATTGAAATTCAATATCTACAACTCCCTGCTTTCCGAATTTGGTGTGTTGGGTTTTGAATACGGTTATGCAATGGCAACACCCTCCGCGCTGGTTATTTGGGAAGCGCAGTTTGGCGACTTTGCCAATGGAGCACAAGTGATGATCGATCAATTTATTTGTAGTGCCGAATCTAAATGGCAACGAATGAATGGACTGGTGATGTTGTTACCTCACGGCTATGAAGGTCAAGGACCCGAACATTCAAATGCCCGGCCGGAGCGATTTTTACAATTGTCGGCTGAGTACAACATGATTGTATGTAACCCAACGACAGCCGCGAACATTTTTCATTTGTTGAGGAGGCAAGTAGCATGGGATTTCAGAAAGCCGTGTATTGTTCTCTCACCCAAGTCATTGTTAAGACATCCGTTGGTTGCCTCACCACTTAAGGATTTCACCAAAGGTTCGTTTCAAGAAGTGATTGACGATGCGAATGTTAATCCAAAAGATGTGAAGAAGGTGGTGTTATGTACCGGCAAAGTGTACTATGATTTGCTGGAAGCACAATCAAAGAAAAAGAAATTAGATGTAGCTGTGGTACGAATGGAACAACTTCACCCTTTTCCAGAGAAACAATTGGATGCAGTGTTAAAGAAATACAAAGGGGCAAAATTAGTGTGGACGCAGGAAGAGCCAGCGAACATGGGATATTGGTCTTTCATCTTGCGATATATGACTGGGTTAGAATTAATATCAAGAAAGGCCAGCGCTTCTCCTGCCACCGGTTTTAAAAAGGTGCATGACGCGGAGCAGCAGAAAATAGTATCACAGTCGTTGGAGGTATAATTATCCAAAAAAAATATGGCACAGCAAGTAAAAGTTCCTACAGTAGGAGAGTCTATCACAGAAGTTACCATTGCAAATTGGCTGAAGAAAGATGGTGATATGGTGAAGATGGATGAGGTAATAGCCGAGTTGGAGTCTGACAAGGCAACTTTTGAATTAACTGCTCCGCAAGCGGGCGTGTTGAAAATTGCAAAAGCCAAAGGAGAGGTGGTGCCCATTGGCACGGTGATTTGCGAAATTGCAGAAGGTGGTGGTGCAGCAACCGTTAGCAAGCCCACTCCAACTAAAGAAATAAAAACGGAAACCCCTTCTACTCAACCTATGAAAGCGACAGGAGCTATTAAAGAAATGAAAGTGCCAGCCGTGGGCGAATCCATTACGGAAGTAACCATCTCGACTTGGCTCAAAAAAGAGGGTGACTTTGTAAAGCTGGATGAAATATTGGCTGAAGTGGAATCGGATAAAGCAACTTTTGAACTGCCTGCCGAGGCCAATGGAATCTTGAGAATTGTGGCGAAGGAGAAAACCACATTGCCGATTGGTGGGTTGATTTGTAAAATTGAAGTGACGGAGGGAGGAGTTCCTGCGGCTGCAACTTCAGCTCCAAAGGAGACATCTACTTCTCAGCCTGCCACTACCTCTGTTTCTTATGCAGCGGGGACGCCCTCACCAGCCGCAGCAAAAATATTAGACGAGAAAGGAATTGCGAGCAATCAAGTGGCGGGAAATGGCGTAGGCGGAAGAATCACAAAAGAAGATGCTGTCAAAGCGCAAGCAACCGCACCAGCAAAAGATACGAAAGCCGCTCCCGCATTGTCGCCTCCAGTTATTACCTCCGGTGGCTCGCGCAATGAGCGGAGAGAGAAGATGACATCAATTCGTAAAACTATTGCAAAACGATTGGTGGCAGTGAAAAATGAGACGGCTATGCTCACGACTTTCAACGAAGTGGACATGAAGCCAGTGATGGATTTGCGTAGCAGATACAAAGATCAGTTTAAGGAAAAATATGGTGTGGGCTTGGGCTTTATGTCCTTCTTCACTAAGGCGGTGTGTGTGGCCCTGAAAGATTTCCCTGCGGTGAATGCATCGATTGATAAAGACGAGATTGTGTATCATGATTACTGTGATGTGTCGGTAGCCGTTTCAACTCCGCGTGGATTGGTAGTACCTGTGATCAGAAATGCGGAATCGTTGAGCATGAATCAAGTGGAGGCGGAAATAGTGCGATTGGCCACCCGTGCGCGCGATGGGAAACTCTCTATAGAAGAAATGACGGGAGGAACATTTACGATTACGAATGGCGGTGTTTTTGGTTCAATGCTTTCGACCCCCATTATCAATGCACCGCAGTCAGCTATTTTAGGAATGCACAATATTGTGGAACGCGCAGTAGTACAAAAAGGCGAGATAGTGGTAAGGCCAATTATGTACTTGGCACTTTCGTATGATCACCGGATTGTTGATGGCCGCGAGTCGGTAAGTTTCTTAGTGCGTGTGAAAGAATTATTGGAAGATCCGGGAAGGTTGATTCTCGGAGTATAACAAATTGAACTAAAAATCATTTTAGCATGCAATACAACGTCATCGTTATTGGCTCGGGCCCTGGAGGATATGTAGCAGCCATCCGCTGTGCTCAATTGGGTATGAAAACTGCCGTCATTGAAAAGTATGATACGCTTGGTGGCACTTGTTTAAATGTGGGATGCATTCCCTCCAAGGCATTGTTGGATTCATCCGAACACTTTTATAATGCAGCACATACATTCAAAGAACATGGCATTGATATCTCTGAACCAAAAGTGAACTTGGTTCAGATGATTTCGCGCAAAGCGGGAGTGGTAAAGGCCAATGTGGACGGTATTGCTTTCCTGATGAAGAAAAACAAAATTGATGTATTGAAAGGAGTTGGTTCGTTCGTGGATAAGAATACAATCAAAGTTACCGCAAGCGATGGAAAGGAAACTTCTTATACAACGGAAAAAGTAATCATTGCCACTGGTTCAAAACCAACGCCACTTCCTTTTGCTCCCTTTGATAAAAAGAGAATTATCTCTAGCACGGAGGCATTGGAGTTGAAAGAAGTTCCGAAGCACATGATTGTGGTTGGTGGGGGTGTGATTGGTATGGAGCTTGGATCGGTATATGCCCGCATCGGTTCTAAGGTTACGATAGTAGAATTTTTGGATAGCCTCGTTGGCACAATGGATGGCACAATGGGCAAAGAGCTGCAAAAGGCAACCAAGAAATTAGGGATGGATTTTTATCTAGGCCACAAAGTCACTTCGGTAGAGAACAAAGGAAAGGAAGTGGTTTTGAAAGCGGAGCCAAGAAACGGGGGCGCAGTAATTGAATTGAAAGGTGATTATTGTTTGGTGTGTGTCGGACGCAGACCGTACACCGATGGATTGGGATTAGATAAAGTGGGGATCGAATTGGATAGAGGAAAAATTGTTGTTGATGATCACCTCAAAACAAAGGTCGACAATATTTACGCTCTTGGCGATGTGGTACGCGGAGCGATGCTAGCGCACAAAGCGGAGGAAGAAGGGGTGATGGTAGCAGAACTATTAGCCGGACAAAAGCCACATATCAACTACTTGTTGATTCCGGGTGTGGTTTACACGTGGCCAGAGGTAGCGAGTGTTGGTTATACCGAAGAGCAATTGAAAGAACAAGGTCGCGCCTACAAAGTGGGCAGTTTTCCCTATAAAGCATTGGGTCGAGCCCGTGCCTCCATGGACTTAGATGGGTTGGTAAAAATATTAGCCGATAAAACTACGGACGAAATTCTAGGCGTTCACATCATTGGCGCTCGCGCTGCCGATATGATTGCTGCTGGCGTAGTGGCGATGGAGTATCGTGCTTCTGCGGAGGATGTTGCCCGTATGAGTCACGCACACCCCACTTATATGGAGGCAGTAAAAGAAGCTTGTCTAGCGGCTACTGCTAATAGGCCGATACATCTGTAAAGAAGAATTTTTTCTCAGATATTTTGTACTTTAGGAAGAGTGAATCGTTCCAAAATCTCCAGCGTCATACTCTGGTCAGTCATCTCTGCCGCTTTCATTGGGCCCGGCACAGTGACTACTGCCGTCTCAGCGGGTTCCCAATTTCAACTTCAACTTTTGTGGGCAGTTGTGTTTGCCACAGTGGCGTGTATTATCCTGCAAGAAGTATCTGCCCGCATTACAATTTCAACCGGACTATCAATGGGTCAAGCAATAGAAAAAAAGTTTGGCAGTCGAAAAGGGTTTTGGATCAAGTGGATGGTGGGTGGTTCAGTGCTGTTGGGTTGCGCAGCCTATGAGGCGGGGAATATTTTGGGCGGCACATCGGGTCTTCTTTTGTTGTTGGGCGGCAATGCCAAAGTCTACACGATACTCTTATCTACTGTATCGGCACTCGTTCTTTGGAGCGGACGGGGAAAATGGATTTCGATAGTAATGACCCTATTAGTAGGCATGATGGGACTTGCCTTTTTGGTGTTGGCACTGTACGGAAATTTTTCATTCTCTAACCTGTTGGTTTCAAGTATCGTTCCCTCCATTCCAATCGGATCTGAATTATTAACGCTTGGTTTGGTTGGCACTACCATCATTCCCTACAATTTATTTTTAGGTTCTGGCATTAGCAAAGGGCAAACCATTTCGCTCATGCGGATTGGATTATCAATTTCCGTTTTGATAGGTGGACTAATTACTTCCTGGATATTAATAGCAGGAACACTAGTGGGAAGCTTCTCTTCTTTTTCAGAATTAGGCAATGAATTTCAATCCAAGATCGGGATGATCGGAGTGTACGCCTTAGGCATTGGTTTGTTTGCTGCCGGGTTTTCTTCGGCTATTAGCTCTCCTTATGCTGCTTCTGTAATTGCCTCAACGGTGTTTGGCGCGAAAAAAGAAAGAACCGTTCGACTTGTTTGGGGAGCGGTATTGTTGACTGGATTTATTTTTGGCGTTAGCGGTGTGAAACCCATACCGGTAATTCTTGCCGTGCAGGCATTGAATGGATTAATTCTCCCGTTGATTACTACTTTTTTGATTTTGATTGTGAATGATAAAAACTTAATCAAGAGCAGCGATCGTCATGCAGGTTGGTACAATGTTGTTTTGTTGTTGATTCTCGGAAGCGTGTTACTGATTGGACTTAATAATGTAGATAAGGCAATGGTGAATGCATTTCAGTTGGGAAAGACTCATTTGAATTGGGTGATTGGTATATCGTTGGCTACCACTGGCTACATTGCCCTGCTGCTTCGCAGAGGAGTAGTTATTTGACGGTAATCCCGGTATTCTCAATCTTACTCAACTCTTTCAATTCATTTTTAAGATACTTAAATTCTAGGTCTTCCAGTTTGGCATCTCCAGCGGCAGCGTAGTTAATGTAGTCGTAAAACTGAATGCCATTCACTTTACGTGGATTGAAAGCCTTGCGAAAACGAGCATCAATTTTTCCGTCTTCGTTAAAAGAATAAGATAAAAAGCCGATCGTAAAATCCTTTTTGTTGATCCAATAATTAAACGTGTCCTCAAAATCTTCTCCGCCTCCTTCTTGGCCAAAGGTCACTTCAATTTTGTAATAAGATTGATTATCGAGCTTTGTCTCAACCAAAAATTTCTTTTTGACCGAAACATCATTTAATCCATACGGTAGCAACGCAAAATAGATTACTGAATTAGTGGATGAGGTATATTTTACTGCCATCGTATCGGCCACTTGAACTATTGAATCATTGATCTTTCTTACAAAGCCCTCGTTGGTCACAAAGTCGTGAACCGTTTTGGTTGAATCCTTAGTGTCTTTGAAAATTCGCTCATACGAAAATTTCCCTCCTTCGCGCACTGCTTTGTAATGCCTTCCCCTAAAGTCAAACTCAACAGTTGAATGCAAGTATTTGTCGCCACCGGCAGCCGTTATCGCTTTGTCAATAATTTTTTGTGGATCATTTTCGGAACAGCTCAAAAGAAAAACGCTCAGTCCGAGAAAAAGTAAAAGGCGCATAAATTATTAGTTATTGATGTTTTAGAATGTCTAGTGTTATCAGTTTGGACTTGCTGAAAACTAGTTTCGATAAGCCTGCCAGCGTCAGGAAGGCCCAGCCTGAGATAAAAATAATAGTTTTGAGTAACATCACTTATTTAATGGAGTTACGCAGTTACGCAAATCAATGAAGTTACTGTCAGGCTGAGCCAGTCGAAGCCTATTTGGAAACTCCAATAATCCATTTTCGACAAGCTCAAACTGACACCATTTTATGTTTTGTGTAACTCCAGTTATTAAGATTAACTGATTTTTGCAACAGCACTAATGTAACGTTCTGGCAATTCTCCTTTGCTAGCTGTTTGATAGTCGGCATAGCTGCACGGCACCTTGGTATTGCGCGGATAGCGCGCACCCGGACGATGCAGCGAAATCTCCATCCACCATTTTTCCGTCACTTTGCTTTTGTAGAAAGTAAGAATCTCCGGCTCTACCGGCATGGCCACCACGTATTTCAGAAAATCATTTCCTTTGAAACTGGTTTCCCCTTTGCGATGGTAATAGCCTTCAATAAAATACCAAATCATCGTTGCGATGACTGAAGCTGTTTTTTTGTGCTCATCATCCGCGTCAGGGTTGTATTCGTAGAAACCAGCTGAGCTCAATTTTTCGTTCAAGCCTGCATACCAACAAAGTTGACAAGCCTCCTCGCCCGTCAAGCCAAAGGGTTGTGCGTTTTTATTACCGGGCGCATCGGCAGATTTCACTGCCGTAATATCAAACGAAAGCAAGTCTGCGTTGCGGATGGCCGGTTCAATCTCGGCCAAGTTGGTGCGCATCTGCCCGATGCGAAACGCTTCGAAATACAATTTTTCCAAAATGGAGACTGACAACGGATCGATCAAATATGTTTGGTGCGCCAAGTGTGTGTAGCTGAGCAGGTAGTTAGGCTCATGCAATAGAATTTTATGAATGTGTTTGGCAGAGCTTGCCGCTTCTTTCGAATCTTCTAAATCCAAAAATGCATCGATGTTCAACAGGCTTACTAATTTTTCCATCTCCTCGTAGCCACAATACTGTCCGTAATCCAAATCGTGTGTACCCCCCAGTATCAATGGCAGCACATTGCTTTCGAGCAACATGCGGCACACCTCGCTCAAGCGCACATAAGTTTCGTCTAGGTCGATGCCGGGATTCAGGTTGCCCAAATCGACAATCCGATACGTGCCCGAGCCTCGCTTTAATTGATAGAGTTTTTTTCTGATTTCATCCGGCCCCTTTGCTACACCGTGATTTGTATTCGTGCCCCGCTCTTCTTTTACTCCAATGATGGCGATGTGCGCATCTTTGTAGTCGGGCATTTTTTCGGTGTATGCCCGTATGTTTTTAAAAAATGAATTGTTGGGATAAGGCTGAGAATAGATTGATTCAGGGATGGGCGCGAAGAGAATGGTTAAATCCATGTTATTGGGATATGTCTTTGATTG
>Ga0163155_10000144_pt1 | contig 80857 bp, 54 predicted proteins | sample OliLakLV19SP4G1_FD_148611 | JGI IMG/M metagenome (GOLD analysis project Ga0163155, IMG submission 148611) | Freshwater microbial mat bacterial communities from Lake Vanda, McMurdo Dry Valleys, Antarctica - Oligotrophic Lake LV.19.SP4.G1 | ecosystem: Environmental > Aquatic > Freshwater > Lake >... | reverse complement strand
CTGGTCACCGTGGCATAAACGATACCGGAGCCTGCTGTGTAACTGCCCGGGGTTCCGATTGCGATGGTTGCTCCCGGGTTGGAGAACCAGTTTACGGTTCCCGAACCTCCGGATATGGTATTGTTCAACGTGGTCAGGTTGAAAGTCGCCTGCCCGGAGCCGTTGTCGCAGACCGCAAGCGGTCCGGCGGGGTTAGCGGTGGGGGCGGGGGTGACGTTGATTTGGATAGCAACCGGCGCAGAAACGCAGGGCATCGTACCCACCACGGCGTAAACAGTCGTGGTGCCCGTCGTAAACGCTGCAGGTGTCCCCACCGACATGGTCGCCGCAATATTGGTGTACCAGGTTACAGCTTGGCCGGAACCGGCGTTGACGGTGGCGTTCAAACTATTCAGGTTGAACGTAGCCTGACCCATCGCGTTGGCGCAAGCCGATAAAGGTCCGGCGGGCGCTGTATTGGGCGCTGGGTTGATGGTAATGATAAAGGACTCCTGATCGGAACAGGCAGAAAATTCATCATAGATATACAAAGTTGTTGAGCTTGTAATCACACCCCCCGGAAAGAATTGCATGCCGCCACCATTTGTACTGGAATAATAAGATTCATTATTTGACAAATTACTACCGGTAATTGTTGGCAAAGAGTAACTGTTACAAACAATTACTGCTCCAGGGTTATTAAAAACAGGTGGAACACAAGGGGAAGTCGTTCCAAAGCCACAGTCATCTGATGCTGGTTCATCTGAGATAACGATGCCTATTCCTCCCCATGAAGCAGTTGTACCATCATAAGTAGTTGGGCCGCCTGCATTTGTCGGACCAGGGTTAGAAGGATTAGTATAGCCGTATAGTAATTGAGGCCCTCCATTATAAGACACACAGAAATAACGGGTTGCAGCGTCCTGGTTACTAAAATTCCCGCCAGATGACGGTAAATTGGTAAAAAGGACGTATGTGGTAGTACTGCAAAATGCACCCCAGTTGGTATAGTCAGAGGCCAACAAATCGATATCAAAAATGATAATACTGCTCCCTGCAGGAATTGGATTAGTCGCAGCCAAAAATGCAGTACATCCGGCAAGTGTATTTAAATTAGCAATAAAGCCCGGTGGTTCAGCTAAGCCCCCATTAAAAACATTGACCATATTGCTGGCACAAGTTGCGCTACTCCCATAAACAATGTCTATCAAACTTGGGTCAATAGCAGCAGTAGTGGTAATAATTACAAATTCCTGATTGCCTTCCATATTACTAGAGCTACAAGAGTTTATCATAGCTGAAGAAAGCTGAACTTGAGCATTGATGTAATTCCCTGTGAACGGCAAGCCCATCAACAAAACGACAGCCACTTTCCGGCCCAAATTTTTAATTGTGTTACACAAGTGCATATCCTGTTTGTTTGAGTGTTGTCTGCATGGTACCGCCGAACTCCGATTCGGCGGAGGTATCTGCCGAATCGAAGTTCGGCGGTACCGTACAATAAAGATCGTTTATTCCCGGAATTCGCTGTTTGGGAAAACCGGAATTCGTCGCGCACCCGTCTTGCCGCTCAGCACGCAACAGCCATTCAATATCTTAATAAAAAAGCGTAAGGGAGTGCTTGCCAAAAGTTGCAAATGGAGTGGGTTCAGAATTGCGGCAAAGTTAAGCCTTTTTACGGATCATCGTTTACGTGGTTGTTAAGCGTAGATAAAATTTAAGGTACAAAATAGTACGCCGCATCATATACGTTATTACGTTTACTAAGCTTTGAAAGTCTGCGGTGTGTCCATATAATGGCACCTGAAACTTAATAAACATGGCGCTTGCCGAAATAAGAATGCGTTTATGTGCTTGACAGCATTTTGTCGATTTCCGGTCTTTTGTTCTTTTACGTTTGTCACTCTCGTTGGTTTGTCACTCTCGTTGGTTTGTCATTCTCGTTGGTTTGTCATTCTCGTTGGTTTGTCACTCTCGTTGGTTTGTCACTCTCGTTGGTTTGTCACTCTCGTTGGTTTGTCATTCTCGTTGGTTTGTCACCCTCGTTGGTTTGTCATTCTCGTTGGTTTGTCATTCTCGTTGGTTTGTCACCCTCGTTGGTTTGTCACTCTCGTTGGTTTGTCACCCTCGTTGGTTTGTCACCCTCGTTGATTTGTCACCCTCGTTGGTTTGTCATTCCCGCAGGGAATCTGCAAAAAAAAGAAAGGCTTTTGAAGTGAATCCATGCGTAACATCGAAGATAATATGGCATTACCCTTCCCCAAAAAAAACAAAACCCGCAAAGCCTGGCACGATTTCGCAGATTCCCTGCGGGAATGACAAACCTGATGGGAATGACAAACCTACGGGAATGACAAGCCTGATGGGAATGACAAACCTGCGGGAATGACAAGCCAACAATGTTTTGGGTCAAAACAGGCATTTGGAACCTGCGGCGTGGACATACAATGGTAATTTATTAATTTTTAGCAACTTGCAAATTGTAGTGCAAAATCGAAATTCGTTGAAAATCAAATTGCTACAAAGTGTGACACCGACTTGCGTCCACACCGTAGACTTTCAAAGTTTAGTAAAAGTTATCCATCACATGCAAGAAAAAACGCCACCCAGGCCAGAAAATGCCGTCGCTCATTTTTTTGGAAATCCGCCCGACTTCGAGTTGGTTACCTTCGGCCAGGGCAACATCAACGATACCTGGAAACTGACAGTTTCGGAAAATAATCGCTGGCAACCTTATCTCCTGCAACGCTTGAACCACCAGGTTTTCAAACAACCCGAACAGGTTATGGCCAACATCTCCGCCGTAGCCCGGCACTTAGCGGCAAAAAACTACGGGCCTGCACTTTTGCATCCTGTTTCAGATCCTGAAGGCCGGATGCTGTTTTGTGACCAAAGCGGCAATTACTGGCGGATTTTTCCTTTTTTTGAACACACGACGACCTTAGAAACAGTGAATAATCCGGCGCAAGCTTTCGTAGCAGCGCAAGCTTTTGGTGCTTTTCTGGAGGCGTTATCCGACCTTGGGGCAACGTCGCTCTTCGAAACCATCCCGGGTTTTCACGACAGCGTGGCGCGGCTCGCAGTATTTCAGGACGCAGTGGAAAAAGATGTAGCCGGACGACTCGCCGGGGTTCAGGCTGAGGTCAATTTAGTCTTGAGAGAAAGTTCGCTTTTCCACACCCTCGCCAATCTGGGGCTGCCCTTGCGTGCAGTCCACAACGATGCAAAAATTGGCAATATCCTATTAGATGAATGGGCAGAAAAAGCAGTTGCGGTTATTGACTGGGACACCATTATGCCCGGATATTTACTCTCAGACCTGGGCGATATTGCCCGCACGATGGCGGCTTCGGGTTCCGAAGACGAGGCGGATCCGGCCAAAGTTGTTTTTCGGATGCCGGTTTTTGAAGCGATCTGCAAAGGTTTTTTGCCGCCGTTACGGCATATCCTGACCGTTGAAGAACGTGATGCCCTGCACTTAGCACCCCGCTGGATTATTCTCGAACAAGCCATGCGCTTTCTCGGCGATTACCTTGCCGGTGATGCGTATTACAAAATCAGGTATCCGCTACACAACCTCGAGCGCGCCCGAAATCAGCTGGTCTTGTACGAATCTGCGCTGGAGCAGGATGCGGCAGTGCGGGAGGCGGTTTGGGTTTGAAGAAATTATTGATGATAGATGATTGAAAAATGACAATTGAGGATGTCAATTATCAATCATCAACCATGTAATCGTCAATCATCAATAAAAAATAAACGAATAGGCACCATTCTTCAAAACCAATCGCATCTGCGCAAAGGATAAGGATCTCAGACTACTTCCCTACATGCTTCGTACAAATCCTTCCATTCTTCCCTGTTTTTTACCACCGTTTCCAAATATTCCAGCCAGATGCCTTTGTCCTGAATAGGGTCTTTGATGATGGCGCCGGTAAGGCTGGACGCAATATCGCGCGCCGAGACTTCGCCGTTACCGAAATAGGCGGCTAAGGTCTGCCCGTTGTGGATCACCGAAATGGCTTCGGCGGTACTGAGGGTGCTGCTGGGCGATTTAACTTTGGCACGGCCATCTTCGGTTTGGCCGTTGCGCAATTCCCGGAAAATGGCAATCAGCCGCCGGATCTCTTTTTCCGGGGTGCCGGTTGGGGGCAGGTGCAATGCCCGACCCAATTTTTCCACGCGGGTCTGAACGATGGTCGTTTCTTCTTCTAAGGTAGCGGGCATGGGCATCACGATGGTATTGAAACGCCGCCGAAGCGCGCTCGACAGTTCGTTGACGCCGCGGTCGCGGTCGTTGGCCGTCGCGATCACATTGAAGCCCGGCAGTGCCTGTACTTCGTTGTTCAATTCCGGAATGGGCAGCGTTTTTTCCGACAACAGCGTAATCAGCGCGTCCTGCACATCAGAGGGAATGCGCGTCAGTTCTTCGATGCGGGCGATTTTACCGGTTTGCATGGCCAGCATCACTGGACTGGGCGTGAGGGCAGCTTCGGAGGGGCCTTCTGCCAGCAGCCGTGCATAGTTCCAGCCGTAGCGCAGGGCTTCCTCGGGCAATCCGGCTGTGCCCTGAACCAGGAGCGTGGAATCCCCGCTGATGGCAGCAGCAAGGTGTTCTGAGACCCAGGTTTTGGCCGTTCCCGGCAATCCAACCAACAAGAGCGCCCGGTCGGTAGCCAAGGTAGCGATGGCCACTTCTACGAGCCGTTTGTCGCCATAATACTTGGGTTCGATTTCCGTGCCGTCTTCGAGCATTCCCCCAAGCAGGTAGGTGACGACCGCCCGGGGCGAGAGTTTCCAGTTGAGCGGCTTCGGATGCGGGTCTGCGACAGCCAAAGCGGTTAGTTCGGCAGCGTAGGTCTGTTCGGCGTGCGGGCGCAAAACGGTCTGGTTATTCATGTCGTAAAAAGTATCTAGGTGGTAAAAAGCACCTCCGAAAATACCTTCTTTTTGCATTTGAAAATTTAATTCTTTACAATTCGATCCATCCCTCTAATTTTGACCCTATGATTCCAACTCCAAGCTTATTGCCGGTGACCCAGTTAGAGGCCAAATTGCGGCAGCAAAAAGACCCTTTGCTGCGTGTCCTGCTGACGGATCAATTGGCCGGGCACTACGTGTTCACCAATGTGCGCCGTGCCCGGGAGTTGCTCGTGGCCCAGCATGAATTGCTCCAACATTTTCCCTACCAGGATGCTGCGCTCAACTACCACCTGCATTTGGCCACCATCGAAAACCACCTCTACAACTTTGAAGCAGCCGAGCGGCATTTCTTAGAAGCGATGGACATGCTGGAGGAATTAGGCACGGTGGTGCAGCAGGCTGAAACCTACATTGACTACGCGGGCACCTGCATGAACCTGGATCGGATGGAAGAAGCTGGCCAGTTGCTGGATAAAGCAGCTAAATTGTTGAGCAATTTCCCCGATGAACACGTCATGGCGCACATGACCTGTCGGGAGGGATTCATGTACCTGCACTATTCCGATTATTCCAAAGCCATAGAATTGCTGCTGGAGGCGGAGAAACACCTTAGCGGTTTGCCGCAACCCCTGCCGCTGAAAGACTACTATTTTCTAACCTTGGTTTACAGCGGCCTGGGCCGGGTTTACGAGCGTAACGACGATTTGGAAAAAAGCGTGCAGGCCTATTTGCAGGTGGTGGACATGTGTGAAAGCATCGGCATGCGGGCGCGCATTTCCTGGCACTACCTCAATGTGGGCAATGGCTATATGGCGCTCAATGACTTAGACAACGCCGAGCAGTATTTTCAAAAAGCCATCCACGCCCGGGACGACGCCAGTCAGGATGCGCGCGCGGCGGCCTACGCCAACCTCGGCTATTGTTGCTTAGAAAACGAACGCTATTCGGAAGCGCTTGATTTATTAGACAAAGCAGAATCTTATTACCGCAAGGAAGACCACTACAACCTGTCCATCATAGAAGCTTGGCGGGGGCGGCTTTTTGCAGAAATTAAAGAGCCGGCAGAAGCGTTACAGCATTTCCAGTTGGCGTACAATTTTGCCACCGACAGCCAGGATTTTAAACAGTTGGCCAGCGTTTCGCAGGATATTGCCGAGTTCTACGCGGAAGAAGAAGATTTCAAAAGCGCGTATGAATACCGGGTGCAACACGGCAAGTTTGCAGAAAAATACATGGAGCAGGTGAACCGCCGCAAACAGATGGAATTGGAGGTGAAATACGAAGCCGATAAAAAACGCCAGGAAGCAGAATTGCTGCGGCTTGAAGCGGTCAGGCTCCAACTCAAAGCCTTGCGGGCGCAAATGAATCCGCATTTTATGTACAATGCGCTCAATTCCATCCAAAACTTCATCGGATCCAATGAAGCGGGTACAGCAGAAAAGTATTTAGCCCAATTTGCCAGCCTGATGCGGCAGAGCTTAGATTATTCCGACCTGGAGGTCATTTCTTTGGAAAAGGAGATCGAATTCATCAAAGACTACCTCTACATCAACCAGAAACTGCGCTTCAACGACAAGTTGCGCTACGAAGTGACCATTGACGACGACATCGAAGAGGACATCATGGGCGTGCCGACGATGATCGTCCAGCCATACGTTGAAAATGCCATTGAACACGGCCTGCGTTCCTTAGAAGCGGGCCTGATTCGGGTTGAGTTCAACCTCTTGGATGATGAGACGATCCTTTGTATCGTGGAAGACAACGGGGTTGGCCGGGAAAAAGCCCGCCAAATGCAGGCTCAGGATGCGCGCTACCACAACCACAAGTCTAAGGGCACCAACATCACCGAAAAACGCCTTCAGATTCTGCACCACGCCAAAGAAGCGGATATTTTTGTGGAAACCATAGACCTGCGCGACGAGGAAACGGGGAAACCCCTGGGAACCCGGGTGGAAATCAAAATTCCTATCGTAGACATCCATGTCAGCAAGGCAGAGACGATTTGATTTTTACCGTTTTCTTGCACAGATTGTACGTTTTCATCCTCTTGCCCCCCGTTGCGTAAAAGCACGATTTATTCTCTTCTGCTCAACTTACCTTTGGAGTAAGTTTTCTCATAGTATGTTTTATCTTCCTACACCTCGTCCCTTCTTTGGTGTAGGATTTTTTTTGCCTTCTACACATCTACTCTGTTTTTAAACAATTGATTGTCAATTAAAAATAAAAAAGAGGTTCCTGTTGAAAAACCAGAGGAGACCACTTTCTAAGCCAAACCAACCGGACGATACAACCTTTGAACCACTGCATAAATCACGAAGGCCGGAGCGGGAAAGCCGTTCTATCTTGCAGCGTGTAGTTTTCTCATAGTATGTTTGTTGCTCCTACATCCGAGAAGCCTCCCTGATGTAGGAGTTTTTTTTTGGCTAATAGCAATTATCAATATATTCAATCCAGCTTCAAAAAAGAGCGCATCCGGTGCCTGACTTGTTCAGGTTGCCGGATGCGCTTTTTAGGGAGGATCATCATCTTTTTCTAATACGTACCCGACCCGGCGAGATCAAGGTAAATGCATCCTCTAGTTTTTCCTGATGCAATTCAATGCAAGACACATTCCCTGTTCTTGTTCGAGAATAGTATCCACATCGAATCCTAATGCACGCAGCCCTTGTACGATGGGGTAGTCAATATTTTCATCGGCCAGTATGCGCATAATCAGGCAGCTTCATAAACGGTCTCATTTCTTAACACATAAGCCGCATACGGTAAACACGCCATAACACCCTCTCGAGTAATGTGGGGATATGAAACCAAAATGTCTTCAATCGCTTGCCCTTGCCCAAGCCTTTCAACGATCAATTCCACAGTAATGCGGGTACCTTTAATTACCGGCTTGCCCAGCATTACTTTAGGGTCGGTGGAAAGGTGTTCCTTCCATTTCACAGATATAAAGTTTATTCAAAGTTACTGTTTATCTCCGAAATATTTAAACCATACAGGCTAATATATGGCCTACTCCCCTACTTTTGTACTTTGACCTTTTAAAAGGCTTATTGTTCGATCTGGCTCACAACCCTCAATCCATGACGCACCTCTTCGGCATCCGGCACCACGGCCCTGGTTCTGCAAAACGGCTCGTTTCGGCGCTCCGTCATTTGCAGCCTGACTGCCTGCTCATCGAAGCGCCTTCGGATGCGGAAGCTGCACTGTCCGGCCTGTCGTTGTCGGACATGACCCCGCCGGTGGCGCTGCTGGTGTACAATGCTGCGGATTTGACGCAGGCCTCGTGGTTGCCGTTTGCCTCGTTTTCGCCGGAATGGCAGGCCATGTTGTACGCCCGGGAAGCGGATATTCCGCTGGTTTTTATGGACTTGCCCAATGCGATTCAATTTGCACTGGATCAACAGGAAAAAGAAACGCTGCTGATTCCGGAAATGCCAATAGAAGGGATTTTCGAGATCCAGCGCGACCCCATGGGCTATATGGCTCGCTTAGCCGGATACCCTGACACCGAACGCTGGTGGGACGCGGCTTTTGAACACAACTTAGAAGAGGTTTCCGTTTTTGCGCTGATTACCGAAATGATGAGCGCTTTGCGCGAAAGCAAAGGCGGATTTGAAACCCCGGAAACGCTGCTGCGCGAAGCCTGGATGCGCCAAACCCTGCGCAAGGCTGAAAAAAAAGGGTTCCAGCGCATTGCCGTAGTTTGCGGTGCCTGGCACGCACCCGCTTTACACGACCTGAAGGCCTTCGACACCAAAAAAGACGCGGCGCTCCTGCGCGGTTTACCAAAAGTTAAAATAAAACATACCTGGATTCCCTGGACCTACGAGCGGCTGGCCTTGCAAAGCGGTTACGGGGCAGGCATTATTTCCCCGGCCTGGTACGAGCAATTGTTCCACGCGCCTGCTGGCGAGGTGGTCGGACACTGGATGGTACAGGTCGCACGCCTGCTGCGGGCAGAAGGACTCGAAGCCAGCGCAGCACACGCCACGGAGGCGGTTCGGCTGGCGGAAAGTTTAGCCGCTTTGCGCGAAAAGCCGCTCCCCGGGCTACAGGAATTAGAAGAGGCGGCGCTGGCCGTTTTTTGCGGAGGCAGCACGTTGCCGCTCGAACTCATCCGCAAAAAATTAGTCATCGGTGAAAAAGCGGGTCGCGTTCCGGACAACGTGTCCTTTTCGCCTTTGCAACGCGACTTAGACGAGCGTTTGAAAGCTTCGCGGTTGCAAAAATACTGGGGAACATCGGGTATGCAATGGCTAAAAGCAACCAGCGCCAACCCCCAGGGCGGCATTGATTTGCGGGAACCCGCCGATTTATTGAAAAGCCAGCTCCTGCACCAGCTCAATTTATTGGACATTCCCTGGGGCACTTCGGTGGACGCTTCTCAAGGCAACCTCGGCACTTTCCGGGAATTTTGGAAACTGCACTGGCAGCCTGAATTCCTCATCCGCCTGATCGAAGGAGCTACCTGGGGCAATTCGATCCTGGAGGCTGCTGAAGCGCGTACCCGACGCCGGGCGGCCGACCTGGAGCGCCTTCCGGAATTGTCGGACCTCACCCTGCTTGCGCTGAAAGCAGGGTTGAGTGCCGCCCCCGGTGCCCTGATCCTGCGGTTAAGCGCCGTTGCTGCCCTAGACCGCGACGTCTTCCACCTGATGGATTGCCTGCCCACCCTGATCAACATTACCCGCTATGGCGATGTGCGCAAAACTGACGTAGCAGCCATTGGGGCACTCATTGAAGAATTTATTCCCAGAATCTGCATTGCCCTGCCGGGGGCTTGTACTGGTATTGATGAAACGGTGGCGCAGGAGGTACTGAAACGCATCCTCACACTCCAGCGCGCCATTCACCTACCAGGCAAAGCGACTTATCTGGCTTTATGGAAAACGGCTTTGCTCAAAACGGCAGAGCAAGCTTCGGCGCATCCGCTGCTCCGGGGTGCCTGTGTCCGAATCCTGTTTGAAGAAAAGTTTGAATTACCCGGCCAAACTGGCAAGCGCATGCACTTCGCTTTGTCGAGGGGCCAGGCCACCTTAACGGCGGCTTTTTGGATTGAAGGTTTTTTACACGGCAGCGGCCTGCTGCTCATCCACCAGCCCGCGTTGTGGGGTATCTTAGATGAATGGCTGTCGGGTTTGGAGGAGTTGGCCTTTACAGAAGCACTACCGATGCTGCGGCGCACGTTTTCGGGGTTTAGCAAAGCCGAACGCCGAAAAATGCTGGGCATGGCGGCAAAGGAAACTATTTTCGACGCTTCGTTGCAAGCGGTCGCCGAACCTGCTCTTTCCGGAAAAGATCGGCCAGAACAGGATGCTGTGCGCTTACTGCTGGGTATTTGAAACTGGTTTTTTATTCATAAAATCAAGGGCTTGCTGCCGATACCCTGGAAAATAGTCTAACAGCAGTTGGACATTGTGTGTTGCCATTGGACGCATATCTTCTAAGCGAACGAAGGAATCGTAAAAATTGAACCATAATTCGCCAATACCGACTTCCAGTAATGGATTCACAATATAATACCCCCGATAGATCCGAAAGAACAAACCTTTACAAGTTGATGAGGCTCGAAGCCTGAAAACTTCGTTGTTGGACAAGAAGGCACTAATGTACTGCCTGCGTTTGCGGTAAGGCGCCATCAGACGATCGGGGTAGTTTTCGGTAACGGCAATAAAATCATCTACACAAAATCCGGGAATAGTTATTGTGCCTTTTTGCAAAATAAGATCGCGCTGGGTAGCGAGCATATAATTCAACAGAAAAAACTCCATTTGCCGGTTATGGAGTTTCAGAAGACGGTCGCCTACTTTTATCCGAATGCCGTCAGGACTCAGTTTTGAATAAATATTGAATAGCGCTTTTTGAGCATAATTTTTATCGAATGCAGAACGTGCCAGCGCTAATTGAAACGCATTGCGACCAAGATTATCAGAAAGATACGGGTCAGCGCCGTATTCCTGCAAATGCCCGATGATATTTGGTGCGCCGGCAATGGTTGCCAGCATAAAAGGAGTGAGATTGTATTCGTTCCGAAAATCAGGGCCGTATTTTTGCAGTGCATTTTTAAGGTTGCCGGGTTTATCCTGGTAATAATCGTTGAGTAGTCTGCGCAGAATACCTGCTTGTTCCTTTTGCCAGTTTTCAGCGCGTTTGTAATTTAGTTTAATCAGTTCGGGCATCACAGAAATTTCGGAATAAAAACAGGCGTATTCAAACAGGCGGTCTTTGGCCTTTTTGTTATAATGATCAGGATTAAGCGCTTCTTCCCGTAATTTGGGCAATTCTTCGGGCGTAATCACTGGCCATGGAACCTGCTGTGTATGCAAAATACTCCTGCGAATTTCGTCTGCCTGTTCCTGCTTACCTTGCAATTCGAGTTTTCGCGCCTCTTTTTGCCAGTCATCAAGCGAACTGGCCTGGTCTTTCATGTCTACCTTTTGCATAAACTGTGTCAACTCCAGCAGCGTTAACAATTCATGCTTGCGGTTGCGCTCAACGAGGTAAAGATTGCTCACGGCACGCGTAATAGCGACATACAGGGAATTGACATAAAATTTATAAACCTCGAGCGATTTGTCATTTTTATCCCGAACGCGGGCATATTCCAGATCAAGTTCCAAATCTGCCTTTGTCACCCCATTACAAAGCTCCCGAAATTCCTTTTCATTGTCAGAAATAATGTTGAAAAGAATAATGTTTTCATACTCCAATCCTTTCGCTTCCTGGATGCTGAACAGCAATGGCGTATTGAAAAACTTGCGTGCTTCCCCTTTGTCTTCGTTGCGCATCACCAGCACGGCAAAGCGGGCTGACTGGCGGGTTTTTCGGTTCAGTTCCTGTTTGATGTCCGGTTTGTCTTCAAAAAAATTCACCTCTCCTCTGTTGGCCGAATTGGGCTGCACTAAATAGGTGCTTTCACGGTCTATAGAGCCGAAACGCGCATTTTTTACCTTCAGTAGCCTGTTGGCAATCTGGGTTACCTCTGGCGTATTTCGATAATTGGTAGCCAATACCCGGATGATATCGCCTTTCAAATCCTGCCTGTAGAACATCGTTTTGACATTCGACCAGGAGAAAAAATTGGGGTGCACAATCTGATTCGAATCACCGCAAAGCCAGAAATTTAAAGGGTTTTTTAGGGATTTTAGAATGAGGTAGAGTTGAACATTGGTGATGTCCTGCACCTCGTCAACAACCACATAGTCGTATCCGGGCTGTACTTTCGATAAATATTGATGCGAAACTATATTGGTGTCATAGTTCCCGGTTTCTTTCAGAAAATCCAGGTACTTTTCAAATAATTCGTAAACACCCGTGCGCTCTTCTGCCGTGAACACCGATTGGCGAATGCCGAGTGCCAAATAATCTGCTTTGCTCAAATGCGGTTTGTCTATCACCGAGCCGGTTAACACGCCTCTAAACTCTTCGAACAGCTTGTGCACATCCTGGATGCGATAGGCCTGCCGGTAGCGATTCGCCCACTGCTCGAAGTCTCTATACTTAATTTCTTTGCCCGGTGGAATGGCGATGCTTTCCAGATATTCGCGAAAAGATAGGAAATCAATGTTCTGCCGCTCATTATCATAACTGGAACCAAAATAAAGGTTTCGGGCATTTTCTACCAAAAAAGGAGATAAGGTGGTGTAGAGCACCTCGCCTGACAAGTCTTTGATTTTTTCAAGCGTCAGCGCAGTTTTGCCGCTGCCCGCCGAACCGATAACGATGAGCGGCAAAGGCAGTTGAAAAACCTCCTGTTGTAAATTATCAAAAGAAAGGATTTTATCCAGAATATGAAAATGCCGCGTTTTGTTATTGATAAATGTGAGGGGAAGTATATCTGCAGGTGCCGTATTTTCCGGCGAAGACAGCGCCTGCAATTTAGCTTCGTCCACAAAAGCCCCATTTAGAAAACGAGATTTTTCGTAGGCGTGGTTGGCAATGACCTCCAGAATAAACAAGTACTTTTTGCCTTCGTAGCTCCCGATTTTGAATAATAAGCGGTTTTTATCATCCAATTTAGCGCGAAAAAACCCGGTATTGGGCATTTTTTTTACGTCGGCTGATTTGAAATCGCCCAGTTTCAGCAATGCAGCCACCTTGTCCACTTGCTTTTTTAGCCCCTGATAGTCTATGCCTTTGTAGAATAAAATTTCCATGTGGGCAAATATAAGCAGCCTTTTTATTACAATTGACCACCATCCGTCAAGTTTTTGGAGTCGCCATTTTTGCGGCGGCAAAAGTTTCTCAATACCTTGCGCCTCCTAAACAAACAAAAATCAAGCTTATGAAGCCCAATTGGACAGGCGTTTATCCCGCTGTAACGACCAACTTTTTCGCCGACGAATCGCTCGACCTCGAAACGTTTTCCAGAAACATCGAAGCCCAGCTTGCAGCCGGCGTTCACGGCATCATCGTATGCGGCTCTTTAGGGGAAAACAGCACCCTGAGCTTCGACGAAAAATTGCGCTTGTTGGAGACCGCCAAAAAAACGGCGGCAGAACGCGTGCCGGTGATCACTTGCTTAGCAGAATGCAACACAAACGAAGCCATCCGTTTTGCGAAAGCAGCGGAACAATCCGGCGCCGATGGCTTTATGTTACTGCCGCCCATGCGCTACCATTCCGACGACCGTGAAACGTTACACTACCTGCACCGGGTTGCAGATGCCACCGATTTGCCGGTCATGCTCTACAACAATCCGGTGGCCTACAAGACGTTTTTGTCCATCCCTATGTTTCGGGATTTGGCGCAAAATACGCACTTTGAATCCATGAAAGAATCCACTGGCGACATCCGCTACCTAACCGATCTCATCAATGCCTTCGGGACGCGGTTTAAAATCCTCAGCGGCGTTGACGACTTAGCCTTAGAAAGCCTGATCATGGGTGCCGACGGCTGGGTGGCGGGTCTTGTGGTCGCTTTTCCCGCCGAAACGGTGGCTATCTACGAACTCGCAAAACAAGGCCGCATCGCCGAAGCCCGGGAAATCTACCGCTGGTTTTATCCCCTGCTGCATTTAGACATAGGAACTAAATTTGTACAAAACATTAAATTGGCTGAGGTGGCCACCGGCATGGGCACGGAAACTGTGAGACAACCGCGGTTGCCTTTGGTTGGCGCTGAACGCGAACAAGTATTAAATGTGATCAAAGAAGCGCTGGCAGTACGGCCATCCCTTCCAAAACTATAATTCACCATGCAGCTATCAGGTCAGCAATTCATCGGATACCGGCGCAGCAACGACCACCCGACAACCTTTCAAGCGCTGAATCCGGCAACCGGCCAACCCCTGCCGGGGCTTTTTTATGCGGCAAGCGCCCGGGAAGCGGACGAGGCCATGCAGCTTGCCGCAAAAGCATTTGAGGGGTATAAAAATGCGCCCGGCAAATTCAAAGCTGCTTTTCTGATTGCCATCGCCGACGAAATTTTGGCGCTCGGCGATGTCTTGATTCAACGTGCAATGGCCGAAACAGCCCTGCCGCAGGCAAGATTAGAAGGCGAACGCGGCCGTACCATGAGCCAGTTGCGGTTGTTTGCGCAATACCTCGAAGAAGGCTCCTGGGTGGAAGCGCGCATAGACCCGGCTCTGCCGGAACGACAGCCTCTGCCCCGGCCCGACCTCCGCAACATGTTGATGCCGCTTGGACCGGTGGTCGTTTTTGGGGCAAGCAATTTTCCCCTGGCATTTTCCACGGCCGGCGGCGACACTGCATCGGCGCTGGCCGCAGGCTGTCCGGTAGTTGTTAAAGCGCACCCGGCGCACCCGGGAACCAGCGCATTGGTGGCAGGAGCCATCGTTGCTGCGGCGCAAAAAACTGGCTTGCCCGAAGGCGTTTTTTCTATGCTTTTTGACGAAGGCTACGAAACGGGTTCGGCATTGACTAAGCACCCATTGGCTCGTGCGGTTGCTTTCACCGGTTCACAAAAAGGGGGCATGGCTCTGTACCAACTGGCGCAGCAACGCCCCGACCCCATCCCGGTTTTTGCCGAAATGGGCAGCGTCAATCCGGTTATTTTGTTTCCAAAAGCGGTGCAAACGCGGGCGACATCCTTAGCAACCCAATTAGCGGCATCCATTACTTTGGGCGTGGGGCAGTTTTGCACCAATCCGGGCCTGATTTTGGCTGTGGAAACCCCGGAACTTGATGGCTTGCTGCAACAACTCGGCGCAGCCATTGAAGCAGCCGCGTCCGGGGTGATGCTCAGCGCCGGAATTCGCGAAAATTTCAGCGTTTCGGCAGCGGAAATGCTGCAGCAACAAGGCGTTGAAATGGTTGGAAAATCACAAAATGAGGCAACCGAACACCAGGCAGTGCCGGTGATTGGCAAAGTTATCGCTACCCGGTTTTTGAAAAACCCGCGTTTGCACGAAGAGGTATTCGGTCCATTTTCTTTGGTCGTCGCCTGCGTTGATGAAACCGAATTAGCACAGGTCATCCAAGCGCTGCCCGGCCAGTTGACGGGCACGCTGATGGCTGAACTTTCCGAGATTGAAAGCTACGCCGGCATCGTGCAGCTATTACAAAATAAAGTCGGCAGGTTGATTTTCAACGGTGTGCCCACCGGCGTGGAGGTCGGCCACGCCATGCAGCACGGCGGCCCTTTTCCGGCAACGACCGACCCCCGTTTTACTTCGGTTGGAACCGCCGCGATCCGGCGTTTCGTGCGGCCTGTGGCGTATCAGGATTTTCCGGATGCTTTGCTGCCGGACGCCCTGAAGCGTGAGAATCCACTGAATATTTGGCGGTTGGTGAACGGAGAATGGCGTAAGTCGTAGGTTGGAATAAGGCGTTATACGTATCGGACACCTCGGAGGTGTCCGACACGTATAACGCCTTATTCCAACCATCAAAACACAAACATGGCATCCAAAACCTTTTTCTGCATAGACGCCCACACCTGCGGCAACCCGGTGCGCCTGGTCGCTGGCGGCGGGCCCATCCTGCACGGGCAAAACATGAGCGAAAAACGTCAGCATTTTTTGCGCGAGTACGACTGGATTCGGCGCGGACTGATGTTTGAGCCGCGGGGTCACGACATGATGTCGGGCAGCATCCTTTACCCGCCGCAGGACCCTGAAAACGATATAGCGGTGCTTTTCATCGAAACCAGCGGTTGCCTGCCCATGTGCGGGCACGGCACCATTGGCACGATCACCATTGCCATCGAAAACGGCCTCATCCAGCCCAAGGTGCCCGGAGTGGTGCGCATGGAAGCGCCGGCGGGTTTGGTGCATATTCGTTACGAGCAGTCGGGGTCGAAAGTTACGTCGGTCAGACTAACTAATGTCCCCTCCTTTCTCGCCGCTGAAAATATCGAAGTGGAATGCCCGGATTTGGGGCTGCTGCGCGTGGATGTGGCTTATGGCGGCAATTATTACGCCATTGTGGACGTGCAGGAAAACTTCCCCGGATTAGAGCATTTCAAAGCAGAACAACTCGTAGTCTGGAGCCGCGAATTGCGCCGACGCATCAATGACGCGCACCAATTTGTGCATCCACTCGATCCTACGATCAATGGCCTTAGCCACATCGAGTGGACGGGCGCAACGATTTCTCCGGAAGCTACCGCCCGCAACGCAGTGTTCTACGGCGAGAAAGCCATTGACCGCTCGCCCTGCGGCACCGGCACTTCAGCGCGTATGGCGCAGTGGCACGCCAAAGGCAAGCTGAAAGCAGGTGACTTATTCATCCATGAAAGCATCATCGGCAGCCAGTTCATTGGCCGGGTGGAAGGCGTTACCACGGTTGGCTCTTACCCTGCCATCATCCCTTCCGTTGAAGGCTGGGCGCGGGTGTACGGGCACAATACGATTACGATAGACGAGGAGGATCCGTATGCGTGGGGTTTTCAAGTGATTTAACCTCACGGCTCCAGCCCCTCCATCAACGCATCCGGCCCTAAATTCTGAAACTTGATCTGAAAACTGATCCGCGTCCAGTAATTGCCCCGTTCTGTAAAGCGGTCACTAATATTTTTGGAGTTGACGACCGGGAAATAAATGCCCAGCGTATTGTTGAAAAACTCCAATGCAAAACCGCCGCTCCAGAGCAATTGGTCTTTCAGTGTGGCATCGCTGCCGGTGGGCATGGCGTTGTCGAAATAGCCGATGTCGAAATACGGCTTCAGGGGCAACTTGAGCGGTAGTTTTAGCGGCAGGTCGGCTTTCAGGTTTAGGGCGAGGATGAAATTATTGCTGCGCCCAAGGTTGAAACTGTTTTCAATCACGGTTTTGAAACCGCCGTCGCGAATGTTGATTTGTTGCGAAAAAAAGCCCCGATCTTCACTGCGGGCGAAGTACAGGTCATCGAAGCGGTAATCGTTCGGCCCACGGGAAACGAGGTTGAATGCGCCGGGGAAAATGGCGCCCCCGTTTCGGCGGGTATTGTCTAAAAACCCGCCTGCAAAAACCCGCATGTCCAAGCGTTTACCCCGGGCGTAGGTATAAGCGCCCTGCCAGCTTGCCGAAGCTTTCAGGTAATGCTGCGATCGGCCAAAAAAGTCCTTGTACGACTGGTATTCCAAAGCGACCTGGCTTGCGGTGGGCACAATCGGGTGTCGGTGTTCTGTGGAAAAACTCAGTTCGTGAATCCAAGACTGCTCGTTTCTTATGCCGGTAAAGTCGCTTATTTCAAATACAGGCGCTTCTTTATTCAAAAAAATGCTGCGCCATTGGAGGGTTCGGCGACGGTCTTCAGCGGGGCTTTTCCGCCAGGCATATCGGATGTAAGGCGTTACCCGCGTGTAGGCGAGCCGGTAATCGTTGCGGGCGTTGTCGTCGTAATGAAAACGGCGGGCGTCGGTGCCAACGAATAATTGTTGTGATTTAGCGCCTTTTGGCAACAAGCGAAACCTGAAATTGGCAAAGCCTACCAAAGATTGGCTGCCAGTAGCGTACATCGGCGCAAGCGCAAACTCGAACGGCTTTTCAGGAATCCCGTAGTTGTGCAGGATCACCCCCCCCATCCATTTATCATATTGGTTCCAACCGATAGCAGGCAGCCAGTTTAGGTCGGTATGCCGGTCGTTTTCCAAACCGCTGAAAAAGCGCAGGCGCAGGGGTTCCATGGTTTTTAGCGGGCCGGTGGTTCGGATGTGGTTGTCGCGGCGATTCCATTCGGGCATGGCTCGCTCGGCGTCCATTGTAATGCGGTCGTAGTCGCCTTTCGGGAAAGTTAGTTCATGCAGGCCTTCGAAACCTTCAAACCACTGCGCGGCAACGACCTGATTATTTTTCACCCCGGACAACCGAAAGGGTGCCTCTATCCATCCTTTGTTGACAACCCGCAGCACGTAGCCGGTATCCGTTTCGCTTAGCCCGAGCAGGGCGTAATCCGTTTTTCCGGTGGAATACAGCCAGCCGTCGAATAACCAGTCTAAATTTTTGCCAGTAACGGTTTCTAAATGGCTGCGCAGATCCCCCGGTTGCGGGTGTTTAAAATGCCAGGCCTGGTAGTAAGCGCGCATCATTGCGTCGAAAGCTGTTGTGCCCAAATAACTTTCCAGAAAGGCAAAAGCCCGGGCCGGACTTTCATAAGTCCCCAGCCAATAATTGATGCGTCCGAAATCGTTGGAGGTTGTCGCCGAAGGCTGGTCTATTCCCCGCCGTGCCTGGTGCAGTCGGGCGACTTCCCAGAAGTCCATTTCAGAACCTTTGACAAGGAATTTCGGTATCTGCGACAGCTTTTCCGGCGGGTAGTGCTGCACCATGTAGCGATTTTCGTAGTAGGTATTGATGCCTTCGTCCATCCAGCCGTGGTCGCGTTCGTTGGTGGCGATCACGCCGTAAAACCAGTTGTGCCCCACCTCGTGCGTGATGACCGCATCGAGGTCGCGCGCGTTTCCTGACAGCCCAATGATCGTAATCATCGGGTATTCCATGCCGCCGCCGGCGCTCAGCGCGCTTTGAACGGCGGTGGCCTGCGGCCAAGGGTATTCGCCAACCAGTTCGGAATAGAAAGCAACCGAACGGTTCACATAGCGGAGGGCGTCTTTCCACAAATGCGCTTCGGCATGGGTGAAAGCTGTCCAGGTTTTAACTGTTTTACCCGATTCAAGCGCAACGCTGCCGCTTTGCACGTGGAAGTCTTTGTCGGCAAACCAGGCAAAATCGTGTATGTTTTCCGCCCGGTAGCGGATTGTTTTTTGTTTTAGAGAAGAAGGCGGCGTCACATCCGAAAGCGCCTGCAATACGCTGTCCGGGGTTGCAGCCAGCCAGGCGTTTGTTTCCGCCACTTTTTGTTCTATAAAACCGCGTTCACTGTCCGTTTCCAATTCGCCGGTGGCCATCACCACGTAGTTTTCCGGCAGGGTCAACTCCAGATCAAATGACCCGAATTCGGAATAGAATTCGCCCATTTCGAGGTAGGGCATGGGATGCCAGCCTTCCAGGTCGTACACGGCCGGTTTGGGATACCATTGGGTCATCTGATAAGATTGCCCTACGTGGCCGAGGCGGGAAAAAGAAGCCGGGATTTTCAGTACAAAAGGCGTTTCAATGCGGATGCTTTGCTTTGGCAATAAAGGCTTCGCCAGCTTCAAAACTGCAATGTCCGGATGCTGCGGATCCAATGCCCAGTTGACTCCCTCGCCTGCAACCTGGAAGTCCAATCCGCTGATGTTGCCCGATTCTTCTTCTTTGGAAAAATAAAACCGGGTATTGTTCATGCGCAGCGCTTGTTTGGCGTAAGCCGTATTCCGGTCGCGGAAGGCATTTGGCCAGAGGTGGAACCAAAGTTCGCGCAGGGTATCCGGGCTGTGGTTGACGTATTCCAAATCCAGCGTAGCCCGGAGGACATGCACCGTATCGTCAAGCGCAGCTACAATCCGATAATTCGCCTCTTGCTGAAAATAGGGCTGCTGAGACCGGCAGGCCAATGTAAAAGACAAAATCAAGGCAGTAATGGAAAAGCGAATCATAGGCGGCAAGGTTATTTTGTAGCGAAGATAGCGCATTGAACGGCACATACCGTCAACCAGGAGCCACCAAATAACCCGTTTTACCAACCGAATACAAACCGACTTCCCGGCTCGCTTTCCGCCCCCCTACTTTTGCAGCGAAAAGCGCAATGCGCAACATTTTTATTCATTCTTATTAAAAAATTAACATCAACATGAAAAAGTATTGCATCCTGCTGGTTACTGCCGCACTTGCCATTGTCCACCGCGTCCGGATAGAATACGGCAATACTTCATTGGGTTCGAGTGAAAGCGGCACTGTTGATGTGTCTGTGATGGACGATTTTATTTATGGCGAACCGCAGGAGGCGAAATAGGGTTTGTTTTTATAGTCGGATACCTGCGTTATATTCGGGCTTTGTTAATGTTTGATGATCTTTTCGGCAATTATCCCGCCTGCCATTTTTATTTCGAGAAGGTAAATCCCGGATGGCAGGTGGGAAATATCCATCCGTAGGTTTTCGCTGCCTGAGAGATTCGTCCCGAGCAAACTGCCAGTCATATCTAATATGGACACGGCAAAAGAGCCTGCGCCTTCCGGCAAAATAACATTAAATTCATTGTTGGCAGGGTTGGGGAAAACCTGCACCATTTGAGCAGTTACCTTTTCTTCTTCCGAGGACACCAAACAAGCGGGAATAATATCCTCCCACATGCCGTTGCAGCCGTCCATATTGTTGAAAAAAGTGGGCGTGCCTGGCGAAGGGCCGGGTAAAACGTATTCGCAAATGGCCTGAACGGCACACCAGGACAACTTAGGGTTGTTGGTAATCGTGACATCGCCATTGAGGTAGATGGAATGATTTAGGCTTGAAATGTCAGACAACAAAGGGTTGTCGTCGAGCAAAAGACCGCCGGTTAAGCGTTCCAGACTACCCAATCCTTCCAGGGTTTCCAAAGAAGGGTTGCCATAAACAGCAAGTCCACTGCCAATGAAGTTCAGCGATCCCAAACCAGACAAGTTTGGCAAGGACGAATTGGCATGAATATTCAAAGACCATACAGAGTCCAGCGAGGTCAGCCCCAAATAAATCAACGATGAGTTGTCATAAATATCCAAACTCAAAGAGGAATTCAGCCCGCTCATTCCGGCCATATTGACTAATGCCGGGCTTTCACGTACTTCAATACTTCCAGTGTAGGATAGCGAGGGCAAACCGCTAAAACTTTCTAATAAGGGATTAGCCCTTACATCAAATCCAGCGCTAATCGTATTCAGCGCCTCCAATCCTGCAAAATCCCTTAATATCGAATTTTCCCATACCCGAAGAAATCCGCCAACGTAGGATAATGCCGTCAACCCCGAAAAATCTTTTAACGATGGATTGTTAAGCACGACGAAATCACTCGTTATGCCTTGCAGGGCGCCCAAACCAGTCATGTTCTCTAATAATTCATTGTTGTAAATAAATACGCCTGCGGTGTTGTTTCCTGACAATCCGTCTAAGCCCGACAAATTCTTCAGGGAAGGGTTGTCATAGATGGTTATCCACTCTGCTAAAGTTGTCAGTCCTTCTAAACCCGACAGGTTTTCTAACGAAGCATTTCCAATAACCGAAATGCCGTTGGTGAGTGAAGAAAATGTTCCCAGCCCTTCCAGATTCACCAAAGACTCATTGTAATCAATAAAAAGGCCACCGCCTATGGCTGTTAAAGCCCCCAGTCCTTCCAGATTCACCAACAAGGGCTGGTCAGAAATAGTCATGTCTTCCCCTACGGAAACCAAATTGTCCAACCCGCTCAAAGAAGCAAGTGCCGGATTGCCTGAAATGAACAGGTAGTCCTCCACAATACCCAGATTACCCAACCCCTCAAGGCTTTCTAAGGCTTCATTGTATTCGATAGCGCAATCGCCATCAATATAAGCCAGCGCATTCAGCCCGTTTAGGTTGACCAGGCTGTTGTTTTCGCCAATTCCCAGCCCTGAGCCGAGGCTGTCAATATTGGCAAGCGCTTCAATGCTCACCAACGAATTATTGTTATAGAGCCTTAATCCCCCGCCAATAGCAACCAATTCTTCCATACCTGACAAGTTGGTAAGACTGTGGCAAGTGCTTAAATTAAAATCGCCGCCGATATGCGTAAGCTCGCTCAGGCCCTCCAAAGATTCAAGGATGGGATTGTTCCACAATTCGAGTTTCCCATCAATAACAGCGATGACATTCAGCCCGCTTAAATTGTTGATGTCCGTACTTAAGTTAAAATTCCCTATAATAACTGATCCCAGAATATGTGTACAGCCAGGGTAGTTAGCCGGAAAATTATCCACCTGTTGTTGGGAGGTCAGTGTGATGCCCTGCGGCAGGCAGCTCGTCTGGGCTTTTATGGAAAACAAGCCAACGCTTAAAAGCAGTATGGTCAAGGATTTTTTCATTAGGTTGATGTTTTATTGTTTCACAATTTTCCCGGCATTCACGGCCTTTCCACCCTGCACAATCGCATAAACATACAAGCCAGCAGGCAAACGACCGAGGTCAAAAGCATTGTTTCCTTTGCGCAAGGTTCCTTGCAGCACAAGCCGACCCAAAGCATCTGAAAGTGAGAATTGCGCCGTTTCGCCTCCCCATTCCAAAATCACGCGATCCTGCACCGGGTTAGGGAATACCCGAACTGCCAGTCCTTGTCCTGGCTCATCCGTCGCTACTGTGCCAATGAGTACCGGACGGCACAGCGTATGTTCCCCATTCACATTGCTCACCGTGAGGCAGACCTCATACAATCCATACTGCGTATAAGTATGCGTTGGGTGGCGATCCGTAGAACCATTGCCATCGCCAAAATCCCAGAGCCATTCTTCCGGCTCGTAATAAGACAAATCGTGAAAAACCACCTCGCGGTAATCCATCGTATCTGTGGCATAACGGAACAGCGCTACCGGCACGTTGTTGATACCCAGTGTATCGCAGGGGCTGCCGTCTATGGGGCCGAGGCGGTAGTTGGGGAAGTTGGGAATGGAAGAGGCATTGTATGTAGGCAATTGATACCCATGTTGTTCTACCTGACAGGCCAGGCCGGGGAGGTCAGGTTGATGGATAATATGCAGGTATTTTGAGCCATTGGCCGCGCAAACGTACATTTTACCGTCCGGTGCCAACTGGATTTGATAAAAGATGGTTGCAAAAGGATCACCGAAACCGTCATATTCAGCCACCGTTTGTCGGCTGGCTAAGATATCCGGCGCATACAGGTCGTACTGATCTATTTGAGGTGTCGTTGTAATGTATAAATACCTTGAATTAGGAGAAATAGCCGCACCCCCGGCAAGCGCAGGAATATCAAGATGTTGTGCTATAGGGTTACTCAGCAACCCTGTGCAGCGGTCAAACTCATAAATATCAAGGTAACAGCCCAGCGTAGGACTTATGGTATTGAACCGCACATGCCAACGCCCATCCGGGGAAAAAACAGCCTGGCCTAAACCTGTCTGAACGTTTTCACCAATGACCTGATCTTCGATACGCCGCACCCCGGAAGGATCAAGCAAGTAGCGGTAATACAGATTTGAATCCTGGGTATTAACCAGCAACCACCAGTCGCGCCCGTTGGCATGTTTTGTAGCGGTCAACTGTCCGAAAGTCAAAGGTTCATACAATAAAAAGCGCCGCCGCTGCACCACTTCGCCCAGGCCGTCATTCCCATTCATGTCAATCACGGAATACCGCAATTCATAAGCCCCCCAACCAAACCAGGAAATGCCAAGGGTATTGTGGAACATCACGTAGTGATCGGGATGCTCCGGCCAGGGTAAAACGATTGCTCCTTGAGGCAGGTCGTATCCAATATTGGCAGGATCGTCATTAATGTTGCTGCCATTGAGCATTTCAGCAAAAGAAACATCTTCAATATCTTGCCCGTTGAAATAAAATAAAACATTGCCATCTTCATCACAAATGCCCGCGTTGGTGTCAGTAAAATCTAATTTTGAAAAAGGAAGGGATGTTGTAGTTGGATGATCAATATTGCTAAAATCCAAAGCAGTAGTTCCATATTCACTTTCATCGGGATCGTCTAACAAGTCATAGCCAAGATACCAGATGTAGTCATGTTTTTGGGCAAAAGTGGTAGTTGTGATTAAGGATAGACCTATATAAATATAAATGCATAGCCGCTTTTTCATGACAATGATGTATTGAAAAAAATGAAGGTTTGCCCCGACGCCATCAAGCGCCGGAGCAAACCCAAATAAAACCCATCTTATTTAATCAGAATAATTTTGTGCGTACCAATCACTTGCTCGTCAACCCGAACGGTTAAGGTATAAACCCCGGCAGCCAGCGCGCTGATGTCAAGCGTGTGCAAGGTTTCGGCGCTTTCGCGATCAAAATACAGTGCTGCTTGTCCGGTGAGCGTATTCAGGCGCAGGCTTATTGTATTTCCAATCAAATTGCCGAGAATGCGCACAGTTAAGTCCTTATTCGTGGGGTTGGGGAAAACCTGAATCTGATTTTCCACTTCCGCTTCTTCCGTGTTTACCACCCCGATCTGCACCTCGCGGCATTCCGTATGTTCCCCATTCACATTGCTCACCGTGAGGCAGACCTCATACAACCCATCCTGTGTATAAGTATGCGTTGGGTGGCGCTCCGTGCTGCCGTTGCCATCGCCAAAATCCCAGAGCCAGGTTTCTGGCTCGCGGAAAGACAGGTCGTGGAAAACGATGCTGCGGTAGTCCATGCTGTCGGCTTCGTAGCGGAAGCGCGCCACGGGCACGTTGTTGAGGCCCAGCGTATCACAGGGGCTGCCGTCTATGGAGCCGAGGCGGTAGTTGGGGAAGTTGGGCAAGGAAAACAGGTTGTACGTCGGCAACCAAAAGCTATGCTGCCTGACCCCACAAGCTTCGCCTGGTTCGTCCGGGTTTTCGATGACGTGGAGCGAGCGCACCCCGTTGGTGTTATTGATGTAAATGCGGCCGTCGGGAGCTAATTGACCGAGGTAAAAAAAAGTACCAAAATATAAATTGTCAAATCCAATAATAGGCTCTTCATAACCATCATATAGGGCGACGGTTACTTCAGAAGCTAAGACATCTTCTGCCCAAAGGTCATATTGATATATGCGGAAATTAGCAATGTAGTACAAGTATTGGGAATTGGGAGATACAGCAACTCCACCTGCGGCATCTATATTGGAGAATTGTTTTTTACGGTGATTTCTTATGGTACCTGTACACCGGTCAAAATCGAAAATATTGAGGTAGTTTTCACCAAAATCGAAGAGGTTTAAATAAACAAAAAAGCGCCCGTCGGGTGAAAATACAGTTTGGCCTACCCCGTGTTTGAGAGGGCCTTCTTCGAGGAGGATTGGCGCCAATACCTTGAAACCAGAGGGGTCTAACAAGATGGGAAACAGGCGGGGCGAGTCAAACTCGGCGACCAATATCCACCAGTCGCGGCCATTGGCGTGCCGCACAGCGGTGAGTTTGCCTACATCTAAGGTATCTTCCAGAATCAGGGTGTTTTTTTCAACCACCTCGCCCTTCCCATCCTCAAGAGCCATATCAACCAAGGTGTTATAAACGTTAAAGCCACCGATGGTCGTGGGACTGCCGGGCAGCGTGAGTACTCTGCGTCCGGTGGTGACAATGCAGTATTTTCCCAGGACACCAGGCATGGGCAGGATCATGACGCCTTGTTCTATGGTAGAACCTGGATTCCCGGAACAACAAAACGGGGTGAGTAGATTGCCGTTGGCCATCGTGTCATGTTCAGCAGTAGCTACTGTTTTGCCGTTGGTATAAAAGAGCAGATTGCCCTGGTCGTCGCAAATGCTGGCATTGCCTTTTTCCATGTCAAGAGTACCAGATAATTGGATGACACTTGGGGCGTAATCGGAAAAATCAATGATGGATGCGCCAAAAATATCAAAAGGATCTTCTTGAGGAGTAGCTTCGTTAGAATAGCCAAAAACCCAAAAAAAATCACCTTTATCCTGAGCATAAGGTTTACCTAAAAAGCATACGGTAGTAGCAAATAAGCAAAAAAGCAAGTATAATCGAGCCATGAGTGTTTGTTTTAAAAGACAAGTAGGCCGTAGCGAATAAGCTCGCTGCAGCCTGCCGAATAGTGCCTTTGATTATCGTATGATGGATAATTTGCCATTGGATATAGTTTGCCCGGCATTGACAACCCGGTAGCCGTACAAACCTGCGGGGAGTCCCGTAATGTCAATACGGGAATAACTGTTGCTCATTCCAACACGTTTTACCAACGTACCACTTAAGTTGTAAAGTAAGATTTGAGCGCCCGGAGTTATTTCCGGAAGATAAACCCAAAATTCATTGGTAGTCGGATTAGGATAAACGCTTACCTTTTTGTTATCCGCTGTGGTAACCGTTTGTGCCTCTGGTTGCGCCAAAGATGAATTGTTACAATCGTCCAAAACTTCCAGATTCAATAAAGCTCGCGCTAAGCTTACGGCTTCGCCTTCATCAAACAAGCACTGTTGAGCTATAAGCTCCAAGTCTTGCCGCTGGTTTGCAGTAAAGTCGGGTATTCCTGCCATCAGGTTTTCCAATCGAATGTTGTTGACGGCCTGCAAATATTTTTCAGGATATGAGCCGGTTGTTATGTTTCCATTTTGCACCAATACCTGCCCTAGTGCCGTCGTGCGCTGTTGCAGAAAAGCGGCTTGCAGTGTTGTCATATCTTCTATAATATCTTCAATTTCCGGATTCAGCACAGCAAGTTGATCCAAAAGATTTTGCGGCTCATTCGGCCAGGCAGCTTCCAAATCAGTAGTGACCAAAGCGTGGTCGGCTACTTTTTCTGCCAAAAGTTCTCCTTTGTCTACTAATTCCTGTTTGGTCGTTTCCGGCATTTTCATAGCAGCTAACCAGGCCTCATCTACTAACTGGAAGGCACCGACCGTGCCGGTGGCATGTGCATTGAAAAAAGCATTTAGCGAGGATGTATTGTTGAAAGCCGGGTTGTTTTTTAGCTTCCGGTACAAGCTCCGGTCAAAAATCCATTGCAAACCATCGCCTTCCGAAGATGGCTCGTCGCCAGTGACGTAGTCATAATAATCCCCGAAGTCAAAACCAGTTGGAGGGTCGTTGAGCATGTCGGGACAGGTGTAAAAAGAGCCGGATTCAATGCCAAACCATTGCCCCGGCACACCGCCCTCTACCTGAATTTTGCCCGGATAATAGGGCGCGTTGCTGGTATGGATGATGAATTTTGAAAGCCCTACAATATTAATATCACCCCAATAATAAGCATCCTGCACAGCAGTAGAAGGATCAGAAGGCGATACCCCATACCATTCATTTCCGGTGCGGGTTTGCGGGGAGATCATGGTATACTGGACTTGCAATCCTTCATAATTTGGGGTTGCCGGGTTGGTTAAATGAATGTCATTGCCTTTTACTTCCGTGCAAGTTGCGGGGTCGTTTTCGTCTATGCAGGAGCAGTCTCCTGTTGCAAAAAGAATGCCTGTCCCGCGTGCAAGGTAAATATGGTTGCAGCTTACCTTAGTGTTGACATTATCATTTGTAATGCGAATGCCATGTAAAGAAGCATTTGCCAGGGTACCCGAAATTGTATTTTCTTTGATCAGTATATTAGGCGCATGACTTGCAAGGATGCCAAACCCGCTGCCTCCTATATCTGCCTTATTGTCCGTAATCTGCATACCATTAACACCATGTACCCCAATGCCACTATAAATGCCCGGCGTCAATGTGCCACAGATAATCTGATTTTTTGAAATGGACTGATTGTTATTACCCGCATCAAAACTATAAGGAGTAAGATTGATGAGGCTTATACCGACCGACACATTGCCATCCCAAAAACCATCAATCCCGCTTGTATAGGCGTAGTAGGCAGGATATTCCATTTTCAGGAGATTATTGGAAATATCAATCGGGCTATCGAAAGAAGAAGGGTAAATCATTATACCGTATGCTTTCGTTTTAATCTCCGGATTATTGATGATTTTTATGGGTTGGTTCGCCAGGATGTCGTACAAAAATATACCAGCTTCCGTATCGAACCTATTGTTGCTAAAGTCCGTTGCAGGCGTCCGTGTGCCATATATGCCATGTTGAAGCCCTGTAAAAGTACTGTAGAGTACATGCAATGCAGTAAGATCAGTTGTGCGTATTCCGAAATTATTTGCGGCAGTAAAATAGAAGGGACCGAATATCGAACTCAGAGGCACATTTAACTTAAAATCTGAGTCTGTAACCACCAATCTTCCTCCGGATAAGAAAATACCGCAATTGGGGATATCCGTGAAAGTAGAAAAAACAACTTTTATCTCGGTTCCCGATGCCACGACACCGTTATAAGTCATATTTTGCATGTCCACTCTAAGCAGCTCAATTGCCCCCCCTTTTGCGACTATTCCCGTTCGTAAATTTGCAAATTCGACGCGGGCGGTTCCTCCTCCGGCATTATAGGGTTCCGGAATGTTGAAGTTGAAATTTTGAGTAGTAATACCAACCAGAGACCTTGTTTCCCATTCCGGTAATGCCGGGTCAAAAGGAGGCAACAAATTGCTGCTGCAATCAAAACGGATACCCCAGATTCTTAATGAGGGCCAGCTTGCATTACCGGATAACGTCATCCCATTAGGGACGCTAACACCAATATGATTGCGGTCGAGCAGTGCATTATTCCTGATTGTGATAATTGATTGAATTGGACTAGCAGGTCTTACATCCAACGCAATTTGTGCATCTTGCACCGTGCTGTTGTCAATGGTCACTTTGTTTGAAGAACCCAATACGGTTATGCCAATCCACATCTGCCCGCAGCCATGCATGCCTCCGTTCTGATTGACATTGTTTAATGTAAGCGTCCTGCTGGCGCCATTTAGTATAATCTCCGCGCCCGGCTGCATCCGGATTTCTCCGCCGTTAATCGTTCGGGTTACATTGATGATTAACTTGCCTTTGATCGCCATGCAACTGTTAAAAGTTGTCGTTTGGGTAAGGAACTGAGAAATATTCGTTCCTGCTCCGGCATCAATATTAATCGCCCCAGGCCCTTCGCAGGGGCACTCGAAGCCTTCCTGCGCCTTAACATTCATGGCAGTAAACAGCAATAACAGCATAATTGCAAATGGGGGGGGGCATTACACCCTGAACAAACAATCGTTTCATAAATTTATGGGTTTTTAAAACGTTACAAAAACACACCCGTCGCTGCGCTGCCGGTTGTGTCCGGAGCGGCGTACTTTGTGTGTTTGTTCAGCAGTGTACAAGGAGTGAATATGAAGCGTAATATATATAAAAAAAAGGGAGTAAGCAAATTGTTTTTTTCATTTGTCGGGTCTCCGATAAATATGGCCGTCAAAGCAGCGCCCCGTTTGCTTTTTCCAGCACCCCGATCCCAAACAGCGCAAAATCGTATTTCACCGGGTCTTCCGGGTCGAAGCGGCGCAGATTTTCCGTCAGTTCCAGCGCAGCGAGCCAGTCGGTTTGAGGCCGGGTCAGTAAACCCATGCGCCGGGCGATGCGCTCCACATGCACATCCAGAGGAATGATCAACTGACGGGGCTGAATTTGTGACCACAACCCAAAATCCACGCCTTTGTCGTCGCTGCGCACCATCCAGCGCAGAAACATATTCAGGCGCTTGCACGAAGAGCGGCGAGCTGGCGTGGCAATATGCTTCGTCGTCCGAGCCGGCGCATCAGGCAGCGAAAAAAATTGGTTGTGAAAACCGGTCAGCGCGTTTTCCACGGTAGCATCTCCAAAGGCGAGGTGTTCGGCGAAAGCCGTTTCGAGGGAGTCGTGTCGGCGGTAGTAGTCCTGCAAAAACTCCAGAAAGTAGAGCGTGTCGGTAGCCTGAAACGTGCGGTGTTTAAAATCCAGCAGCCGCTTCCGGTCTTCGGGGCTGTGGTGGAGGATGAAGTCGTGCGGTGCCCCGTCCATCCGCTGCACTAATTCCTGTGCTTTGCTAATGATGGTTTTGCGTTGCCCCCACGCCAGTACGGCCGTCCAAAGCCCCGTAATTTCGATGTCCTGGCGTTTTGAGAACCCGTGTGGAATGGAAATCGGATCCGATTCGATGAACCCTGGCGCGTTGTATTTGGCCGCGTAAAAATCGAGTGTCGCTTTTATGTCGGATAACATTCAAATTCTTTTGCCGGCTAATATAACAGAAAGGCATTAGTGTGTCGTTAAATGGTAGTCTTGTTTGAAACTCTTTGCTAATTTTACTCACATGTTTATGACAGCTACCTTAACTTACACGCTTATATTGGCAGCAATTTACCTCGGCAGAAAAGCAATTACCCTGATAGAAGAGGAAAAAGTATAAGCTGCCGCGAATAACCAACCCGGATATGCCTGCACTCATTTTGTCTATTCCTTTTTTGCTGATGGCCGCTGTATTGTTTTCCCTAACCCTCTGGTTCGGTGACAGTTACGCGCCCTACTTAGTGATTCCGGTTGTTAGCCTTGCGGTCATCTACGTATTCAGTCCGCAGGTTAGCTGGTGGTGGTTCAAGCGCCATCCGCCCGATGTGCCTGACCCGCTGAAGCCGTTCATAGGCTACAGCCCTTATTACAACCGCCTGCCGGAAAAGTTGCAACTGCGCTTTCGCCAAAAAGTGGCCATGTTTATGCTGGGCGTTGATTTTAAAACACCCGACGATGAAGGTGCCGTACCTGGCGATATCAAAGCAGCCCTTGCGGCAAGCGTTGTGCCCATGATTTTGGCAACGGAAACCCTGCTATTTGAACCTTTCGAGCAGGTGGTGGTGTACGCGACGCCTTTTCCCTCACCGCAATACCCGACGCGCCTGCACCTCTCCGAAATTTACGAGGAGGACGGCGTGGCGCTGTTTTCCGCCGAACACCTGCTCAAGGGGTTTGTTAAACCCGAGCAATACTTCCCAATCGGATTGTACGAATACGCGCGGATTTTTTTGCGCTTGCGCGAAAAACAAAACATACCTTCCCCCGGGCCGAAGGAAAGCGACTGGCCATCCATCGAACAGATCGCCGGCTACTCCCGCGCCCGCATCGCGCAATGGATCAACTTAGGAGATGCCGATATAGAACTGCCCGCTGTTGCCATTGTCCACTTTTTTCTGTTCCCGGAGCGCTTTCGGGCGTTGTTGCCTGAGCTGCACAGGGCTTACTGCGGGTTATTTCAGCAGGATCCTTTAGATCTGGCGGCGTTGGAGCGGTCGTTGAGCGAAGTCGAAACGAACGCAGCTATCGGACTCTAGCGCCACTTAACGGCAGTATTTCTTCGGTGACAAAGTTTTCTACCCGCAAAGTCGAGTGGATGGGGTGAGGTGTCGGACACTTTTAAAAGTGTCCGACACCTCACCCCATTCATCCTGCCTTGCGAATTTTCGCAAAAAAACCCCCCTCCCTCTTTACAAACACCAAAAATCCCTTTAGCTTTGTAGCGAATTTTCGCTAATAATCATTTTGTAGTCTTAAACCTGCCGTACCATGTCCGCAACTTTAGTCCATACCAACGTCCTGAAAGGAGGAGAATTCCTCGTCAAAGCTTCCAAACCGGAAGATGTGTTCATCCCCGAGGAGATGAACGAAGAACAACTCATGATTCGCGACATGGTGCGCGATTTCCTGCAAAACGAGATCGTGCCGAACGCCCTTAGGATTGAAAAACAGGAGCCGGGACTTTCGGTGGCGTTGCTTGAAAAAGCGGCCAGCCTGGGGCTATTGGGCACCCACATGCCACATACCTACGGTGGGATGGAATTGGATACGAATACCAATACCCTGATCTGCGATACGTTGGGGCCGGCGAGTGCATTTACGGTATCTTTTGCCGCACACATCGGCATCGGCATGTTACCCATCCTGTATTTCGGAACGGAAGAACAAAAGCAAAAATACCTGCCCCGCCTCATCGCCGGCGAATTGAAAGCATGCTATTGCCTCACGGAACCGGGTTCCGGCTCCGATGCCTTAGCGGCCAAATCGCGCGCCGAACTTTCCGCCGACGGCACGCACTACTTGCTCAACGGCCAGAAGATGTGGATTTCCAATGCAGGTTTTGCAGATGTTTTCATCGTATTTGCCCAGGTAGGCGGCTCGAACCTTCCCGACGGCAAATCGGGATTCACCGGGTTCATCGTGGAACGGAATATGGAGGGTCTGACCTTAGGCGCCGAAGAGCAAAAATTGGGCATCAAAGGCTCCTCTACGCGCCAGGTGTTTTTTGAAAACGTCAAAGTGCCGGCAGAAAACGTGCTGGGTCAGGTTGGCAAAGGTCACCTCATCGCTTTCAATGCATTGAACGACGGCCGGTTCAAGCTTTGCGCCCTGAGCCTCGGCGGCTCAAAAGGCAGCGTTACTGTCGCCACGCGCTATGCCAATGAGCGCATCCAATTCGACGTACCCATCGCCAGTTTTGGCGCTATCCAGTATAAATTAGCCGAGCAGGCGATCCGGATTTTTGCCGCAGAAAGCGCGCTGTACCGCGTTTCCAACCTCATGCAGGACAAAGCGGGTGCTTTGCAGGAAGCGGGCGCTACGTTTGCGGAAGCCAAATTGCAGGCCGCAGAAGAATACGCCATCGAGTGTTCCATCCTGAAAGTGGCCGGCTCGGAAGTGCTGAACTATGTGGTGGACGAAACCCTCCAGGTACACGGCGGTATGGGCTATTCAGAAGAAGGCACGGCTGCCCGCGCTTACCGCGACGCCCGCATCAACCGCATCTACGAGGGCACGAACGAAATCAACCGCCTGCTCACGGTGGACATGCTGTTCAAACGCGCGCTGAAAGGTACGCTCGACATCGTTAGTCCGGCTTGGGAAGTGCAGAAAGAGCTTAGCTCCATGCCTTCAATGGAAAAACCTTCCGGAACCTACGGCGAAGAAGAAAGCGCGCTGCGGGATTTCAAAAAAATCATCCTGATGACTGCCGGTGCTGCCGCAAAAATGCAGATGGACGGCAAACTGAATCTGAAAGAAGATCAGGAGATCGTGATGAATGTAGCGGACATGATGATTGATGCCTTCCAGGCAGAATCGCTGCTGCTGCGCGTGCAGAAGCTGTCGGGTATGGAAACCAAAAACGAGCAGGCGGTTTACGACGCCATCCTGCGCGTATTTTTCTCCGACGCTGCGGCTCGCATCCAAAAAAATGCGACAGATGCCCTTGCTTCTTTTGCAGAAGGCGATTTATTGCGTACCTTTGTAATGGGGTTAAAACGCTTCAGCAAATACCCACCGGCAAATGTGATGGCCGAACGCCGTAAAATTGCCGCAACGCTGATTGCTGCGAATGAATACTGCTTCTGATCATAATATAAGGAAACCAATACAAGACCGGGCCTCTGCACTTCATTGGGCGGGGGCTTTCGTTTTTTGCAAACTTTCGGTGAATTTCACTACCTTTATTTCCAAAATTGACATTCCGATGAGATTACTTTTCAATGTTTTGGTGCTCATCAGCATCGCTTTCCTGAGCGCTTGCGGCGGCGGCGGCACAACCAATAGCAATACCAATCCTCAGACCGGCAGCGATACTACCGGTACGCCTGACGAAATGGAGGCCAACCAGCCGGTGCCACGAGCCAGCCACGATTGTACGATTCCGGGCAAGGTGCTGGAGGGCAACCAGTTTTGGATCAAAGAACAGGAAGTGCTGGTCGGTATTGTCGCAGACTCCACCACGCTTGACAGAGACCTTGGCGACAGCCACCGCATCCTGGAAGCCTACGATACCAAAACCTGCGCGCGGATTTTTCGACAGGCGCTCCCTGTAAATGTTAGCGCCGATTTTCCTTATTATCTGGCTGAAATCACGTACAACAACGTCAACAAGATGGTGGCCATTCGCGGCTTCAATACGATTTATTGTTTCGACGTGGCTACCAAAAAACTGTCTTCGGCCATGAAGCCGGCTTTCAAAAAAGGACGCCTCTCGGAAGACGCACAAACCGGGATGATCAAGCGCCTCGAAGTCTGGGAAAGTTATTTAGTCGGCTTTTCCGAGGATCAGGGTACCTTTGTTTTTGATATTGCCAATCACCTGCAACCCAAGGCGATACTGCCTTTTGCAGAATACAAAGCCGGGGAAAACGACTTTGCTTCCCTGTTTTTGCTGACTTCCGGCACCGATGGCCAGCAGGCGATCGTACCGACTTATGACGCTGAAAAAGAACAGTTTTCAGTCAATGCCCTGTTGGATAAACCAGCCAAACTGAACACCAATATGACGGAAAGCGCAAAGAACAACCGCCATTTAGTTTTGCGGCCTATGGATACAGCCGCTCCGGCCACTGCGGTGGATATGCTCAAACGCAAGCGGATGGCATTGCCGGCTGACAAAGCAACTGCGAAAACGCAGGAGATTTTAGAGTGGATGCGGGCGCAGCAGTGATTTGGGTTTGATTGTTTTTTTGTGCCATCCCCAAAAACCGCCATAGACTTTGGATTATTCATCCTAAACCCTGATCTTTACGAATGGTTAATTCATGACACGTTGCCAAATAGAACGGAATTACAACAAATCTCGAGAACAAGGCTAAGAGAAGTCGAAGTACTTTATCAAAATCGGCTTTATGATGGTGCAAAATATCTGTCAGGTTATGTTATAGAAACCGCATTGAAAGCAAGGGTTTGTAGGGTACTGGATTCAGAATATCCAGAGACAGGTGAAATCGCGAAGTCCTTTTTAACTCATAAATTTGACACTTTAGTAAGGCTTGGGGGATTGCAACGAACGCTTGATAATGAACTAAACACCAATGTGAACTTCAAAACAAACTGGGCTTTGGTGACAAGTTGGACTGAAACATTCAGATACAAACCGATTGGCTCAAGTTCACAAACGGATGTCCAAGACATTATCAATGCTTTACAAGACAAAACCTATGGAGTATTAACCTGGATAAAGAAAAGATGGTAGAGACGAACTTAACGCATAAGGTTCTCAAAGAGCTTGAGAAGTTCTTAATCAGGGCAAATGCTTATCTCCTGGCAGGAGAAAGCTATGACCTTATTTTGCTTGTACCATCTGATAAGTATTTATCTGATGCCAAGTACTCCCTAATTATCAGTGCCAGAAAGCTCAACGCTTTGCGTCAAAGGGATGTAATAAAAGAAATGCTCTCAGCATTTAAGGAAGCCTTAGAGTTTGATGAATACAATTCCATTTCGAGAATTAATATCGTTCATACGGATGATCCATTTGTTAAAAATTTAAAACATCTGATCGCAACTTCTCAAGAAGAAATAATGGAGTTAGTTGATGTCAACGTCGGAGGCGTAACCATTGATTTCGCTTATCTTGTGAAATCAATGGTGCTTGAGCGGCTTGCATTTAACAGAGCTGTAACCCTTGATGTGATAGATGATAATGGGTTGATAAATAGAAAATTAGCAGGGGTAATAAGGATTGATAAAAATTTTGATGTCGTTCATTATACAGGTAAAGGGCTTGGCGAAATCTGGAAACCTGAGATGACTGCAGAAGAAAAAGCGCATGCTGAAAACATAAAAAAACAAACAGAAGATTATTTAATTTCAAATCAGTTTATAGAAAAAACAAGATTTGACGACATCATTCGAGTCATTTAGTGGGCTATCAACATGATAAGAAAGCAATTCTATTATTTATGAGTTTGAACTACCGTCATTTACCTTCATGGCTGGAAAACAACACCATTTTTCGCACACTCTTCTTATTCAGGAAGCTGTTCCTGCTTAAAAAAAGCTTCCGGCACTACGCCCAGTTTGCGGAAGACATCTCTATTGGCCTGCATTTTCCCAAACGTTCGAAAGGCTTTTTTGTGGATGTGGGCTGTTTCCATCCGGTCAAGTACAACAATACCTACCGGCTATACCGCAAAGGCTGGCGCGGCGTGAATATTGACATTGACGCCATTAAAATTCAGGGATTCAAAGTTTTGCGTCCCGGCGACGCGAATATTGCCTGCGCCGTAAGCGACAAGCCCGGCGAAGTGAGCTATTGGTCGAACGGCTTTTATTCGCTGACCATCACCTTAGATGAGGAATTTGCAGCGGGCAAACCCGGTTACCTTAAAAAAACCGTGAAAGCCGACACGCTGAACAATATCTTAGACGGTACCAGATACAAAGACCGCCCGATTGATTTTTTGACCGTGGATGCCGAAGGCCACGATTACCAGATTTTAAGCGCTTTGGATTTCAAGCGCTACCAGCCCAGGCTCATCGCGGTGGAAACCCACAAAACCACGCTGGACGAGGTGATGAAAGAGGATTTATACCTTTATCTTACGAGCCTCGGCTATGTCATGGTGAACTGGGTGGGCTTGACGTTGCTGTTCCGAAGGAAAGAAAATCAGCCTCCTCTTCCATAAAACTGCGGATGCTCAATACCGTAAACACGATGTAAATGGCTGTGCCAACCTGTGTTTCTATGAGTTGTTCAAAAGCAAAAGCTGAAAACGCCAACACATGAAAGGCAGTGAACAAGGGCCGGTGCCAGTTGCGGCGATACCACAGCGGGAATGCCGTTGCCAGCGCAAAAAAGAGCAGTCCGAATATCCCGCATGCCGCATAGGTAAGCACATACTGGCTTTGGGGCATGTAGCCCGGACCGGCCAATTCGGGGTAATGTTCCCGCAAATAAGCTTCCGTTTCGTCGCGGATATCGCCGATGCCTACGCCCGTCCAGGGATTCGCATTGCCGATAGCAATGCCAGCCTCTATATTGGCAACCCGATAGGAATCCGACAATTCCTTCAAATTGGTTTTACTGCGGATCATGTGCAGGTTGTAAAGCGTATAATCTACCTTGTTGCGCAGGGTGGGCACGTATTGATAGGCTAAGGCAATCCCGCCGGCCATCAGCAGCACGACAGCTAAGCCGGTTAAGTAGCGTCGCCCGGTGATGACGTAATGCGCCAGCAGGTATACGAGGATCAGGTACAAAACGATCAGGCCGCTGCGCACCGCAAGCACGTGCAGGAAAACCGTCAAAAAAAGCAGCAATCCGGCCTGTATCCCCCGTTCCAAACGGGCATAATGCCAGTGGAATCCCTGGCGGATTAATTCCCACGCAATGGCCACCGAAAAAGCCGTCATCAGGCTGAAATGGATGTGCATGCCGGGGGTTGGCAACACTTGCCCGAGGCGATAAGCCGCCGTCAATTCCCCGAAATGGAAAAAATACCACCCCATCAAGCTCAGGCAGGTGCCAGAGATGAGCAGCAGAAAAAAATAGAGCAACCCTAAGTATTCCCGCCGGGTAAAGCGCGGAATGGCGACCACCGCAAAAGGCAGGAGGAGGAAGGGAACCTTCATGCGCAGGCGGTCTACGAGCCAGTCGGTATTGGTGGAATTCAGGCCGCTGATCAGAAAAATGAAAAAGATAAGGGTAAGCCCCAAAAGCGCCGCATTCCCGAGGAAGCGCCGGAAATGTTCGCCAATGCGCCGGTCAAACACCGCATTCATCACCAAGCCAATCATGCCCATACTCAGCAGGACTTTGGAAAAAATCAGGCCAACCAGCATGACGATACAAGCTAACAGGCAGTAGTACTGGCGTATGGTGACTTCGTTCTGGTGCTTCATATAAGTAAACCGCATCGGGGCAGTTGCGCTAAGGTATGCGTTTCGGTTTAGGAAACGTTGGGATAGGGCAAGCTATATTGGCGTTCGATAAATTAACAACCTCATGATCGGGCACCGTACCGCCGAACTCCGATTCGGCGGATTTCTAGTTATCGCTGAATCACCGCTTTCGATCCGTTGTGCGAACCCTGATGGCGTGCAGCTAAGGAGCGTGTCGTAAATAAGTTGCGCGAATTGGGCGAGGGGATTTTTTGGCTACGCCGAACTTACGTTTCAGCAGGCAAGGCGCGAGAAGGGGGCATAGCCTAAGCTACGCGACCGACGAGGCAATTGCGCCGACTGAAAGCAATTGCGGGCAGCTTGATGGAAAAAGCCACCGCGCAAACCGGTAAGTTATTTACGACACGCTCCTAAAGGCACACTTCGTTCAGCGAACCGAAAATAAAGAATATTTGTTGTGGAAATGGTGGGAGATTTTGTTTAGAAGGGCAGGCTAAGAACTTGTTCGGGAATTCGTCAATTGGCTACGGTCGGCAAATTTTATTTTATACTGCGTTAATTTTTTTCAACATAGCTGCTGGCTATTTCTGCAAAATTCGCCTTGTCTAAAACAAAATTTCCTTGACCTTGCTCAAATCGAAGATTCGACGTAGTCAATCACGAAATCCCGAACAAGCTCTAAGTGCAGCAAATAAGAAAAGCAGATCAGACTTCCTCTTGAAGAATTTTAAGGAATTGCTCCATATTGACAACGGTAAGCTGTGGAAAAGCAATTGTTTTTAAGCGGTTAAAATCGCGGTCATTCGTGACGAGGTAATGAACATTCGAAGCAATGGCACAGTCTGCGAATTTATTATCATCCATATCCGGATAGATCAACTGCCATTTAAAGAAGACTTCTGCAAATTGAACATTTGTTTTTAGAAGCATACCTCCTACAGCCAAATCTGCTACATTGCGATTGAACTTTTCGCTTAATTTTTCTTCATATTCCAGCAAAATATCGGTGGTCAGGCAAAGAATGAAAGCTCCTTGCTCAAATCTATCTATAACTAATCGAAATGGAGAATGCGGAGAAATGGAGGCAAGAATGATGTTGGTATCCAAAACAACGCGCAGCATCTTACTCGCCTTTTATCCAAGCATGAGCCGTCGCAGTATCATACCCTTTTTCTTCCCAAACTTTACCTGCTTCTTCCCTCGCTTTTTCCAACAGAAAGCGGGCGATCATTTCTTTGATTTCCGGCAGGTATTCGTCTGGTACACCGGCGGCATATAGCTTGAGCAGCTCCATTTGGATATTAGACAGCGGCGGACGTGCGGCAAGTGTGGACATGATGAATTATTTTGTTTTTCAAAAGTACAAAATAAATCGGAATTATCAAAGCTTTCGCTGGCGTAGGGTGGCTTCCGGCTAATTTAGTGTCCGTCCCATTTAGTCCCCTGTCTGTTCTTTAAAGTTCGAGAGCAAGGCATGCGAAAGCCTAATGTTTCGACTTCGGTCAACGACCACCCGTTGACCGAAGTCGAAATGAACGCAGCTATCGGACTTTAAAGAACCGCACACTATCCAAACAACAACTTCATATCCGTCCGCTTGCGCACAATGCCCTCAATTTCACTGATGGGAATGCGCTCCTGCGTCATCGAGTCGCGCTCGCGCAGGGTGACGGTGTTGTTCTCGATCGTTTCAAAATCTACGGTCACGCAAAATGGCGTGCCGATGGCATCCTGGCGGCGGTAGCGGCGGCCAATGGCGTCTTTGTCGTCGTATTGGCAGAGGAAAGACTGCTTTAGGTCGTTGAAGATTTCACGGGCTTTTTCCGGCAGCTCTTCTTTGTTGCGGATCAGGGGCAGCACGGCGCATTTCACCGGTGCGAGGGCGGGGTGCAACCGCAGCACCGTGCGCGTAGCGTCTTCCCCTTTTGCATCGGGCACGGCTTCCTCCTGCAGGGCGTAGCTCATGAGGGCTAAGAACATGCGGTCGCAACCGACGGAGGTTTCCACCACGTAAGGCACGTAGTTTTCGTTCAGTTCTGTATCGAAATACTGCAATTTTTTGCCAGACAACTCCTGGTGGCTTTTCAGGTCAAAATCGGTGCGCGAATGGATGCCTTCTAATTCTTTGAACCCAAAAGGAAACTCAAATTGGATGTCCACAGCCGCGTTGGCGTAGTGCGCTAAGTTGTCGTGGTCTTTGAACCGCAACATTTCCGGCGGCGTGCCGAGGGCAGTGTGCCACTTCATGCGGGCGGCTTTCCAATATTCGTACCATTTCATTTCTTCGCCCGGGCGGATGAAAAACTGCATCTCCATCTGCTCGAATTCGCGCATGCGGAAAATGAATTGCCGCGCCACGATCTCATTTCGGAAAGCTTTTCCGATTTGCGCAATGCCGAACGGCACCTTCAGTCGCGTGCTTTTTTGCACGTTCAGGAAGTTGACAAAAATGCCTTGGGCGGTTTCGGGGCGCAGGTAGAGTTTGCCCTCTTCGCCGGCGATGTTGCCCAATTGGGTGGAGAACATGAGGTTGAACTGGCGCACTTCCGTCCAGTTGCGCGAGCCGCTTTCCGGGTCGGCGATTTCAAGCTCTTCGATCAGCGCTTTCAGGCCGGCCATGTCGCCGTCTTTCATCAATTGCGCCAAGCGTTTTTCAATGTCCAATGCCTGTTTCAGGTATTCCGAAACGCGTGGGTTGGTTTCGCGGTACAGGGCTTCGTCGAAGCTATCGCCAAAGCGCTTGCGGGCTTTTTCGACTTCCTTTTCCGCTTTTTCGTTGATTTTATCAATCACGCCTTCGATGAGCTGATCGGCCCGGTAGCGTTTTTTGCTGTCTTTGTTGTCTACCAGCGGATCGTTGAACGCATCCACGTGCCCGGAAGCTTTCCAGGTTTTGGGGTGCATAAAAATAGAGGCGTCAATGCCCGTGATGTTTTCGTGCATTTGCACCATCGCGCGCCACCAGTAGTTTTTGATGTTGTTTTTCAGCTCCGAGCCATAGGGGCCGTAGTCATACACGGCGCTGAGGCCATCATAGATTTCGCTGGATTGAAAAATGAAACCGTATTCTTTGCAGTGTGCAACTAACTTCTTGAATTGGTCAACCTGTTGTGACATGGTATTTGGTATCGCTGATGTGATGATTCAATGCTTCTGAAAGGGCGCAAAGTTCGCAAAGATTTTTGCTTCCGAATGAAATTTTCATGGATTCTTCTGTTGCGCATAGGGGGGGAGCGCCGATTTATGCATCTCCCTTCTAAGAAATCACCCGAACCATTTTTACATGTCTAAAAAACTCAACGATTATGAAGTCAATGACCTTGCTTGCTGCAACCCTGTTGTTCCTCGCGCCGCTTTATGCACAGGATGTGCGCAAATTGCAACCTTTTGATGAAATTATGGTCAGCGGCAACATCACGGTGTTGTTGCAAAAAGGAGAAGAAGAAACCGCCGTCTTGGAAGTAAACGGCATTTCGGAAGACAAAATATCGGTGTACGTAAAAAATGGCAAACTGAAGCTGCAACTCTTAGACGGCTTTTTTTACAAAAATGTAAACGTCAACATCGTCGTGACTTACCGTAGCCTGCGCCTCGTGAACGGGAGCGCCGGTTCCAGAATCAAAAGCGCCGCCGTCATTGAAGCGGATTTATTTTCCGCGAAAGCGGGAAGCGGCGCACAAGTGGAGTTGGAAATCAAAGTCAATTCCCTGAGTGCGATGGCTTCTGAAGGCGGCGAACTGGAGCTGAGTGGAACAACTGCCTCACAAAACGCGTCGGCAGCAACGGGCGGGCAATACCGCGCCTTAAACCTGCAATGCGACCGAACCGAAGTGCGCGCCAGCACCGGCGGAAAAGCCGTGGTTGTCGCCCTGAAAAGCCTCGATGCATCGGTGAACACCGGCGGCGAAGTGGCGTATTCCGGCGATCCCGAAGAGCGCAACACGCGGAATATGCTGGCGGGGGAGATTCGGAAGATATGAAGTAGAGAAACGGAACATTCCCCCGAAAATTCCGTATACCCATCACGCCTCAGCCCTGCGATGGCGAAAAAAGCTTGAAACAATTCGGCAAATACCTTAAAATTTGGAGTCCCGTTCTGCTACTGACAACAGGTCTGTTGGTGGTGTTGCCCTGGGATTTTTTTAACACCCACAACTCAACACAGCAGCCAGACCGGGCGGCGTTCATTTTATTGGCGAAAGCCATTGTGCTAATTGGCCTCGTGGTTTTTACCTTTCGGATGCCGATCCTCTTCACACAGAAGCGGGGTGTGCTGGCGGCAGCGTTTGCCAATTTGTCAATGCTGGCGGGTTTGGCTGGGATTGCATTGCAAATGCGTTGGGCTGTTTTGGAGCGGCATATTCCACTCGATTTTGACCATTTTTTTCAGCTCGAACCCGCTGGCGGTCTGGCGCTTACCGCAACGCTGGTGTTGGCTATTGCCCTGTTTTTGTTGTCGCACCGCCTGCTGTGGAGCGTGATCCAGGCGGGCATACCGCGGCGGCAGCGATCCTGGGGCATGTGGATTGCCCTCACGATTTTTGGATTTGGCGTCCTGTTTTTACCCGACCCGCTGACGCCCGTTCAACTCTTGTTGTCGGGCATTGCTTACGTGGCGTTGTTCGACTTCTACATGGAGCGTCGGGTGTCTAACCTTACCGGGTTGTTGTTTTGGGCGGTGATGATTTCGGTCTGGCTGGCACTGCTGTTGTTTCAGTTCAATTTGCAGGAAGACCGCGAGGCCAGACTCAACTTAGCCCGCGAACTTGCCGCGGCGCAGCCGATAAATCCGAACCGGTTGACCAAATATGACTATGCTGTTTTCCTACCGGACGGGCAAGTGAGGGAATCGGGGGGCAAACCGTCGGATAACCTGCCCGAAGAAGCGCGGTTGTTTAAAGAAGCGCAATGGAAGGAATACTTTTCAGCGGTGCGGGCTGATCTGGTTTTTCGCGGCAAAAATGGCGTTACAGTGGCCATTGGCAAAGCAACCGGCGGCTACCTCAAACCAATGTCGCTTTTTTCCAGCATGTTTTCGGTGCTGTTTCTAATGGTGTTGCTGCTGGCCGGCATCAACTACATCACCCGCTTCGTCAATCCAGAATTTGAATTGCCTCTGTGCGGGCGACCTTCCCTCCGCAACCGCATCCAGCTTTCCATGATCGCCTCCATTCTGGGGTCTTTTATAACTTTTGGGTTGCTCGCTGCCGCTTATTTTCGGCGCACGTCTTCGCTCGAATTGCAGGGGGAAATCCAGGTTTTTATCAGTGCCCTGCTGAATTTGTATGCGTTTCTCCTCTTAGTTGCGACCTCGGCTGCCATTTGGGTGGCCAATTCGATTACTCGGCCTTTGGCAGAAATTGGTCAGAAATTATCCAACATCAAACTTGGGAAAAACGAGCGGATCGTCTGGCAAGACCAGAACGAACTGGGCGAACTGATCGGGGCATACAACCGCATGATTGAAAAGTTAGCGGACAGCACCGAACGCCTGAAACAATCCGAGCGCGAAGGCGCCTGGCGCGAAATGGCCCGGCAGGTAGCCCACGAAATTAAAAACCCGCTCACGCCCATGAAACTGAGCGTTCAACACCTGTTGCGGGCCTATCAGACCCAGCCGGATCAGGCGCAGGCCTTAGTGCAGCGGGTCAGTCAAACCTTGATCGAACAAATAGATGTGCTGTCGGACATTGCTTCCGAGTTTTCCAATTTTGCAAAAATGCCCGAACTCCGGTGCGAGCAGCTCGACCTCAACCAGTTGGTCACTAAAGTTTATGGGCTTTTTGAGCCACAGCAGGAAACACCCCTGCGCGTGGCGTGCCAGTTGCCCGAACAGACCGTATTCGTTTTTGCTGACCGCAGCCAGTTGACCCGCATCCTTGTCAACCTGATTAAAAATGCCATTCAATCTATTCCCGATGACCGGGAGGGGCATGTTCGCATTGTGCTGAGTACTTCGGAAAGCCAGGCCCTGATTTGTATCAGTGACAATGGCACAGGCATTCCGGACGCGGTGCAGGAACAGGTGTTTTCGCCTTATTTTACAACTAAATCATCGGGCACGGGCTTGGGCTTGGCCTTATGCAAAAGCATGGTGGAAGCGATGAACGGCCGAATCTGGTTTGAGACGAAGGTGGGGGAGGGGACGCGGTTTTTTGTCGAGGTTGAAATTTTTAACCCCGACGAATCTTCACCGAATACGTTTTTCCCGCCTTATTCGTCAGCTTCGAGCTAATCAACCACGGATTGTACACCTTCAGCATGCGGTAAGTCGTGCCATGTTCGACGGCAAAATCGCCCCAGCTTTCCACCGGGCCATTCACTTCCACCAGATCATATTCGCTCATTGGCGGGTAGGCCTGATCTTCGTCTAAATAAAAACCGAATGCCCGCGGGTTCTTCAGGATTTCTTTGATGGCGATGACGCGGAAAACGTAGCGGGAAGTTTCCGAATTGAGGCTCAGGTCGTAATAATTGTTGGCGCGCTGGGTCTGGATGTCTTTGGCTAAGCGAGTTCCCCCCATGTTGTAGGCGGCGGCAGACAGCGTCCAGTCGCCGAAACGCTTTTTGTACCCTTTCAGGTAATCGCAGGCCGCTTTAGTCGCTTTTTCCAAGTGGTAGCGCTCGTCCACCTCACTGGAGATTTCCAGGCCGTAATATTCGCCGGTATTTCCCATGAATTGCCAGATTCCTTTGGCGCCTTTGGGCGAAATTTCATTGCGCAGGCTGCTTTCCGCAACGGCTAAATATTTGAAATCGTCCGGCACCCCGTTTTCGGTGAGGATTTTTTCAATGACCGGAAAATATTTATACATGCTTTTGATGTGCAACATGGTGGTAGCGTGCCAATAGGTATTGATCAGCAGCTCGCGGTCAAGGCGCTCCCGCACGTCAAAGTTGTCCATTGGAACCGGTTCGCCGGCAAAATCAAAAGGTTTGTTCAGGTCTACCGGCTTCACAATTTGCGGAAGGATACTGTCAGTGGCTGCTTCGTATTTGGCGGAATAGGACGCAAAAACGGCAACAGTCAGGAAAGCAGCCAGCACCAGCGTGTAAGCGGTCAGTTTCTTTTGCATGAGATATTGATTTGTGTTCGGGTAAAGATAAACAAGTTTGCCAAAGCCAATGTATTTTACTATCATGCGCTTTCAAGGAAACTTTGCGCGGCCAATGCCTGCGGGTCTGACTATAGGATGATTTGCCGCACTTATTAAGACGTCTGATAACGAACTGTATACCAAAAAGATAATCTATGACGGGACTGTTGCTGAGTGTTGATTTTTCATTGCCGCTGAAGAATCCGGTGTTGGTTTTTTCCATCCTCCTGTTCATTATTCTGTTCAGTCCCATTCTATTGCGCAAATTTCGGTTGCCCGGCATCATCGGGCTGATCCTTTCGGGTATCTTAGTCGGACCCTACGGATTCAATCTCATCGAACGCAACGAGGCCATCGTGTTGTTCAGCACCATCGGTTTGTTGTACATCATGTTTCTCGCAGGATTGGAATTAGACATGAACGAGTTTAAAAAGAATCGCTACAAAAGCATTCTTTTCGGCTTTTTTACGTTTGCCATCCCTATCTCAATCGGGTATCCGGTCTGCCATTACCTTTTAGGCTACGATGTGTTGGCGTCCGTGATGATTGCCAGCATGTTTGCCACCCACACCTTAGTAGCCTACCCCATTGCCAGCAGGCTTGGGATTGTGAAAGACGAAGCGGTTGCCATCACCGTTGGCGGCACCATCATCACCGACACGGCGGTTCTGCTCATGCTGGCGGTGATTACCGGCTCGAAGCAGGGTGGCCTTGACCAGGCTTTCTGGATCCGGTTGTTCATTTCGCTGACGATTTTCAGCGTCATTGTTTTTTATCTGCTGCCCCCTGTGGCGCGCTGGTTTTTTCGAAATATTGAAGGTGAAAAAACCTCCCAGTACATTTTTGTGCTGGCCTTAGTTTTTTTGTCGGCTTTTTTGGCCGAAGTGGCTGGCGTAGAGCCAATCATCGGGGCGTTCATGTCGGGACTGGCGCTCAACAGCCTGATTCCGCATACTTCGCCCCTGATGAACCGCATTGAATTTGTTGGGAATGCCCTGTTTATCCCTTTTTTCCTGATCAGTGTTGGGATGCTGGTGGATATAAAAGTACTGTCGAATGGCCCCTGGGCGCTCATCGTGGCGGCAACGTTGTCGGTTGTGGCGATTACCGGAAAGTGGGCGGCGGCCTGGATCACACAGCGCGTTTTTCGCTATTCCCGCTACCAGCGCAATGTAATCTGGGGCCTGAGCAATGCGCACGCTGCGGCTACATTGGCCGTTATTTTGGTGGGATACAACATCGGAATTATAGATGAAAATGTGCTGAACGGTACGATCATCCTTATCCTGATCACCTGCCTCGTGGCTTCTTTTGTAACGGAACGCGCAGGGCGTAATTTAGCCATCGCAGAGCTCGAAAAACTGCCGGAAATTAAAGACTTAGACGAAAAAATCCTGGTACCTATTTCTAATCCGGCCACCATCGAACCGCTCATGGATCTGGCCATTCTGCTCAAAGACCGCCGTTCAAGCCAGCCCATTACAGCGCTTTCAGTGGTTCAGGACGACGACGAAGCCCGGGAACGGGTGATTCAAAACAAACAAATGCTGGAAAAAGCCATCATCCATGCCGCAGCAACCGATACCAAAGTCACCATAGATACCCGCGTTGCACTCAATGTAGGCAACGGCATTTCGCAATACGTCAAAGAAAAAATGATTTCAATGGTGCTGATTGGCTGGACGGGCAAAGCGGCAAAAGTGGAAGGCAAAATTTTTGGTACGGCGCTCGACCAGCTCATTCAAAGCAATTCACAAATGGTGATGGTGACGCAGTTGCGGCAGCCGATCAACATCACCCGCCGCATCGTAGCAGCCATCCCGGCCAATGCGCAGTACGAAGTCGGGTTTGCCGGGTGGCTTCAAAAACTGCACCTGCTGGCCAAAGAAACCAGCTCGGAAATACACCTGCATACCACCCCCAAAACCTTTGAAGCCATTCGCAGGTATTTTGCACAGAATCGCATTCTCGTTAGCAAAAAATTCTACGACTTTGAGGATTGGGAAGACTTTCTGATTCTCGCCAAATCAGTGTCCCGCGACGATCTATTGGTGGTTGTTTGCGCCCGGAAAGGTTCCATTTCCTACAACAGCTATTTAGACGAAATTCCCGGCAAGCTGCCCAAATATTTCAAGGAAAACAACTTCATGGTCATCTTTCCCGAACAACCCGGTGGGGATATGCTCGACAGCGTCATCACGGAAGAAGACATCAGCTTGTCGCCGATTCAGGACAATATCCAGCGGTTAAGCCGCTATGGGAAAGTGTTGCGGCGGTTGTTTGGGAAGAAGAGTTAGGCGAAGCGATTTTTTTTAGGAGACTTGTTGCGATGGGGCAGCGTGGTGGGAAAAATGAGCTGCTACACACTGCTGGCGCATTCCTTCACTTGAATGCCCACTGGGCATTCCCCCTTCGGGATCGCTCAGTCATCCAATCAAAGGCTTTTTGAGGGAACATAGCCCAGCTACGTGACCGAAAAAAGGTGAAGAGTGGGTGAAAAAGAGCCATTTTGCACCCACGATGATCCCATCGCAACAAGTCTAGGTTGGAATGACCTTTCCGCGCGCTTCCCCAAAGCCAATCCGCACCCCATTGTTTGCTCCCCAGCCACGCATCACAACGGTATCGCCGTCTTCGATGAAGCGGCGTTCCGAACCGTCAGGCATGGCTACCGGGCGGGTGCCTTTCCAGGAAATTTCCAGCATGGAACCCAAGGTGTCCGGTGTGGGGCCGCTGATGGTGCCAGAAGCGCAGAGGTCGCCAATCCGGATATTGCAGCCGTTGCTGGTGTGGTGGGCCAATTGCTGGCACATGTTCCAGTAGAGGTATTTACAATTTGAGTGGCAAACCTGTTTGGCTGCGCCGGTTTCTGGCGCGATGTGTACTTCTAATTGAATATCAAAACCATGCGCTCCGGTACATTGCAGATAAGGGAGCACTTCCGGCTCCTGTTTCGGACCCTCCACCCGGAACGGTTCCAGAGCATCCAGTGTCACTACCCAGGGCGATACGGTAGAAGCAAAATTTTTGCCAAGGAACGGCCCGAGCGGCACGTATTCCCAGCGTTGGATGTCGCGCGCCGACCAGTCGTTGAACAGCAGCATGCCAAAAATATAGTCCTCCGCTTCTGACGTGGAGAGTGTTTGGCCCAATTCGGTATCCTTGCCAATGACAAAAGCCATTTCCAGCTCAAAATCGAGTTGGCGGGTAGATTCAAAAACCGGTTTTTCGGCACCATCGGCCATCAATTGTCCTTTGGGCCGTCGCACCGGCGTACCAGATACGACAATGGACGAAGCGCGCCCGTGATACCCCACCGGCAGGTGCAGCCAGTTGGGAAGCAGTGCGTTTTCGGCGCTGCGAAACATCGCCCCGACGTTACTCGCGTGCTCACGGCTGGAGTAAAAATCAGTGTAATCGCCGATGTGCAACGGCAGCAACAGCTCCGCATTGGCTTGTGGGATCAGGAAAAACGATGCCAGCTCGCTGGCATCCCAGGTTTCCAAATCGTCGTCGAGTATTTCCGAAAGGCGATTGCGCACCGCACGGGTTTTATCTTTGCCCAAAGCGATGAAATCGTTGAGCACCGATTGCCGGAAAATGCCGCGTTCGATCTCTAAATCGTCAAAAAAGCCATGCTCGGAAAGCACGAACAAGTCGGCCACATGTTCCCCGATCGCCACGCAGAGGTGTGGTTCGCCGCCTTCCGCCCAGTATACGCCGAACGGGAGGTTTTGGATTGGAAAATCGCTGCCTGCGGGCACGTTCACCCAAGATTTTAGCGTAGGATTATTGGCTCGGAACATGGTTGAATAGGTTGTGACTAGATCAATACGCTTTCGCAAACAGCACCCTTTTCGAAGACGGATTCCCCGTCAAAATGCAGGTACCCTGCTCTTCCGGTGCGTCGAGCGGAATGCAGCGGATCGTGGCTTTGGTCAATTCTTTGATTTTGAGTTCCGTTTCGGTCGTGCCGTCCCAGTGTGCGGAGACAAAACCGCCTTTGTTTTCGAGTACAGACACGAAATCATCCCAGGTATCCACGGGGGTGGTGTATTCCGTTCGGTAAGCTTTCGCGCGGTTGAACAGGTTGTCCTGAATGTCCCGCAGAAGCTGATCCACATATTCTGCAATGCCGTCGAGCGGCACGCTGGTTTTTTCTTTGGTGTCGCGGCGCGCTACTTCTACCTGTCCGGAATCCAGGTCGCGCTGACCAAGGCCAATGCGCACGGGTACGCCGATCATTTCGTATTCAGCGAACTTAAAGCCCGGCCGGTTTTGATCGTCCGTATCTACCTTAACGGAAATGCCTTTGGCACGCAATTGCACCACGATCTTGTCCGCCGCTTCCAGCAGTTCGGGGAACGGCTTTGGAATCGGAACAATCACCACCTGAACCGGGGCGAGTTTCGGCGGCAGCACCAAGCCATCGTCGTCGGAATGCGTCATGATCAGGCCGCCCACCAAGCGGGTGGAAACGCCCCAGGAGGATGCCCACACGTGTTCCTGCTGGTTTTCTTTGTTCAGGAAGAGCACATCGAACGCTTTGGCAAAATTTTGACCCAAAAAGTGGGACGTACCCGCCTGTAAGGCCTTGCCGTCCTGCATTAAAGCCTCAATACAAAAAGTTTCGTCGGCGCCAGCAAAACGTTCGTTGGCGGTTTTTATCCCCTTGATTACCGGCATGGCCATGTATTCTTCTGCGAACCGGGCATAGATATCAAGGATCAACCGGGTTTCAGCCATCGCCTCTTCGGAGCTGGCGTGCGCGGTATGGCCTTCCTGCCACAGAAATTCGGTGGTGCGCAGGAAGGGGCGCGTCCGCATTTCCCAGCGTACCACATTGGCCCACTGGTTGATCAGGATGGGCAGATCGCGGTAGCTTTTGATCCAATCTTTATAAGTATGCCAGATGATGGTTTCGGAAGTTGGGCGTACGATGAGTTCTTCTTCTAATTTTGCTTCCGGATCCACGATCACGCCGCCGCCATTCGGGTCGTTTTTGAGCCGATAATGCGTCACAACGGCGCACTCTTTGGCAAAACCTTCCACGTGGCTGGCTTCCCTACTCAGGAAACTTTTGGGGATGAACAAAGGGAAATAGGCATTGACGTGCCCCGTTTCTTTGAACATCGCGTCCAATGCGTCGCGCATTTTTTCCCAGATCGCATAACCATGGGGCTTGATCACCATGCAACCGCGAACGGGCGAGTTGTCAGCAAGGCGCCCTTTGCGCACAATATCGAGGTACCATTGTGAATAATCGTCGGCCCTGCTCGTAATTTCCTTAGCCATGAATTTTATTACTTTTTGTTGTAAATAGCTCGTTATCAGGCGTGGATTAGTTTTAACCAAACCATCTTAACATTTGTTAAAATAGAAGATTAATAACTTTAACTGCCTAAGCGCCTGATTTAAAACGACCTTAACTAAAAAATAGGCTCAAAAGTAATAATTTCGGGTTTGTAAACAGAGAACAGTTCATTCTAAATGCGCTTTTAAAAATCCGCTTATGAAAAAGATAAAATTATTGGCATTCACCTTCATGGTCCTGGCTTTAGGCTTGAGCAACGTTGCATTGGGTCAGTACGATGACCTGTACTACGATCCAGACCGGGATGCGGGTACTTACAATACTGGCATTGACAGAACCCGGCCCGCCGACAATGCAGGTAACACTGGCATTGACAGAACCCGGCCCGCCGACAATGCAGTCGCTTCGCGTTACAATGACAACGAAGAGGGCTATGACAACAACCCGGCAAGCTACGGGAACTCCGATGACGACGAATACGAATACTACGAGGATTATGATTACTACTATACCTCTCGTGTCCGTCGCTTTCACCGGCCTTACTACGGCTTCAGTTATTTTGACCCCGTCTACGCCGACCTTTATTATTACGATCCTTTCATCAACCCCGGTGTAACCGTGCTGATCTACGACGGCTACAGCTCCTGGAACGGTTGGAACAGCTGGAGGCGCTTTAACCGATGGAACAGTTGGGGTTCCTTCAACCGCGGTTGGGGCGGTGGCTGGGGCAACAGTTGGAACAGCTGGAATGACCCTTGGTTCGGTGGCGGCTGGAATCGCTGGAATGATCCCTGGAACGGCAACAACTTCTATGGTAACAACTTCTACGGTAATGGTGGCGGCTGGAACAACTGGGGTGGCAACGGCTATTTTTGCCCGCCATCTTGGGGTAACGGCAACAACTACAACACCATCAATACCAACAATAATACGCATTACGGCCCGCGGACTACTGGTTCAACCCTTGTGCCGCGTAAAAATGACCGCTCCCCGGGTATACAAAAACCGGTAACGGGGCCTTTAGTTCCCAAAGAGGAGCGCCAAACGACCCAGCCTGGTTCAGGTTCCGGTTTGGGGACTCAACCTGGAAATGCGCGCGATACCCGTCGTCCGGCTTCTGAAGATGGCAAAACGCCTGTAGGCGTTGACGGCGCAGGTACCCGGGAAACGCCGTCGCGCACGGTTCGGCCTGAGAATCCAGTCAATGATCGTCCGAAATTTGAGGAGCCACGCGCGCCGCGCCGGGAAACAACGACGCCAAGCCGCGATGAAAATAGCCCTTCCCGTCCGGCCATAGACAACACGCGGACGCCAAGCCGGGAAGAAGCGAGTCCGTCGCGTCGACGTCAGGAAGAAGCAAGTCCGTCGCGTTCACGCCGTAAAGATGTTTCTCCTTCTACGCCGACGCGCAAAGATGATGCGCCGGCAAGGGAATACCGCGAGCGCAGCGAAACGCCGAGAAGCACTTCGCCATCGCGCAGCAATGATAGCGGTGGTAGCCGGCAGTCTTCCCCGTCGCGCAGCAACGACAATGGTGGTAAAAGCCGTTCGGGCGGACGTAACGGAGGTTAGTGTCTGTCTTTATGGTTCGATAACTGCGTTATGGCAGGCAAACCTATAAGGTTTAAACCGCCGGGCGGGGCTCCCACTTTTAGGGTCAAACATGCCTTGTTTTCGAACTCTAAAGAGCAGACACCGAGTCCGAAGCGGCGTTATGTTTCGTCCCAAAAAAAAACAATAGAATAGGCGGGTCATTCACTCGCCTTTTCTATGCTAAAAAATCAAAATACCATGCGAATTATCCTAAGCTTTGGTTTACTTCTGATCTTTACATTATCCCATAGCCAAACCGCCAGCGATGCTTTGCGTTTTTCCTATCAGGACGGCAGCGGCATCAGCACCGCCCGGAGCCTGGGGGTGGGCGGCGCGATGAGCGCGTTGGGCAGCGATTTTTCAGTTATCAGTACCAACCCCGCAGGCTTGGGCTGGTATCGGCGTTCCGAATTTGTGATTACCCCTTCGCTGGCTGCGATCAGTACAGAATCCAAATTGCTGGAAAGCGACGATGCACTGATTAATAAGGAGGGGTTGAGCAAGCTGGGCCTAAGCAATTTAGGCTTCGTGGTGGCCTCCCGTCCGACTGCTTCGCAATGGACGGCCTTCAATTTTGGCATCGGCCTCAACCAATTGGCCAATTTTAACCAGCGCTTTTATTACGACGGGCAGTCGGTTGGGTCTATCATCAACCGATTCCAGGAATTGGCCAATGGCGATGATGCGTTGGATGATTTTGAATCGGGACTGGCTTACGACGCCGAGGCGCTTTACGATTTTGACGACGACGGTTTCTACGACTCTGATGTGGAATTGCGCCCCAATGCACTGATTTACAAAGAACAAACGGTGACGACCTCCGGCTCGATCAACGAACTCACTTTTGCTTTTGCCGGTAGTTACAATGATAAATTATTGATGGGCGTAACCATCGGGGTGCCTTTTATGAATTACAATGTGGATAAGCTATACAAGGAGTCGGATCAAGGAGAAGACCCCGGTGGCAATGTTCCGTTTTTTGATGACCTGGAATTTACGGAAAGCCTTAATACGACAGGGATCGGCATCAACCTGAAAGCCGGATTGATCTACCGCCCTATCCAGGCTGTGCGCCTTGGCATTGCGGTTCACACGCCAACCGCTTATGGGTTGAACGATACTTACCGCAACACCATGACCTATTTTTACACAGACAACGCCGGCAGCAAAAGCGGGGACGCTGAATCGCCTGACGGCTTATTCGATTATAAATTCCGCGCTCCCTGGCGAATCATTGGCGGATTGGGTGTCATCATCGGAAAAGCAGGATTTCTGAGTGGCGAGGTGGAATGGGCTGATTACACCGGTGCACAATTTAACTACTCCGGGTTTCAGGATGCCGAACGCGAAGTCAACAATGACATTGTCAACCAGTTGCAAGCTGCTGCGAACATCCGCCTTGGCGGGGAACTCGCTTTCGAGATCTTCCGCCTGCGGGCAGGTTTTGGCTTGCATCAGTCGCCTGTTCAGGGAGACGATACGGTCAACGAAAGCATCAGTGCGGGATTTGGCATCCGGGAAAAATCGTTTTTTTTAGATTTGGGCTACCGGCATTACTTAGTTGAGGATACTTATACCCCTTACCTGACTTCCGAAGCGCCTATGCAGTTTGTCAATAACGACGTGGCTAATGGGCGCTTTTTATTGTCAGTCGGCTTCCGGTTTTGATTAGTGTCTGTCTTTATGATCCGATAGCTGCGTTATGTCCAACTTACAGATGACGCGGAGTTTCACGGAGTAAAAAGAGTCTCGCGAAGTAAAGCCCTCTGTGAGACTCTTTTTACTCTGTAGTCTGAATACGCAGGAATGACTACCTTTGCGGCAATAAAAATGCATTCGACGATGTGGTTATTCCTGTTCAAAGCATTACATATAGTAGGATTTACTGCCTGGTTTGGCGGACTTTTTTACCTCGGACGCCTGTTTGTCTACCACGTGGAAGCAAACGACCAACCGCAGCCCGAGCAGGACATCCTGAAGCGCCAATACCAATTAATGGAGGGGCGGGTGTACAAAATTATCATCGTGCCTGCCATGAACCTGACCTGGATATGCGGGATTGTGATACTCTTTTTGTACGGTCTGGATTGGCTTGCCGCCAACCCCTGGATGCACGTGAAATTGCTCTTGCTGGTCTTGTTGACCGGCTTTCAACTCTGGTCTAAAACCATCATTAAAAAATTGGAAAAAGGGGAAGTGTTGCCCAATGCTTTCCGCTTTCGGTTGTTAAACGAAGCGCCTACCGTGTTCCTATTGGCGATTGTCCTGCTGGCGGTTTACCGGAATGGCATCAACTATTTGTATTTTGTGCTGGGAGTTGGAGGATTTGTAGGGTTGATTTATTGGGGAGCAGTGGCATATAGGCGGAAACGAGCAAAGGAATAGATCAGATCATTTCAAGGTTTTGAACTAATCTCCTGTTAAGGCGTTTTCCATTCACTTTCTATTCCAAATCTTAAGAAAGTGTGAAAATGGCACAGGAACTACATCTGCCATGCCGAAAAAGCTACTTTTGCTTTGAAATGTATCAATTCTTAAATCAAATTCAAGGTTATATGAAAAAACAACTTTTATACCTAACCGCTGTATTGGCGCTGGTTTTTGCTGTCACAACGACTACAACGGCTCAAATCCGCACACCAGCGCCCAGCCCGGGTGCAAAACTGACCCAAACCGTTGGGCTTACTGAAGTCACCGTAGAATATTCCCGTCCGAGCCTGAAAGGCCGCACTGCTTTTGGAGATACCGGCGTTGTGCCTTATGGCTCTGCCTGGCGCACCGGCGCGAATTCCGCTACGAAAATCACGTTCAGCGACGACGTGAAAGTTGGCGGACAAGCGCTGGCAAAAGGTGCTTACGCTATCCTTTCCCTTCCCGGCGAAACCGATTGGGTGGTCATGTTTCATGCTTACGACAAGAGCGACTGGTCGAGCTACGAGAGCACAACCCCTGCTGCCAAAGTGGCTGTGAAAGCACAAAAAACCGGACACTCGGTAGAAACGTTTACCATTGACATCAACAACCTGCTCAGCACCGGCGGTAGCCTCGATATCTATTGGGGCAGCACCATGCTGAGCCTGCCGATTGAAGTAGAAGTGGACAAAAAAGTGATGGCTGACATTGAGCGCGTTATGGCTGGTCCATCAGGCAGCGATTACGCATCGGCTGCCGGGTACTACCACGATAGCGGCAAAGACCTGAAAAAAGCGCTGGAATACATCCGGAAAGCAACTGCGGGCGACGATCCGAAATTCTGGCAGGTGCGCCGCGAGGCCATGATCCTCGGCGATCTGGGCATGTATGCAGAGGCGGTTGCCGCTGCAGAAAAGTCTTCCATGCTGGCTGAAAAAGCGGGCAATGCGGAATACGTAAAAATGAACCAAACTTCCATCGCAGAGTGGAAGCCGAAAGTGAAGAAAAGCGGCAAATAGGAAAAGCAAAAGGCAAATTTGCAAAAGCAAGGGGTGAGGACATTGCGTTCTTGCCCCTTGCTATTTCGCCGACGCGCAGACGTGCTCGCCAACTCGCGAGTTGGCGCTACTTCATTACCTCCGAAGCCTTCGACACCCCATTTTCATTAATCGCCTCGATGCGAAAAAAATAGGTTTTGCGGTTGTCTAACCCTTTGAACCAATATTCATTCCCGTCGTGTACCCTAAGGCAGTTGTACAATTTATCCGGCGCAGTTCCGTAGTGGATGTTGTAGGCTCAGGCATTGCTGACGGGGCTCCACTTGATCCAGGCTGAACGTTTGTCTTTTTCGGTGCGCAAGACCATGAACGTTTTAACGGGGTCGGGAACTGCCCCTGCGCCTTTTCCGAAAATTCGCAGCCCGGGAATGGCAAATTTACCCGTCGTTACATGGATGTTGTCCAATTTGATAAACCGCAGTTTTCACTGCTTTGGGCAACTCCACATAGTCGTGCGGCACATCCGTTTTGTTCTGGCTTTTATCTACCAAAACTTTCCATTTTTTGCCGTCGCGGGAATGCAGCAGGCGGTATTGATGAAAAATGTCTGTGCGTTTTCCGAAGAATTCCGCATCCTGATCGGCGTAGTTGATCTGGATGACCCTGACCGTGCAAAGCCCGCCGAGGTCGCTTTGGATCCACTCGCCGGGTTGCCCGTTGCGGCACACCAGTAGTGCCAGTCGGACAAATCGTTGCTCCACCAACAGCCACATTGGTTGGTAGAAAAGAGGTAATAATCCCCTTTATACGTCACGATAACCGGGTCTGCCGGGGCGCGGTGGCGGCCTCAATCGCTGAAATTGGGAATAGGCGTGAATCCGTAATCTAAGTCTACCGGATTACAATACGTCTTTTGAGCAGGCGCATTTGCGACCCACAAAAAGAAAACAAACAGGGCAACGACGATCTTTTTCACAGCAATCGGATTTGGTATATCGCTAAATTACAACTCCTTTGGCAAATCTCCATTCAGAATTATTCGGAAGCCTCATCCAACGCCAGTTTGGCAACACCACAATTTTCCCGTATTTTCGCATGAAGAGAGCGACTTCTACATATCTGCAATCATCTCAATATGCGAAAATTGATTAACCAATGCTTTCGGTGGTATTACCGGGAGCGGTACTTGAAGATAAAACGTATCGTTGAACGACCGCACGAAACGCAACGTGCGCTGTTGCTACAATTGCTTCGGGCTGCTGAACAAACGGAATGGGGACTCCAGTTTGGCTATCGGCAACTCAAAACGCCGGAAGCTTTTGCCCGGGCTATGCCCGTTCAGGATTACGAAAGCCTGAAACCCTATATCCAGCGCATGATGTACGGTGAAAAAGACATCCTCTGGAGCGACCAGGTGCGCTGGTTTTCCAAATCTTCCGGCACCACGGAAGACAAAAGCAAATTCATCCCCGTTTCCCGCCAAAACCTCCGCCAATGCCATATTCGGGGCACCTGGGACACGATGGCCTGTTTCTATGCCAACCGGCCCGATGCCCGGCAATTCGAGTGCAAAAGCATGGTTATGGGCGGTAGCCTGAAGCCATTTGCGCCTTACCCGCGCACCATGACGGGAGACGTTTCTGCGGTCATGATTTCACACATGCCCTGGGTGGGCAGGCCGTTTTTTATCCCCGATCTTGAAACCGCTTTGTTAGACGATTGGGAAGAAAAAGTGGAACGCTTAGCGCTTGCCGGAATCCGGGAGCCCAACGTGATCATGATCGGCGGCGTTCCAACCTGGACGTTAGTGCTTTTCCGGAGGATTCTCGAAATCACAGGCAAAAGTAATATGGAAGAAGTATGGCCCCATTTTCAGGGCTATATCCACGGCGGGGTCAGCTTTGTGCCTTACCGGAAACAGTTTGAGACCTATTTCCCTTCCGGCAAAATAAGTTATCAGGAGATATACAATGCCTCGGAGGGGTATTTTGCCATTCAGAATGACTTTAGTTCCGATGACATGCTCCTGTTGTTAGACAACGGGGTCTACTACGAATTTCTGCCCGCCGAAGAATGGGGCAGCAGCAACCCCAGAGCCATCCCCCTGAGCGAAGTGGAGGTGGGAAAAAACTATGCTTTAGTCATCAGTACGAATGCCGGACTTTGGCGCTACATGCTGGGCGATACGGTGATGTTCACTTCGGTAGCGCCTTACAAAATAAAGATTACCGGCAGGACGAAACAATTTGTCAATGCATTCGGTGAAGAAGTGATGGTGGAAAACACCGATAAAGCCTTAGCGGAGACCTGTCGCCAGTTGGATGCGATCGTCTCTGAATACACAGTAGCACCGATTTATTTTGGCGCAATGAGTAAAGGCGGGCACGAATGGCTGATAGAATTTGAGCGGGCACCTGAAAATTTGAAAGTTTTTGCCCAACTGCTCGACCAGAATTTACAAAAAAATAATTCTGACTACGAAGCCAAGCGATTCAAAAGCATTGCCCTTGCGCCGCTGAAAACAAAAGCCCTGCCCAAAGGCACGTTCCACAACTGGCTGAAATCGAAAGGCAAGCTGGGAGGCCAGTATAAAGTGCCCCGATTGGCCAATCACCGGCGTTATATTGACGAAATTCTTGATTTTTTGCAAGGTAGCCAAAGCACAGTTTAAACTTTTTAGGAGAAAACTTATTAATAAAGGTACTTTTGCACATTCCTAAAATCACAAGAATTTTGATGAATTTCGCGGAATACAGTGATAAAGGTAAAGAAGCGCAAATGGTCCGGCTCCTGATTTCAAGGGACGGCCAGTCACTTGCTTTGCTCTACGAGCGCTATTCTGCGGCGTTGTTCGGCATCATCCGAGGAATGATTTCCGACGAAGAGCTTGGGAAAGAAGTGCTTCAGGATGCGTTTGTCAAAATCTGGCAAAATGCCGACAAATACGATGCTACCAAAGGGCGGTTGTTTACATGGATGGTGCAGGTCACCCGCCGTTTGGCGATTGATTCGATCCGTTCAAAACAATTTAAGACGGATAGGAAAACCGATATGCTGCCAGATTCCGTATCTAATGCCAGTTCTCTTAGTGAAGAAACAAACCTGAAAGATATTGGATTGAGGCGTATTGTGAACCAGTTGGATGAGCAGCACAAATCTATTATCACCCTCTTATATTTTCAGGATTACACACAAAAAGAAGTCAGCGAGGAACTGGATATCCCGTTAGGCACGGTGAAGACTAGAACCCGGAAAGCAATGGAACGTTTGCGAGGCATCCTTCGCAACGAAGGCCTCGCAACGTCGTTTGCTATTTCGTTAACTGAATTTATAAAACATTACCTTGGACATTAAGGAATATATATTATCCGGAGTACTTGAACTGTACGTATTGGGCAAATTAGATGCTCAGGAAAATGCGGCAGTCGAACTCATGGCCGCTCAACACCCTGAAGTCAGGGTCGAGATTGACGCCATCGAGCAGGCTTTGGAAGTGTATGCCCAACTACATGCCCAAACGCCGCCCCAGGGTACTTTAGGGGAAATTCTGAATCGTGTGGATCAATTGCGGCCTGCAAATCCTGCGGCTTCTGCTGGTTCTACGCCCCAATCGCCCCGATTATTTATGGTTCTTGTCATTGCAGCGGCGTTGGTCAGCATCATGGCTGCGCTTTGGGCTTTCAATGGCAAACGGCAAACGGAAGCGCAAATTGCCGGGGTGCAGGCACGACTCGATTCCATCCGCCTTTCCTGCGACGCGATTGCCCGCGAAAATGTGGCTAACCTCGCTGAATTGGACTTTCTCAAAGACATTGCCACCCGTCCCATCATCATGCGTGGAACGCCGGGGAAAGCTCCTGCGGCCATTGCGGCGGTTTACGTCAACCCACAACAAGGCAAAGCTTACCTCAACGTCGTCAACCTTCCTGCGCCCACTCCCGGCAAGCAGTATCAACTTTGGGTGATTGTAGGCACTAATTTGCCTGCCGATATGGGCGTATTCGACCTGCCCCAAACCCCCGGCCTGCTAAAAGAAATTGCTTTCCGTTCCGAATTTGCAGACAAAGTCACCTTTGCCGTAACGCTCGAAGATGCAGGCGGCAAACCTGCGCCTGACCTGACGCAGTTGTACCTGATTTCGGAGGCGGGGTAACCCATAAAATTTGCCTGCCAAAGTCTTGCAAAGTTGGATTGTAGGTATTACCTTGTCACGCAAATATATCCTATAATGGACATAATGAAAAAATGACCGCACAACGCCTCTGCTTTCAGGACTATCTGGAAGCAGAGGCGTTGTAGCTTAAGGAGAGGTATGCGCAATAGTGGGTATTGAAATGCGCAATGCGTGTTTCAATACCCGCTATTGCGGGAATACTGTTGTTTGGTGGCAATAAAAAAACAAAAAATTTATAAAAAATATGTACATTTTTGGCTGTTTAATAGACTCCAAGGTATGTCCTATTCTTTTGAACAAGTCACTTTAAAACACCTATTACGCATTTATCTGTCATTTTAAAAATATATAAAGGTCTGATATCCAAAATAAATCAGAAGGAAATTCCAATTAATTTGAAAATAAAATCAGTCGTTGGAACTGTACAAGATGACCCTTTTGATAACTGGATTGAGGTTCAAATTAGAGAAGCACTGCCTAATACTTTTGAAGTTTTCCACTCTGGGGCGTTGACGACCCCCGATTTAATAATCCGAGATAAAAAATCGGGTATCATAGTTGGGTTAGAAATAAAAAAACTAATTTAAAAAAGTAATGGAGATGATTCAAGAGGGATCACGATAGATTATAATAGCAGCCTTCCTTGTGGCTCGACACTAATCAAAGTTGGCAAAGAGACAATAGTTATTCCATGTTTCTACCTTTTTGCGCTATTGGATAATAATAGTGCAAATATTGTATCATTAATCATTATTGATGGAGACTTCTTAAATTATGATTTTGACTTACACAAAGAATCGAAATATTCAAACTATACCGAATATAATCATGGTTCATACGGGGAAGGCTCCATACGACATAGAAAAATGTATACCTATCCCAACCCGTTGAACTCAAAGATTAAGCAATTTCATTTAAGACAGATAATAATAGCAAAGAAAATAGATTTTGAGCGGATAAATGAAGAAAGTAATATTTTTGAACAAGTAATCCGCAGCGATAAATTTGGCAATGATTTTTATTATTACCTTAAAGATGAGACAAGCAACTCCAAGGTAAGTGAGAATAGCCTTGAGACCTTGGTTGGGATATTTGACGCATGTAAGCTAAGAACCGCCAAAGAACGCACGGCTGTAATTCCTTCTGTTCCACCCCTCAAACCAGAATGATTATGCAGGCATTAAATGATATTCAAGCATCTAAATACACATTTTCAGGACTTTTTAGCGGAGCTGGTGGATTAGATTTGGGCTTTGAAAAAGAAGGGTTCATTCATACAGAGTCTAACGAAATACTGGATTGTGCGGTCAATACACTTAGATTGAATCGTCCCGATTGGGATGTTTTTCATGGTGATGTTAGAGAATACACACCAAGGTTTAAAAAAGGTTTAGATGTACTATTGGCCGGATTTCCGTGTCAAGGATTTTCGCTGGGTGGCAATCGGGATGAAAATGATGAAAGGAATTCCCTGTACAGAGAGGTAATTCGAATCGCAAAAATGATGAAACCCAGAATGATTGTGATGGAAAACGTCCTGAACCTTAGAACAATGACACACCCTGAAACAAATAAACCATTTGCTCAACAGATTGCTGATGAATTATTAGCCATCGGATATAAAACCAATTTTGATTTTTTTAAAGTCTCGGGTTTTGGGGTGCCGCAAATCCGAAGGAGGTTCATCTTTGTCGCCTATCGAGATGATAATTTAAGTCATTTTAGGTTTCCTCAACCCAGCAGTGCAACAACTATTAAGAATTTTATTTTTGACCTTGGCCAAAGTACGGATATAGACCTGCCTAACCATGATCCGATTTGGGGCTTTAGGAGTTATGCGCACACTGAAACTAACGCTCCATATCAAGATTCAGAAACAGCAGTACCGGTACGTTTGAGTAGAACTGCATCAGAAGGAAATCCAATCAAAGATTTTGCGTCTCCTTTCCCTGCCATTGATACGGCAACAGTTTGGGGATGGGCAATTGGAAATGTTGTTGCTAATCGTATTGATAAAGATAGAAATAACGCCATGTTTGTAAGAAATCCAGAATCAACTGCAAAACTTTGGCGTATTAGTGCAAGTAAAATTCGAGCATTTACTGCAAGGGAGTATGCGCGAATTCAGACATTTCCAGATGACTGGATATTTTGGGGCAACAATAAGAGGGATTATCAATTACAGATTGGAAATGCCGTTCCAGTAATTTTTGCACAAAAAATTGCATGCAGAGTTAGACAAGCATTAGAGTCAGTCGACAAAAAGACCGAATATCAGATCGAATATGGGGAACAGATGAGTCTATTTTAAATAAAAAAACCACCATCAATCGCTTCCCAAAAATGCTTCCTAATCGTCGCAAATTCACCAAGCGTAACGTTGTCAGCAGTAATGAGAAACAACAAAAAAACAGAAAATAATCATAATCTTGAACTCAAAATGGATTACGATATAGAATTGCTGTACTCAATATGCTTTTCAGAACTGGTGTACTATCCCGATGGAGAGGTGGACTCTTTTATGGAACGGACGGAGTTTAGAAATATCCGTGATTTTCTATGAATCGAAATAGATGTTCCGAACTGGATAAACCAATGCCACAAAATTTTACAAGGTGAACGGAAATTGCAAAACATTACGCTGTTCTATTCAAAAAATGATCACTTACCCGCTAAGCATGCCTTATCTGGAAGAAGAATACCACCGGACGGATGCGGCTTTACTTCGGTCTTCCTACGAAAAAATGGCCAGGCATGCTACGCTCGATAAAAATTATATGTTAAGCATTTTACAAAGAATAAGGGATTACCCCATACAGATATGGGATACGTTTTTTTGCAATTGTAAAATATATAATCTAATGGCACCAACGGCAGGACAGGGCGAAGATTTGCTTTTTAAAAACGCCAACGTCTTTAGTTTTAACTGGATATTTATAAAAAAGACCATGCAGGATCACACTTTTTTTGAATCCTCAGCAACTTTTGTAGACGTAAAAAAATCAATTTTATTTTCGGCGGATAACGAACATGCGCTTTTATTTTATAACTTAATATTTGATTATGCAGAAATCATGCGCCGTCAAACCTTGCAAAAACTTGCGAAAGCAAACGGATCGGATCAGGAAAATGAACTGATTATTCAAAGGGCTTACCATAAGACCCGGGACGATATTCAACAATGGGCCTTTAATTCAAGATATGGAACGAAATTAAGCGCTTTGACGGTACTGAACGATCTCGTGAAAACAGAACTTAACAAGGATAATTTCGCCGCATATTATCGACTGCAGCCGGATCATGTTGCCATCTGATCTGGTAGAATCATGAAATCCTCAACAAGCTCTAAATTAATCTGGTTTAAAGATACGCTAAGTCAGTTCAAACAACTCAATCCCTGCGGTTAAATACCCGATCTGCGGCGGCTACGGTTACACTGCCGTAAATGATGTTGAAAGCAGTATTTGCAATCAATGCTCCTGCCAGTACATACGGATTCTTAACGAAGGCAATCACCGGCGACAACATCCCGCTGAAATCAAAAAAGAAACCGCCGGCAATGTTTTCCTTGAATGCTGGCGTGGTATTTTTGGGGGAACAAATTGAAGCCCCAACAGGAATTAACCACAACCCATTGATGACCAAATCCGCACAGGGAGAAATGTAGGTTCCCCAGGTTCTTTTAAGTTTATTGGCGTCGCTTTCAAGGAATTTAGTGTCTTTAAAAGCGCATTTGACATCAATCATCGCTTTTAAGATACCTGGAAAGACAAAAAAGGCATTCAATTTTTCCCACCACTCCATCTCACTTTTGTCACCGCCAAGTAAGGCAATAACATCGGGTAAGACGTAGGGCAGGTACAACACACCATTGAGGGCAGTTATCGGATCAGAGGGCAAGACGGCTTCTTCTTCCTCCGCCCAGGGCTTAGACAAGGCAGTCAACACGGAAATGCCCAGCCCGCCTACCAAAGCCATAATGCCGGAAGCCAAAACCCATTTTTCGTAAACGGTATGAACAATCGGCGCATTCGGATCTGTCGTGGCTGACCTTGCCGATATGTTTGCCGGTTTGGCAAAAGCCGCCTGGAAAACTGAGAAATCTTTCGCATTCAGGAATTTATCGGTCTCCGGGCCGGCAGCAAACATATTGGCACCCGTTGCAATTTTGAATACGACCGTAACCGGGACGGCAGCCACTAAGCAAGCCACATCCAGAATGCTCAGGTCGTCGCCTTTGGTGAGTTGAGTTTTGTAAATATAAGAAAGCACCGGAATTTCGATGGTGGAGGTCAGCACCTCTTTAATGCCTTCCAAAAAAGCATTAAACAACTTGAAGAGTTCGGTGAGTATTGTTTTGGCAATTTCCAGCAACTCGATGCCGACAAACCCCAGAATTTTAACAATAATTTCTTTGAAAGATAAGTTGGCAAATGTTTTATAAAATTCTGGATCCGAGCTGTTCATTAAATCGTCAAATTTTTCTTTCAAAAGCTCTGCAGCAGCCAGGATGGCTTTCATCTTGTCGCCCAAATCGCCGGAAATGACGGGAGCAAGGAGGTCTTTTGCAAAACCCGATCCGGCGGCATTGTTCTTCAAATGATAATGCACCATGTTGAAGGCCGGGGTATTTTGCCCCCGCACCGGATTGATCCCTGCGGTGATGTTTTTGGCGGAGTCATTGGCAAAACCATCCGGCAAACGATCACCGATGCCCGCCCAGTTTTTGATGTAATCTTCGGCACGACTCATAAGATCCAACAAGTCGTCTTCGTACGATTCGACGGCGTTGATGCCATAATCAATCAAGTTGCTGAAAAAATGCTTGAATACCCGATGCGTGAGCAATATATCGTCCCAATCAAACACATAACCCAGCCACTTGCGCAGCTTTTTGGTATCTACCCCTACCCAGTCGAGAAAGCTCATGAATGCCGACACGGCTGCTACTAAGCTGTCAATGAGGAAGACGAATATTTTTCCGGCGATTTTGAAAACAAAGCTGACGATGCCTTCGACGACTTCCACCACAAAATGCTCGATGGCGTCAAACAAGGACGATACTTCGTCTTTTACCCAGTTGAAAAAGCTCCAGATGTCGTCAATTATTTCTCTTGCCACAGATTCCGCATCCCGGGCTGTGGCTGTATTGCCAAAACTTGCAGAACGAAATTGGGCAACCGCCGCTGCGCCTTCGTAGTAGGTCATCCCGCCCTGCTCAAAATTGAGTCCCCAAAGTACCTGCCGATTGCTGTCGGCCACTGCGCTTCTCGTGCGGACACCTCCTCCGGTGCCTTTGTGCTTGCTGCCGTCAACCGGTACGTACTTCAGCGTATCGGTCAATTGCTGCATGACTTTGGCTAAAGCATCGGGCGTACCGCCTTTTGCTTTGTCGGGGTCAATCAATGGAATGACCTTATTTTGGTCGTCGGTGACGCGCACTTTCATCAAATCATCCCCGGTTTGGATGTTTTTTATGGTATCCAATACCCCTGCCATTGGGTTGACGAGCAGCGGGTCAATGCCTTCAATCACAAACTGGTAGCAGACCGCCGTTAAGCTCTCCGTTTCCTGAATGATAGTCAGGTTGCCGGTGGGGTCGGTGGTGAGGTTGAATGGGAGCGTCGGAGACAGGATGGTGTAAATATCATTGACGTACACCGAAACCGGGCTGGTTGCAGTGATCGCCACCTTAACGTCTGCCTTAGGCAGGCTGCTTCCATCGGTGACAACCACATGGCTGGTGTAGCTATGGAGTTCGATGACGTCGTCGTGCGTCACGGCAGGCAACACGATGCTTCGCTGCGACCAGACTGAGGTTTGGGTATCCTGAGCGAGTTGGAGGAGTTGGTTGCTGCTGTTGTATGCGAATAAAACATGGTTCTGATTAGCGGCATTGAGGTAGGTAGCCGCCATCAAAGCATTGGTCAGAATGACGGAGGGCGTAGACCATGCCTGTTTCTGCAATTCCTGCCCCAGTGCACACTGCGTAAAAAACAGCCGGCCCTGCTGGTTTAGGCCCCACACAAATACATGCCCGTCGCCGTTGTGTACACGCAGCTTGCTCACATTCATGAAGACGTTCGTAGGCGGAAGGTCCACCGCCTGCCCTGTGCTGCCGTTTTGTTGCTGATCGCTGGCAAAAAAGAACAGTTGTTTGTTGCCCGCCACAAACAAATTGGTTTCTCCGGTGCTTATGGGCGCCACGGCGATGGCATAACTGCTCAGAGCCACGCCTTCGGGTTGCGGCAACATAAGTTCTACCGCAGCACCAGGTTGATTGAGCGGGGTATAGACGAGTTTATACCGATCCACAACCGCCCCCAGCGTATAAATGCCTTCGTCTGTTTCGCCAGCCCTTTTCCCAATGGCGCTGTAAATGGCGCTGTCAAAATTGAGCGGTAAATCGTGCTCCTGCCAAATCTGGCCTGCTTGCTGGGTTAAGCCTAAAAAATAGCGCCGGTACGGACTTCCATTTTGAGAAAAAGGCAGGTCAATGTCCACTACAAGGAACTCGGAATGAGTGGATTCTAAGACGTGGACGTCTTTTATTTGAAGGATGCTGAATCCTTCAACAGGGGCGTCAAATTTCCGGTACTGCCAGGGTAGTTGTGCATTCCAGGTAGCATCGGCATTGGGTAAATTCCAGGCCGTATAAACGAAATCGCCCGCAGCTCCTCCGACAACGAGGGCAATATTGATGGCACCCGTTGTTGCATTTTGGGCAACCCTGAATTGCTGGGGTTGGTACAGTGCTTTATCAATGCCGCTTTGAAAAATGCTGCTGCTCAAATCTATCCGGTTCCATCCTGTTGCGTGCCCGGGGGTTTCAATGGTGACGTAAAAAACATTGTCTGTGCCAATCGAAAAAAACAGCGCGTGCCCTTCTGCGGTTTGCAGGGCTTGAAACGAATGCTGTTGGCCCATGACCTGCGCGTGTTTGTAGTTTAGCATCAAATCGGTCGTTACCGAAATGATGGGCGTTTCCGAAGCTGTCAGGTTGCCGTTGGGCAGTAGTTCTATAATTTTTGGAGCGCGGTAACTTTGGTTTAGGCTGTCTAACGGCACCAAACTCGCTTCACCCGGAGCAGCGGGTGTTCCATTTTGGAAGCTGTCTAATATTTGCGCAGCCGTGCGGGCAACGCTCCATAATTTTACCTGATTTAATGCCCCCTGAAATGCCTGATCGGCTGCTTGCGAATTCTTGGCACCGATCAGCAGCGGCTTAAAGGGTTTCTGATTGACGTTGTTGCTGGTGCCCGTGTATTTCAGCACCCCGTCGAGGTAAACGGAATCTTTGCCGGTATTGGACCACTCATCTGCGCCTGGCGTTACCTCCGTCACTACCGCAAGGTGGTGCCACTGCCCATCGGCTACATTAACGCCCGTTGACCGATCATTGACAGTCAGGCCGGCGGGATCGCTGATCATCCATACATCGCCTCCGTCATTTGGGTGATCCGAATTCGAGACATCGGCATAGCTCAACAGCGTTTTACCCCAGGAATCCATGCCACAGCGGATCCACGTTTCAAAAGTTCGGCTCAGCACAGGAAAACCAAAAGACCTGCCTGACGTATATTGATACGTGGATTCAAGCATAACATTATTTCGGGCATTGATTTTATTGGGCGAAAGGTCAAGGAAGGCTTCGGTTTCGTAATCGTAATGAGCGGTGTCTAATGGGAGCGATAAGCAAAGCACTTCTTCCCGGATTGGGATGGACGTTTTGACATCCCGAACCAACTCTTCCGCCGTTAGCAAAGCTTTCCATAGATTGAATTCGGTTATCGTACCCGAAAACAGGTCGCTCTCCACAATCCGGTCTTCCTGATTTTGGCCGCGCGGCGGAGCCGTAGCCAAGTAGAGTTCACCGCCGATTGTCATGGGCTTTTTATCCATAGCGCTAATCAGGGTGAACGTTTTGTAGGTCATTTTTCCATCAATAAAAATACCGAGGAGGGTTTCTCCGGTACCCATATTTTCCTTGAATGTCAGCCCGATGTAGTGCACCTGATCTGCAGCCGTGGAAGCGAAAGGGATAAAAACCTCGCCCCCATCGGCTACATTGCCGAGCCTTAGCCGGACGCCCCCTTCCATAAAGATGGAAATGGAAGTATCCTGATAAGAATTAAAGGAAGGGTAGCCATAAAAAAAAGCAGTACCCGATCCTCCGCGCACCCGAAAGGAAAGGGTAAAATTGTTGTTGGGCAACTTTGCGGTATCAACGGATAAATACCTTGCTCCGCCAAAGAGCATTGCAGTTTGGTCGAAACCAGGGGAGGATGGAGTGGGCATGATTGACTTGTTGATATGGAGGTAATTAATAGAGTCAAAGTTAGTTATTATTGGTAAAAGCATTGACAAAATCCCCAAAAAGTTCTAAATTTTAAAAGTTTAGTAAACTTCAAAAAACTGAATTAGAAAATCCCAACAAAGAATTACAGGACATCGCATTTTGCACTATTTTAAAAAACAGGGTTTTTCATGGAGGTATTCTTGCCAAAGGTTCAGGAATGATTAAAAATGGTGAGAACGGAAAGGATATTACGTCACGTTGGTATCCCCAAACTTTGCGTGACGGGATCCTTGCAATAGATTATGTAAAAGATAAAATTAAATTTATCGCAGGAGACGCGTTTGAAGTCTTAGAAGAAAATTTAAACGATAAAAACGCATACTTTTTTATTGACCCACCTTATACAATTGCGGGCAAACGGCTTTACACATATTTTGAGATAGACCATGAGCGACTGTTTGAATTGACTGCGCAAATAAAGGGAAAGTTCATGCTGACCTATGACGATACACCAGAAATAAGGCAACTTGCAGACAAATACAATTTGCCGTTTAGGACAATCCCAATGAAAACAACACTTCATTATGAGAAAAATGAAATCGTTATTTCGGACAACTTCTTGTGGTGGGCAGACAGCAACAGCCGCTAACTTCGTGCTTCCGGAAAATAGCCATTAAACGCGGCTACTTCAGCATCACAAGGGTTCTGCCTCATTGTAGGGCGACGGCGTAAATCAACCAAATCTGGACAAAAATAAGAAAGACGGCCAACGCTTCAGTAAAATAAAGAGAGGCAACGCTGACACATAAGCCAGCGCAATTTGTCTCACATTTTATTTTGCCCCCAACGCACCAAGACCATTCTCTGTAGTAAGATGACAAAAGTGGGAATGATGTAACTTTTTCTCAATATTGTGTAACGCTTTCCCCAATCAATTGACATAATTTTGTGGTATAATTTTTTAACTAATCAATTCAATTGTCAATAAATAAAAAATTAAAAATGGAAAATTCGGCAACAAAAGAGGACATGGTTACCAAAGCAATTGAAAAGCAAACAATCAAATTGCCATCCGATACATTTTTATTTGCAGCTATGGGTGCAGCAGCACTTTCACTGACACTAAGACTTATGGGCAACGATAAAAATTCATCGTTTGTAGGGCAATGGGTAGCTCCAATTTTAATCATGGGGGTTTACAACAAATTGGTAAAGCAAGAAGAAAGTAAATAAATTTTCTTGGTGAGAGTAGACAATATGTCAGATTGGCATAACGGGTATCATGAACATTGTTGTTTTCCAATCTTCAGGCAGTGACCAACGAAATGGTAGGCGAGTGTGTAACCGTTTATTGTTTACTTTCTCTAAGAAAATTTATTTCAAGTATAAATAAAGAAATGCATCGGGTTGACCTTAATTCCCGACCTCCAAGAGGTCGAACTCATCGTTTGTAGGGCAATGGGTAGCTCCAATTTTAATCATGGGGGTTTACAACAAATTGGTAAAGCAAGAAGAAAGTAAATAAATTTTCTTGGTGAGAGTAGACAATATGTCAGATTGGCATAACGGGTATCATGAACATTGTTGTTTTCCAATCTTCAGGCAGTGACCAACGAAATGGTAGGCGAGTGTGTAACCGTTTATTGTTTACTTTCTCTAAGAAAATTTATTTCAAGTATAAACAAAAAATTAAAAATTAAAATAATGTAAAATGAATACATCAGCACCCGAACGAATTGACAGTAAAATAACTTCAGGACAAAATAAATCATTCTGGACAGCATCATCACAGCCAATCGTTTTTGAAAAACTAAAACAAAATATTGAAACCGATATTTTAATCGTCGGTGGCGGCATTGCAGGATTAACAACTGCATATTGTTTATTAAAAGCCGGGCGAAAAATAATTTTAGTAGAAGATGGATACATCGGCAGCGGAGAAACAGGTCGAACAACAGCGCACCTTACATGTGCTTTAGAGGCTCGTTATTTTGAGCTTGAAAAAATATTCGGAAAAGAAAAAGCAATGCTTGCCGCAAACAGTCACATGGAGGCAATTCAGTTTATTGCTAATACAGTTAAATATGAAAACATTGATTGCCATTTTAAAAGAGTTCCCGGGTATTTATTTTTAAGCGGAAGCGATACAAAAGAAACTTTAGAAAAAGAATATGAAGCAACAAAAAACGCAGGGTTGCTCACTGAAATGTTAGAACAAGTTCCAGCATTAGAATCTGAAGAAGGAAAATGGTGCATTAAATTTCCCGAACAAGGTCAGTTTCACATCATGGAATATCTGAAAGGCTTAACAGATGCAATTATTGGCATGGGAGGAAAAATTTATACCGAAACAAAAGCAGAAGAAATTTCAACAGAAGGAGCAAAAGCAAACGGTTTTGAAATCAAAGCCAAACATATCGTAGTTGCTACTAACACGCCAGTGAATGATTGGGTTGCTATGCACACCAAACAGTGGGCTTATCGCACTTATGTAATTGCAGCAAAAATTCTGAAAGGAAAATTGCCATATGCTTTATGGTGGGATACAGGAAATAAAAATTCAAGATGGATTGCCTCGCCTTATCATTATGTGCGTTTGCAAGAACTTGATAACACGTACGACCTTTTAATTTCAGGAGGCGAAGACCATAAAGTAGGGCAAGCCGATGATGAAAATATTCCTGAAGAAGAAAGATACAGCAAGCTCATTGATTGGACTGAAAAAAGATTTCCTGCAATGGAAAATATAGAATACAAATGGTCAGGACAAGTTATGGCGCCTATTGATTCCATGGCATTCATCGGAAAAAATCCTGGTGACGAAAACATCTACATCATCACAGGTGATTCAGGAAACGGCATTACACACGGAACTCTTGGCGGAATTATTTTAACCGACATAATCACCGGAAAAGAAAATCCGTGGATAGATTTATACAGCCCTTCACGAATTACTTTTAACACCGCAGGTGATTATTTACACGAAATCGGAAACATGGTATTGCAATATGCAGATTGGGTTACCAAGAGCGATGTAAAAGATGCGGATGAACTAAAACCTGGGCAGGGAGGCATAATTTCTTCAGGTATAAAAAAAATTGCCGCCTACCGCGATGAACAAAATAACCTGCATACCTGCTCCGCTGTATGCCCACATCTTGGCGCTATCTTGCAATGGAATGGAGAAGAAAAATCTTTTGATTGCCCCGCACATGGTTCACGCTTTACAACAGAAGGTAAAGTAATCAATGGCCCGGCAACTGCCGATTTAAAAAAATTAGAAGTCAAAGAAGAAAATAAAATGTAACAAGTATCCTTTGATACGCTCGCCCAATCATGAAATCTCCAACAAGTTCTTAGTTTTTCAAATCAAGTTTTGTGGTAAAAGTTCCGCCCTTCAGGTAGCTGCAAAACGCTACCTACAAGGCCATTCCGACCGTGCGAACTTGAAACTTTTGTGCAAGAAATAACCGTTGGATCGTCATTCATCATTTGACGGTCATTTTTCGACATCGGACAGCCACAATCGGTGGCGCGGCAGCCTGCTGCGAGACTGACGATCAGGAAAAGCAAAGCAAAGAAGTTGATTTTTTTCATGGAGGGGGACTACTAAGGTTTGACTGAAAGCATATTGAGTAATTCCTCTACGGGTTCTTCAATACCAATTCCGCTGACCATTTTTCGAAATGTCTCATACGGGATCGGTTTATAATTTTGTTCTACCAATAGTTCCTGAAATGAAACTGTTTTTCTTATGGGCTTTACCGCATCTCGAAAAGATGGCTTATTAACCGTTTTCGGATTAACCTGAGTAATTTGAGATTCAACAGCATTCAAGATTTGTTCATCTTCAATCCTCATTAACATTTCAATAAGCCTATATTTTTTCTCCTGTAACGTGATCATAAGCCAGATTTAAGATCATAAAGAACTTTACAAATCTAACACCTTAACCCCAATTTTGCAACAATGCACAGTAGCTGTCTTTTTTAGTGCGCTTACCCAACCATTCAATAAAATCCCCTATTTTTATCCCATCAAAAAAACAAACCATGAACGACGCTTTTCGCGCCCAATTTCCGGCTCTGAGCCGCCTGCACAACAACCGTCCGCTCGTTTTTCTCGACGGCCCGGCAGGCGTACAAGTCCCGGAGTCTGTCATCGAAGCCATTTCGGGGTATTACCGCACCTCCAACGCCAATACCCACGGCGCTTTCCTGACTACCCGCGAAACGGACGAAATGATGGAAGCCACCCGCGAAAAAATGGCGACTTTTTTGGGCGCTGAAAACGGCCACACCATCTCGTTGGGGCAAAACATGACCACGCTCAATTTTGCGCTCAGCCAGGCCATTGGTTGCGCGTTGCAACCCGGTGACGAAATCCTCATCACCCAACTCGACCACGAATCGAATCGGGCACCCTGGCTCGCTTTGCGCGAAAAAGGAGTCATCGTGCGCGAAATCCAACTCAAACCCGACGCCACGCTCGACTACGACGACCTGGCTGACAAAATCAACGAACGCACACGCCTCGTGGCGATGGGCTATGCCTCCAACCTGAGCGGCGCAGTGAACGATGTAGCCCTGACCCGACAACTGACCTACCGCGTGGGTGCCTGGCTGCTGGTGGACGCCGTGCATTATGCGCCGCATTTCCCGATTGACGTCGCTGCGTTGGGTTGCGATTTTTTGCTGTGCTCGGCCTATAAATTCTACGGTCCCCACGTGGGCATCCTGTACGCCCGCCCCGGTTTGCTCGACCGCCTGCAACCGTACCGCCTGCGCACAGCCTCTCAACACGCCCCCTACTCCATCGAAACCGGTACCCTGAACCACGCCGCCATAGCCGGTGTGGGCGCTGCCGTGGACTTCATCGCATCCCTCGGAGAAGGTCCAACGCTGCGCGCTTGCTTGTTGGATGCGATGCAAACCATCGGGCTCCACGAACGGGAGATGGTCTTGAAACTGTTCAAGGGCTTGTCGCAAATGCCGGGCGTAACCATCGTGGGGCCGGGCATGGATGCGTCCCTGCGCGCACCTACCTTGTCAATGACGGTGGCCGGAAAACGCGCGGAAGCGGTCTGCCAACGATTAGCTGAACGCAATATTTTTGCCTGGGACGGCCACTTCTACGCCATCCGGGCCACCGAAGTGCTGGGCCTGCTGGAAAAAGGCGGCGTGACGCGCATGGGCATTTCGGCGTATACCAATGTAGAGGATGTAGATGCGGCCTTGTCGGCAATGCAGGAGATTTTTGGGTGAGGTTTTGGTAAAAAACGCCGATATTTGCCCTAATCACCAACCAGAGCAACAGCATCATGGATAAAAAAACGCTCTCCGCGCACATCCGCCGCAATGAATTAGCTGCATTTTTCAAAGCGGCCGCGCAGTTGAACACCGCAGTTGAAGCCTGGCAAAACGAGCTGGTTTTACTGGAGCGCCGCTTCGTAGAACTGGAAGACCAGGAATCTGATGGCGTTTTGTCGCCCGAAGAAGCTTCTCGACTGCGCAACGGCATCAGCCGGGATGGCATGAAACTGCTGGACGAACTCGACGCTTTCCAACCCCTTCATCCAGCCTTTCCAAACGTTCGCAAATCAAAAAAATCGACTTTGTGGCTATCGCTGGGCGCTGGCGTGCTGGCGGCTTTGTTGGTTTGGCAATTTGCACCACTCCGGGACAACAGGCCACTGGCACAAGATACCTCCCTCGTAAAGCCTTCTGAAGAGCCGGAAAAGTTAAAGCCCGAAGAGGTGCCGGCTAATGCCAACACAACGCCGACTTCTGAACAAAAAACGACGCCCAATATCCAAAAGGATTCGCAGACAAATCGGGAACAGACAAAAAAGCAGGGGGTGGCGCTGAAAATAACTGGCAACAACGACCGGGCTGAAAGCGAAATCGCCACTTTTCTAACCAAAGTTTTGCTCGAAAAAGGGATTCCCACTCACCTCGCTGCCAAAGGCGGATCTTATGCTTCCGCAATAGATTGCAGGTTTTCGATTGACAAAACCCGTACCAAAACAACAGATCGAGAAGACGCTTTTAAATTGGTGATCACCCTGACGCTGACCGCCCGCAATTCAGACAATGTGGTCTGTTACACCAAACGCTATATGGCTGAAGCGCAAATCCTGCGCCCGGAAGACGAAGAAAACGAGGCGGTAAAAAAGGGATTAAAAAGCTTGCGGGAAGCGATTACGTCTTCGGATATGAGGGCTTGTTTGGATTGATTTTTTCACAAAGTGTGGCATTCGAAACCGGCAGACGACGAACGAGTAGTTGCACCGCCTGCCTGCATTGTTTCATTTATTTTTTACTTTTCAACGCATTGTCCAAAGCATCTGCAAACAAGGCAAAAAGTTCATTTCCGCTGAGCGTGATTTCTTCGCTGAATCCATACAAGGAGGTCGCCTTTTTGACTTCATCCATCCGGGTTCTTTTTTTATAGCGGTCAATTTCCTCACCATTTTTGCCAAACACGGTGATTTCCACGATCATGTCTACTTTCTGTTTCCGCTTGGAAAAAGGACCGGAGGAAGTCGTACTGGAGCCACCGGAAAGCGACATCACCTCTACTTGCACCAGCTTGTCGTATTTACCTGCGGCAACAGCGTCTTTTATTTTTTCGTTGGGAAAACCGGTGATCTTCCCCATCGCGGTCATTTTTATTTTGTCGGCTACACTTTTCTTCTCCAGATCAAGGTTCAATGCTTGCGCGATTTCCTGCTGAGCATAACTGAACAAGGTATCCACCGTTCGGATGGAGACCAGTTCTTTGGCAGCGTTTTCGTATTGGAACACATCGGTGCCATCGCCCCAAAATTCAAAATCGAGGCTAACCGGAAAATTCAGGCTAAAATTGACAATGGCGGCTTTTTGAGCAAAAGCGCAGAAGGAGAGCCATGCAAATCCTGTAACAGCAATGAATTTTTTCATATTGATTTTTTAGGTTAATCCAAAAAAAGGTTGATTCGTTACATCAACGCGCAAGAAAGGGGATAATATTGCGCCGGTACAGCAAATACAAAAAACCTGCACCCAGCAACAACCCTGCTGCAATTTTCCACCACAGAGCCGACGGCCCGAACAGCGGGTCGCACTGGCCGATCACGACAAGGTTGGCCCAATAGGCAGGTATGGCGCTTGCGGCGGTCGTTTCTTTCAGATATTGCCGGGTAGCCTGGTTGAGCGCTTCATCCACAGGAACACCGGTTTTCAGGACTTTGTAAAAATGGGCCATCAGCATCGCCGAAGCCTGATCGTTGGCGCTCCAGAGGTTGCTGACTAATGTTGGGCATCCGGCGTATGCGAATGCCCGGGCGATGCTCATGTTGCCTTCTCCCCCGGCAATTTTTCCGGATCCGGTATTACAGGCGCTTAGTACGACCAATGCTGCGTGCAGTTCCAGGGTGTACAACTCCGAAGCGAAAAGCCGGTTTTCGGCGGCTGCATTCGTTTTGTCAAACGCTAAGTACGACCGCATCGGATTGTCGTCATCGAGGATGCCGTGGGTAGCAATGTGGAGGATGCCACAATCGAGTGCATGCGCCAAAAAGTTGTCTTTTGTGGCCGCCGCGTTGAGCCAGTATTGGCCCCCCAGCAGCTCTCCGGCAGTTTTTACCTCCTCGGGGGCAAAACGCAGCGGCCCCAGTGCGCGGCGCATGGCAATTGGGGCAGTGAGGGTATCTTCTTGCTCGTACCGGGTTCCGAAACCGCCAAAATTATTGCGCATTTCGGCACCAGCCTCCCTGTGTGGGCGGATTGCCCCTGCCGACCAGGCGTAGCTGATCGAAAATTCGTGGAGCAAATAGGGTAGGTTTAGATCCGTCCAACTGCCTATGTGGGGCTTTGTAAGCAACGCATTGAAGGAGAGTAAACCCAGCGCCCCGTCCGGCACGATGATCAGGCGTGTTGCCTTGAATTCCGACAAGGGTTTGGCGAGCAGCCACTCGTAAAGCTTCGGGGCGGAAGCCAAAAAATCCTGCTCTGCCGCTGCGCCGTCGCTGAGGAGGTAATCCCAATCGCTGATTGAGCGGCGGAATTGACCCAGGGTGGTATCGAATACGGCCGTAGCCGGCGTGGCATAAGCTTTCAGCTCCGTTTTTGAGAGGGCGAATGTGTACAAAGTCGAGTCCCCTTTGAAGTACTCGACCAGCAAGTCGCCGTCGCCGAGGTTTTTCTGAATCTGGCGGATATCTGCGGTTTTTTCAAAAGCGTATTTGAGAGCGTAGTAGCGGGGGTTAGTTTTTCCCATCTGATCTTTTACCCGGGTCAGCTCCATGTAGGCATCTGTGAGCGCATCCCGGTGCGATGGGTTTTCCGGTTCTTCATAGGCCAGCATTTCCAGCGTCACGACCGAATCTTCCCAAAGGCGTTCCATTTCCAGCACGCTATCCTCGATGCCCGCGAGGTGTTTGATGGATTTGTCGTACAGCGCTTCCGCCATCACCGCTGCTTTGACGCGTTCGGCAAAAGCAAATGCTTTTTCGTGCCAGATGGGGTTTCCAGTTGCGGCAGCCATCGCCATGGCAGCCTCAATACCGCCAGACACGGCTGGGTTCAGGTATTCGTACAGGTCGGTTTTTGACGATTCGTGGCCGTAGGAGAGGCGCATATTTTCGCCGTAGGTGAGGGCGGAGTCAAAGGCGGCAAGGGCGTATTCGAGGTTTTTGGAGTCTTTGGTTTGTAGATATTTTTGATAAAAAGCTTCGCCTTTGCCGTCCAAACTGCTCAATACCCAGAAACTTCCGGGCGAAAGTTGGCCTAACTCCGGGTTTTTTGTAATGTCCAAATCCTCCGGAACGCCGTTGCTTTGGCGGAGGAGGTTTTGGTGGAACCAGGTTAGGGCGTCGTCGGGGTTCTTGGAGGCGAGGTAGATTTTGCCGGCGAGGGCGTTTATTCTGGCGAATTGAATGTCCGATTCCCCGTAGCCTTCCTGTCCATGATACAGGGCTTTTTCAATATATCTGTTTGCTTTTTCCAAATCGGGAACGTCTTTGTAAATTCTCGCGAATTGGTAAAAAGCATCGGCTTTTTCTTCATGGTCCTGCAATAAAGGAAGCACCTGGTTTAGTACGATTAAGGCGCTGTCTGGTTTACCAAATTCTTCATAAGCTTTGGAAAACTGGATCCATGCCTGAGGGTCAAGCCGGTTAAGGGCGATGGACTGGCGGAAGTAATCAAACGCAATGGGGTTGTCCATTGTGCGGTAGGAATCGCCGATGTAGTAAAGCAGCGTAGGAATATGTTCCACCCTACCCATTTGTTGAAAAAAGGCGAGCGCTTTCAACTGCAATACAAGCCCATCGTCGTGATTGCCGGTTTCCCAGTATAAGCGCCCCAAATTGTAATAATAGGTCGTTAACAAGCCAGTATCTCTTGCCGCTTCGGCGAAGGGGAGTCCCTGTGTGTAGATACCAATCGCCTTATTGTCTTTTCTAAGGTCGTTGTACGTATAACCGATGATGAAAAAGAACCGCGCTTTTAGTTGTGGCTCATTGTGGAAACTGGCAGCCGACTTTAATGCATTGGTAAAAAACGCAATACTCTCTTCGTACAACCCACTGGAATAAAAACAATCATCCAATTTGCGGCAAGCTGCTAAGTATCGCTCCCCGTCTTTCACTTTTTCAAAAACGGAGATGGCTTCTTTTAATACAGGTATTGCTGCTTCGTATTTCTCCTTTTCCATTAAAGCTGTGGCGTCTTTTATTTGAGATTCTGCCACAGCAAGCTCATTGACGGGCGGCGTCAAATGCTGAAAGCCGCTGACGCCAATGAACAGGGCGAGCAGCTTAAAGCGAAATGATCTTATGAAACGATGCGATTTAATCAAATTCAAGGTGGTTAGAATTTAGGTAACTATTTAGCACATAGCCGTGGGATAAGTAGGGATTTTCAGGAAGCGGACTAAAGCCCGCGAAACAAAGCAGCGCGCACCCTACGCTTGGTCTCAGCACTTCGTTTCGCGGGCTTTAGTTCGCCTCAGCTCACTGCGAAAATAACCGGAATCTGCGAATAAGTGAACATTCAAACCCATCGTTATTTGCTTTACTGAAGTTATGGGTAAATAGTTACGAATTTAATTTTTATTTTTTCGTCTGAACCAATTGAATAGCCAGCAAGGTTTCTTTTTGGGGCAATTGGGGCATCGTGCATGGGGCTTACAAGGCTCACAATCCGAACGTTCCACAATCAGCGTTTCATCCAGATTGGTATAGATGGTATCTACGGCGCCGTAAAAGACAATTTTTGCTTTCGGCTGGATTTTAGTGCCAGCGGAAAGGCAGTCGTCTTTTCTTACTTTGATGTAGAAATAATCCTGACAAGCTTCAGCCGGAACTTTTGGATACGGCATTGAATTTTGCTTGAGCCCTGGCAGGCCATTGAGATACTTAATCATGAATTCATTTTTCTGCGGCAAAAAATTCAGGTTATAATTAATCGGTGCCTGCCAGCCGTCTGTATCGTTGTTGTGCTGGATGGTAGCGGTCTGTAAATGATTAAGATCCATTAAAATGATCAAAGCCGTGTCCACCGGCGATTCTCCATCGTTTTGATAATCAATTCGATAAGTCAGGTATTCGTCAAATCCGCATTCACAAAGTTCTTTTTTGTCAACCTTTAGGCTATTGGGATCATGAGGCTTGGGCTTTGTCTGAAAAACAAAGGTTGTGTCAATTTGCTGGATCTCATTAAGTGAGTCAACTGGATATGATACGCCAAAAGTTGCATCCAGCGGGTAGGCGTCAGGAACGTGAGCGAGGTTTTTCTTAAAAATAAGGTGAATGATAACTTGTTGGGAAACCGTCATTACATTGTTTTTGAGGCTAACGGATTGCGGGAAGCCTGGAATAACCGGATCAACAGATACCTCAATTTTAGTCCTTTTTAAGTTCCCATCGTGCATGTAATTCCCTGCAATGGCACCCCCAAACGATAAGAAATCCGGAAATGTTATCTTTATGGGGTTACCTATAACCCAATCCTTTTTTACCAAAGTCATAAATACCCAGGGTTCAGCCACTCCGGGTAAAAATTCAGAGGTACCTGATGGTTCTGTAAAATGCTCAGGTTTAGACGAATCAGGCGGGAATTGGTGAGCATAAATATTCCAGCTATTGAAAAGTTTTAAATGGGAACCACCGAAATTTATTTCTGGGAATTTATAACTACTACCACTAATGATGAAAGTGCCTGTAGTTCCGGATAATTTTATACTCCTGATCGGCTTGCTTTTCCTGCTTTGATAAGCAATGATGGTGTATGTTCCATCTGGTAATTTAAGTGTTTCGGTAATCTCCTCATTATTAACATTGTCGTTGATGATGCTTGACCAAAAATAAGATTTGCCAGTAGTCGTGTTTTCTAAGCGATAAAAAAAGCCGACCGAGGTTTCGTAATCCGGAGCAATGGTGGGGTCTATCGGATCATTTGGATGGAGCTTTGTTTCAATGTCAACTTCACCACTCGCGTTTCTGGTTATGGTTACTACTTGTGCAAAAGCTGTAACAGTATTTGTCAGCATTACCCCAAATAAAAAAAGCATCAAAAATATCGAAAAACGGTTTTTTATTATATTTTTCATGGCGTATAGGTTTTTTATTGAAGTTAAATGGCTGTCAGTGTAAAACCTACAGCTTTCAGCAAGCAAAGCAACATTAATTCCTTTTGTCTTTAATTCCACCTGGTACCAGGATGCTGCAATTCTTGCAATTCTTACTTACAATCGGCGCACAGGGCATTGGCGCTCCATCGGTGGATTGACCAGCGGAGTATAGAATATGAGTTTCTCCAATATTGGTTTCTATATAACCTGGAACGCCTACAAAGATGACCCGCGCTTTGGGTCGAATAAACGTATTGTCTTTCAGGCAGGCGTTGGTTTTTACGCCAAACTCAATATAATCCCAAGTGCTGTCGGCGCTTACGGAAGGGTAGGGATTATTCGCCTGATTGGTTCCCGGCAGATTGATGTTATTGATTTTAAATTGATAAACCGGAGGGCGCATCATGCCTGGGGAATAACTTACCGCAACGCCTTTTTTATAAGTTTTGCTGTTTTTAAGCGTTAGCGTTCTCATGTCCAATCCCTTTGTATCCGTTAATATTATTGAAACATCCTTTACCGGTGCCGCTCCAATGTTTTGAAATTCAACGCGATAATTTAATTCAATCGCCGGAGCGCAGGGACAAATCGTTTTTTTATCTACCACTAACTTATTCGGATCGTGGGGTTTGGGTTTCACCGGGAGGGATAATACGACCGGGGTACCGTTCTCTAACATGGCGGTGAACTTGACGTATTCTGAAGAAAACTGGGCACCCGGTTTCAATTGAAAAATTAAATGAACATGCGTTTGGCCGGAAGCATTATCCGGCCCCGTGCCCGGCTTGATTAAAAGCTGCTCGGGAGTGGCCGTAGTCGTGATACTGGAAACCGGGAGTGAAGCTGAAAAATCATCTTTTTTATTTCCAAAAATTGCGCCATCATAAGTGAAAATTTTATCCTCATAAGTTAGTATGATGTCGCGCTGCCAGTTTTGTAAAGAAAGCGTTATGATCAACCACGGTTTGTTTGCGGGCTGGTTCGGCGAACTATTAAAGGTCTTGTGGTCAACCGGATTACTAACGCTTGCCGGATCAGTAAATACATTCCAGCTATTTTCAAGTTTGATATTTGAAACCACACCGCCCATGTTCATATCTACTGATTCAAAAGTAGTAGACGTCGCACCACCTACTGGCATCGGCACTTCAAATATGATGGGATCAACAAGCTTATCCTGAATGATGGACCGAATAGGTTTTGACTTTCTGGATTGGTAAGCCACCAGCGAATATTTACCGGGAGGCAGATCAATGGTTTTTGTGATGGAATTTTTTCCGGCCGGCAGGTCGTCTTTCCAATAATAAGAACCTTCATTTCCTGTAACAATATCAGCCTTATTTGTCGGGTCGCTGTCTATCCGGTAAAAAAAACCAAAAGCGTTTTCGCCGTTTTGGGGTTCCATTGGAAAAGGATCATTGTTTGCCGGGATTGGGTCATTAATGGTTAGAAATGTTTCGATTGTAGTCTTGGCACCGCTTTGATACACTTTTACCCTTTGAGCAAAAAGCACATTGGCAAAAAACAAAAAAACGAAGAATACTAAAAGTGGGGTGCGGCATGACAGATTAGAAGGATTCCTGAACTCATTTCTCATGGCAAGGATTATTTAACTGAAGTTTGAAGGTTAAACGAATGTAAAGAAAAATTTGAATTTATAAAACAAAGAGGCTGAAAACATGGGGAATATCGTTCGAACGGCGTGTTCCCCGGAGGTGACACCTTTCCAAAAGGTGTTACCTCTGACGAAACGAAACCTAATTCGGGAATGTGGGCGTTTCAACAGGGTTTTGGGTCTTCGAGAAAGGTAACCCCTTTTTGGAAAGGTGTCACCTTCGGGTTTTGGGTCTTCGAGAAAGGTAACCCCTTTTTAGAAAGGTGTCACCTTCGGGTTTTGGGTCTTCGAGAAAGGTAACCCCTTTTTAGAAAGGTGTCACCTTCGGGTTTTGGGTCTTCGAGAAAGGTAACCCCTTTTTAGAAAGGTGTCACCTTCGGGTTTT
>Ga0163155_10000141_pt1 | contig 81757 bp, 112 predicted proteins | sample OliLakLV19SP4G1_FD_148611 | JGI IMG/M metagenome (GOLD analysis project Ga0163155, IMG submission 148611) | Freshwater microbial mat bacterial communities from Lake Vanda, McMurdo Dry Valleys, Antarctica - Oligotrophic Lake LV.19.SP4.G1 | ecosystem: Environmental > Aquatic > Freshwater > Lake... | reverse complement strand
TTTCAAATGTTTGTTACATACGTTACATTCACAACACTATACGACAAGATCGGGATTATTGCAACCTGGATTGTTTCGATTGTGGAGATATTTTGGAAGAATTCGACGATGACGTGGAAGGTGGCGGGCAGCAAGGGATTGGACACGGAAGCCCAATCCCATCCGACATCTGATTCTCAGACCACCGCCATTTTCCAAGCCATCCGCAAAGCGGTCTGGGTCCGCTTCTGGGCAAGCCCGAACAGGTTGTCAGCAGCCTTCTTCTCGACCCGGTCCGTGTCGTCTGTGCCGCGGGCCTTGCGGTCGTGCTGAACGAGCCCGGAGAAGGCGTTGAACATATTCCAGGCCGACGTACCAGCAACCGTTGACTCATCGTCAAACCGCTTGCTGAAACTCTGGAACGCGGACATGGCTCGGGCCCGCTTGTTCATGTCTACCTTGGTCACCGGGTTTTCCGGGATCGGGTCGATCGCGACCTGGTAGCAGTCGAAGAAGAACTTTTCCAGGTCGGCCTGATTAACCTCGACCTTGGACATCGCCGACATCACCTTCTTCATCCCCTCAGTCGTCTTGGCGTATGTCTTGAGGGCCTGCTTCACGTCAGCGATCCGATCCTTCAAATTGCTCGTGTGCCGGAGCACGAAGGCAGATTCTTTCAACGTCTTTTCATCAGTCGGGATCACCATGTGCAAGGTGTTACTGCACACCACGCGGATCGTCGTCGGTGTGATCCGCAGGCTGCTACCACCATCGAAACCGTTGCTCACTGCGAGGTACGGCACGATCGCGTCACCGGCGTCGCCGATCTCGAAGGCCTCGGTCTTGCACAGGTACCAAATTCGTTTACCACCACGGATACTGCCGGCCGTCTCGATCGTGACCTTCTCGTCTTCCTTCGCAATCGCTTCGCAGAAATCGGCGATCTCGAACGGCTGGACGACCTGATAGTTGTCACCCACCAACCCGAGCTGGGCTCCGTTGTCGCTGCGGACGTTGATCTTGGCGGCGTCGACGACGACCGTCCGATCGTTGAATTTGTAGGTGAGCGGCTTTTGGATCACAGTCCACGGGAAAACGATCTTCGCCGCTTCGCGGGGAGTGAGGGCCTGGTCGATGACCATTCCCAGTCCATGCCAAGCCGACTCATCTTTCAATACCACTGCGTCCGTCTTGGTGATCTCGTGTCCCATTCTCGTGTTCCTTGTTCTGTTGGTTTGGTGCTACCTAAGCCGATCGCCAAATTGTACGACAGCCGAAACGGTTTTTTGTCGGTTACTTTGGCAAATTGGAGAATCATTCCAGCAAATCTGCCATTTGCTGGTACAGAACAACCAACTCAGGATTCTTGGCCATCAATTATTCTCCCGAAATCCGGAAACCATGCTGCTTGAGCGGCAACGACGAATCGCCGCACATATGAGGATGCACGAATATCAACTTCCGTTTCGTGCGACCCTCACCCACGGCTTGGTACCGCATATGCCCACGGCGGACGTAACGATGTGACAGAGATCTCCCAGCAACCGACGTGTGATCGACGGCTGCGGCGATCGGCTTAGGTAGCGTGATTTCGCGACCGATCGTCCACTTCCGGCCGTCTGCACGTTCCTCACGAATCTTACCCATAGCAGCCTCGCCGTGAGTGCGGATCTTGGCATCCAGCTTCTTTCTCGGCAAGTCGGGCAGCACCACCTCATGTCGGTCCACCCCAAAGAAGCACGTCGCAATCACCAAGCTCATCATTCGCTTGTAGAGAGTTTCCGTGGGCAGGTACTCGTTCGGGTACTCCGTCGCAAAGCCTTTCCAGTCCTCATCCATCAGGCTTGCGACGGACTGAGTCACGTCCAGAGGAATGACATTGTGGAACTGCATCGGCTCGTAATCGGGTCGTCGTTGGTTAAACTCGAAATTCACGTGCAAGGCCTCGGATGCCAGATGCCCTGGATATCTTGGACTCATACTGAAATTGACATCGTCAATCCGGTACGTCTTGAATTTGTATACCAGAGCCCACTTCAGCAGAGGACCGCCTTCGTCGCGGATATCGTTTGCCGGATCGTCTGCGAGCAAGATCGCAAAGGCCTCATACGGAAATGGAATTGCCTGCACAGGAATGTCGATCGAGACATCCGACATCATGCTGGCCATTGCCGGGTAGACTTTGTAATACGGCTTTCCTGTATCGAGATATCGCAGTTCCGATTCCAAACCTACACAGACTTCGTGGTTGCTGTTGTTCTCAAGCAGGTACCGATAATAAGAACGATAATCCATGGTCTTGACCCGCTCGTGAGCTTTGCTCACCGTATGCGGTCGACGACCTTGGCGATACATTTCGTCGACGTAATCCTTGAGGTGATCTCGGGTCGTCTGCAACGTGAAAAACTGCACGGCTGTGTCTCCAAGTGTCTCGTTCAGTCATGTAACATTTGTTACATGACCAATAGTGCGACGCACCGTGGATTATTGCAACCTGGATTGTTTCGATTGTGGAGATATTTTCAGATGCTGAGATACGTGCGGCGGATCTCGTCGATCTCCTGCGGATCGGCCCGCACGGCGTCTTTGCCCGACTCAAGGACGATGTTCTCCGTCGATCCCGGAAACGGCGCCAGCTTGCGGCAGATCTCACGAGCTCGTCGTTGGGCATCCGGCTCAGCGTCCAGGCAAATAGCCCGCACAGGATACCGACTGACCGCCAGTATCTGCTTTTCCGTTAATCCAACACCGCACGTCGCACAGAAGCCCGGCCCACCAGCCCACGCATCCAGAGGACCCTCCACCACGACAATCGCGTGCTGGGCCAGATGGGCACCGTAGATGATGTTCTTGTGCGGAATCGCTTCCTGCTCGCTCTGGGCAGACACATATCGTAGACCGCCATCGTCTACCAACGCTCGGGTCGTCCACGAAACCGGCTCACCGTCGGCGTCGAAAATCGGGATGAAGATTCGCCAGGCCAGATTGCCAGCAATCCCAATCCCTTGGATTTCCCAGATACGCTCAATCGCGTCTGGGTCCAATCCTCTCCGCATCAGATATTGCCGGTGTGCTGGTAGCAATGCACCACACCCAAGAGGTGGCTTAAATGTACCGCTATGCGGTGGGGCCTGCGTGCGGGGCTGCACACTGCGGCCCATTACAGCTACCACGGCACGGTAAGGCAACCCGCAGAGATCAGCCAACACGGCAACCGGGTCAGCCACCCGACCACACACCCAGCAATTCGCTCGGCCTGAGGTGGTGTCAAAGCCCAGACGATAGCGAAGCGACCCAGGAGAGCACCGTGGACAGTCCACACCTATCCATCCATGACGGACGTGATGGTGTGAACTGCTGGCTGTCTGGACTCCATGCTGCTGGAGAAGGTCGGCGATATTCATTTCTTAGGTGCCACTTTAGCCAGGTCTCTGTTGACCGGTCGGCTTAAACATCTGCATCTCGGTAATCAGGTCTGCATCGATCGATCGACCAGTCGATCGGGATACCAGCATCGCCAGCTTCAACAGATTCTTGATATCCCGGCCAGACAGGTTATCATGGACGTCCATGATCTCGTCCAGTTGCAGCACACCAAGAGCCACATTGTTCGAATCGGCCAAACCGAGCCAGATCCGACGTTGATCTTCAACAGACGGAATGTCATACGGGATGCGAGCTGTGCAACGTGACAGGATGGCGTCGTCCACCAAATCACCTCGATTGGTGGTGAGGAACAGAACTCCGGTGTGGTACTCGAGGACACGAAGGAACACACCCACGATCGCGTTCTGGATAAGATTCGACCCACGCTGATGGACGTACACATCGGCCTCGTCGAGCAGTACCACAGCACCCCATCGACGTCCGCGAGCCAGCACCTTCATCAAGTTGCTTTCCAAGTTCTTGGATTCAACACCCAGTTGGCTACATTGGATTGTGTACAGAGGCTTCCGCAAGGCTTCGGCGTAGATCTCGGCGGTCAGCGTCTTGCCTGTGCCGGGGATACCTTGACACAGAACGATGATGCCGCCGGTCTTACCAGCCACCACATCCGAAAATTGACCACTACCGTCTTCCAGCAAGGTGTCAATCAGCCGAGAATGGCTCTCCGGCAGAACGAGCTTCTCGAGGATCTTGGTGTTGTACTCATACGAGCTGAGATTGTCGATGTGAATCCGAAGCCGCTTGTGCTTGGTTAGGTCAAAGCAGGCGACGTAGGGATGAACGGGAATGGTAGGTCGCCGCGGCTGGTCTTCGTCCAGTGATTCGTCACCATCCTCGTAATCTTCAGTCCTGCCCCTCTTCTTGTACGTCGCCCAGAAGTAGGTGCTGACATGGGCATCCGATTTCGAATCTTTGTTGGCGGTTTCCTGGAACACGTCGACGACCACCTTACTCGGCCGGCCATCCTTGTCGAGCCGGACTTGAGTCTTCTTCCAAGAAAACCACCAATCGTCTCTCTCCGACTCATTACCGTCGATTCCGCGATCATCAGCCAACCCACGAGCAAGATACTGGTCACCTACTCCGTTCTTTACCTCGGCCCATCGAGTCAACGTCTCCTGAAATCCTTGACGGATGACTTCAGTTTCGACGAGATTGCCTTGACCAAGCAAAATCTCATCTGCGGTCAGCCCTTGACAGTCTTCCGCCCAGTAGGTTTTCGACGTGGCACAGATCTGGCCAAAATGGAAATAGACGTATCGGATGTCGAAGTGAGCCGGTGTGTGATCTCGATTCGCCTCGTGAAACTCAACCTTGTCGACATAGTACGGCAGCAGGACACCTTCCTCGTCTTCCTGCCGACGTTCGTAGACGTGGTGATTCGGAAGTCGAGCCAGACGCTCGACCACCAGGTTGAATCCCTGGCGGACATTCCGGGCCCGCACGAGAGCGATGTTCCCACCATCACTCACGGCGGCGACCCACGTCTTGATGTCGCGAGCCATCGTCTTACACCCGCGAATATTCGGGCCACTCTCCAGCTCCTCCGCGAGCTTGAGCAGGGCTTCATTCTTCACAGGCCGGATGCTCTGCACGACGTCATCTCGGTAGTCCCATCGAACGTCTACCAGAGACGGAAAGAGCTCCTCGAAGATATCGCCGTAGCCGTCCCAGAGCGATTTTGTGATTCGGATGTCCATGCTACCCATTCTTCTCTTATAGGATTGAAATCGAGTCGTTGGCAACCTGCTGGATGATTTTCACGAGAGCCGCCTCCATCGTAATCCCAGCATCCAGACATCGTCGACGAAGAGCTCGTCGACTATTCTCCGGCACGCATCGGATGTTGATGGACACGAGCCGCTCAAGACCGCAGCAGTCTGGACAGGCCACAAGAGTTCCGGGCATTGTCTCATCCACCCCTTGACCTTGGCAGGTTGCACAAAACTTACGCTGTGACATTATACGAAACCTCTCTCTATTTTGAGTGCACCAATCGACCTTCGAGCACCCGCAACAATTCGTCGTACAGATCAATATCGCCGCCGGCGTCAGCACCACCATCAAGCACGGTCGATATCTGTGTCTGCTTAAGATGGTGAAGCCGAGCAAGATCCTCTTCTATCGTTCCACCGGCGACAAGGAAATTAACGAACACCGTCTTCTTCTGGCCGATGCGGTGGCATCTGTCGATCGCCTGCATAATGTCACCGGGCCGCCATGGAAACTCAAACAGAGCGACTTCTGAGGCAGATTGCAGATTGGTGCCGACGCCTCCCGCCAAATAGTTTGCAACGACGAATCTAGTATCTGGATCGTTGTTGAACTGGTCGATCGCAGCCTGCCTCTTCCGGCCTGACACCTCGCCGTTAATCACCACACCTTTGAAATCCAGGTTACGATGAATCGCCTCGATCGCCTTTTGATGCACGGCAAAGATGACAAGTTTCTCTTTCGTGTCAGATGACTCCGTCAAGAAACGATTAGCCCATTCAACTGGGCCTTGTAGTTTCAGTCTTGCCGTCAGCCGGATGAGGTACCCAATGCGAGTCACCTTCTCGGCCTTGGCGGCCTTCTCTACTTTGTGACTCATCGTCTTCTTCAACCAACCCAGGAAATCATTAGCCGCTTCGTCGTACTGCTCTTGGTCAACAGAACACGGCACAATACGGTATACCTTGTCCGGTAAGTCCTTGAGCACGTCTTCTTTTCGACGGCGAATGAACCCCATCTTCCTCAGCCTTCGTCCCAGCTCATCTAGATTAGTCCCGCCGTTGAGATTCCAGCCCCACGGCGTCCACCTAGGTGAGCAGTATTGCTGAGCAAAACTCCATTGTGACGGAAACTCCTCCGGCCACAATAGATTGACGACTGACCAGAGGTCGATCACCTTGTTCATAAACGGGGTGCCACTCAAGATGAAGACGTGCGGCACCCCCGCTATCAAGGCCTTGGCAGCAACTCTACGTTTCGAGGTGTGATGCGAGAGTTGCTGCCCCTCATCAAAGATCACCGTCTTGAACTTCATCCGTTTGAGGTAGCCCAGCCAGTCTTTCAGCACATCGTAATTGATGACGGTGATTGGAGGTGGCGGCCCAAATCCATGACTATGGTAGGCCGGCGGGCGTCGACCTTCGCAGATCGCTGGTGTGATTCCGAAGAACTTCTTGCTTTCGAATTCCCAGTTGTATTTCACGCTCGCCGGGCACACAACGCAGATCGGTTGCCGGTCGGGATGATTCAGAGCCCAGAAGGCTGAGGTGACCGTCTTCCCCAACCCCATCGCGTACCCCAGAATCACTCGACCTCCGAATTGATCGATGAGGCCCTGATCTTCGCTCTGGTACGGATACAAGGTCACCGGCATCTACGATCGCCTCCTCAACTCACCATCTCGGTCCAAGAGCCGCAAACCTTTGCACACAGAATCATCAAATCGAATCGACGGAATCCTGCTCAGGTACATCTCGGCCATAAACTTAGCCCAGGCTTCATCGACCACAGCCCACAACCGATCTGGGTTGTGGGCTGTGCAAAAGAGGCAGTCGCACGTCTCGGTTCCTCTGCTCATTGCAGAGCGGCCTTTACTTCTGCCATCCCGGAATTGATCCGGTCACGACCCCAACCACGCTGACGAAGGTACTCGCGTAGGCTGGAACGCCAGTTGCACGGTGTGTCTCCTTTGCCGGTGGCCACCTCGGCCAATTCGGCCGGGGCCTCGACGATCAACTGTACGAGGATGCGGGCGTCGTCACTCACCGTATCCATGAAGTCGGTGATTGAGAAAGACGACACGGACCGATTGGCGACGAAGGTGGTCGACTCACCACCTTCCGTCTTGATCGACTTGCGGCGCTCGATCACCGACACATCGGTCAACCGATTCCAAATCGACCGGACGAGCAGCGACGTGAATGACCCACGGTTATCGTCGTACCTGTCGTACACCGCCATGAAAACATAATTGGCCTCGCACACCTGCTCGTCGAAGTCACCGCGGAACCGACGATTGAACCGCTGCACGGTGTGGATAATCAATCCTCGCACGTCGTTGTAGGTGTCAGTCCGAGCATCCATTCTGTGTCTCCTTCTCTGGTGGGTTGTAAGCGACGTGTGCATTGTAACATCGTGAGCCACGGCATGCAACCCACGGTTATTGAGTCGGTCGTTTGCCGATTCCAACTGTGCAGCGACCCGGCAGGTTTCGCAGATGGCGGACTCCCCTTCGTACCGGGTCGTCAGGCGTCACCGCGCACAGCACGGCTTCTACAATCACCCTGTGAGCCCGCTGAGTTTTGCGTCGCTGAGGTCGGCGTTGTTGAGGTCAGCACCGCTGAGGTCGGCGTAACTAAGGTCGGCGCGACTTAGTTTGGCGGCGTTTAGGTCGGCGTTGCTCAGGTCGGCACCGCTGAGTTTTGCGTCGCTGAGGTCGGCGTTGTTGAGGTCAGCACCGCTGAGGTCGGCGTAACTAAGGTCGGCGTCGCTTAGTTTGGCGCGACTCAGCTTGGCGGCGCTGAGGTCGGCGCGACTGAGGTCGGCGTGACTGAGGTCGGCACCCGCCGATACCGCCATTTCAACAGCCTGCCACAGCGAATCCGCGGCACCCTCCCACAGCACCTTGGGCGACCAGCGATGTGTGATCTGGATCATGCGACTTGCTCCTGTGTGTGTCATGCGACTTGCTCCTGCTGCTTCGCGATCACTCGTTTCGTGCGTGCAATCGTCTCCGGTAGCTGAACTCTTGGCCATCGCCTGTCCTTAAATCAACTGGATGCCTTTCCGAGCGGCCAAGTCTCGCAGACTTGTTTCGGCCGCTTCGGATTTGGGAAGTTTCTTAATCACCTTTGGGAATCGGATGCCTCGCTGAAACTGTACGAGCACCACCAGATTTGTCGTCGTCTTAATCTCACCTGCAGGCATGATCGGTCTCTTCTTCGTGCTCGTCGCCGACCATCCACTCCACCACAAAGCCCGGCGGGAGATCCGACTCTTCGATCATAATCTCGAACATGGCGAGCAGGCGATCGTCCGAGACAGACTTAAGCCATCGTTCGAGGTAGACGTAGTTCCGCAAGCCGTTGGGGTTGATTTCGATGATTCGGTTAATAATCAAGTCTCGCATCATCTTCTTCTCCTCGTTTGATCTGTCGAACGTGTTACATACGTTACATTCACAACACTATACGACAAGATCGGGATTATTGCAACCGCGACTGTGCCGTTTTTGGAGATATTTTGGAAGAATTTGATGAAGATGTGGAAGGTGATGTGTCGTCTACGGTTAGAACGGTCCGTTGCTGCTGGAAAACGGGTTGTACGGAGATCCGTCCGGCCATGTCACTGCCTGATGGCTGGATAATCGATGCCAGAGCGTGACAAACCGATCAGGTGATACAGCCTGAGCAACGTGAACAAGTCGATTGCCGTCCTGGCGGATGCACATTAAATACGACCCGACCGTCTGGTAGGCATCCACTCGCTCTACCGTATCGTCAATCCGAACCTCCAGGAAATTGTCGTCTTCCTCGAAGAGGAATGACTTGACCCAGGATCGAAGCCATCGGCGGATTGTTGACATGAATTTCATTAGAAACTCCAAACATGAAACAACCCGGCAGGATGTAGACCCTGCCGGGTTTCCATTTGAGGCTGAGCTCGTCCGGCCGGACGCCGTCGATCAAAGTATACGACGGTGCTTAAGAATTTGCAGCACCTTTGTAGGTAATTTTTGAGTGCCGCAACCTAATCAGATTGGGCGCTGAAATCTGATGGAGCGTGCCTCGCGATAAGCGACGGAAGGCAATGTCGTCTCGGAAACACGGAAATGGTTTATCTGGGTTCTGCGGTTCCTGCCACTTCGTGTTATTTAGATACCCATCGCGGGCAACCGCCCCAGGCACGATCTGTACCCCACCAATCGCCCGGCTATACGTCTTCTTCACAAACCGGGTCGTGTCTGGGTAGATCAAGCCTTTTGATTCCAGATTCGATTCCCAGAATTGATCGGCTGATCCATAGTCAGGATCAATCAACACCGAATCCGGCCAAATCATTCCACGGTCGAATTCCTGGGCTTGTAGGTAGACATTATCCAGGCAACCAGGACCAAAGATGTAATCCACATCCGTAAACCAGACAAAATCTTCAGAGCTGGACAAGGCTGCCAGATTCCGACCAATCGCTCGACGGAAGAGTCCGCCCAGCGACAAATCAATTATATCCAGAGATTCGTGGAGAGCCAAAGAAAAATCATGACAAACCTGAACCGACATCGGGTCGGCATCGCTGCTCAGGCACACCGTAATCGCCACCGGGATCTTAGGCGGATGAAGAACCAGGCTGGATAACTGTGCTCGTAGAAATACCCCAAACTGGGGTAGATCTCGGGCAAAGACATGACTGACGATGCGGATGCTCATGTCTTTCCTGCTTTCTGTATCCACTCTCGAGCTTCAAGAATTTGGGCATCATCTGGATGATTTTTTCCCGAACTAATTCGATGGTCAATCCACGCTTGAATGGCAATGGGGGCTGATGCGTCTCTTTCAAGAAGAACGAACATCAGCTCATCTTCTTTTGCTCGATTCAGACAACTTCCCAAATCCAAAACTTCATCTCTTTTCATCATGTCTTAATCACCCCCCAAATCAATCCACGGTCGGTCAGAACACGATCGCCGAAGGCTTCATCGACGGCTCGCTTCACACCCCAGATACCTCGTCGATCGTTCTTCCCATCGTAGTCGTGCCCGCACAGCAGCCCACCGACCTTCACCTTAGGATACCAAGCCTGAATATCCTGCTGCACCTGTTCGTATCGATGGTCAGCGTCAATGAAGACGAAATCAAAATAGTGATCGACGACGATTACCGCAGCCTCAATACTACGAGCCTGCCAGATGATTCCCCGCTGATATCCTTCAGAATCAACACCATTTTGTCGAGCCTGCTCTCGAATCTCATTCCAAACCTTTTGCGACGCACCACCCAGCCTTTTGTCCGTAGTGAACGAATCTGACCAAATGTCAATCATATAGAGCTTAAGATAAGGAAAGGCTTGGATCAAATCTTTAGAAGCCTCACCACGGTAAACTCCAACTTCAGCTCCTCGATTAATCTCAATCGGCAGCGACTTGATTATCCGGATAAGACTGGATGTGTGCAACTTCATCGGTAGTCGTACCTTTCGTAGAGACCTTTCTCTGACGATCGGAGAGAGTCTCGAAGATGCTGCGAGCCGATGACCCGGTCAGCTACAGGTGTTCGATGTTCTAAGACCCGGCTGCGATTCAATCTCAAACAATGAATGGCCGCCCACGGTAGATCTTCGCATTTCAAAACGGACGAGGCCTGATACGCGTCGAAAATCTTTTCGACAGCTCCAGGATGATTGGTGACGGCTCGAATAAAGTCGAGCACATTAAATCCAGGCTCAATCAAAGAAATAATCTGCTTCAGCGGCAGATTATTGTTGATCGGCATAAACCTGTGTGTGCAATAGACTTCTGACAAGAACAAGAATGGGTGGCGAACCAAGCTCAATAGGTACGGCCGCCGCTCATCTGGAACACTGTACGGATTATCGCCCGTCACAGAGACACAACCTTTGCGAGCCGCCTCAAGAAACCAGGTCGTGTACTCCATCGGAGGAGCGGCAAAGTCGATACCACATACCTGAATCATCAGTCACCTCTTTGAATAACAGTCACAGTACCGATGCCGCCATTCAAATAGAACCGATCCACCGTGATCTTTCAAGAAGTCATCCAAACCAGCTTGAACATGATCGGCTTTCTTAACCCGGTTGCGGACATCGTCAAATACGAGCCACCCACCCGACTTCACTGCACGAAGACAATTGACGGCATCGTCATAAACCGGTCGACGATTATGGTCACCGTCGATAATCGCTAGATCGAATTGCTCCGCTGGCAATTGAGGAACTACATCTTGACTGAATCGCTGAATCAACTGAATCTTCTTATCCCAAGGTGTCAGATTGTGAGCCGCCCGATCTCGAACGGCCAGCATCTGCTCTGACTTCAGCTTCGTAGTCTCTAGCCAAGGATCAATCGCCACGGCTCGACTATCCGGATGCTGCAGAAGATTCTGGCAACACCACACCAAGTCCATCCCCTCGAAGACTCCGATCTGTAACATATTGACCGGCTGCTGAAGTCCGAATCGTGGGAGCAAGAAAGTCGACCACGTCGTCAGATTCCGGTACTCAAACCATCGGCGAGTAAATTGAAAATCGTGTTCCTGCTTATTTAGAGGGACTCGCATCTCAACTGGTAGCGGGTCAAATGGATACATCAATCAAGCTCCGAATGAAATCTGACGACATTTGTAAAGTATCACAGCACCTGACTTTCCGGACGATTTGGATTCGAAGAAAATGTTTCTCGAATAATGCAAATCGGGGCAAATCTTCTTGGTGCTGTCGGTCCACAGTCGAATTGCTCCAGTCAGTGCGGCTGTGACGTCTTCAAAGAAATCCCCAGTCGCCCATCTAGCCACCCCTTGCGAAGTGAGCAATCGGTCATTAGGGAACAACGACGTCTGCCGGTCGATGATTTTGGCCTTGGGCAGCTTCCAGATCTGTGATCCATTGATTTCCACAGGCCCCCACCCACTCCTGAATATAGCCCCAATTCTCCGACAGACACTTCTGGTACTCAGGCCACCACAGGTCGAAGCCCTTCTTCGACTTATTCGGCCGAACATTTGAATCGCCGTGGAAATGCCAAATCTTGACATCTGAGTCAAGTAAATTCTTGGGCTGATACCTAGGTGAGCAGTTGAACGACCCGCCTTCCATCACCGCACATTTCTTGGCAGGTATTCCAGATTTCATCAGCTCGTCGGCATAGACGTGCTGATAGGCCACCAGAGCATGAAGTACCGTTTCGTCTGCGATGAAGATATCTTTGACGGCTAGGGTCCACTGGTGCCATTGATTCAGAAACCACGACTTTGAATCTGGATGGCTTGCAAAGACTCCACCATTCACAGACGGCCACGGCTCGGCGAGAATTTTCTTCACGGCGGCCTGGTCGATAGGTTGGCGATCCAGCAACCTACGAATTCGACCTGCCGGCGAACCTCGATTGGACTGCCAATTACAAAATTGAGTCGCGGCGAATCCATGATCTTGAGCGGCGACGACGAGTTCGTCCAACTTGCCTGTAATCATGGTGTCGGCATCCAGATAGACCGTGGTGTTGTCTATCTGCTTCGACATCATTCTGATCTTTTCAATGAACTGACCGTTCTTTCCTCGGTTGTGCGGATGCCACAGCCGGGCATCTGCGTTGCACCTAGGATCAGCCGCTATCCGCACCACAGCGGGGTGGGACTCCGGGTAGGCGCACACTACCACCCGACCAGCGTACCACCTACGCAGGGTGGCCAAACTAACGGCAAGGTACGGCAAATGGGCAGGGCCGCTCATCAGGTAGCAAACTTGAATCATATGCGGTCTCGAAGGCTAGAAACTATCATCTGAATCGGCTCTTGTTCGCTCTCCGTGACATCGATCACAAAGAAGAACCCCTTTACCGGCTATCGCTTCTTCGATGTAGAGCCGAAGTCGCTTTAGTCCATGAACACGAGTTACGTCCCAGTCTCTGGGTTGTGTGTGATGAAATTGCAATCTCTTCTCAGTGGTAGTCCCACAATCGTCACAGGCACCACCTAATAATAGAATCAATTGCTCTTTCCGTCGACAATATCGACGGCGAGATTTTATAGTCGACGGTGCTGGATTGCTCACTCGTTTCATGAAGGGATGCAGCTACTGAATTGCTCTTGAACTAAATCATTACGAACGTAGATGGCATCAAACTGAGCGATCGGCGGCCGAATGGTGTGCACCCAACATTGAGTAAATCCATGACACAAAAGAAGATTGTGAACATCTTTCGGAGAGCACCATCCTGGAATCCTAGGCTTACCTGTCATCTCGACATTGATGACCTGTACGTCTTCAAGGATGTGGTGGGCCCCTTGAAGAGCCAAAAGCTCTGAACCTTCACAATCCAACCAGAGCAAGAACTTGTCTTGCTCGTGAATAGTGACAATATGATCTAAACGGACCGTTTGGACTTGGTGCCTATGCGAAGCATCCTCAAATGGAAAGACAGTAGACCCATCTTTCCAATTTGTCTTGGAATGCAGAACAGCCCAACCACTCTTATCCGACGCCGCTGCCGGTAGCAGGACTCCAGGAAAAGATTCGTCGATAGTTGTGAAGGTATCTGGATTAGGTTCTAATCCAATCAACATTGCCTGGGGCCAAGCCTCTAGAAAAGCCTGAGGCTCTTCCGATCGCACACCAACACCAACCATACAGATACGGGTAGGTGTCCAATCAATTAACTTCATGTAGTCGATCAGAGCGTTGCTGCTGCGACGTGCAATTCTAGGCAAGAGAATCCCCCACCGCCGATTTGATTTGATCTAGTCGCGAACAGTGAATCCAACCTCGAGCCTTCATGTTTACTCGATGAATCGGCAAACCACGTCTCTGAGCCACATACATCAGATAACCATCTTGCGACGGCACTGGTAGATGTCCAGGACCACAAGACATGAAAGCTTCTTGTGCCGCAAACCTAGTGAAATCTGTCTTGAAAAATCCACACCACGATATGATTCGTTGGTGTGGTAGACTAGTCGCATCAGGCTTTGGAATCATGTTCAATGGTGGGTACACAGCTAATCGTAGACCAGGATTTCGAGTAACCCAGTCATCTAGAACCTGCATCTGATTCGCAGGCTTGGTGTAGCTCCATCGATGAGCGACAATGGCAGGAGATCCGTGAAACCAGGTAGGATCAATCCAACAAGGCATTCCGGATGCGACGACGTCTAAATCGAGTTTTAGCCAATATGGAGTGCTGACATGATAGGCTGGTACGTAGACAAACCCAGACAGCATCTTTTCACGCTGAGATTCACCAAATCGACCAATCGACGGGTCGCCTAGATACGGTGCTGCCGACGGAACCGGCCAAACCAAGATATCTAGACGAGGATGATCTTGAACGATGTCTTCGATAACCTTTCGGTCTGTGCTACCATGATCGTAAAAAATAATCATGGGGTTATCGAAGATGTCTGGTTTGTGTCGCTGCCACGTAGGCCACACCAATCTCAGATGCTCGACGTGATTCTTATCTACACCCAATACGGTGGTGTACTCCATAGCCTCCCACCTTCGTCTATTCGATGGATGTCGTCATGACAAACGTCAGAGCCGTCCGTCGTCCAGTAGGTTTCCACTACCACACCAGACTCAACGACTTCGAATCGGTGAATCATATTAGGAGGCACGGGATAGCCATCCGCAGCTCGCAGCCGTTGACGACTGACGACGATTAAATCCCCGTCTGCATTGAGGCTGTATATGATGACATCGATACAACCACGAATCACCTCAAAACGATTCCACCTCTTGGCATGCCAATGCCGACTACAACAGTGTCCAGCCTCAACTCGGAGGATGGACACGGAGACGGAATTGTCAAAGAGGTGGATAACCGAACCCCAAACTTTTGCTTCTCGATCCGGCGTCATTTCTCGTACCAAGCTTCCAAGTCAAAGGGCTCAGACGGGTAATCTTTAATCGTGTCTTGAATTGCAAGCCTGAACGGAACATGAGCGAAAGCTCGGAGGCCGGATGCTGGATTGCAATTGAATATCTCTAACCCAAACTTCTGAAAAACGCCATCAGTTTGCAAGGTCTGCAACCAGCCGTTGACTATACGATATTGGTCATTATTCGAGGCTACGGCAGATGCATCTCGCTTTTCCCCGAAGGCATAGTTGTCCTTCAAACCCACACCGGATTTCATATTGAAATCCACCCCTACAAGGTAAATCCGCCGACTCCCTAGATAGTAAAGGATGCGGAGTCCGAGAAGCATGGTGCAGACAGTTTTTGACAACCCAGTCCGATTGACTCCGGATTGATGGTTACCCCAGGCGGCTGACGTCTCTGTAAAGAATGTGGCATCGGGCAGTAACCAAGATCGACGCTCGAAACCCCAGATATTGGGGCAATCTTCAACAGTCACATCTTTACCGCCCAGTCGCAATTGGCGAAACTCAGCACCCACCTTCTCACGAAGTCGACCGCGGCATCCTCGCATCTTTGGAGTGGGCACAAACTTCATGACATTTGGATCCAACCAGATTCCGTTATGGAATTTCGATGGTGGATCCGAACAAATGAATGACGAGACGGGGATCATCCCGGCCATGTTGTTCACAGCTAGAGACCAAATACCCCGTCTCGTCAAGTTCTCGAGTGGTAGGTCTTTCGCTGACGGGCCTCCGCAAACTAAGAATGATGGTCGGCCGGCCAGTAGGTTTCGAAGTGAGCTATTGGATTTACCTGTCCGATCCAGCATGGTCAGATGGTCAAGAAATCCAGATAGGTTTTGATTCAACGTCAACGACTTACGGCAGTCGGTGCACGAAGCTACCGGATGAGATTTTCCGGACTTCGTGCAACTGCCGTGGATCAGACAGTGATGGATGATCCGATCGTCAGGCGTCTTCTCTTTGGTCTCTTCTCTTAGGTAGACGCAATCCATCATTTCTTCTTGGGGATCAATTGATTTCGAACCTTGATGGAATTGCGAATAAACCGTTTGTCTTTCTCAGTCAGGCTGGCCATCCTGACCTTCACCTTGGAATGATTGTCAAGCTCCAAGGTGATCTGATTGTCTTTGAACTCGATGAATCGGCCGTGATACAGAATCACACCTTGCTTCGAATGCCAATCACGAGAGACTGGCGTCAATTTCGTGATTGGACGTCTTTCTTGGACGGCATTTCTTTCTTGGACGGCATTTCTTTCTTGGATTTCCCAGATACGCTCAGCCATCCGCTGAATCTGCCCCACACTGTAAATCTCTTCGGCTTGGGTGCTGCCGCCCAAGGCCAACACAACCAGAGCAGCAACCGTTGACTTCAACATGACAAAACCCTCCTCAATAGGACAAAACCATCCTCAACATGACAAAACCCTCCTCAATACTACGAGCACCGACACCGTCTCTGAATTTCTTATTTGACAGATCGACGCAAGGCTTCATCAAAGAGCCCATCAACTGGATTAATCCAGTTGATTTTGAAGGCCACACCCGTCTTCAAAGCCATCCCCGCAGCAGTGATTCTCTGCAACCATGAAGATTTGAGATAGGCGGCTTGCAACTTCTCGACAAATTCAGCCTTCCGCTCGATACATCTCTTGGTACCTATTCGATCCATCTCGGCGGCAACACGATTACAATCACAATTCGGTGACGGTGATACTCCGATGGACTTGAGTAGAGCCTTTAGCTCCGTCCCAGGCCCCCCGGTCAGTGCCGCACCTTTGATGATCTCTGGTCGGTCAGCGGCAGGTTGGCAGGATGCGTGAACTCGTTCCGGAGCATCTCGTGTTTCAACAACTTGACCGCAATCGAGACAGACAACGGTCGTGAGACTAATCCGCGAAAATCGGCAAGGTTTCATTCTTGGTATTTCACCCACTCGGAGTATCCTTCTCTACAATACCCAAGTCTGAACCGAATCTTGACCCAATCGATTTCAGCAACACCGTCAGCGGCGGCGCCAAATTGTGATATTGCAGTAATTCTGACGTTCACGTTCTCTATGAGTTCTGCAGCCCGAGGCTGCCCCAGAATACTACCGTAGGGAAATGTTGATTGAAACGGAGGGTCCCAAACGAATGTCGACCAATCACCTGTCACTGTCTCAGGCGTAGGGACAGGAGCTCCAGCTCCCATAGAATATCCTCCAAGAATCGTCACCAAAGGTTGGTGTAGATCGAATGAGTATCCTGGCGTAGGTGACCTAGCTCGAATTGCGAGTTGAAAGTGATTTGCATAGATATTCTCAGGAAATGCAAGAGGGAAGTCTTCAGCGTACAAATACTCCGAAGTGCCTGACGTGCCAAGAAGAACTGAAGCTCCGGTGTCATTGTCTATTGAGATTTCATTAGGATCCGTCCACGGGGGATTATCCAAATCAACTCCGATTGGTGGTTGCTCAGTGCGACCAGATCCAGCCAAAAACCACTCAGACCATTCCCATTCATAGGTCGGATGTGGAATTGGTTGAAGAATGACTGTGGTTGGTAGCGGTGGGTAATCTTCACAAGCCCTATCAAAATACTTATACAATTCAAAGACAACCGGAGCCATCGTCACACAATCGACAGCATCTCGAGCAGCTCTGTATTTGAATCCAGTCCCAGTCAATGACGGACCGACTAACTCCCAATATCCTGGTGTGCCTGAATTCCATGATAATGACCAAGCGTAGAAGAGTCCCATCGTCCAGCTACACTCACCTGAACGGCAGAGTAGATAATCTCCGATCAGTACATCACAGCCTTCAGTGAATCCTTGATCTTGGACAATAAAGGCGATGTTCTCATTCGGATAACAGGCACCTGCACCACACTGATTTATGGTGGGTGATACTTCATCGCAGCAACAATCAGGACCGTATGAATACATCTATGTCCCTGTCACTGTGATATTGACAGGCCATTCATCACATTGACCGCCATCAGGAACTTGAAGAACAAATACGTCACCTAAGACACTAACACAATTTCCTACATATCTCGCATATTCGACTGAACCACTGATGAATTTCATTGTCACTTTATTGAAAGTAGTTAGATTCCAATCAACATTACAAACAATCGGTCCGTCACAAGCAGAACCGGTTAATGACCCAATCCACGTACCCCCAGCAACACCAGAAGCAGCCCAACTACCATTAAAGACGCCACACAAGGCTGAGCAGGATGCTGAGACTACACCAGACATGGACCATGTAAGATTTGTGATAGCCGACACATCGCACGGTGTTACCGACGAATCAGAAGATGCGGAAGAAGTCGATCCAGATTGCGACGATTGTGTTGACACGTCGGAAACAGATGCGGAACTGGATTGACTAGAACTTGACCTGGACGAACTTGACCTAGAGCTTACCGACAACGAGGAAGTCGATCCGGATTGGGATGATACTGTATCCGGACAAGCTGAGGTCACATCAACAAGGAACATCCGCCCTTGGTCATGCCAATCAGCAGTTATTTCAGTACCAGCCACAAATACACCGTCCGGAATTCCAACAGCCTCCATCACCCTAACAGACGAAGTGAAGGTATCATAGAAGCCGTCACTAGATCCGTCTGACGAAGTAATGGTAAGAGTCGACACCCAAACAAGGGCGGTACCTCGCGACTCTAAATCAGTCTTAAGAACTCCCTTAATCTTTGTGTGCCCGCGTCCGTAGGCAAACCAACCCGTCGGCTCCCTTCGCACCTCTACAATTTCGTTAGGAAAGGCATACCCACTGAAATATGTCCGATCAACGGTAATAGCCTCTGTGTACACTCCAAGACTTGTTTGCAAAAACGCTGGATTCAAGGCGGTCGTTCTATTCAATCCATTAGTCACTCTTGCAAATTTGGTTGCATTCGACACACCGGTCGAATCATTTATTCCTGAAACATTACCAGGGACGAAGGCACCTCTTTGAGGATCCCACCAAGCAACAAGAACGTCACCTACAGAGAATGGATCTCCAAATTCGGATGCGTCCATACAGAATGATTCGTCGTCGGCATTCGTCTTCCACTCATTATCATCGGTGTCATAATATCGCATCCGGACTTGATAGCTGGCACCTTCACAGTCCCACCCATCGGAACCTTCTGAGGATGAAAATGAACCAGAAGATGCAGACGAAGCCGACGATGCGGAATCAGAACTCGACGAGGACGAAGAATGATCGGATTCTTCTTCAATCTGAATACCAACCACAATCACAATTCGTTGATTGTGAGGTGACGGTGCTAATGGATGTCCACCAGCCATGGAAAGAAAAGAGCTGCCAGCTCGGTCTCGCACCCAGCGACCAGCTCTGTTCAGATTGTTGACGTGCTCAGCAGAGAGCTGGTCACCCGGCTTCTTATCTGGGAATGGTTCTGCCATTTTACGAACCGATCTGGAACAAACCATTCAAATCACGGGATTCAAACACCTTTCGAGTACCGTCAAGGGTAAGGGTCTCCCACCCGGTACCGGAACGCCAGAAATCATTATGAGTCCGCAGAACACCACCCCAAAGGATCCGTTTTTCGAGGAACTTCATCTCAACCGAAACGGGAGGAGTTCCTATCTTACCATCTCGCCAGGTGTACGATTGTTGGTAAGAGTACCCAGCAAACAGAATCGTTTCCGGTAGAGCTGCGAAGAGAACTGGCATGGCGGTACTATTCACCATCCCCATCCCCCAACGAAGGCGGTAGATCAGGACGTTCTGGAAATAATCAAATGGGATCTGTGACCACTTGACAGTCCATTCCGTCTGCGGAACTGGAAGGATGATGGGGATCGTCGGATCTTTGACGGCTACCTTTTTCTCAACCACAGGCTTTTGCAGCCGCAATTCTTCAAACGGAATGTCACCCTCGTTAGGTACGTTCGTCTCAGGCAGAGACTCAGGGTTCTTAGTCTTAGGGATCCACTTACCTTTCGGTGCCGTCGTAGTCAAGTAATCGCCCGTAGCATGCCCACTGATCTCTAAGAATGTTTTCGGGTCGTCGGCCTTAGGATCCTGCGAGGCCTTGGGCTGGCCATAATCAACAGAGACTTGAATGACTGGGTAATAGGTACCTGCCGGAGCAGACGGATCGAAACCGAATGGGTCAGCCGGTTTGCCGTCGTCGAATTGTTTGAAGGTGACGTTATTGGCAATCAATCCCGGCAAACCTGGAAGCGGTGTGCTCTGCGGTACCTCAATCTCACCAATTCGAATAGGGTTTGGAAACATCTCCAGCATAAAAGAGACTATATCACTACTTCGAATCAGGTACTTGACAGTAACCTGGGCTTTCTCAGGGGCAAACGAACCTTCAATTCCGAGATATTTGACGGCAAGCCCGCCGGAAGTTCGCATCCGCCACAAACTAGGATCGTCGAAATTAGAAGCCATTATTCCAATCCTGGTTTGGGTGCATCTTTAACGGCTTTGATGAGCTCGTCTTGCTTGTCGTTACCCAACTTCATCAGTTCGACTTGCTGAGCACCATGATCTTTCGTACCTAACAAAGAATCTTGGATTTTATTGCCAAAATCCGAAAAACTGTATCGACCGGTATTGAGCATAGCCTTGGTAGCTTCCGGGACGACGGCCGCTGGCCCACCCGGAGCTGCTGGGTCGGCAATCATTTGGTCTGCCGTCAACTTCGTGTTCCGAGCACCCTTCATCTTATCCCACAATTCTTGGATATTTTTCTTTGTCGTGTCAATCAAATCCTTATAAGGATCTCCAGGGGGTTTGTAGGCCGCCTTGTAAGCCTTGGCCGCTTTCTCTCCAATAGGTCGGAGCTTGGTGTCCACCTTGGCCATCTCTTCGTTCAGCTTGGCGAAAAAAGCGTCTGTGAAATCACCCCCAGCGAACTTGGTTTTGATTCCTTCCCACAGGGCAATGAAGAGACCTTTAATGGCTTGAGTTGCCGCGACGAATGGTAAGACCAGATTGTAGGCCGTGTCTTTCATTATCTGCACCATCGCGAATGATGACGCAATCACCACGGCCACGATAGAATCGTAGGCATACACCATACTCGACGTAATCTGGAGAGCAGCCAAAGCCACAATCAACTTCATCATATCCCAAGTCATCGTCCAGTCGGTCACCAGAATCGCCAAGCCTTCCAAGAATAGCGATATAAAACGAAGAGCGACACTTGCCATCACGATAAATCTTTGAGCGAAAAGTTCACCGGCTCGGCCAACAAGGCTTATAAACATCTCAAAAATTGAAGAAGCCTTATCTCCAAATTCTGTCAACAACGACATGCTGTTTCTTACAACTTCACTCCACAAACTCTTGATGTAGAGTAAATTGGCTTCATTGTCTTTCCAGAACTTCATCAAAACATCATAGGCTGGACGAGCAGCCTCGATCAATCCATCCCAGACCGCATTGAAGGCTTTTTGGACGACTACATAGTCTTTTATCATCCCAATCAAGAAACCAATCGCAGCTCCGATTAGAATGATGACGGCCCCGACCCCTGTGCCGATGATGACTTTCCGGATGGTCAGTCCAAGAAGATTCAAGACGACGATTAAGCCGCTAACCGCACCACCCAGCATGGCCACGGCCGTCGCACCTACAAACGCAAAGGATACCGCAGAACCACCTATTCTGACCACAGTTTCAACGGATCCAGCCAAGGCAATGAACACCTGCGTGAGGGCTTTCACAGCCGGTACAAGCGGCATCACCAAGATGCGGGTTGCAATATTACGAGCATCAGAGAGAGTGCTATTCAAGCCTAACAGAGTAGTGGACTGCTTTATCATCGCGTTGGCAAATCGGCCACCTTCTTCCGTCAAGCCCTTCATAATCTTCCGGAAGTCTTCAAACTTGACTTTTCCAGATGACAGCATATGCTCAGCCACTGTGGTAGTGACCTTATAATGCTTCGCGATGTCTTGCAGTGAGATGATTCCGCGGGTGCTGAGCTGACGAAAGTCTTGAGTCAGCAATTTACCCACACCGCGGACTTGGTTGAAAACCATGCCCAGAAGTTGAAATTTCTGGGATGTACCACCGGAGGCGTCGCCCAAGATTTTCAAGGTGCTCATCAGCTCATCACCCCGCTCACCAAACTGGATGAGGCCTTGAGTGACTTGAAGAATACCGGGCATCTCAAAAGGAGTTTCGACGGCGAATTTCGTCAGCTTCGCCAGCAGTTTCGATGTCTCTTCGGCTGACCCAAGAAGCGTTTCCATTTCAACGGTAGTCTTCTCGAATTCCCCAGCCGCTTGCAAACCTCGATTTATCACCCCCCTTCCAAACATGGCAAAAGAAGCCAAGGTGCTAAAGATTCCGGAAGTGATATCGCCAAGAGCTTCCTTGACCTTGTCCTTGGTATCTTCTAAGTCACCAGGAAGTTCAGTCGAGTCACCACGGATGCGGATAAAGGCTCTGGCTAGTTCAAGTCCCACGTCGGCGCCTCTTTGATCGTTCTTCTCGTTCTCGAGCTCGTCGCTCTTGCTGGGATTTTAACTCAGCTTGCCGAGTCTGCTCAGCTCGTTCTCGGATTAACTGAACCTGACTCTTACCACCCACCTTAGCATAGAAAACGGTTCCGTCTTCTGCTCGACCTTTGGCTCGGCCATCCTTAGAAGTCGGCACGGACTCAGGATCTATTGATAGCGGTCGATTTCCTCGCAATCTACTAGAATCGACCAGCAGCATATAAATCATGTCGAGAGTCATGTCACCGACTTCTCGAGGAGTGTACGCTCGACCACCTTCCCAAGGATTCTCGCACAGAGCTCGAATATGACGTGGTGTTATTCCACAGAGCAGATCTTTGGTCGGTGTGGACTCTTCTTCTCCAGATCTGTCTTTAGAAGAGAGCCCTACCCATTTCCCGGAGCACTCATCCGTTCAAGCTCTTGAGAGAGCTGAATCATTAGGCTAGGATTGTGACCCAATTCTCGAGCCACCTCTTCACGAGACACGCCATTACTTCGGTAAGCCACCCAGACGAAGGTAATCATGCCATCCATACAACCGGTAATCCACCAATTAGTGTACGGAATCTTAACAGGCTTGGGTGTGTGCCCCGTCATCGCTTCATATTCAGGCACTCGCAACATCTTGTTGTCGAGAAGCCCGGCGATGACTTTCTTGCACTTCTTCTCGTAGTCCTTAACGGTAGGGCTCAGATCGAATTCGATCTTACCTTTGAGCCACTCCAGAACCTTTTCGTTGAAAACCATCTTCTCGGAGTCAAACGCGTCTTTAAATGGTAGGTCCTCGACACCCCACCGAGCCGCTTCTTCCATTTTGCGTTCAAGGATGTCCATGCCCTTCTCACCCAATGAGGCCGCATTGTCTGCGAAGCACTCAAGGTACGATTTCCGGTAATGTCGGAGACACTCCCGTTCCACCTCAGTCAACTCGACCAACGACAACGGACGGAGCTGACAAGCCTTCCCATTGATTGTGACTGTGGTAGGGGATGGAGCCCCAACAATCCGAGCGACGTCTTCCGACATGGTTCTTCTCTTTTCTTCTCTCAGGCAAAGTCAATCACGCCCCAACCACACTCAACGGGAGTTAGGCAGAGGCGTGATTCCACAGAACTACGATTTCGAACTTTACGGCAGTGTCTCAGTCGGTGCATTGTCTTCGCCAGGTGCGTAGTAAATGCCGTCAGCACCCCAACTGGAGTTCCAGCCGATGACCGTTTCGCCGTCAATGTCGACTTCCATCTTGAAGTCCAGACACAAGGCTCTCGGAAACACCCAGTACAAGGTCAGGTTGTCCATCCACAGGACGGCCTTAGCGATGTCTTCCGGTTTGAACAAATCGAATTGCTCAGCGTTCGTCGCATACACACCTTCTGCATCGAAGGTTGCGTCTTTACGCCCGGCAGCCCGATTGGTAAAACCGCCAGAGTCTGAATCGCCCCATTCGCTCTTTGATGCCAGTGTCCTGCTGACGGCCCACTTCTTCGTTCGAGCGACTTGGGTGCTCTCGACGACGAATTTGCCGAGTCGCCCTGTCTTGGTATTTTCGGATGACATGGCATTCCTTAACTGGTAGAGCTAGACGATGAACTACTTGACGAGCTTGGCGATGAACTACTTGACGAGCTTGATGATGAACTACTTGACGAGCTTGATGATGAACTACTTGACGAGCTTGATGACACACTACTTGACGAGCTTGACGAAGAGGACAGCGAGCTCGACGAACTCGAGGACGAACTGGATTGCGATGACGGACTTGACGAGCTTGATGACACACTACTCGAAGAACTCTCATCCTCATCATGTCGACCAAATAATGTGATCTTGTATGTGAGATCGCCACCACTTGCGGTCAGTTTGAGATTCTTATGCGTCGCGTCCAGCACAAAGCCTGGGTCACCGGGCTGCTGTTTAAACAAGGTGCCTTGTCCACCCAAGGCACCTGTTGTCGCTACCGTATGGGTACCCAAACCAGCCCACCCATTAGCAGCACCAGGTTCAACTTCAAGGTAGCCAGCCACCGTTCTAGCGTTTTCGTTGCTGACGACAATGGCTACAATTTCAGCAATCGGATTCATGGTCTGGCCGACGATGTCGTTGCCATCACCAGCACCAAGATTGATGCCGGTCATGGTAGACAGGTCAATTGTCTCACTCGCTCCGCTGGCCAGCTCTGCCTTGTACTCCCAAGCCCGATTCGCTTCTCCGGAAGAAACTCCATCCGACAACGACGTATCGACGGTGTGACTGATAGCCCCAGAAGCGACGCGAGACGTGTTGAACGTCATCGCATTTCGGACCGTCCCAGTCAACGCCAGACTGACCTTTGCATTCGACAGCGAACGAGTCATTGCAAATTCCTAGGCGCGAACTGGAACATCTAAACGGAACGCGTACATCAACTTCCACGAGAAATTATCGTCTTCAATCCTGATCGGCAGCTCATTCTCATAGGTACATTGAAGAATGTAACCTTGAGTGAGGTCTGGGAAATTCGCTGGGGCTGCGGTAGGGTGGCCCCCAAACACCTTCATAATCTCATCAACAAGATCGGCGGCTATTGCCTTGGCCGACAGAGCCACTCCGCTCATTTTTCTAGTCTGGACGGTAAAGCTCCAAGGTACTCGCCGAATCTCTCTTCGACCTGGATTCCCTACCCCACTAGACATCCTTGTTTCCGTATCTCCTTGAGTTTGCTCAAAGACACAATACGGAAACGGCTGTAAAGGCCCTGCCAGTTGATCGTGCAGAACAGCGAAACCTAATCTTTGAGCCGCCGTCCAATATGAATTGAATTCTGTATTGAGTGTCGATGCATTCCAGATCGAAGTGACGGCAGTGTGAAGATCGGCGGTGCTGGTCATGCGATCGGCCCTGATAGGATCCGCATCACCTTAGACCGTTCTTCATTGAACGTTCGCAACAGAAACGAACGGTTCATTTGAAGCTCGAGCACGACAGCATAATCCAGTGGTGTTCCGATAAACCCATCGTAGAACCCTCTAACAGGTTCGTCTACTCCACTGAATAATGATTTCATCAACTGCGTCAAATCGGCCCGAGGAAACTCTCCAGGCTTCGACCTCTCAATAACTCGTGATCGGGAAACCTTCTTGGCCTTACCAGCCAGGTTAACAGTCCCGTCCGAGTTTAATGGCTTCTCGTGTCTGGTATAGACTTGGCGGACAACTGGGATTGAGACGTTGCTAGTGATCTTGGAATGGACCAGCTCAACTGCCAACTTCACTCTCTGTTTAAGAGTGAGATTGACCTTGTCACAAACCTCGTCAATGAACCACTCAATCTCGACGGCTCGGGCTCCAGCCTTCGCTGACCTACGAGCCCGAGCAGTCTCAACGGCTTTACTGTAATCGGCCATCACCCACCGGCACGGACAAGATTCTGCAACCAATCGTCCCAATCAGCCTCGAACACCGGCTGCTGATTTGCGATACGAGATCCTGGGTTGAGAAGGAACTTACCCGGCAGCATGTCAGTATCCGAGTCATCCGGAAGTGAGCCGTGCTTGAGGGTTGCCTCATTGCTCTTCACCAGAGCAACCATCTCACGTACCAGCGTCTTGATTCGATGAACATCCAAGTAGGCATCGAGTTTCGGGACTCCCTTGACAGCCCCATTCGACGAGCCCATCTGTTGCCGAAGGTACCGACCAATCGCCAATTGAAGTTCCGGATCATCAACCAACGGATCAGAAATCTGATAAGCCAACTTGGCTGGGTTGACGGCGAGGATCATTCCAGGCACTTCCGGAATCATCGACAATGTGCGGGCCTGGTCAAGCGGAATTCCTCGAGGGCCGGGCCGCATCGCCGACACCGTCGATCGCAGCCGGCATCCAGGAATACTCTGGATGTAGAGATCCGACATCCTGGGATGGTTGGCTTGGATTGCAAACGGAGCTACGATAATGCCACCTGCCGTCTCTGTCACAACTAATGCCATGTTTTCTTCTCTCTTTTCTTCTCTCTATGAATCTGGTATCTTCTCATTCAAAGACACCCGGCAGAGGGGAGAAGAATTTACCCTCTGCCGGGTGGTTGCGAGCTAGGCCAGCCTAGCTACGAATCAATTACGCAGGAGCCGTCGACGTCACTGCGGCAACGGCTCCACGTTCAAGCTGACCACCGTATCGAGCCATGGCCACCATCAGCATCTCGTTGTTCCGGATAAGCGTATCGCCTTCCGTCGAGGTGCGGATGGTAAACCCACGCCGCCGGTACATCCGGTACCGAGCCAGAATCGCGTAAAAGACCTTGGCATTCGTCATGCTCTCGTTGATCTTGTACGGGACGCCCATCCATGAGTAATCGCTGTAATCCGTCACACCGCCGATTGTGGCTTGGCTTCCACCAAGTCGACGAGCGTCGGACGAACCGACGGGAATGGCACGAGCTCGCATATAGCTCGTTTCCGTTCCACAGAAGACCGCGGATGCCTTCGCACTTCCCTTGTGCTCCGGCTTGGCAACTCCGAATCGAAGTGATTCATAGTTACCGAGCGTCGTCGTGCCGCCGAAATTGATGGACGTCGTTCCGGCCTTGACCATGATACCTTCTGGCTGGGTCGTGCCGTTTCCGGTCGCAATCACGTCGTCCAAGTCCTCCAGCAGCCGCTCACCGTATTGCTCGGTGATATGGGCGTTGAAGTCGATGGGGGTGTCGCTGAGGAAGTCCAACCCAATCCGAATGGCACCTTCCCACCGGAAGATTGTGGTGTCGAAAGCCGTGACGTATGAAGCGGTATTGAAGAGCGTGATGGCCGTGTCGTCGACACCACCCCAGCTCGACGTAACCGTTCCCGTAGCCACGCCTTCCACGCGACGACCGCGATCAAGCGGCTTGGTGTTGACCCACGGGTAGAGCTCGCCGTTGAGCAGAGGAGTCTGAATAATCTGGTCGTCGAAGACGATAGGGGCAGCCTCAAGGCCACCACTCGTCGCATCGTCGATCAGGGCCTTCTGCTCATGCGGAGTCAACTTGCGACCCGCAATGTCAGCAAACTGACCACCATCCGTCGACCCACCCCACTTCTCATTGTCCATCGCCCATAGGAGGAGATCACGACTCTCTTCCGGCATGGACATGAAACCGAGGGTGCGACTCTTCTTGATGGCCACGTTGACGATGAACTGACCGTAGGCTCCGGCGACGGCCTTGTCCCGCTCGGACGAATTGTCCAGCGGACGGGCGAAGCCGGTCTCATTGTAATCCGTCATCCGCTGACCAGCCAACGGATGAGCTCGTCCCTTGGACGTCGTCGACGGATAGATGGCCGCCGACTTGGTGCCGTCGTATTTCTCGACAACACTCTTGACGCGAACCGAGAAGGACTTCTCCTCGCCATCGTCGCCATCATCGTCGTCGTTTGCCGAACCCATTCCAAGACGGGTAACCATCTTTTCCAGGTTTGTCCTGGGCTGCTTGGTGGCCTTCGTCGCAGCCTTGCCACCCTTCTTGCTCTTGGTGGCCGGCTCTTCCTCTTCATCGTCTTCCTCTTCATCGTCCTCTTCGGAATCCTGCTCCAGACTTTTCCGAATGGCCGCCAAAGAATCGCCGAATCCCTTGAAGAAGCCCAGCATCGAGCCGGCCTCAGCCTCGCTCTTGGTCGTCACGAGTTCTTGATATTTTTCCGCAGTCAACGAACCGTCTGCAAACGCCTCGCCGGCGGCCGCACGAAATTCGTCGTCGGTTGCGGTCTCTTTGGCTCCGCAATTGTCGACAAGGAATTTCTTCAACATGGCTGACAGTCGCACGAATGTGCTCCTTTCGTATCAGCTATAAAATCTGGGATTGCTAAAATTACCGACCGCCGGTGAATCAATTCAAACCCAGAAGTCCCTGCATTTCGGCAGCTACCTTTTCGTTGGTCTCAACAGTCTTAAAAGCGACCAACGATGTGGCCATCCGTTCCCGTTCCATCTGAGTAGACTTGGCGAGGAACACGGCCATTGCCTCTGAGGCGGTGTAGGTTCGTTCGGTCGGGGCATCCATAACCTCCGCCGAGTCAATCACTTCTGATACCAACCTATGAGCTTCCTTGGTCATAGTCTTCCCACCACGGGAAAGTAGAGCTTCTTTATTGTAGACTTCTTCGAGATGGTCGCGGGCTGTGGACAACTTGCCCTTATTGGAAGAGCTGATTACCCGACCAGCCTTGGCACCCTTCTCAGCAGAAGCCTTGTATCCGCATTTGGAGCAGACACCGTCTTTCATCGCCCCGTCACATTCGGGACATTTCATTTCGTCGCTGTCGGCGTCTTTCGATTCTGAGGCTTTGTCATCTTCTTCGACTCGTGGGCTTTGTTGTTCTTCTTTTGGTTTTTGCCCACAGCCGCATTTGGTTTCTTTGGTGCCATTTTCTTCTCCACCGGATTTGACATTGATGTTGAGAGTGATTGGCAAACCCCCTGCAGAAAACGCCGGCCTCTTCTCTTTGATTTTGCGACCCATCGTTTTCACGATCGGAGATTTCAACTGGCCTTTCGAAACCAGGTCGAGCAGGATCTCTTCAGTCTGAGCATCCACGTTCGACGGCACGGTCACCAAGGACCACTCCATAATTTCGAACGATTTGATGTCAAAACCAACAGCAGCCTTACCGCCCGATTCTTGTTTGTTCTTGACGAAGTCGATCGCCCGAAATCCATGACTGAACCGGCCCATCTTATTCTCGATCATCACAACCGAGTCGTGGGCTAAATCATTCACATCCACAATCGCAGAGATCGACGACAATTTCCGTGCCGTGTGTTCGGCTACTGCCAGGTGCTTACCGATCGGCAAGGTGTGGGCATGGTTGAACAATCCACACATATTCGGGTCAGGCTTCGCACCTTCCGTTCGCAGTATGTCGCCATCCCGATCTTTCGTCGGTGTGGTGATGACGTGCTTGAATACCAACAGCGTATTCTTGGGCAGCTCAATTTCTGACCCAAGGGCAGATTTGAAAGTCTTGAGGCTGGCGGAGAGATCCAAGGCATCTTCGCGGATCATCTCTTGATTGTGATAGGTCAGCGTCTTGGCCGCCTTCCGCATCACATCCGTCCAGCTATCCGATCTGGTAGAACCAAAACGGTAGCACATCTTCGAGCCGCAGCAGTCCTCGATATTCTTCGTGAACCGGTCTGCCGTCTGGATTCCGTAACCAAACGGATTATCCTTCTGACGAAAGCGGACGTCTTGCAGCAGCTCTTGTAAAGTCATTTCAGTATCCAAGCTCACCTAGTTGATGTCGCGGCCACCAAAGAAATGAGCGTTCAGTTTCGTCACATCATCGCTCTTGACAAACCGAATTCGAAGAAAATCTTCGATAAGAAACTCTTCGGGGGCCAATCCAGCCTGCAAAATCATCCCGCTCGATGCACCAGGCTGAGTTCCGTCCATCGTATAGTTGACGTCCCCGTCGCCTTGAGCCTGCAACATCACCCCAGACGCATTCTTGGGGATGTCGAAAGCCGAAGCCGTTTGCACGGCCGGCAAGGTGCAGTCTGCTTGTTGGTAGGACAGGAACATGGATTGGTATTAGACCCCATCAATTCGGTGCTGAGCCGTGGCTTGCAAGGCTTGCAACTGAGCAACCCCGTCAGCATCATTCATTTGAATGCGACTCAACCAATTGAGAAGAGTCCCCATGTCAGAATGATCGCTACCGTTCGGAATACCCGCCACGACCGCTTCCGGAGTCGGCTCCAAGCCAAGAGCTTGCATCTGCTCCAGACATCGCCGGTTGAGATCCTTCACGCGGTCAAGACTCGACATCTTGAGATATCGAATGACACTATTGAAACCCTGCTCATGCAAGGCAACGGACTGATCGGGCTGACGCATCGCCATTCACATCCCCTAGGATTAGCTGCTCGAACTCGAGCTACTGGATGAGTTCGATGAGCTACTTGAATTCGACGACGGCGAGGAACTGGATACCGAGCTCGACGACGAACTGGATACCGAGCTCGACGACGAACTGGAACTGGACGAATCACTGGACGAACTCGAAGAGCTCGACAAGTCTTCCGTCGCGTAAACTCCAAATCCCGTCGGCAGTGCCGGGCCGGGGAATTGAAGCTCGGACGTGTTGAATCCAAGAACCTGAGTTCTGGATACTTCACCGGTCGTCTTCGTGTCCGTCAGAAGAGCCTGCCAGATGGTGTTGATCGGAAGAGCGACGACGGCACTTTCTGCGTCGCCGGCCAGGTCGTCGTCGTACTCGGCTGAGATGGGGAGCACATCCCCTGCTCGGTCCATTCGGCGGACGACCAAGTTCCGAGATGTCAGGCCAAAAGGTGTCCCTAGAGCGAACGTCACGTTATTCTTGTGGGCCATCTCTCGAAATCCTTCGGCAGAGTCGACAACAAAGTGATTGATATTGACAGTAGCTGGCTCTTCATATTACCACAATACCTATCCAAAAGATTCTACACGAATCTGGCAGATAACCTACACACCTCGAACTGCGATCTCCTTACCAGCCCACTCACGAATCTGATCTGCTTTCTTGTCTAGGACAGACGATTGACAGATCACCATCAATATATCTGTCGACACCAAATCGATCACGGAACAGTCCAAGACTATCCTAGGACTACCGCCAATCTTAATGTCTTCTGGCCCGGCCAGTCTCTCAGTCTTAAAACGTTGTCGAAGAATCGTAGTCGTCAAACAATTGACAACCAACAGCCGAACGTCTTCTCCGAGGAATCGACGAACCTGTCGATACAGATTGCGATATTGATCTCGGGTCAAGTCAATACTAACCCGAGCCAGAATCCTATCTCCAGGATTTACCTGGAGCTGTGAATTCAAATCGCCTAATAATGGAGATGTCATCAGTTTCTCCATTCCGGAATTGGTAGCTCTTGTCCAGTCAGATCCCCCTTCACTCTAAGAGTCCATTCGGCCACTCTCGGCATCGCCTTCTTCTCATCAAGCGTATGCCGTCGGTCTCCCTTTGCATGGCGGACAGCCAAGGTCCGCCACAACAGCATGTCGGAATCCAAGTCTTTCGGAATGTTGAGCGGCACCTTCCGAGCCTTGAGATAATCCTTGGTAAGTTGAATGAATCGGGCTTTCAACTCTTCATTGAAAGTAACCGTGTCAACATCCGATGGTCGAAGGAAATCTTTACCCCATCGACCCTCACCTCTACTCTTCGTTGCTGACATTGTTCTTCTCTGGTGTTGAGGATAACGTCAAGGCTTCCTGCTGGGCTGGAGACATTCCAATGAATATCCCAGCGTATCGATTGAAAATGGCATCGAGCTGCCACTCCCACTGCTCTTTGAGAATTCCGGGTGTGCTGGCGTAGGTGTTCAAATCCAACACCTCACCATACAACTTCAAGACACCGTGCCTCACCCTCTCCATTGGATCAGTTTCAGCAGACCCTGTCCACTTGGCAACGAATCCATCTATTCCACCAGGTTCGTTCCATCGACGAAGAGGCTGATACTCAGAAACCTTGCCAAGGAATATCTTGGCGTATTTGGTCATGACCGAATTGAGGATATCTTTCTTCGCGTCATCGGTCTTGGCGGTCAGCATTCGTTCCATGATGTCGGAAATCGCTAACCGAAGAATCAGCTCAACGGTGCGTCGGTCTCCAAGATAGTACCCGCTCTTAGACGCATCCAATGCAGGTGTGAAGAGGACTTCTTTTTCTAAATCGCGAGGCATGACTAAACCTTTCTGTCCAGACTATACGACACAGCCCAGACAATCAAGGTGGGCAGCATTGGTTATCTTCTGTAGGAAGAATTACAGCGTGGACTAATTTGGAGCCGTAAACCCCAGGCTCAACCTTAGTCACCATAATCCGTTGATTCGGTGCCAAAAGAATCTCGTCCTCGAGCTTGAACCCACTTACATTCTTTACCGGCAAACCTTTCACACCAGACCCTACCTGCATGATAAGACGAATAGATCCATTAAATCCATCTCTTTCAGAAAGCGACGTGCTAAGAATACCTTTGTCCGTCATCACCGTGCCTGGTTTAACATTATCCCACCCACCCAGGTCCTTGTGCGATCGTTCCAGTCTAGTACCAACTGGAATAGACACTCCGCTCTTGATGATTTTCTGTGCAAGAGCTGCGGCTTCACCTGTGGGTTTACTCTCTCGCAAAGAATCATTCATATCATGGTAACCAATACCTGTATAATACTGGACGTGAGGTCTAAGATCCAGACTAACAACTACAGATTCACCGTCGTTGTGTAATTTAGCCTTCACGTCTGGTGATGCATACTGGCTCTCACTATAACCTTCTTCGGCCACCGACACCGACCCAAGAACATTCCAGTATCCAATCTTAGATAGAACTGGTGACTTCGCCGAGGGTGCTGCGGCTACTATATCAGCGAAGTCTGGGACTAGATATTTCTGTGGTGGTGAGGGATTCAACTGATCGGCGACGGTAGACGTTAATTGAGCTTTCCAAGCCTGAACCTTAGGAGACGCTGATTGAAGAGACTGAAGCCCAGCCAAATCTCCGGCCGCAGCCATATCCCAAGCCTTCGCCACCGTAGCTTGATTCTCTGCAACCTTGGCGAAGTCTTTCGAGGAAAATATCGGAGGCTTTAGAAATTTCGATGGATCAATCTTTAGGGTGGTGAGTAGATCTGGTGTCGGCGACGGTGTCACCTTACCTGGAATCTTCGTGTGCGGCTCGCCACCACTCTGCATCGCGGCAATCACCTGAGCTTTGTACTCAGCCAATTTCTTCGGATACGGACTGGTAGCCTCCATGTTGACTTTGACGGCTTGGTGGACCTTATTCACGTCTCCAGTCTTAGACGCCTCGTAGATCGCATTCATCTTCTCCTGCCAACTCTGAGCAGACTTCGACGTCAATGCTGGCGGCGGCGGTACCGTCATAGCCCCACTCTTGGCCGCGGCCTTAGGTACTGCTGGTGGCGGATCGTTCGCCTTGGGCTGCAATACCTTCTTCATGGCCTCACCCATGTCGATCAAGCTCTTCTTGCGGTCAATCAAGGTATTGATTAGAATTGCTTTCTCGACAGTATTTCCAGGACCGTATTTATTTACCAGTTGATTAATGGTCTGGTCGTCGATATTCTTCAGCTTATCAATCGATTTGACGAGCTGCTCCGGTGTCATATCTCCGAACACCTTAGCCATCGACGGATTGATGTCTGAATTTCGCATAGCGTTGAATTCGACGGTGGCATCTTTTTCGAATATCTTCTTACCACTACCACCCATCCCTGAGTAAGCCAATGACCCACCAGCGTCGACCAACACCGGCTGCCCGTCAGCAATCCGGATATTATCCATCGGATTCTCTGACCCAGCCCCGACGGCGTCTCGATTATTCAACCAGGCATGAACGGCAAAGTCTTCGGCCGCCGCTTGTCTCGTGGATGGATCCTTCCAATTGGCTTTCTGAGAATCCAGCCAATCTGTAGCCACAGAAATCTTACCGTCAATGTCTACGATATGACCGTTTACAGCCTGGGCACCAGCCGCCGCATATAACTTGAGAGCCACCACTTCATTGAGAGCTCGATCAGGATTGTCTGGCTGCTTCACGTAGAACTTTTGACCACCCATCTCATAGGTGCCGCCCTTTTCAGTCCCTAGCTGAGGGCCGGTCTTTACCCAATTGGATCCGGATGAGACTCCAGGCGCAGTTGTCGGTACTGCTCCGGCGGGTGGTTTGTTGGCTTGAGAATCGACTTCGTCTTTGATTGTTTGATAGGCTTTGGAATATAAAGGATCAACCTTCAAGTCATGCAATTTCTGAGCTGTGTCCAAGGCCGTAGTGTGGTCGCCACTATCCATCATCTTCTGCAACGATTTAAGATTGGCTTGATGGTAGGAAGAAGCCGCACCGACCCCAGTTGGTATGTTAAGAAGGTTCGTCTTGGATTTACCTGGACTACACGTCGGATCCACTCCACCGCCCGGCCCCGTCGGACAGAAACTTTTAGTCGTAATGTCGTTGTATTCTTGTATCAATTCGTCGGCGGTGCTATTCGTCATTCCGAATTGAGAGACGATCGTGCAGAAACAATTGCATCTCTGGCTAGCCGGTAACCGCACATCACTCGGCCATCGAATCTTAATCCCAGCCAACACCCAAGTCCCATCACTCGCCGCCGGCACACCGTCTAGATGAGCATGTTCGTCTCTTGTCGTCTTACTCAAGACGGACAGCCACACCTTCTTAATGACATCGGCCATCCCTAGTTCGTCGATGAGAGCATCCATCGACTTCGACCGAGCTCCGTTGAGTGCATTCCCAGACTCTGTGCGAGCGATATTCAAACCGCGGGTCATCGGGTAATCCGACCCATATCGCTGCAACATCGTCTTCGCCGTCTCTCGAGGAGCCATTCCGTCTGTGATGGCCTGCTCAAGAAACCCATCAATATCCCCATCCGTCGTATCATTGATTCCAGCCCAGTAGGGTTGGTTGAACGACTCCTGGAGATTTGATTTGATTGCATCTTTCATCCACGGCGGAAATTCCGTAGGGACGCGGATAAAGACTTCACCGTAAGGTGTTGGTAGAGGGTAGTCTTTGAAATGCAATTCTCGAGCATCAAGATAATCTGATGCTGTTGATGCCTTGAATCCAAGTCGACTATAAGATTTGATCTGAGACCGCATCTCAATGGACTGAGCCACCATCGCCTTGCAAGCCGCTTCTGATAACGGCTTGGCGACAGTCTGGATGAGCTCTAGATCCCAATCTCGTGGGTTGAAGACCTTCGGTGCTAGTCCCTTAACAGATTTAGATTCGCCGCCAGCCTCAAAATCCTTTGCCGACGAAATCAGATTCTTAGAAGCATCAACAATCTGACCTCGAATGAATCCAGCCACCCGAACAGACAGATCATCCTCAAGCTCTTTCTGCTGAGCTTGGAAGACGGAGACTGCAACCTTTTTCTGATAGATTGCAAAGGCTCGCTTCTTCTCCATCTTTACAAATGAAGAGAAAGCCGACTCCAGATAACCCAGAGCGTCTTTCAGATAACCCAGAGCGGCTTTCGCTCGCTTCTTGTTTTTGGTCTTCAACTGCACACCTTTACCATGGTGAAGACTACCTACCATCTACCGTAAACGGTAGATCTGCACACCAACTGACCACGGCACCCACCCAGGTCAAGGTGGGTGTGTAAGCCACCTACGCAGATGTCATCCCTTGTACGCATTTCAGAATAGCCTGACCACTTCGAAACCCACCCTCATCAGGTTGGTCCCAATTGTCCTCGTCGAATCCTTGATCCTCTGGATTCTCAACAGGCTCTTTAGGTCCAGTCCCAGCAATCTTCTTCGCGATGTCGTCAGCCAAGCCTAAGGCTGTAAGAATCGCCGTAGCCTGTTCCGGAGTGAGCTCGCCTTTTGTCACCTGTGCGGCAACACCGGCGACTGCACCAACTGACGATTTATCAATCTGTGACTCGTTTCGATCTTCATCTGGCGGCAAACCCATCCAGGCTCGAAATTCATTCTGCGTGATATCATTCCGTCCACGAGCCCCTTCGTAGACACCTTTCTCCATCGACGGATCGTTTGCCGTCGCTGCTCGCCACCACACCAAAAGATCGTCTTCATCATCTATAAACCTCGGAGCAAAATCAGTCATGATTGTGCTCAAGAGATCCAAGAAGACATTCACCTTACCACAGAACCGATCCTGCACGACAAAGGCTTGGGCGTAACTCCCAGCCATCTCCTCGCCGAGGATGAACGGATGCACACCAAAGATGGACAAGATACGAGACCGAACCTTCGTCTCAGACTTGTCCCAACCCAGCTCGTTCTGGGTCATTGACAAACGGTCAATTCGCTCAATCAGCGAATCGACGATAGCCGGATTGCCGTAATTGGCGATACCACCGGAAACCTTACGAATGGCGGCATAGACTTGCCTTCGTTGGGTAGCCGTCAACCGCTGACGAACACCGTCACTCTTTCCATCAGGGTGCGGATTCTTTCCCATCGTGACAATGACAGACGGAAAGATACCGTTGTCGAAGAACGCCAGCTCGCAAGACTGGATGTTGTCGTCGATCTTGATGGCGGCTGATTGAGCTGAGGTCGGAGAGTAGGCCGACATCAGATTGCCTGGATTCGGAAGGTAGGCGAACGCCACCTGATCCCGATCCAAGACTTCACCTTTGGCCGACGGATTGTCTGGGTTCCTGATCTCAAATTCAGAGAACAAACCCTTGTCGTGCTTCGGTGCCACCCAACTTGTCGGGACTGAGAAGAAGGTAGGATTACCGTCTTCGTCGTAGTCCCCGATAATGTAACCCCAACCCGTCATACACAGATTGGCAACGAACGAATAGACGAATTGCCAGCGGTACTGGATCGGATTCGGCTTCTCCAGCACGGTTGCCAACGGATGATCTAGGATCATCTCAATCTGCTTTGATGCGGCCTTGTTCTGGATGGTCTTAGCCATCATCAGCCGATCGTGACCTTGCAGATATTTCGACGACTTCGGCTTACCTTTTCCTCTTGTACTGCCAGCTAATTTGCCGATCTGGACTGGCTGCTTGGCAGCCTCTTCCGCAATCGCATTCACAGCCGAATACACCCAGCCTCGAAACTGAGCGTATTTCTGTTTATTGTTGGCGGCGGTTCTGTATTTCTCAAACGGGCCGGAAGCGGACGGTGAAATCAGATCACCCGCAGTCGCTCCAGCCTTGGCCCGATTAGCCAAGGCGTTCGCTGTGGCTGCCAGATCACGAGACCGCGTTAAGGCTCTTTCGACGGCTTTCATCGAAACTTCCAATTAGGTACGAAGTGATTTTGTCTTTGAAGAGCTGAAAACGGACGCCGTCTCTGACGGCGTCCGTATATATATATCACCCAAACCAGAACCATCAGTCGAGATTGATTTCAGCAAAGCCATCACCCATTGACCGAGCGACCCCGTCAATTTTTGCATTCACCGACAAACCCAGAGGGTGCTTCAGTTCCACATGAAGAATGCCGTCCTTCTTCACATTACGCACCTTCTGAAAACCATCCTCACTGACGAGCTTGGAGAGAGTTTGCTTGGCGGCCGTGACGTACTCAACTCCCTCGACCTTCCATGTCGAGGTCGATCCAGTCTTCTTGGGATTAGTTTGAAGACCCTGGGTGATGGTATTCGATAAGGCCTGGATAACTTTAGATGTGTTCATTCTTGTCCTTGTCCTTTAACGACTTTGTAGAATTCAAGCTGAGCCGATTGGCAATCCCACGTCTTCTGAAACGTCAAATTAGCTGCGGTTAGAGCCGGGATGATCGTGTCCTCGGCAATTCGCAGAGCCTCTTGAGATCCATCCAGAGCCAATTCCAGTCTCTTATTCAGCCCCTCGGCCCGGTCAATCTCAATCTTCGTCTTACGGACAATCTCATCCGTCTTTTTCTTGGCCTCGTCAAGTTCTTCCCGGAGCTGAGTCAGCTTAGCCTCCGACTTGATTCTGTCCTTCGTTAGTTGATTGATCCTCTGGTTCCCCTGATACAGATCCTTCTGCAGCAGAGACACTTCCTTCCGCCGAATCAGCAGGAACAACCACTTGAACATTTTCTTCTTCTCTCTTTGTCAATTCGTTGATGATATGATGGGCCAACGGCAGTGGTTGGTCGGAAATCTTCTGGTTGATGTCTTCCTGGAGATTTGACTTCAACAAATCCAAAGCCGCCATCAGGTCCTGGCTAGGGTACTGACAGGTGGTGCGATAGAGAAAGACATTCCCATTCTCAATCTTCCAGAAGGCCGCCATCCACGGCCCTTTTGGATGCTGCGCGTTAAGAGCAACTTCGTGGAGATAAAGAAAAGCTCTCTCCAGACACTCTGCCGCTGACCTGTGTTCTTCTTTAGGCATTGTTCTTCTCTCTACTCCGAAATGATCCCCGGCAAAACCTGCCATCCCTTACCAACGGCCAACTCCACAATCTGTTTCTTCAACTCCTGGGCCCGCTCTGAGCCTTTTCTCTCCGGGGTCGATTCTTCATAGTCAACCCCGCACGTCTCCCCCGCCTCAAGAATATATTCAGATTCTTCATTAACCAAAACCACCGTGGACGATTGAAGAACCACATCAAATTTGATGGCATCTCTTGATGTCCCATCCACAGGTCGACGAATAACAGACACGCGGATTGTCTTGTCATAGACATCTTTCACCGTGTGAAGGTTCTCGAGATAATCAGCGATACTAAGGCAACTGACTTTCATACTGAATACTTGATCGCTGATTTGACAGCTTTCAGAACCTTAATTCTGGTAGACGATTTCAATTCGTTCGTCCTGTGCTCGTGTTGACCATAACCCGGTAGAGAACCCCTAAGCCTGCACCGGCATCCGGCACAGCATAGCTCACCACGTCATAGAACTCTTCCGTCACAGCCTCACCATTCATCTTAGTGATTACGATGGAATGCTGCTCAGTGACTTGTGGATTCTCCGAGAAATATATCTTGCATGAAACGGTGATGTCTTGCTTCTGGAAGGTCGTCACTTCTGACGAGTTCGCACTCTGTCGCCAGCACTCAACATTCGACTGCTCCAAGACTCGAGTGTCGATGTTCCCAGACATCCCATCTACCGTTCTGACTTTACGGTAAATGGAACAGCGATTCGGAAGTTCGTCGAGGAGGCTCACATCACTCCCATGTCAAACCGGGTAAAGCCACCTTCTTGGAGGCGGATCTGAACATCCGCTGCCACATTCAAATTAGTGCCAACCAACGCCGACAACATAGCAGAATCTGCGGAATAGCTGTAATCTCCCAACGACTCTGATGTCACCGGCCCTGAGAACCCAGCCAACCGCCTCTTTGCACGACTCAAAGCCTTATGGAATCTACGAGTGGCTTCGTCGGTCACGGACTCCAGGATTGCTGAGGCGTCCAGCACATCATCATTGCCGTGCAGTTCATTATCGGAGTATCCAGCCTCGTACACCACCTTCACGGAACCTGCGATGTCTGGCCACCGACCATGTGATCGAAGAATACCGTCCAGCGAATAAAGGTCACCATCAGAGTCGAGTCCGTCAGCCGACATCCAGAAATCTTGACCCAGCACCTTTTCAGTTCCAGCAGCAAATGATCCGGTACGTTGCCCACCCCGACCATCATAATCAATATAGAGATGTGTGATCTCTCTTAACGGAAGATGTTTGAGTTGCAACTCATCCGTCGATGCCTCGGACAATTGGCGGATGTAAGCCGACGTGTCATCAACTTCCCAAATCGCCGTTCGACCTGAGCGAGACATATCCCCTTGTGGGTAGAACTCAGTCCGTGAAGTCCGTACCGGATCGTAGCCAATACAACTACGAACGGCAGCTTCGGCTCGACGAATGCACAATTGAGCCAAGGCCCGTTGTCGGGTTGTTGCTGAGTCGTCTAGCCCGAGAAGAAGCAACATCTCAGACATGTCTGCGATAGGCTTCACTGAAGAATCTCCACAAGCTTATCAAGCCGATCAGACAGGCTGGACAGGTTCTTGGTGTGGCCGATCAAAGTCTGAAGCCACGAGATCACCCACCCTTGATTTTCGCAATTTCAAGGCGTCCAGTATATATATATATCTGAGCCTTTAAGGCTGCGGATCTCTGTTTCGAAGCCTCAGCCTTAGACCGACTCATGTCTGCTCCACAACAAATACCTGACGAGAAACATTCTTCCACTCACTGCTGTCTGCGTTATCGAGCATATCCACGAACAACGTCCACGACCCGAATGGAATCAAAGCCAAATCGGAAGCATCCAGACGAAGCCTATTCACTCCCGACGACGGTGTGTTCTTACTGAAGGTGCTGCCATTGGCTGTCGGTGCGTCATTCACAACCACCAACTGGGCATCGGCTAAGTCCACACCCAACCGACCTTCTCTTCCGATGATGACTCGCACCTTATCGTTGACACCCGGAACTACCGTAGCTCCGTCAGCATCCACGATAGTGATGTCTTCTGTCAAGCCTCGATTTTGATAGGCGTAGATTAGAGTCATAACCGTCTATAATAACTAGAACATCGGCTAAGAACAACACCAGAACCTACAAGCCCACTCTTCTAGATGTCAAACCGGCCGGGCCGATGTGATCTACTGTCTTTCCGGCCGGGCTCTTTACAACAGCAGACGAGCTTGACGAACTGGATTGGCTAGAACTAGAACTAGATGATTGTGAACTCGAGGAACTCGAGCTTGACGATGAACTTGATGATTGACTGGAAAGGGAGCTACTTGATGAGGACGAAGACGAGCTCTGAGATGAAGGTGACGACGATGTCGACGAAAGAGATGAACTAGAAGATTGACTACTGCTCGAAGAATTCGAAGATCTGGATGACGACGTGGAGCTCGAACTCGATGATTGGCTGCTACTCGAAGAAATTGAAGAACTACTTGATTCAGAACTCGACGAGCTTGATTGAGATGACGAGCTCGACTGCGTAGTGACTACACTCTGAAGGTAGTATTGCCAGAGCTGATACATCTACGATAGCTCCGTAATCCTACCAAGAATGACGAACGGATCGCCTACCACAGGAATATTAGGAAAGACTTCTTCCACCGTCACTCTTGTATTCGATCCAGCAGTAGTCGAAGCCACCACTCTCCGAGCAACGTGTCGATTCTCAGCCGTATCCAAGAATGCGAGCACAGTACCGCCATTTGCATTCCCATAATAGTCATCAACGTCAACTTCAAGATCGGTGTCGAAAGTCAAAGCCGTATTTGCTGAACCAAAAGCAGCAACTACGGTGCCTGAGGTAATTGCAAGGGCTGAATTTTTCACGTTCGTCGCGGCGGAGACACTGCCGGCCACGGCGGACATGTTCTGGACTTCAACACCACCATAGACATCAATCGTCGGCATTGTGTCTATAACAAGGTCACCGGATACGTCATCATCATGGATGAAGATAAGAATTCGCCCAGCATCACCCATCCCTGCCGAAAACGAGGCTTCATACACCGTGACCTTACTTGCACTCCCTGCCGAAAGCGACAATTTCTGATTTGCCAAAGTAGGTGCAGCCTCCCAAGCTGCACCACTTTCGTTCCAGAAGAATCCGTCCGACAACCTTTGTGCAGTTGCGAAGAGAGTCTTTCCGGAAAGTCCAGGATTGTATGTCACCTTCACAGCCATAACTAATCAGCCTTGGCTAGTTTCTCGGGAGAATATGCCGGCCGGGGCGTCCACAAGGGCCGCTCCGGCGTCCAGAGTTTGTCACTCGCCACCCGCGACGCATCGCACAGTAATAGCCAGAAGGCACTGGCCCCCTTGGCGATCGTAGTGCCATTGTACGTGCCGGCGGCGCCGGCAGTGTATTCCAATGTCATTTCCACGTAGTCGATATTGAAATCGCACGGCGCGAAGAGGTTGGATTCTGCTTGAATTTCAACGCCAATTGTCGAATTGGCGTTGTCCGACAGTGTTGTCAGATTGCCACCGGTAATCCCCCAGGTATCCGCAGACCCGCCTACTGTGCGCAACTCGTAGGACTGACCCCAGGTTGTCCCACTGGCTTTGTTGCTGCCAAGTTGCGTACTGCCGTCTACGATTTTCACTTCCACCTCGACGGCGGAAGACGCATACTGCGCCTTGCGGCGATACACGACGGTAATACCTGTAATCTGCGACCCGCTCGGTAGGCCGAACCCGAAGCTTGACGCACGTAGATGTTGCGTATTATCTCCGGTTGCCGTGGTTGTACACATCGCATCGTATGAATCAGAAGCGGTGACCAACCCTGGGCTACTCCATGCAGTGTCGGTGCCACGGTTTACGCTACTGCCCGCCCCTGCAATTTTTGTTTCAGTGGCCATTATGCGTTCTGCCCCAACACGAGGCCGAGGTAGTTGCCGCCGCCGATCGGTAAGAATCCGAACAGGTCGGACTTGTTGGCGGTGGTGGTGAGTGTGGGGGCGACGCCGCCCGCCCAGGCGATCGTGCTGAACCAGGTCACCGTCCGCGAGCCGGTCCCGTCCTGCTTGAGACAGATGGAGAAGGGCCGGTTCGTCACGTTGCTCAGCGCCAGCGTCGGATTGCCGGTCAAGGTGACGGTGTGGACGCGGCCGACGGCCAGATCAAATGTCGTCGTGCCCCCGTAGGTCGTCGCGACCAGAGGAGCCGTGAGCGGGATGCGCGTCGGCGTCGAGTTGGTGAAGAATATCGTGCTGCCGTCGAACTCGACCGCCCCGGCCTCTGGAGTAGTCAGGTTTGTTCCGCTCGTCAGCTTCAAAGGGGCCGTGTTGGCGGTCGCGGTCCCCGCCGCGATGTGTACCTTTGCCGTCGGGCTGGACACCGTGCCCGGATCTGCCCACTTCAAACCGGTCGTTTCGGCGCTGGCCGCCGTGAGCACATAGCCATTCGTCCCCACGGTCAGCTTGGCAGCCGTGTCCGCCGCAGTTCCGGCCGCGATGTCGCCCTTGGCGTCCCAGATCGTATCAGACGCCACCGTCGCGACACTGTCGACGTAGCTCTTCGTGGCTTTTTGAGTCGCCACCGTCACATCTGAATTTGCAGCAAGCGTCCCATCAGTATCAAGATAACTGATAGGTATCGACGTATTCGACTTGGTGACCATTGATTATTCCGGAACCCAAACCTGATTGTAGAAACACCCACGCCTGGTGCATTGCCGCTGCAAAACCCACCGACCACCTACGCTACTGCCCGGTGCCTGGTCGGTGGTCCTTGGTGCATTCTTGTTGGTTCCTGCAGGTGCTGCGGTATTGGGGTTTGCATACTGACCGGTCTTGGCAATTGGCTTATTCTTCGTGTCCAATGTCCAGACGGAGCCCGTCGACGCATTACATCGACAAACCACTCCTCGTTGACGGCAGAAGCAAACCCCCTCGTTCGATCCGCGACATCGGCAGACACCTGTCTTGGGTCCGGCCACTGCCATCTCCATCTCCATCTCAGCGTGGTTCAACATCGCATTGAAAGATTTGGCATCCAGATATCCAGACTTGACGACCCACATCCCTTTCTTGTTCTTCCAGTGGAAGGCCGGGAAACCATACTCGCCTGGATGCTTCTCAACAAAATCCTTGATGTACCAATCCGGCGGAGCCTTCCACTCGATGTGAACTGAGAGGTTGCCTTGCGTGTCGTCGCTCGCTGCTCGTTTGCACGGCACACATCCGTCGCCTAAGGTGTATCCGATGATGGTAGATTTGTCGTCTACCAATTCGAATAAAGGCTTCTGGGTATTAGACGGAACCAGCTCGTAGGCTGGGTTGAGCAGAACAGCAACGATTAAGAACCAACTCATTTCGTCTCCTCTTTCAAACCGCCATCGACACCTGAGGGGAAACCAAGTCATCAGCCAACATGCGATTGCCTTGCAGAATCGCAAATCCATCATCACCGAAACCAAGCCACTGATTCCGGTACCGAACACCGATCGCCCCATTCACCCAGACGGCGTCGACGTCGGTAATCTCGTGAGCCCACCAACTTCGCCCAGCAGCAGCCGACCGTAGATGCAACAGAAGAGAGATGTGCTCGTCAATGTTTCGCGGTTCGCATTCAAACCACTCTGTGACCCGATTCTCGAGAGCCTTCTCTCGATTAGCCGCCGTATAATACCGTTTGTCCAGAGCCGTGTCCGGCCAGTCGGCTGTCTCATTGACTCCTTCTTGGCCCATTCGTTGGATGGCTTCAGAGCCCCAACCACCTACATTTGCCCAGCCCTTGATAGGCCCACCCACCGAAACCGGTGAATAAGATTTGTACGGCATATTCGCCGACAGCCGATTGATCTCATAGCTGTGGACGACTGCAAAAACCCAGCAGTAATTCAGGCTGGCTTGGTTCTTCATCTTCACACCGGCTTTCCGAATCCGATCGGAAAGTAACATCTTTCTGGCATGAATCTCTTCGATCCGAGGCTGCCACTCATTACGAGGGATCAGCCATTTCTTCGGAAGGGCGGTCAGTCCGCGATTACCGTAGTTGGCCCCAAATCCCTTATTGAGGCCCTTGGGCATGTTACGGCTGATCTCTTCGATCTTGCTATCCGGAAAATCATCATCAATGACGATTTCCCCTTTGTACAACGGCGACGACGGCATGTTCTTCTCCTAGGTTCTAACCGCCCCACTTCTTGAGCAGTTCAAGCATCTTACCATTCTCAGGGAACGGAAAGACACGAGCCTTTCCATTCACAGCAATAACCACCTTCGGCAACGGCTGGGCGTCGGCGTTAGATGTCTCCCAAAGAGCCTTAATCGACGGTGAGGCTCCGGATTTGAACTGGATGTCCTTATCAAATGCCCGCCACTCCGAATAACCTTCGGCATCCTTCGCACATCGATCATTCAGGTAATCCACAATCCTAGGATCACCACCCATCATAATCGAGTGTTCCGGAGTCAAGTCATCTTTTTCATACTTGAAAATGACACGAAACCCCACCGGGGCTGGAATGGTATCTGTGTCAGGTTCTGGATCGACATCGACATCAGGTTCCGGCGGGGGCCTAGGACCATTACCGATCTTGAGCGTGGTTTGTTGAATCTTGTCTTCGGTATCCACTCCCTTTGGAATACCGATCAGATCAACTGCTCCCAGAGCCCCTTTCGTCGCATTCACGAGAACGAGATATTTGTCCGTAAACTTTCTCGTCTCATATTTACCGTCGCCGTCAAAGAACTTGGCCCGAATATTCAACGGGCCTTCTTGATATGTGATGTCGATCAACGGCGACTTCATTGGCACGCATCGAATCCAGAATTCCTCTGGAGACGAAATGACATAGAACTCATCATCCAGCAAGGCCGACTGATCCGTCTTAGGATCAGGTACCGGGTCGTGCACCACCACAGGTGTGATGGTTGGGACTGGGAACAAAATCCCAGCCTTAGGCGGCATAGGTTCCGCTGCAATGAGCAGAGGAACCAACAACAGAATCATTCTTCTCATTCTGTATCCTGCAAAAGAAATTGTGAGTAGGTGGGTGGGAAGAAACCTAGTCAATGCTCTGCATCACCACGTCACCGATCCGCTCTTCTTGGTTCGTGCGAATCTGGTTCAGCGACGAAATCGCCAACACCTTGGCTTGATCTCTCGTAATCGGAGCACCTTCTTCTTCTGCCGTCTCCAAGGCCTGCTCCTGCACCCGCTTCACAATGCCAGAAGTCCAGTCCTTCTTCTTGGCTCGCCAATGTCGCATGACCCGAGACTTGACGGCCGATGCACTCAGATCGCCTTCCGTCGTCTGGCAGCCCTTGAAGATGATCGGAATCAACGTCATCAGAATCGACAACAGAGCTGACGGATCGAAGAAGGAGAACTCCGGAGTCTTCATCAAGTCATTCTTGATTTCCGTTGCAGCGAACCCAATCGGTGTCTTAGTCTTGGCCATGCTCTTCCCTTTCATCGGACTACGAAGATTTTACGCATTCTATCCTTACTTCATCATCTCAGTGACAGCTCGCAGAGCATCCACCGTCTCGGCATGTTGCTCAGCGAGGTTGGTCTTCAGACCCTCAATCTTTTCTTCAGCCACCTCGGCCGTCTTGTTTGCAGCCACCACAGCCTCGGCCCGGGCCTGCTCAGCCACAACCATCTGCTGTTCCACCTTGGCTTGGGTTATTGCGGCATTCTGATTGTTGCTCAAAATCGCCATAACCTGACCGAACGACAGAATGAGCAAAGCGATGAAACCTTGCCACGTCGCCAACGTCAAACCAAAAATCCGATCCGGCTTATCTTCGCTCATCTTCTTCTCCTTATCAAATTACTTAGCAACTGCAACGTACCGCTCTGTGGCTTGGTACACTTCATCGAAATTTTGTCTGAGAGTTGGGGTGGTGATCTGTTTTGCAGCCCAGTCCCATTGATGCCATTCACCTGATTTGTCTTGCCAGTGCAGCAATGGTACAGTCCTCGCCCACGTAGGGATATCCTCTTCAAAGACAAATTCATAGGGTAAAGCCGTCGTCTGTGACGGGGTGAGATCAATCCACTCCTTTCGCAGCCGTGTCGAAAGGAGTGACTTACCGGATGAGAAATCTCCGTAGACGTAGACTCTGACCTTGGGTGTAGCCTTGATCTTAAAAGCCGGGTTCTGAACCCAATCCGGAGCAGGGTACCACAAGAAAGGGAGATTACCCGCGATCACAAATTGAGCGAACCCAATCATAAGCGTGACACAGAAGATGAGACACCCGGCCTGCAAGGAGCTACTCGTCTGCAGTTTCATCTTTCTTCCCCTTAGTGAATACGTTCATTCTGTCCTTCATTTCCACGAGAGATTCGACAAAGACTTTAGGAATGGGAACCCCAATTCTTTGCAACTTCTCTAGAATGGATATCGACTCAGAGCCGATATAGAAGATGGCACAGACTTGAACGGCTGGCAATCCATTTGCATAAGGCTCGATAATAGCCGCCACACAAATGAGAAGAAAGATACCGGCCTTGACCGACATACCCTTTCGACAGACTGGCGAGCTCACCTTCTTCATCAACACCGCAAGAAGAACACCCGAAACGATATCCAAGAACATCAAAGATACAAGAGCTCCAACCAGGTCATAGTTGAGCCTGATCCGATGCACGGCCTCGATCCCATCGAACAACGAAGTCTCCCTCACAGGTCTACGCGGTGGAGAGGGGGAACCGCTATGTTTAAATGAACGCACCCACCTAGAACGGTGGGTGTATGGTAGCGGCCTTGTTGGGAGATTAGCAACACCTAAAATTGATTTGAGTTAGAGCTTCAGTTTAATGCCTAGGACGAATGTCTCCCGACCGCGTAGCTTCTGATCGGAATTACTTCGTGCTCAACGCCTTTCGGCATCAACGGACGAATGTCTCCCGACCGCGTAGCTTCTGATCGGAATTACTTCGTGCTCAACGCCTTTCGGCATCAACGGACTGACCACACAAGTGCTCGATGGTCGCCATCAGCACATCCGAGTGCTCAAATTTAGAGGTGCTCGATTCCCCGGTGGTAGCCCTCATTATGTCAAATCCTTAAACGGGCTGTCGTCCCAACCTTGTTCGATCTGCCGTTCTTTCTTCACACCATCTTCCATGTCGAACAAATCACGGAAATGGTCGGGTAGCTCTGCGATCTCTTCCTTGGTCAAGTCCTCAGTCTCGACAGCAATCAAATCGCCATCAAACTCTGGATTCCATAAGCCTTCCAGGAGATCAATAGCAGCCGGAAGAGTTATCACTAAGGCTGTGCCGACGTCAGCATGTCCGTATTCATCTCGAGTAGCCTCGAGCTTGAGACCATATTGCTTTTCGACGATGCTGAACTTATTCAAGTCCCTCTTTAATCGATCATCTTCATCGTAGAGCTCGATCAGGTTGTGCTCAAAACATTGTACGAGACTAGACGCCATTCGTCCCAGATTACCTGGACTACTGAATACCATCTGCCTGGTCGGGATTCCTTTCCCTCGGAGTTGCTGAGCCATAAGAATAGCTTGGTGCGGATCATAGATCAGACATAACGGCCGAAAGATCTTAGCAATCCGGTCACAAGCCTTTTCCACATCTGGAAGGAACACCTCGCCCCCGTTTGGGGCAAAACCTTCCATATAGGCTAATCTGATTTTGCGGAGTGTCTGATTAACGCCAATGCACACCAACCCACAATGGTCATGGGTAATGCCGAGATCCAAGCCCATGATATAATCCCAGGTCGGATCAGCCTTACCGGCTGGCCCTGAGAGGGTGAAAGCTCGCTCGATCAAAGTCTGATTAAGAGCATCACCTTTATCGGTCTGCCACTCGCCGTGCCACAGACGTCTGAACCGTGATCTGGATGTATTTCTCTGCTCAGCCTCAAGGACTGTTTCTTTGCTGTGCCACGGAGCTGGTCGAGCCAGCATATGAAAGCACCACTGCGGTGATTTCATTGCATTCAGGCGCCACACCTCAGCCTTCGTCCCGACAAACCCGGCATTGGTGGCTATGATGACGATTCCCTGAGCCACGCCGTCCGCATTGTCCATCAAATTCTCAACAAACTCCCATTTATCTACGTGGCTTAATTCGTTGACGATCAGAACATCAGGGATACCACCATGAGCACCAGAAATGTCCGAGCTCATGATGTGCAAAAGCGCCATATGGGATCCGGCTTGATTTTTCTTCTTACTACGGACCTCCCACTGAACAATTTCGACGTGTTCAGTTAACCAAGGATTCCAGTGAAGTAGATGGGTCATTCGGTCTTTGACGATAGCCGCCTGCACACGATTGGCAGCACCGACCTGAAGATAGAGCGGCCTCTGTGGAAATGCTATCAGCCACATCATAATAATGGCTAAGTCAGCATCCTTAGAGGACTTCTTCGTCCGCTCGAGCCAGAACCGTCTTCGTGGAGGTAGAATCCCTAACTGAACGGCGAGTAAAGATGGCCCCACGTCCTCAAAGAACTCTTTCTGGAAATCGGCAGAGCAGGTTTCAAAGACTCGCGGACCTGTGGCAGACTCGATTGTCAAACCACGATAAAATACCTCGAAAGAGGTCGCACTCATCTTCTGGTAGGCTTTCCTGACCCGACCTTCTTCTTTGACAAGATCGACCCTGGTAGCTTTCCTAGGCCCCGTCATCAAACCCTCCTCGACGAATAGCAACGACTCGAATCTTTCGCGAGATGTAATGCCTCAACACCACCAATCGAGCTTCTTTCTCGTCGTTGGTGTCGGTCACCTCAACTTCCGACATCCGGCGCTCTTGAGCGACTAGGTACTCGACGGTGAAAAGGTACATTTAGATTTCGACTCGTCGATCCTGAAATTTCTTAATCAGATCTTGCAGCCGCTTCACTTCTGCCACAAGCTCGAGGATGGCGATTTCCGTAATCCAGTCACCTCGGGCTTTACAGTTGTCCACCTCATCCATTTCCGCGAGTCGCTCAGGTATCATGGCATCACTCAGCCTCACAATATGGTGATGATCTTCTTGCCGAATCGTCGAGCCTTGTCGATCGTGTCTTCAGTCCCACCGGTTCTATCAGAAGCTACGACGGCCAAGAGCACGTCAGCATCCCGAGCTATGCTTGTATTGCGTGCCAAGCCAGATGCCTTACCGTCTGCCCACCGGGCGTAGTGTATGATGATCGTTATACCGTGACGGCGTGCCAGCACCTCGGCAAAGGCGTCAGCACCCTGCGAGCAACCACCAGATACAATCCGGTCTCCGGGCTGATAGACCTGGAAGAATGCCTCTTCAAGCAAAATCTCGTCAGCCGTTGAATTTCGGCGACGAGATCCGACAATCCCGATGATCTTTGGTTTATGGTCGGGTGGGAAGAATCCAGTTCTCATTGGAGTTATATTAAAACATCCTGTCAATGATCTCTACCAGATACGCCGTGTCAATTGTACGACGAGGTTCACCATTCTCGTCTTTCTCTTTTAACCGATGAATCAGATCGGCGAAGTAGGCGACGTCGACTCCGGTAAGCTGATCTTCTAGAACCATCGGATCGTGGAGATTGATGTCATGCACCTGCATCGCCATCTTGAGGATCTGCCCAGCATTGATCGTCCAACCCCGACCAACGAACTTCCTGATACGGAAGAGCGAACAGAGCGGATATTTCGACCCGACGTATTTCAACTCTTTCGTCAAGATGGATTCCAGGGCTGGCTGCCTCAACACCAACTGATTGTCCCAACTTGACCAGTAATTCGTGCAGTGAACGAAATCGTAGTTCTTGTGGATCTCATCAGGCTCGCCATAGAACCGGAGCACGATTTGAACCTTGGACGATAAAGTGATTGCGTTGGTAGACAGAAAGACTGGTCGATAGGCCGGCCCCTTGTCAGCTCCTTCAAGAATAGCAGCCTCAGTCTCATCATGTCGATCTTGGATGGCCCCAGGATCCTGCATCACCTCACGGACGTATTCGCCGCCTGCGGAATCCTCAGCCCCCTCGAAATACTCGTACTGTTTCTCACTTCTCTTCTCACTGGCCACGCCGGCACTCTTGACAACGATCTTAATCCGGCCGTCAGGCTCTTCTCGGACGAAAATTGCACAGTCAATTCCACTCTTCGTCTTCACCTGGAACCGATTCACATAGTATCGAGCCAAGTCCTTGACAAGATCCTGGCTGCGGAGATAGACATCATAGTCGTTGACCTGCTCACGCAGCAACATGGACGGGATGCAGCCGCCAGTGACGATGGTGCCTTGCTGCACTCTCTCACGGAGCTTCTCGTCCTCGATGGATTTCCACCAGTCACTCATCTTCTTGAGAATAACGGCTTTGATGGTTTTGGTTTTCATGCTCTATCTCTTGAGGCTCGTTCTTGCCGACATTTGAGGACACACAAATGAAAGATACGACGACGAAAGTCTTTCTGTGCTGGTGTCACCGCCAAATGCCTATATTTGAAATCAACGCGAATGCGGTTCTCCCAGTAGTCGGTTATCTCCAGAACTCGACATAATGGGAGCTGGGCCATTGCGGCAATCTTTCCATTCGGACTTGTGAGGGAGAAAGAGGCAACCAGAGCTGGACAAGGCAACAATGACCAATAAAAATCTCATCCTTGAGCTTTCTACGATGGTGAGGGATTAGGCTTCCAAATCTCGTCGACTTCTCCTTGGCAAGTTTCTCTGCTGGAGTTAAAACCGCCGGCAATTTCTTGGCCATGTCGATACGTCACTTTCCAGATATTGTTCTTCTGGTCTTCGCAGGTTAGACCTTCAACGAAGAATTCAGCAGGCAGAATCTCATCGAGCGTGTCTTCGTTTATTGCTCGAAATCGAATCCAAGACGCGGCACCATCCAAACCAGAAAGATTAACGGCTGGGTGTTTCAAGTCGGGCTCTTCGATGATTTAGTCTCCGGGTAGATCACATTCGACTGGACACTGTACTCCATGTCCAGAATCATCTGGCAGAAGTGAATCGCCTTGCGGACGTCTTCCTCGCCCTTCTTACTACGAAACCGTGACAGATATTTGATCGCCTCCGACTCACAAAATTTGAATCCGTTCTTATGGCAATACTCGGCCGGTTGGATTGCCATACCTTTGTAATGCCTGCCGCCATGCTGCACCGTCTCAAGAGATGCTGGGGTTGGCGGTTTGCCCAAACCCCAGCATCTGTCCGCATCTTCCTTCTTCGCCTCGTCGACAGCGTTCTGTGCATTCTTAAGATGCTGCTGCAAGGCATCCCGCCGACCTTCCAATTCCGCAATCCGGAGCTTCTGGATATCCGGCCGAACAGGCTTCTCAATCTCTTTGGCGGTTACGGATTCTGAGACATCGCCGACCGGGGTGTGTGGCACCGTCTCCTTCTCAGCCGCGTCATTCTCGATCGGCTCGGTTGGTTGGGCGTCAGCGATGGCTTGCTCGACCTGCTGCTGCCCGTCCGGCCGCCGGAGAACGTCTCGAACGTCCTCGCCGTTACTCTCTTTGAATTCACCGGGCAGCACTGCGATGCGGATCGACTTCGCAATCCCGCGCAGGACGCGCCCGGAATGCTGTGCGACATCTTCACCGGCACGGTCCCGATCAGGAATCAACATGACGTTGACCCCCACGAACAGCCGGCCGAACTTTGCCGCAATCATCAGCGGACTATCGTTCTTCGCATCAGAGTCCTGCTGCAAATCATTCATTTTTGTCGACTCCGTGAACGTCTCTTTCTTGCGGTCGTTGAGAATGTGTCCCGCCTCGTGGAAGAACGTGAACCAGAAGCGGTCGTTGCTCTTCCCTCGCAGATTCAGTCCAATCATCGCCTTTTCGGGTGTCAGCCATTTAGCGGCCCCGCTGATGGGCACCACCTTGATCTCCGGCACGAGCGCCAGTGCGACGCCGGCGTCAGCTTGAGCCCCTGGGTCTTGGCCCAGTCGATAATTTTTCGGCTGGTGGCCGGGTTCCCCTGAATGCCGATCAGCTTCAGAAACCACTGCTTGTAGGCGTCGAACGTCGGAAACCGCTTGAGAAACTTCTGCGGCCAGGCCCGGACGCTGTCGTCGTCGCCAGTCGGATAAGCCGGCAGCAGACTGGCCAGAATCGCCGCGCGACTGACCGTGAGCGGCCGCCGCGCCCACCAGACGTGCAGAAAATACAGCGGGGGCAACGCCGAAGACGCCCCCCGCTCGCGCATGCACTCGGCCCCGATCTGGTCAATGGGGAGCCACTGTTCGATGAGTACACGGGGACGGGACATAAGAAGGCATCGCTTTCGACAGAGATCAGTTTGTTGAGGGCTCGATCAGGTGAAGCCGGGACAGATATTCCGCAGCTTGCCGTACCTGGTCGACCGAGACGGTCCAACCGAATTGCGATGCCAGTTGCGTCAGTTCCTCATCGGTTGCCGGAGCCTTCTTATGGCCCAACAGGAAGTAGGTCTTCGCAGCAATCGACAATGCCATGTAGTCCTTGTCGCCCGCTTCGTTGTATGCTTGGACAGCCTTCTGCACTCGCCGCCAGAGGTCTGAACAACGCTGCGAAACGCCGGCGGCGTATGCCTTGCCGGGGTCGTTCAGCGTAAAGTGGTAGCCCCATTCCGAGACCACTTGGTCGAGCGCACCAATCGCCTTGAGTTGCGTAATTGCATACGCCACGTCATCCGAGTACGGCCCGTAGAAATGCGGGCGGTAGCCCAACTCCTCGAGAGAGTCCGTCAGGACGCCCACAAAATACACGAGCTTCTGAAGCTTCGTTTTGCCTTGCACATGGCCACCGGACGCCAGGAGCGTCATCGCCACGAAATCGCGGGCATCCATCATGTTCCTCCTTCTTTCTCGGTCAGATCGATGAAGTTGTGAACGGGGTCTCGGACCCGACTGCCTTCGGCCATCGGGATTCTCCTTTCGCTGGCCTTATTCGCAGGCCAGCAGAATCCGCATGGCTTTCTGCGACCGCTGCCCGACGCGGTGATCTGTCATCTTGCTGAACCAATAGTACGCTTCCTCGTCGGCCATCGACTGAACCTGCTCAGAGATGTCTGTCATCCGCGACGATTTACGCAACGGCTTGACCGCCATGAGCAAAAGGCCCAGTCGAACGCCTGGTTCTTCGGGGAGCTGAAACGGAGCCTTTCGGTTGCGGGCAAGATCAGACGACCGATAACCGGCCTGCTTGATGGTTCCGAGAACCTGGTCCATCACCGCCCGCATGGGAGTCCCATGAACGCGGATTACCAGTTGCAATTCCGAGTGTTCCCCGTTGGCGGTTTCCCCTCGGGCCGGGACGCGGAACAGGGCGAGTCCGTAGTCTCCATTGCCGTTCGCTTCGACTCGCAATTCAAATGGCTTATTAATCATGCTTGGCCTCATTCTGGTAAAAGCCTAAATTCACCACCAAAAGCACATTTGGTCCTAGGGCGCTTTTGGTGTTTTGGTACTATTCGACCACATTCTTACCGTTTTCGCAGATTAATCTCTATGGAAATGCCGGCATTTAGCCGGCAAACCTACTACAACGGCTGTGAAACTATACGAACCCACCTATTCATTCTTAGTCGGGTCAATCTCTATGGTCAACCCAGTACCGGGTTCGCCCCTGGCCGTCTGGTCAGTATTTGGTGGTGGGTCAATTCTCGTACCTTTCCGTCTCAACTCATCCATCGCCGCCATAGCTTGAATGATTACATCGACGGGTGCATCAAAGTATATCTCTTCAATCTTCTGCGAAATCACACCGTCTACACCAGCAGACGCTTCAATAAGCTGTTTTCCAAGGGTTATTCTACTGTCGAAGGTCAGGCCTTCAAGTCGGGCACATTCAAGAAAGGCGGCTTTCGCAATAGTGAGATATGCCGGGTCACCGCACTCCTGCTTCACCTTTAACGTATTGATCTTTGTCTCTCCCGTGCCTCTACATTCTCGACATCTTTTAGTTCCGAATCCTGTGCCATTACAGTCCATACACATCGAGTATTGGCCTGGAAATGTCTCGTCGATTTTCAGTCCTTCACAAGTTTGACAGATTTCATTCTTGTCCATGACAATCTTGTCGCCGTGGCATTGCCGGCACGTCTGACTCACTACTGCCTTCTCTTTTGAATTTTTCTTGGACTGGGCAAATTCACTGAGAGCCAGAATCGCGATATTTTCCAGTTGCTTGATACGGATTGTTCGTCGATCTTCTTGGGTACGTTCTTTGTCTCGGGTCTGCCAAGAATCACGAATCTTTTTCATCCAGATACTGGCTCGTCTTGGCAAGACGCCAAAAGCCAGAGCGATTTGCTTAGGAGACGTGACGCCTCTCAGCATCAATTCCTCGACTCGTGTAAGCCGTTTTCGTAGGCGGGCTCTGACCTGATTCCTACGAAGTCCGCCATTACGACTTTCTTGGAGATCGTCACCACTAGGCATAATCTATTCACCGTGAAGAATTTTACGTCGAACCACTTCTTGCCCATCAATCGTCTTAAGAGTGGGTGGCACAGTTCGCTCCACGGCGGAATGTGAGTGTACCGAGTGACCACTGGTTGCAGCAGCATCAGAACAATCGGATACATCTCAAGAGGGAATTTCATCCTAGGCTCCATCTTGTCTTGATGGGTTTGGTTCTGTGCAGCCTATTACGATTTCGGACACGTCTATCATACCGCCAACGTGCCGAGCCGCCTATTTTGACACCAAGCAGATATACCTCACGGTCAATCTGCATCATCAGAGACCCTTGAGGTTGTTGATGATCGCCTGCGACCATTGCTCGTATTTCTCAATCTCGCCTAGCAGATTGAATCGCAGCTTGTTCGTCTCTTTTCGAGCCTCGAATCGAAACCTGTCCGGATGAGGAGCCTCGACAACGAACACCAAACCCAGATGGACTCGGCCAACCGGTGTCGTCGGATCATACACCAGCCCACAATAGCGGAACGTAGGGCTCCAGAGACCGCTGATCGAGACCTCTTCCTCGACCTCTCGGAGCATATTGGTAATCAGATGTGGGCTTTCCATATGCCCACCGATTCCAATCGAAGTGAACTCCTTCAACCGCTGCTCACCGGCCGTTGATCCGCGATTGTATTGCAAGAAGAACGGCCCGCACCGGAAGACGATGTACGGGATGATCTGCTTCCAGTTCTCGTCGTCTTCCAATTCTTTATGCTCACCCATCGGCCGCATCTCGCCCTGCTCGAGCAGCCGCCTCACAGAGTTAATCCGATCGGGTGCAAAATTCAACGTGTCCATATTCACGTAGCCGCCGACCCATCGAGTCGGCACACAAAAGATCTTCCTCATCTACCTCACCTCTCGGATTGAGAACTCCAGACAGAGCTCGACCTCAACAAAATCACCACACAGCGGACATCTTGATCTCTTCCTCGCCGTGAATTTCTGAACAGGCTCACCAGCGAAGAGTGCCAAAAATGATTGAAACGAAATCGACTCGCCGCACGACGGACAACAATGGTCGTATCGGAACTTCTTCTTCATCTGCGGAGACGTGACGGGTACTTCCACCATGTCCGGCATCGTGAGTGTGCTAGGCATAAAAGATCTCCTTTCACACTATTCTACGACGTCGGTAGAATCTTCTTGCAAAGGTTTCATCTTCTTGGGTCGTCGACCGCGATTATCGGCCACCTTCTTACCGTCATCAGTAGCCAGCACTCGACCGTCATACGTCGCATCTTGTGGATGAAACATATCAAAGCCATCCTCATACCTTTTGATGAGGGCTAGGACTTTACCCTCTGTTCCCGGAACATGCCGAGTCGGTTTTCCTCGCATCGCCATCTTTCATATCTTGGTAGGGAGCAGACTGAGCCGTTCCAATTTGGCTCGGCACTCGTCTCGCTCTCTGCTTTTGTCTTCTGGCCAGAAGCCGAGGTTCGTGCAGGCTGCAAGAAATCTCTTCTCTTTGTCGGCAGCCTCATGCTCACCGACCAAAAGGAATCCTTCAAGCGATCGAATCTCTTGAATAATCTCGATGTCCAGCCGTGTCAATTGCATGGATTTCATTCGGTAGTCGACGAAGGCTTCCCAGACCGCCGGGAACAACGGCTTGATGATCTGCTCGCCGACGGTCGTCGCATAGTCTCGGATCTCCTTCTGAGCATGGCTGTCCATCCGCAGCCCGAGGAAATGGAGCACATTATGCAAATCGCACTTCCAGTAAGCCTCAGTATAATTGCTTAGAGGGAGATCTTTCCGGGCCTGCTCCTTGGCGACGCCTAAGGCCAACCTCTTCTCATAAAGTCTCCTGGCCTGATCGTGGAAATTCCTCTCTTCCGTCGAAAGATAGTCACCAGCAGAAATCAACCCTTCACCATCAGGTTTCAATGCCTTCGGCCACTCAGTCACAAAACCCGAAGAACCTTGTTTATTTGCACCGCTCTGAGACCGCCAGGCATCAGGTGGTGTAACATCCATCGAGTCAATCGCCGGCGCATAGCGGGTGCTGTACTCATTCACATTCGCCGTCCTGTGCCGAATCCATTGCCGCCACAAATCCATCGGAACCCGGATGAGCAACTTCACCTCGGCCATCTCGAACGGAGTGGTGTGTCGATGCCGCATCAGGTACCGAAGAAGATTGAGATCCTCTTTCTTCGATTTCTCGCTCTGATCCAAATAAGGCTCACCACCACCAGAGCAGACCTGATTAAACCTGGTATCCTTACCGTAGCTTACTCGGGCGGCCTGCACAACCGAGTAATCATCTCCCATCACATCGACTAGGCACACAAATCCGTCACTGAGCAACGGAAACTTCTTCCACCGCAAATCATTCGCGACTGAGTCATTCGACGGCATTCTTCTCACCTAACTAAATTCAATAACCTTGCAATCCAAGAACTCGGGAAACTGATCGTGGTCGATGTTGATGATAAACTGGACTTGGAAATCCTCAGCCAGAGCCTGTACCAGAGCTCGCATCTTTCGTCGATGGTGCTGGCCGCGAAGATTTCCGAAAGGTTCGTCAAGAATCAGCACTCGCCTCTTTGGCGGACGTTCTAATACCAGACATGCAAGACGCAGAGCAAAGGCGGCGACGTCGATCACCCCACCACCCACCTCATGCAACGGATCGACAAATGTCAGATCGCCTCGCAACAGAGTCAACTGAGCTTCGGTCTTACCTCGCTTCTGCTCAAACTGCAATTCGAATCGATACGGCTCGTCAAAGATTGTCTCGAGGCACCGACTCACCACAGCCGCAATCCCTTGATGGGCGTCCTGCTGAACCTTGACGGCGACGGCCTGGAGAATCTTACCAGCCTCTTCGCAGTTAGAGAGAAGCTCAACCGATTGAATCAGTCCTTGAGATTCTCTCTGCACTACCATCTCGAGAGACCTGTGTCGATCCAACAATAGATTCAACTGCCGCCGTAAATCTTGGATCACACAAAACCCCTAAGGTGTACATGAAACCTATCATCTAAGATAGTTTCAGAGCGACTGATCGGATATTGTGATCGGCTATGTCTTTCAACAGCATTTCAAATCCTTCCACACCTCACGAAACTTCACCATCTCAGCGGTGTAATCGGATTCTAACTGGGCCAGAACCTGAGTCTCTTTCTCGAGCAAGATCTCAGCGGCATCAAGAGAATCCTCGCCAAACTCCTGCTTCAGACTACGAAGCTGTTCTTGGATTACACCAGCCTCACGCTCAGCATCTGATTTGGCGACGTCAACTTCTCGCTTGATCCGTTCATACTCATCGAGATTCATCTAAGACATGCTCCAAATCTAGAATCGCTACTATCCGAAGATAAGCTTCTACCGGACCGTATTTCCACACCATCAACCGGACGGTGGGTAGTTCTGGTGTATCGTGATAGAAAATTGTGTCAACCACCTCGACGTGCCAAGACATCTCTCGCATCCAGTTCAAAGCCTCGAGCCGGTCACGGACTTCGTCTGGTGTCGGAATGTAAGGTGGTTCTGAGTATGTCACGATTTCATACAATCCATCACAATATCACGAACGGCTTTGTCTGTGCTCTGTAATTCAAAACAAATCTGAAGAGCCTGTCTGAAATCTAACGAATCAGAGCCCAACGAACGAAAACCGTCCAAGAGCTTGGTTGCGTCGATTTCTAACCTCTCGTGAATCCGAGCTAACGGCTCTTCCAGGAATTTATCTTGTGCGACATCTAGGTAATGCTCTTTGATGGTTCCATCATCATAGAGCAAACCTACCCGAGGCTGATATTTGACTTCATCAATCCGTCGGCGAAGAAACGTCCCGCAGTTGACGACACGGCAGATTGCATCCCCACACATCTCGTCACGACTGAATCCTTGGTGGTTGTCTCCGAACACGGCTGCGTCATAGCCGGCCAACGATTCTGCGTAAGATGAGGATAGTTTTCCAACCGGAGCGCCTTCATAACCGCAACCAGGCACCCAAATGAAACTGTGAACCACTGCGAGATGAATGGTAGGATATCTAGCTTCCACCCTCACTCGAGGTGTAATCGGAACTCCCCACGGAAACGGATGCAGAATCAGATTCACTTGATTTGCATGAATCTCAATAGGTGTATGCAGGTCGGTGACCATTTTGGCCTGCACCAGACTTCCATATGCCGATCTATGAATCTGGCTAAGTTGATGATTAGGCAGATCATGCTGCCCAGGAATCGAGTAGACTCCAGTCCCATAATCTTGAGGATCGACACACACCTCGTCAAACAACCGCATCACGAAGTTGATGAGCTCTGGTGGCGGATTCCATCTATCAAAGATATCCCCGGCCACAATCAAAGGCACCGGGTCGTTGTCGTTCTGTTGCAAATCAATGATCTGACGAAACTGCCGCTCCATCACACCGTACCAGTCAGTCTCAACTGATCTGGCTGACGGCGGATTTAATGAGAAATGAAGATCGGAGCACAGCACCGCAAGCAATTCAGACATCTATAGGTCTCCGACAGGTTGGGCAAATAACTCCAGTCACCGCCTCTTTCTTCTCCTTCAAACCTTCATATCTTCGCACCAACGCATCGTGTGTGGCTTTTGATTTCTTAAAGGTCTGAATCCAACGAATCAGACGACCTGTTGATTTTGATTGGATTTGTTTCTTGAGATCTTCCAACCTGGTGATATCAGGGATCGGCCTTTGGCGAATCTTCTCCGACTTTCTGATTCTTGAGGTCAAGACCAACAGCCGATCAACCTTCATCTTTTGCCTTTGCACGGCAGCCCCCAGCTCAACAACGGCAACGCCGGAAGAAATGGCTTGCCTTACCGTTTGCTGGTGCTGCTGCCGTGACCTGGTACGTAGTATTAGGTCAGCCAACCGCACCGTGTAGGTGGTTTTAAGCACCTTCTTTTGGTTGAGAGCTTCCAGGTGCTGGAGCTCGATATCGGCGGTGAGGACCCAAGCCAAAGAATCTCGTTGTGATTTGGCCTCGCTCAGTGTCGTTCGATTTATCTCAACGGCAAGTTGACTGGACCGAATTCGTTTACTGATTGCCGAAAGTGATTCATCAATCACACTCAAGTCAACAATCGCGTTCAACTGCCGCGACACTTCACCAGCGGTCGACGAAAACCAGTAGGCTGCATCGTGTTGATCTTGGAAATTGAGTGGGCTCAGATTGAGCACCGACTGGATGGGATCTGGGACTCTGACCCCAAAAGCCTTGAACTCTGCATCGTCTAAGAGATACGTGTTGACGTTATCTCCACGACGGCGAGTAATCTTTCGACCTTCGGCAAACACCTGCACGGTGGTGCCTCGCTCACCGTGCTTGATGAACGAGTCTCCGGCCGCATTCAATCCAACCCATCGCAGAGCTCGCAGTGTGGTGGATTTACCGGTATCTGAAGGGCCAACCAACACCGTGATTTGAGGGTCGAAATCGACCCTCAGCCTACTAAACTTCTGGAAATTCTGGATTAAAAGATGGTCGATCACACTAAGAATCTTTCTTTTGCGAACTCAAGCAACCACAGAGCATCGACTTCATTGTTGTCTTTCTCGTCGAACGGTCGTCGCCATTTCTTGATTGCAGCATCGATCATCTCTTGCTTGCTGGCGTTACCTCTGCCGGTCGCAAAGCTCTTGATCTCGGAAGACGACAAGCCGGAGAACTCCACAGCGTTGTCTAGGCACCATACTTTAATCAGAGCTTGGAACTCCGATTGTACGACTTGGGCACTTCCTCTCTTACCTTGTCCGGAATAGCGATTAGCTTCGTAGGCCAGAATCGTCACACCTACATTCGCCTTCATCTCTGTCAACTTACCACGCAGACGGATAAGTCGCATCCCTGAAGATTCATCTTTTTTGACCTTTAGATCCCAGGTACCAGAGGTGCCGCACGAATGGGCCCACCCAGTCTTAGTTCCAGGATCTACCGCAAGAATAGTAACACCCTCTGTCATGTATTCCTCTCTGAGATCAAATCAGCTAACCGCCGCCAGAACAGAATAGAACGACAAGCAATGCCCTAGATATCGGCACAGCGTGAGGACATCGACCACGGAGCCCGCCCATCAGCGACGAGTCGGTCCACCAACCCATGGGGCCACCGAGCAACCTCTTCTGAAGTGAAGACGGGCGCGTTCGACCGCTTGCGGTCCAGGATGAATTGGGGGAATATCAAGCACGGTCGATTTCCCAGCGGCGCATGTACTTGTCTCCGATCATCCGTAGATCTTCGTGACGGCAGCTTTTGAGGTTGCTGCTGTTGGGGTGGGACACCTCGAATGTCAGCGTCCGCTGGCGGCCCTGCCCGGTGTGGACGAAGCGGAAGTGGAACTGGGCCAGCGTGATGTTGAACATCGCGTCCGGCAGATTGTGGCGGTTGAGGCATTCATCCAGCATGTTGTAGATCGATCTGGGGCCGCCATCGGGATCGGCCTCGAGGGTGATCCGGCGCTTGGCCCCACCCAGGACTGAGAGCCTGAGCTTGCGGATCTGAATCTCTTCGATGCCGTCTTCGGGATCGGTCTGCCGGGCGGTCGTCAGGAAGTTGCGAGACTTGAGGCCGTTGAGTTCATACGGATGGCCCAGCGGAGACTCCGGAGGCAATTCCTGGCCGAGCAGAGTGCGACAGAAGATCGTCTGGAGCGACTCCTGCACGACCTTTCCGCCGTGGGCGTAGATATCCAGCGTTCCGTCTACAGGGTCGAACAGAAAGATAATCTCGAACGCCGGACGCTGGGGGCGACGGATGAACTGACCTTGTTCATCATGTCCCAGGTACGTGTCCGCGTAGTCGTCCGGGTAAGCGAAGAAGTAGTGATACCGATTCACCCTCAAGTAGGCGTCGACCGTGCAACGGTGGCCACGCCCCTCGTTCTGGCGGAAGTACGCCGAGATCGCATCCCGGAGCTGATTGATGGCCACGGGTGAGACGTCAGGCTGCATCAGCGGCATGTTCCCGCGGTGCCGCCAGTATCGCCTTGACAATCCAGTAGAGATTGCCCCAGGACTGATCTTACCAGCTTCAGGATTTTCAAGATCAAACGGAAACCCCTCGAGTGTCTGAATCCAAAACATCACCAGAACCCCTTCCGTGCATCGTCTTTTCTTGATCCAGATACTCGCTTTGCTCGGATACCAAGCTCAGCCTCAACGTCGGCCTTAGTGGCATCTGTGATCTGATCGTCTTGCAGCGGCGGTAGAACCAATCCAGGAAACGGCAAGTCGACGAGCTTCCTATTGCGACTAATCATATCGAGATTGTTCTCAATGTCTTGCCGCTTCTTCGACTTCTCTTTGAGCAAACCTCGCACCCACAGAGCAGCCGTCGCTTCAGCCACCCCTGGAATTCCCGGCACGTCGTCTGTCCCGCAACCAGCAATGGCCTTGACCTCAGCCCACTGCATCGGATGGAGTTTCCACTTTGTCCGGAACGACTCGTAAGTGGTGGCCTTTTTCTGTGTCGGATTATAAAGCACGACATTAGGCCGGAGGCATTGCAGCAAATCCTTATCAGCAGATATGATTACCGCCTGATCCTTGGTTGGTAAATCGGCTGCGATAGCCGCAATGATGTCGTCAGCCTCGTAACCGACAATCTCCAGGATGTTGCGATAACCCCATCGACCCAGCAAATCATTCTTCAGCCGACCAATCTGCTGGAAGAATGCCTCTCGATCTCGGAGCTGCTCTTCGGTTTGATTTTCTTTACTTCGCCGAATTTTGTAGTCGGAGTAAATCTCTTTCCGCCGACTAACCTTGCTGTCGAATGCCAACACCGCCCGGGTCGCTCCATGCAATTGGACTAACCCAGCGATGTCTCTCAGAATGCCAAAAGCCACTCCCGTAAACTGTCCCTCGTGACTCATCTTTCCTGTCGTGTAGAATGCACGCCAAGCCATATAATGACAGTCTACCAAGAGTGTGGTTGTCACGGTGGAGGAGTTCCTAACCGAGCCTGCTCTCGCTTGATTAACTCGTACACCTCTTGACGGTGGACAGTCACGTTCTTAGGAGCCTGAATTCCCATCCGAACCGTGTCCCCTCGGATGTCCAATACCGCGATGACGATATTGTCGCCGATGATGATTGACTCATTTTTCTGCCTGGACAGTACGAGCATCGTGCCATCTCCTTAATCGTACTTAGGTTTCCTGTCCAATGTGCATTGGACTTCAATATCCTTCCAGACCTCTTCCACGAGGTCTACCAGACTCAACTCCATCGGCTTACCACCAGTCTCGATCAAATCAATCAACTCTTCTCGAGGACCGACGAAGCCAAAATCCTCAGCTGTGATCGGTCCGCTGTCTCCCTCGTCTGATTTACCCCGCTTCCATTTCTTTTCTTTGACGAGAAAGTCCACCATCGACCCAATGTCGTCGATACCGTAGGACCAATGGATCGGGACCTCGACGCTCCACTGTTTTCCGGACAATCTGTTCTTGCGGATCGACGTCCGGCAAATGATGCCGGTCTGCCGTCTATTGCCGTTCACGTTCTTGTACAAAGTCCTACCGACCGACAACCAGAGTTGAAAAGACGCGTAGAACTTCAGAGCTCGACCACCAGCGACGACGGCTTTCTCAGGATCGAACATCGTCGCGTCCATCTTGTCTCGCTCTTGCGAGAGCACGATCAAAATAGAATTGGTGTCTCGAATCCTAGACGTGATGTCTCGAATCCACGTCGAGTTTATCTTAGCCTTGCCGTCACCGTAATCACCTTTGGGCTTCGTACCTTTACGAGTTGCCGTCTTGTTCTCTTTGAACTTCTCTCTGGCGCATTTCGTACCCAAAGAGTCCATGCTGTCCAGCAGGTAAATGAATGGCTTGGCTTTCCCTTTCTCGACCTGGATAAGTCTGTCGTCCAGATTGAAATAGAACTCTTCTGTCAACCTTGAATAGATGGGTTCACCGTCTTCGTCTACGGCTGGCGGCTGAAGTCGTTCAGCCAGTTGGTGACCAAAATACCGGTCCACATCCATCAGAGCCCCATCTTCGGCATTATCGAAGATGAGATCGTAGTCATCGAAACTCTTATTACGGGCAGCTTCCGCCAACACACCGAGTGTCAGAAACGTCTTGCCTGACGATGATTCTCCAACAATCCAGAAATACTTGCCTTTACAGAATGCTCCGTATGAAAGGCCAGAACAGGCTAGATTGATTAGACGACTGCCGCTGGACAGCCAATCTTCTCTCTGCACCTGCATCGTATCTGACATAGACAAGGCGGTGGCTTCCTTTAGCTTCTTGCTGATATCGCTCATAAGAGAGTGGATGGGACTTGAACCCATTTCTCCGAGATCGCGGCTCGGTGTCTTACCTAATCGACGACCACTCTACCAGGCTACCGGGCCTATTTCTTCCCTTTCCCCCAACCTTCGTCCCAGTCACCGTCGTCAGGAGTCAATTTATTGGTCTCCTCCGCTGCTGGCGGCTGAGGTGGTGTCGAATTCTGAGATGGGCCGGACGGAGACGTGGCGGCCTTCGTCTCAATGACGCCTACGTCCGACGTAGGCACTTCCTTGATGAGATCGTCATTGTCATCCATCAAGGTCATCGTCACGTTATCCGGATTGATCCGGGCAATCGTGCAACGTCGAGTCCCCTTATAGAGAAGAATGGAATCCTTGGTGATTCCCATCTCCTGCACAGTCTTCAGAACCGGCGGCTTTGCAGGTTCGGCCGTCGCCGTGGTCTGCGGTTGCGTTGAAAAATTCGCAAAGGGGACGTTCTTGATGAGTTCGTCGTTCTCATCCATCAACGTAAGGAACTGGTCGTCCACGACACGGACGACACTGACCTTGCGACCTTCGTAGTACCCAGACGTACCGCGAGCCACCCCGGCACCAGCACCCGGTGCTGCACCTGTGGTCGTCGGTGGGGTCGTCACTGCGGTGGTTGTGGGTGGGTTCGACACCACTCCCTGCGGATGCTGCTTCGTACCTTTGCCGAGACACGGCACGCAGGGAGATCCGGATGTGCTCTGGCCAGTACCGCCGCAAGCGATGCAAGAATCCACAGCCGGCGGAGTGGCAACCTGATTTGGCAGTGGGTTGCTAGGCGTCGTCTCGCTTGCGGCGGATCCTTGCTCGGTCTCGTTGAGATCCATCCCAAAGAAGATCTTCTTGAGATTCTCGTATGGAAGCTCGATCAAAAAATCGTCGAGCTGGTATCCGTGATTGCCGATCGAATCGGGCAGCGGCCCAGACCGGGGAACGAAGTCAATTGCCTTGACGTTGCTGAACTTGGTTCCAGCAAAACTGTCTTCGATGATTGTCAACCGGAGCGACATTCCGTCTTGCTCGGGGAAGTAGAACCGATCCCACCCAAACGATTCCGGGCTGGTCTGGATACGCTGATCCAAGAGCTTGCCGAAATTATTGAAGGCACAATCCCAGATTTTCAATCCCTTGGCCAAGTCCTCATGATGCGAGAGTAGGAAAATCTGCCGTTCCTGCGGATTCAACTTCTTCAAGGCGGCCGCATCGGAGTCGGCTTTGCGAGCCTCCTGCGAAATGTAATCCTGGATCGGATCCGGTTTATTAAACGTCTTGCCCGTCGCGATGTACGGCTTGCCTGCCGGACCGACTTGCCGATATCGATAATAAGTCCGCTCCCAATGCAACTCACCTCGCTCAGCGAACGGATTACCGCCGGCGTCCTTCTTGCCCCGTTTCACGGTGTACGGCACGATGTCCACCGTGTACATCCCGGGCTTCGCCTCGAAGAAGCTAACCCCTTCGGGAATCTTCAGACACGTCGTCGAATATCCGGACGTGTGCTCTTCGGCTCGTCGCCGGGCGGTTGAAACTCGCTGGGACCGTCTATCGTCGCGACTCATTCTTCACCTTCTCCATTTCGAAATCAAGTCTTGCTTTGAAATAGGCTGAAAACCCAGCTTTGATGTACAGGTAAATCAGGCTAGGTATTCCGATAATTGCCAAGAGTACAATGGCAGTGGCCTGCAAGAAATTAAACACCATCACCCACGTCCTCATCTTGCCGCCGACGTCCGCGAGCTCGAATGCTTTCCTTATCTGCCGATCCAGCTGATTTGTCGGAGTGGTAATCACGTATGAAAAGCTCTGTCATTCCACCCAAGGCCGATTTACGATGCTCCAAGGCCCGCACCACAGCCTTCGCCTCATTCAACTCAAAAGTGAGCCGAATGATCTTCTTCACACAGGACGTGTACTCTGGCTGTTTCGGAATCGTTGACTTAATCGCAGCCTCAGTTATCTTGTCCAATCCATAGGTCGTGCAATTCTCTCGAATATCCGAATCTAATTCGGCCTCGACTAAAGACTTTGCAACCTCGGCTTCGTCTAGCATCCGCTGACACTCAGCTACAAATCGACCCCAGTTCATCATCTGCTGCGGTTGATTCTGCCATTCTTTGTGCAGATTCAACTCATCGATTTGCATACGGATATCAGGTGCTGGCATCAAAGCTCCTCAACAACCACGAGTTGACCTCGAACATGCTACACATCCTTCCTCACCTACACTATACGACGGAAGCGTGAGTATCTCCTAGGCATTATTGCAGATAGAGTAGCACCGCACCACCAGCCCCGGCTTCCCGATGTCGTAGAGAGGCTCCCAGAACTCTTCAATAATCATCGCGGCCCGACCCGCCGACCCACCGGCACCCAGAACAATCTTGGAGCAATACCCCAAAATGAGCCGACGCAACCCTTCCGGATCTTCGTCAAGTTCTTTCAAAATTGCGGCGACCGACGCCCACGGCTTCTTGCTCACCAAGGCCTGCACCAGCTCAATCGCATCTCGAGACTGACTGACCTTAGAAACGGCTGCGAGCTGCTCCTTCTCATCAGCCAAGCCCAAAACTGCGTGAAGCAGCACCAAAGCCTGCCGACCACTGTTCTCGGAACAGTCGGCGATGTGATTGATAACGGCCTGTGTGAGAGTCTTGCCTTCTCTCAACGCAACCGACTCAACCAACTCACGCAACCCAGCCTCAGTGATCGGCTTACAATCCACCCGCTGACAGCGAGTCAGAATCGTCTTCTTCAGCTTATTTGGGTTGGTCGTCGAGAGAAGGAAATAAATGTGCGGTGGCGTATCTTCCAGGAGCTTGAGGAAAGCATCCTGAGCGTCAGAAGTCATGCCGTGGCACTCATCAAGATAGATGACGCGGCAAGCCGCCAGCATCGGTGCCGTCCCGAGCCGTTGGGCGATCGCTCGAATGTCGTCGATACCTCGACAGTCGGCTGCATTCATCTCTTGGTAATCCGGAGACTCTTTGCCTTCCGGAGTCAACGGCGGGCATTTCAACTTCTTAGCAATGATTCGAGCCAACGTCGTCTTGCCACATCCCGACGGACCCGTAAACAGAATGGCGTGAGGGAAAACCCCACGGCGACCGAGATCACTCAAGGTAGACACGGCCTCGTCCTGACCAATCACTTCACCGAAATTCTGCGGTCGATACTTGAGATAGAGCTCGACCGGATTGGCATAGATCATCTTCTCTCCTAAGCCGCTAACAAAGGTTTCTTCTCGTACCAATTAGTTTCTGCGATGTCCGTCTCAACGGCCAACGGAGTCAATATCCACGGCCAAGCCTTACGGATATCCTCCGTCATAATCCTAGTTGAGACTTCGTGATAGTCTTGCAACTCCGGTCGATAAACATCGGCAAGGATGGAGTCGTGGATCTCACAGATCAACTTCGTCTTCATTTTGTACTTCTTCAGCCACTTACCAATCTCGATGATTGACCAAAGAAGGCAATGAAACGAAGGTCCTTGGATAGGCGTGTTCATCAGATTGTTGTAAGAGAAATTTCCCTTACAGACAAATCCAGTGGACAGCTCAAACCATCCACGTTTCTGGTAGAGATCCCACCAGACATCTTTTTCTTTATCCCAGTGAGGGAATCTGGCCTTAAACTTCTTCGAGACCTCAAAGATGTGATTCTTAAACTGCTCCGCAGATGCGATTCCTCTAGAGGCCAAATGATCGTAAACACCAACACCGGCCTTCGTCTTCAAACCACTGCGGCCAATCTGCACCCACAAATTGGATGCACAATTCTTTGGTGACGATCCATACAGAGTCGGAAACACGAATTGATTCTTAGCAAACCCACGACAGTCTTTTGAGACATTATCCAAATCGAGCAGGTAGCACTCCGCCGCCATGTCTCGATGGATGTCTAGACTAGGATCGCTGGCATACTGCACCATGTCCCTATCTTTCCAGAAATTGGCAGCCCCTCGGAATTCCAAGGCGCTGTAATCCTTTTCCAGCAAGACATGGTCTGGACTCCGAGGGATGTACGATGTGCGGATGATCTTAGCCTGCCGTGGATCACGGATAGGCTGATTTTGTAGGCTGGGTCGATCAACTGAGCTGCGATAGGTGTAGGCCAGATGCAAATTGAAGAACGGGTGAACAAATCCATCAACGGTCTCATTCCGTAATCCAATCAAGTAGGTATCTCGAGCCTTCTCCAGCTTCTTGAGATCCACCCACCACTTGACAAACGGAAAATCTACGTCCTCCAAAGCCTTGCCGTCCGTCTTAGGCAAACCAGTCTTAGTTCTGGTCTTACACTCAACACCGAGCTCTGTGAATACAACGTGACCTAACTGCTCGCGACTTCCTAAATCAGCCTTCGCACCGTACACCTTTCGCCAAATCTGGAAAACCTCGTCGTCACGAAGATCGTCCTCAATACGACGGATAGTTTCCGCTGTCTTATCAATTGCCCGGTTCAGGTACTCAACATCCACTCGCATCCCGTTGGCTTCCATCTCTGCCAAGGCCGCGGAGCCTTCCATCATCAATTGAAATGCTTCTGGTGTTGAGGCCTTCATTGTCCGTTCAACATCTCCTGCCGCTGGTTCATCGCTATCTTGAACTCAATCAAAGAGTCCACACCACAATAAACGAGGAGCGACCGCAAGTTTACCTGGTGTATCCGATTGGGTGTGATGCTCGACGGCGACTCTAGATATGGCTTGATTGCTGCGGACCAGTCTTCTTGCCCAAATCTCACAAACGCCTGAAACTTGACTGATGTGATCCCTTCGCGGCTATCTAGGTGATGAGCGGACAACATCGTGTCCCAGCTCCAGTTCGCCACTTCGATGCCAAATCGACGGGACCACCTAGTCTCGAATTTATTATTGGCACCTAACTTAGGTACATCCGACTCCAAAATCTCTTTCGATGCAACAATGGCTTCACCCACCCACGGATAGGCTATCGTCTCACGACCACGCCAACAGATAGAGCAGCAAACGATTCGAGCGTCTTGCCCATCAGGCTTGAGCATATTCGTCTCATAGTCAAAGGCAATCGACCCACCAGCCGCAATCTTTTCTCGAATCCAAACGGCGGCTTGATTTGGGTCAAGAAGGACTCTTACCTGAGATGCGTAATTGGGAACCTCGTCCCACGGGCGGCCATCGACTTTGAGAGCCGACTCAACGTGTCGCTCAAACCAAAGACGGAAGACCGGCCCCTCGCGATCTTTATCCATCCGACAAATCTCGGATGGATCTTGAGCAGGTACGATCCAGGCATTGTATCTCTGTGCAGGTATCTTCCAACCCGTCCACAATCTGACTTCACCGGGATCATCACGCCAAATCGGCCCTATCACTGAGCGAATGGCAGCCCCACCCAGAACAAGAATAACCCTTGGATTGAGCTCGCGGATGGCCTTATCAACCAATGGTCGACAGTAGTCGATCTCTTTTGTGGTGGGTGGTCGACTATCTGGTGGGCGGCACGACAGAGCACCAACGGTCCAGCAGTCACGGTCTAAGTCAACACCGTGACTAGACATCACCGATCTGAGGTATTGACCACCAGGGCCGGCCAGATGCGAACCCTTCTGGTCTTCAGCTTCTCCGGGAGCTTCGGTCACAACCAAGATGCCCATGCGACCTTGACCGCTGACAGGCATCTTGGGTGATTGGCATCCCAGATGTAAGCCGCAAGCTCCGCATCGCGGAATCACCATCTGTGGCTTGTAAGCCACAACTTCAGACGCTGGAAAGAAACCTGACATGGACTACCCTACGGACACCGCCGACGAGTCGACGTGAGTCGCCGTAGCGTAGAGGAATTTGCCACCATCGATGAAGAGTCGATTGTCCGAAATCCCACATTCACTCGACCGCTTGGAAACCTCGATCAGAAGTTTCGGTGCGATCAAGAATGAGACGGGTTGGCCTTCATAGGCGACAGGCTTCTGTTCTTTGAACCAACCCGACGGACCCTCGCCCTCGATCATCAATTTATTTGGCCGGAATGAAACCTTAATGACGTTACCGTCAGATTTCTCCGAACTGAACAGATTGGATCGACCGACGGCCTCTTCCAGCCCACCCGGCAACGTCACCTTGGACGTCCCAGTCGGGGTGATAAACTCCGATAGGTCCCGATACCCAGAATCCAGATGGCGGCGAATCGACATCACCAAGCCTGTTGGATTCTTGAAATGAACCCACCCACCGGTCTCGGCGCACATCGTCATATCGTAGCCGATGATTTTGCACAGGCTCTGAGCCCGCACCAAAATAGATTGCGGAAACCCGGTCGGTATCGGAAACCGAGCGATCTGGAACCGATCCGATGCCTCAACGTAATCCGGATGAATGTGAACACAGGTTAGGACAAACTGTGACATCTCCGTGCTCGCACATCCATGAACCAGGCTCACGCCCTCGGCAAACCGAGCGTCCAGTTCTCGCCACTCCGTAGGAATCTCGATTGAGTCGACAGGCAAGACGACCTGGGCTTCCATTCGGAGCCCGGATCGTCGCCCAGCACCTTTGACGAGGAGTTCTGTCCCGTCCTCGTTCATGCTCACATCGAGTTCGTCCTCTGTCAACTTGCTCAACAGGTCGAGAGTCTTCTGAGCCCGCAAAGCTCCGTGAAGTTCCGGTAAGGGGGAATCTCGCGAGCAGCAGACCTCATCATTGAAGGTCATCACTCGGCCGTCAATGAAAATGAAACAAGAACTCTGCTCAATGATTTCCCTCTGTGCCAATCCAGGTGACACGGATTGCAGCACCCGAAGGAATTCTTCTCGATTAATTTGCATCCAGTTTCCCTTCTACCAGAGACCTTTGATTCCCATTCGCTCAGTCTGTCTGCGGTTGATATCCTTCGAAACTTCATCAACCGATCGCTGTAATAACTCAGCCAGATATTCCGGAGAGGCTGCACCTTTACCTTCCGGGGAGTCTGATAAGGCCCAAGTTATGACCCTAGACTCTACCCAGGTGAAAGGAAGGCCATCTCTACGAGTCCGTTCTCCAGCCTGGTACTCGGATCGCCGATTAGATCTACGACGGAGCAACTGCTCTCCGTTCTTAAGACTCTGCACTGGCGATTGATCGGACACGGCTCCAAAGGTGACTAGGCACCTTTGGTATTCCAGTTCATCTTTGCACGGTAACATCAGCTCCAGAAACTGGTCAACCAACTGCCCAGGCTCTGTCATACGGACACCGACCCGTTCGAGATGAGTTCTTCCCAACCCCTCAAAACATCAAGACATTTTTTGGACGTCTTGATCGTGTGGTACGACAGCAACCGATGCTTCAGCCGGTATTCGATCTGGTCCATCAGAGTGCCGGCCGAACCTGCAAAGTAGATGTGATCGACATCAATTGTGCGATTCGCATTGTGGATAAATTTCATGTTGATCCAGAATCGTTGCTGATAGCACGTCATCAAGCCACGTTCTGAGATCCGCATAATCTGACCGCACTTGGTGCGATCCCACCACAACTCACCATCTTGGAGCTTGTACCCAGACGGCACCTCAACCACCGTGTAAGCACCCAATTTCATGTTGGTGTGAGCAAGATACAGCCCAACCTGCTCACGGACCGCCGGTGACAGTGTGTCGATATGCTTTCCAGCATCTTCTCGAGACGGTGATTTAGGAGATACGTTCAGAAAAAATGGCGGCCGATCATACACCCATTCCCCACCTCGTCGTTGCGGAATGTAGATCTTGCCATAGGCCGGATGCCGCACCCAGCTCGCTGAGTCTACGGAATGCCACGGCATGGCGATCATCATCTCCCATGCCATCACCGCAAACCCATGAGTCTTAATCACGGGCTTTCCAGCAGCATCAAACAAATATCTACGGAGATCCTTCAACCAGAACTTCTTGGCATCGCCCACCGCACCTAATGCGCCAGACAACCCAATGCCTAGATAGGTGCACCCGAAGTCAAGATACTTTTCCAGCCAAGACAAGTTCTCGCCGCGATGGTAAACCGGAATCACTTTATCCTGCGGAAGATAGGAAATCATCTTCAAGTAATTCCGCCAACCTTGGCGAGCTGATTCGTTAAGGACTTCTTCTGTGCGATGGACAGTGGAACCTGGACGACCTGGTATCACATCTAAGTTGACGTAGTATGATGATTCGGGGTGATCGAGACAAAACTTGATGTAATCATCAATGTCGATCGTCTCCCCCTTGGTCCAAACCGAGAACGCCCCCGAATCAATCATCAATAAATTCTGAGTCAACTCTTTCACTAGGATCCTCGAATCATCCACATGAATTCTTGGCGGGTTGCTGGCTGCCGAAAATCACCAGTGATGCTCGATGTCACCATCGTCGACCCAGGCTTAAGAACCCCTCGGCAACCCATGCAACCATGATGAGCTTCTATCACGCAGGCTGAACCCCGCGGCAGGAGATGCAGATCGAGGGCCTTGGTGACCTGCTGGGTCAACCGCTCTTGGATCTGCAACCGCCGGCTATATATCTCAACAATACGAGCCAGCTTACTGATTCCGATTACCCGTTCTTTTGGTAGGTAGGCTACGTGAGCCACACCTGTGAACGGCAGCATGTGATGTTCGCAGAACGAAGTGAAGGAGATATTTTTGAGCAAGACAATCTCATCGCAGGTGTCTTGCTCAAACATCTTCAAGACGTCGGCGACCTTCTCTTCAGTATCGTATCTATAACCACTAAAGAGCTCACCCCAACTCTTCACCACGCGATTCGGAGTTTCCTTCAAACCTTCTCGGTCGGGATTGTCGCCAATCGCTTGCAGAATGCGAACGATGTTTTCTTGTGGACCAGATTCGTTTTGGTATCGCTCCCACGGAAACGACACCCAGTCCCGCAAATCTTCTTTCGGTTTGTCGACTAAAGCGACAAACATTCGATCCATGCCGTATTTCTCGAGAGTCGCCTTGCGAGTTCGCCCCGAGTCGATGATGTCGTCAACAAAGACATCAGCCTTAAGCGGATCTTCCGTGATAACAAATCGACGGTCGGCGGCTTGAAGGGCCATGGCCGCGTAGACCCCACCTCGTGGAATGGGGTACAAAGTCTGGTACTCCGAAATCCGAACGGCTATTTGCTCTGCTCGCAATCGAACCTGATCCCATGACAATTGCACAGCCAAACCCCTCTCTAAGGCAACCCGACAATCTTCTGCATCTGAAGGCACAGTCGGTACCCGAACTTCATACAAGATTGAACCGCAGCCTCTTGATGCCTCTTGTTCTTCTCAGGATCACCGACATCAAGAGGCTGCACGAATATCATGGAAGGGTCGACATCTTCCGGACGGTAGACTCGTCCGTATTCCGGGCCTACCGACTCCAAAGGCAGCCCATCCTTCGCATCGATAAACCCGGCGGCGACGACGAATTTCCAATAATCAATCACAGTAGCCACCGCCGGGTTTACCGCAACTGTCTTGGGAGAGCAAACGATGGCACACGACTCAGTCTCGGCCATCAATCCGCTCAAGCCTACCGGATACACGGTCCCATTAGTCTCGACCTGCACAAAAGTTCCACGGTCGCTGAACTCTCGCATTAGATCAATGACTCGACGTTGACGAAAAGGCTCTCCACCCGTCAACACAACTAAATCACGAGCCGGTAGCGGTTCCAGTATTTTCCACAAATCGTCAATGGTCAACGATCGCCGACGACTGGTATAGTCGGTATCACAATAAGAACAATTCAAATTGCAACCCGCCAACCGAATGAAAGTCGCGGGTGTGCCGGCAAAAGGCCCCTCTCCTTGTATCGTGTCAAACACCTCTTGCACGTCAAGAGTTTCACTCTCCACCACCTTCTCGATGGGCTGGCAATTGACACGATCCACAAACCACCTCTATTGTTTGAAATGTGTAGCTGAGCAATTCGGTGTCTCAAAAACCTCGACGGAAACTACCCACAGCCCAGCACCGCCAAGCAATTGCGACGCCTTATCAAATACGACGGCTGCGATGTTCTCTGCTGTCGGATTGGGTCGAGAAGCTGGCATGATGAACGGTAGTCGACACCCGAAGATACTCTGCAAGCTCTCTGGATTGATGCCCTCTGCCAACAACGGATCTTCCGGATGTAAAATCATGTTGTGGTCAAGATTGCCATCAACCCAGCCACCTACGATTCTTTTCACGTCTGCGAAGTCGACGACCATTCCTAGGTCGTTCAACACCTCACACTCGCATTCAATCCAACAGACATATCTGTGACCATGAAGATGGCGGCACTTACCGCCGTGACCTAAGACACGGTGGCCGGCATCGAATTCTATCCGTCGTTTCAATCGGTGCAGCACCTACCACCTCTATTTCAAGAGCTTGACAATGTTCTGGAGACTGTGCCGATACTGCTCGGCATATTGAGAAACGGGAAACGGATGATCCATCGCCATCTCAATCCCAATAATCTGCTCACCTCGACTCTCAAACATACATCGCCTGTCACCACCAACCAATTCGGGGTGGCTGTAATCCTCAGGTACGACTGGTATTGTGTCCATCAGCATTGCTTCAAGAAGACAATATCCAAAATTTTCCTCAATTGTGTTGCCGGTCATCACCACGCTCTCTTGGAGCAAGCTCAGATACTCGACCTTTGTTAGGTTCTCTCGAACTTGGATGATCCCTTGCTCTTGCAGCCGAAGAGCTCTTTTACGGAGATCAGGAGCACCCCAGACTCGACGACTGGTGGTTACCATAAATTCCCAATCCGGATGCTTCTGTTTCAACACCTCAAAGATGTCTAAAGTCACATCTGGCTGCTTCTCAGGATCCGGTCGATTGGTGTGGATGACCCGCTTAACCTTCGGGCGGTAGGTGATACTTGATTTGACCGCGTCGACGTCATACGGATTGCCGGTGACCTGAATCATCTCGAGAGGAATCCCTCGATGATTGTAGAGTCGATGCGCGTGATACTCTGACCCAACCAGAATCATGTCAAAGACGTTCGCCCAAGCCTGTTCATATTTCTCCGCAAAATACGAACACTGCTGCACGAAATCACCTTGGGTGTAACTCCCGGCATGAATGAAGGCCACCACCTTCACGTCAGCTAATCCATTCATCTGCAAAAGATAACGGATGGATCCTTCCATGCCGAACATCTCACCGTCAGCCAGAAAGATGGTATCACTCTTGTGGACCAACCCACAACGAATATTCCCCGCCAATACCGCAATCTGCGTAGCCTTATAGTGCATCGTCGAATTGACGTCGAGGAACGTCCCGACCTCAACACGATCGGTCAATGGCACCCCGTCGATGACTTCGTACTTGATTCCTTGCCGCTCACATTCTTGAGGAAACCAATCATACCACTGCTTGGTGTATCGCTCCTCGAGAGGCTCAATCGGAAGAATCCGAAGCATCAATCAATTCCCAAAAGATGGTGAACTGGAGGCATCACACGGACGCCGGATTGAACGTAACCGAAGATTTCCATCATGTGCTGACCTACGTCAGGCCCACCGTATTCCGGCATGAGCAAGACTTGATGTCCGTCGAAGGCAAAATCGTTGGCCACCTTCAAACGCGGAAACATCTCTGCTGGCTTCGTAACCCGGACTTTCACAAAACCCGGAAATTCACGGAGTGGAAAATAGGTGTCGACCGAGTAAAAGAATCGAATCAAGCGAGACGTCTTCGTCAACTCAGATTCAAGCAACTTCAAAAAATTATCTAAGGGGCAAAATTCCTGAAACACCTCGATCGTCGTCTGTCGATAAAAATCGAAGACGTAAGAGATGATTTGGTCGAAGTCCACCTTGTCATCCACTGTAATATACAAGGCCTCAAGGTGCCGGTAGGCACCAATAGGTGCCTCCTCCAATCCAGGGCACGTCAGAAAGAGAGTACGGATGCCTAGCCAATCACCCTCCCCCTCATACGACTGTTTGATGTTACGGAATCCGAACACCTTCGCTCCTCAAGAATTCGAGAACGGTTTCTTCGGTCCAATCCCAGATCGGAAACATCACTGCCAAGCCCCAGACACCCTTCTCAGTGAACGACGTCGGCATCGCACTCCGATGGATCAACTTTCCACCGAAGACGACGTCTTTGTCTTCGTCTCGCCGGGTGCCGTCCAGTTGCACCTTGATGTCAACTGAAGCAAGAAATTGCGGGACGTGAACGGCTTTGGGCTCCTTGACAATCAGAACCGTCTCTTCACCAAAGTCCTCGCCCGGGTGTCCGTTATAGACGGCGATGATCTTGGGAAGCACCTTCCTAGCCAACGTGAGCACGGCTCGGCTATCCTTGCCTCCGCTGTATGCCGACACGACTTGATTGGGGTGCGTCACCATCGTATCCAATACGAATTGAATCCGCATCAACGCATCATCAACACGCTGCTCCAAATTCATGGCCTACTCCAAAACAACACCATTCTCACCATCCTCGTAAACGCTCACACGAACTTTACGATCGACGTAGACGGTTTCTAACCATAATTTTATGCGACTGGCAAAGCCCTCGCAGCTCGTCGAAGACCCCCAAATCTGAGTCTTAAACCACGTCTGCACACGGCTTGACAATTGGAGATACTCGATCTCTCGATCACCGTCAAACTGCTGGACATCGACTTGGAAATGAAACAAATGCCGATGCGGATGTGCTAAGAAACTCACCTCTTCGGGTGCATCTGGCCAATGATGGATAAACGGTTTCGTAAATCGCACAGAAGCCCAGATCACAGAATCAAAAGGCTGAATGGACTTGAAGAGGAAATACTTGTCCGATTTGCTGATCGTCGCAACTTCTCCGGGGTACATCTTCTCAAACAAATTCCGTTTACCTTCGGGGTCGGCTTCCTCTTCCAACCACGGGGTGTTCATCTCCACCGAGTAGAACATCTTATGACCAGGCAATGATAAACCCACCCGCCGCACCTTACGGTGGAGTGGATGGTAGTCGAATTGACTGGGGAGGTAGACGGTATCGTGGGTGGTGATTTGCGGTAGGGACCACTCGCCGGCCGGCACATACAAAATCCTGCCCGGCCGTTGATCCTGATTTTGGTCAGCCCGATAATCTACCGAGAAGTAGAGCACCAGGTCGACCTTATCCAGAACGGAATAACACCCAATGATCTCGTCATCGAGATGCGGTGCGAGCACGATGTGCATGGTGGTACCTGAGTGTGGTGTGTGAACGGCGTCTGCGGTATTGTACGACGGCCTAGTAGCCTATCAAGCACAATACCGCAGACACCGTTTACACCACTCTAGCACCGAGCAAACCGTCGGCAATTAAGCCGACGGATCGCTGGGGGCGCCAGCGTCAGCCACCTGAGGTTCGACAACCCCGGTGTTGAAGCCTTCCAAGGCAGAGATGGCCCAACCCAGAGCACCCTTGGAGACCTGCGGGTTGGCCTTGCCGTAGAGACGATCCACCTCGGCGATCATCGTCTCCGTGATGCCGTCCTTGTAACCCATCGTGCGGCAGACCACGCCGGCGTAATATCCACGCCCCTTGGCCATGTCCTTCGCCGGCTTGCCCTTGCCGGCTGCCTTGTTGGCCTTGGCTTGTTCCTTCTCGGCCTTGGCCTTCTCGCGAGCGGCCTTCTTCTCTTCGGCAGCTTCTTGCCGAGCCTTGGCCTTGCGAGCCCGCTCGACTTCCTTGACGGCCTTGTCGTCACCACTCTTCTTCGCCAGGTCGGCCTCGGTCGGCTGATCGCCTTCGAAGACACGAATCTCGCGACTGGCCTTGACGGCCTCGAGCACCTCAGCCAGGTCGAACTTGACCTGCTCATTCTTCGGACCGGCCGAGAAGTCGATGTCGACGCACAGCGGCATCTTCTTGGTCATCTGGTCGGCGTTCCATTTCGGCGCCAGTTGGAATCCGAGGAACAGCAGGACGGCACGGGCCCGCTCGAGCGGAAGCAGCAACTTATTCGACGCAGCAGATTCAACGGTGCTCATCTTCATTCTCCTCAATCTGGATGTGTGTCGGCAACCTTTGGTCACCTTTGTGTGTTTACCCTACACCACAAGTCTACGACATACCGTGCAATTTATTACCCCAAATTGCACCGTTTTCTACCGTTCGCTCTAAGTCATGAATCAGCCTGACGATGGACATCCAAATAATCTACCGCTTGCTCACAATCGCCGGACAACCCAGAGCGTAGTTACCTGCGATGCGGCAGAAATGGCTCTCATTGTACTTCGCCTTGCGACGGACGATCCAGTTTATGCGAGCCTCGCCGGAATCTTTCTCTTTGTCATTCACATTAATTCCCAACATCCCATTGACGTGAGCCAACTTCGTCTTTCTGCCCGAGAAGTGTTTCTTCCGCAACAAGGCCGAATCGTCCATCGTGTACGCCAGCGATGAGGTCTGCGAGGCTGTCATCACTAGGCAGTGCCGACGCTGAGACATCCGTCGCAGAGCCTTCCACGTCTCGTCAATCTGGTCATCCTTATCTCGGATACCTTTCAACGGTGCCAAAATGTCTGCGTAATCCAGAACGATGACATCTGGCCGCCAACCTTCCACATCCCAATCGTCCAGCACACCGTCAATGTCGGCGACGCTCATTGACGAATTTTCGTAACATGCTAATCTAAACGAATTCGTTGATCGGCACATCTTAAGAAATTCACGATACCCTTCCAGTGGGTTCGCCTCTTCGTGCGGCAGAGCAGAACTCACTAATTTCCCATCAGGCCCCCACCCAGACGGGATTGAATAATCTCCCGCATACTCGGGTAATCGGAGAGTCCGCAGAGCGAACCGCAACATCACTTCTTCGACATCCGAATCTCCAGTATCGAAGAACGCGACACGATTTCGCTGCCGAGCAGCTAGATACGCGAAATCTATCAGATGTGTTGATTTACCGACCTTATCCGGAGCCATGTACGAGAACAGGGAACTACGAACGAAAGCAGCGCCTACAAATTCACCATAGTCACCATGGAATCGAACCAAAGGCTTTCTACGATCTCTGGAGAAAGCCTCCATCCACAGATTCGGGTCAGCGGCCGGTTCAACGTATGAGCGGGCACCTAGGTTGACTTTGACCCGTCGTTCAAATCGAGCCTCGGCCTCACCTACGCGGCCGGCTTGTAAGTCAATCTTGGCGGCTTCAATGTCTCGCTCCAGCCGCACCTTGTTGAAATATTTACCGGCAAGATCAAGAACGTAATCCGAACAATCTTCCTGCTCCACATCATTCAGCGAAACCAGAAATCGCTCAATCGCTTGAATCGCTTCCTCAGAAGCCTGCGTCTCTGATGCCCACGTCTCAAAGACATGGATCAATTGGTCACCAGGTGCAGTATTGTACTTCTTGAAATAGTTGATGATGAGGATCGCTACAAGATTCATCCACGATGAATCGAACAACCCTTCCGGTATCCACTGCGACGCAACACGGCCGCACACCACACGGTCAGTCACCATCCCAATTAAAACCATTCGCGGAGCGGTGCCGTCGTATTTCTCGGTCTTCAAGAAATTACCCCATCCATTCTATCCATGATTTTCTTCGCCCACGCCCTCTTCTCCTCGAGAGTCATATTTACCGTTTCCGGGTCAATTCTGACTTCCGGTGCGACGTGTGCTGGTTCTGGTGGCGGGCAAGTTTCCTGCATCTTATCTCTTATACGGACAAACTTATCACAAAATGTTTTTGCGGAATATGCCGCTACTAGATATTTGCCACCGACGTGTTCCACGTACCAACTCAACACACGGTCAAATTCAGCCTTCTCAACATCAGCTTCAAGAAAGAATTGTTGGATTTGCCCAGCCCATTGAATTAGGTTTGGCGGGCGGATGATTTTACTCTTCGCGGCCAAGCCCTCGTAAAGTTTCTTCGCGGCAATTTCTGGATATTTGATTGGTTGGCTGACGGTGGACTCGTTGGTCGAAAAAAATGCCGGTACACTTCTTTCTTTGGAAATTAGAGATTTGGCACGGTCGGGGTTTACCCCCGACAGTATTTTATTTTCTGTAAGTAAGCTATGTAGAGGATTTGCGGATTCCAGCATATCGATTTGCGGATTCCAGCAGGGTGGCTGTGCAATCTCTTTATGGTCGATTTGCGGATTCCAGCAGGGTGACTGTGCAATCTCTTTATGGTCGATTCGCAAATTTTCGCGAATGGACTGTGCAATCTCTTTATGGTCGGTATCAACGTGTTTGGTGTAGGCTTCTAAAAGAACCTCCCAGTCTATTCGATAATGAAGTGTGGGTGCTCTGCCGGTCTGCTTGAGCTTAACCGCAAGGATCCGCATTTCTTGAAGTTGGGTTGAATACTTTTCAACAGCGTATCGACTGAGGCAAACCTCATCTTTCCATTCCGTGAAACTCTTCCAAAACCACCCATTCCTAGAATCCGGCAAAGTCTTTGACCAATAGATCAATTGAGACAGAAAGGCACCACCACCAAGATCGTCCCTCATGAAACTAATCAAGGATCGATTTATCCAGAGGCCGTTACCGACGCCCACCAAAGATTCAAACACCCGCCGAGCTTGTCTCATCAATCCAACCCTCAGAAAGAATTGTTCAACTGTTCGAGATTGATTCGATAATAGAGCACAGGAGTGAAATTTTCATTCTTCTTCAACTTCACTTCTAAGACACCCGACCCTTGAAGTTTTTCTGTGAGGCTCTTTATCTTATGTTTGCTCAAGGATGTGTCGTCATACCACTGCTGGTAAGTTTTCCAAAACCACCCATCAGGAGTCGTCGACGACCAGTAAATCAACCTAGATATGAATATCGCTCCATCACACCCAGCCCAAAAAATTATTGGCCGATACACCGTGATTAAATCGTTAGCCTGGCGGAGGAACCCTACAACAGATTGGCTCATAATGAATCAGAAACCGTAAAAATGCCCACAGTCGCGACGGGCAGAAGCGACTGTGGGCTATGGTAGCGAAGATTCAGGCAGGCACAGAAACGCCTGAACTCCACTCGTGCTCTAAGATTGTACGATGCCATTGCTAGTTTCTGTGCCAGATCCTCAAGTCACCCAAACTGCCCGTCTGGTTTAACCCAAGGTCAATAGACTATACGATGTAGGTGTAGCCGTCGCAACACCTATTTTACAGGTTGCTGAGCAGACTCGACGGCTTCTACAATCACCCTGTGAGCATGGCTCAATACCACGGCCACGTCTGCGTCAAAATGAACTGGCTGCAACGACAGATTTCGGAGTGTGCAAATCACCTTGAGGCACGTCGCCACGTCGTCATCTGGAACGATTCTATAAGCGTAGGTGTCCATCTTGGTCAAGTCAATCGGCATGTCATTACCTTTGGTTTCTTGCGAAAAGTCCCATTCTTTGTGAGCTGGGCTTCGCAGCAGGATTGAGAACAGAACACAAGAGTGCGGCTGTGATTAATGTCAATCACACCTACCCAATCGACGGCCTTGCGGGCTTTCGCAGCCTGCCGGGCCTGGGCATCCTGGCGTCGCTGAGGTCGGCGTCGCCAAGGTCGGCCCCGCTGAGGTCGGCCCCGCTGAGGTCGGCCCCGCTGAGGTCGGCCCCGCTGAGGTCGGCACCGCTGAGGTCGGCGTAACTAAGGTCGGCGCGACTTAGTTTGGCGGCGCTGAG
>Ga0163155_10000137_pt1 | contig 82242 bp, 68 predicted proteins | sample OliLakLV19SP4G1_FD_148611 | JGI IMG/M metagenome (GOLD analysis project Ga0163155, IMG submission 148611) | Freshwater microbial mat bacterial communities from Lake Vanda, McMurdo Dry Valleys, Antarctica - Oligotrophic Lake LV.19.SP4.G1 | ecosystem: Environmental > Aquatic > Freshwater > Lake >... | reverse complement strand
GAAATGTAGAAGTGGAATTTATTGGGGCTTGCTCACAACTAAAGGCCAAGAGATTGTTCACTGTGTGTTTGATTCGATCGGTGATCGGACAACAAACTTAGTGGCGGTTAAATTTAAAGGTCAATATGGCATTATCGATATAAAAGAAAATTGGAGATTGGCACCACAGCCGTATCCCCTGAGGTTGGCAAATGACACGCGTTACTTGTTGATGCAACCAGATAATTCTTTTTTGAAAAGCATCGATGGGAAGATTATTTATTTTTCTCCTTACACAATACATTTTAAAGAAAATTATTGGATAGAGATATTACCAGATGGAAAAGAAAATACCATCAACTACGAAGGGCTGCACGCGAACTTGGATTCGCAAAGGCCCAAGGCGCAACCACAACAAAGAACAAAAAACAATTTTGGGTTTAGCGAAGGATTAAAGGGAATTTGGAAAGATGGAAAATATGGTTTTGTGGATGTGCAAGGAAAGTTGCGAATCTCAAATCGGTATGATAGCATTGGCGATTTTCAGGAAGCCTTAGCACCCATTAAATTGATTGGCCTGTGGGGCTTTATTAATACAAGCGATAAAATTGTTGTTCAGCCCAACTATGAAAGTGCCTCTTCGTTCAAGAACGGGCTTTCATTGGTAATGCGAAACAAGAAATGGGGAGTCATCGACAAGGGCGGAAAATTTGTTTTGCCGCTGCAGTACAAAAGCATTTCTCGCTTGATGAGCGGAAAATTTTTGGTGAGGGTAGATCAATTGGTGGGTTTGGCCAACGAAAAAGGTTTTCTGGAAATTGAGCCACGATTTGATGGGTTAGAAGAATTGAGCAACGGTCTTTTAAAGACGAATAGAGTCCACAAATGGGGATTGATCACCTCCACGGGCCTTGATAAAATCCCCATGGTATATGACCAATTGGTATTTGACCCTTCCAAAAATCAGTACTTGGGCTTCCGCAAAAGCAGCTGGAAGGAAATACCTATGAATTGAAAAACCGAAATTTTTGTATCAAACAATAAATCTTACCTTTACCGACTAATTCTCAATGATATGAACGCAATACTTTTGTTTGGAATGCCTAGCGGGATGGAGTGGTTTATCATCGGGCTTTTTGTGCTGGTTTTCTTTGGCGCCAAAAAAATACCTGAATTTGCAAAAGGATTAGGCAAAGGAATACGCGAGTTTAAAGATGCGGTGAAGGACGTGAAGAAGGAGGTTGACGATGCAGGCAATGAATTGCCGAAGATTGACGACAAATAAGCGTTTACTAGTTTACCGTTGAAGTCTTACTCGAATTTCGCGCACATCCGGCACGATCTTCACAGCGGTGTTCTCTCTTGTCATTCGATAGTCAAACATCATTTGTCTAAGATTGATGAGAAGAAACAATTGAATGTTTTCTTGAGTGTCTATGCTGAAGAATCCCTTCTTCGGGCTGCCCAGATCGATAAAAAAATTAAAGATGGTACTGCCGGAAAACTGGCCGGCTTGGTGGTCGGTTTGAAAGACGTGCTTTGCCATTTGGATCATCCGCTACAAGCAGGCAGCAAGATTCTAACCGGTTTCAAATCTCAATTCAACGCCACCGTTGTTCAGCGATTGCTGGATGAAGATGCCATTATTATTGGGCGGCAAAATTGTGACGAGTTTGCCATGGGCTCATCCAACGAAAATTCAGCTTTCGGCCCGGTGCTCAATGATATCGACAACACACGTGTGCCCGGTGGCTCATCGGGCGGTTCAGCAGTAGCCGTAATGGCCGATATGTGCCAAGTCTCACTCGGCTCTGATACCGGTGGCAGCGTTCGCCAGCCGGCTGCCTTTTGTGGCGTAATTGGTTTGAAGCCCACCTACTCCCGCATCTCGCGCCATGGGCTGGTCGCTTATGGTTCTTCCTTTGATTGTGTAGGAATTTTTTCAAAAAGCCTGGAAGACAATGCGACTGTCTTGGAGGTAATTGCAGGCGCGGATGAGTATGACAGCACCGTTTCGCGAAACACAGTGCCTGCCTACGCAAATGAATTGGGTGACATAAAGAAAAAATTTAAAGTCGCGTTCATGCGTGATACACTTGAATCCGCAGTATTGCAGTCGGAGATCAAAAAAAATATTGAGAGGAAACTCCAGCAATTAAAATCAACCGGTCACACCGTGGAAGGAATCGATTTTCCGTTGAATGATTATGTGCTGCCGACCTACTACATTTTAGCGACAGCCGAAGCCAGTTCCAACCTGTCTCGGTTTGACGGAGTCCGTTACGGCTATCGAAGCCCCAACACCACCGATCTGCAATCGCTATACAAGAAAACACGGGCAGAAGGTTTTGGAAAAGAGGTGCAACGCAGAATTTTGCTCGGCACCTTCGTGTTGAGCGCCAGTTATTACGATGCATACTATACCAAAGCACAGAAAGTGAGACGGTTAATTCGCAATCAGCTCAAGGAAGTCTTTACCAAATATGACTTTATTGTGATGCCCACCACGCCCACCACAGCATTCAAATTGGGCGTACATTCAGATAATCCGGTAGAAATGTACTTAGCGGATTTATTTTCCGTTCAAGCTAATGTGGCCGGAATTCCAGCCATTTCGATACCCTGCGGATCCGATTCCAATGGGTTGCCGATAGGCTTGCAAGTGATGGCTGATGACTTTGAAGAAGCCAAGCTTTTCCAGTTTTCAAATATATTGTTGAACTTAGCGTGATTTTTTAGTGAATTAGGGTTGGAAGTGGGGTATTTTTTTAAACTATAAATGCGTTGGATATGAAATCTATTGAAACGAGAAGCAGCCAAGTTCTCAAATTTTTTTTATTTGGATTATTGCTAATGCCCCTCGGGGTTTATTCGCAGGAGACGGTAGTAAAAGATACCTTGGCGGGTGATCTCATATTGCCTATTGATACCACTGCGGTGTTGATCGTACTTAACAATCTTGAATACATTCCCGCTGATGCCACACCCCAATTGATTGCCGATCGGTTAGGTTCGCTTAAGACAACTATCGAGTTGACGTACAATAACAAAGTGCAATCGTTTATTGATTACTTCACTATTCGCGATCGCGGGTATACACGTATGGTACAGCGCAGAAAGGATTTATATTTTCCGCTGTTTGAAAAAAAATTAAAAGAGTATGGCTTGCCCGATGAATTAAAATATTTATCCATTATCGAATCTGGCTTAAATCCGCGCGCTACCTCACGGGCAAAAGCAGTTGGCCTTTGGCAATTTATGCCCGGCACAGGCAAATACATGGGCCTCAGTAATGATTGGTACATTGACGAGCGCATGGATCCTGAAAAATCTACCGATGCCGCCTGTCGTTACCTTGCTTCACTCTATTCCATGTTTGGTGACTGGCAGTTGGCCTTAGCGGCTTATAATTCCGGCCCCGGCACGGTGCGCAATGCGATTCGAAAGTCGGGCTACAAGAAGAATTTTTGGGAGGTTTACGCACGCCTGCCGCGAGAAACCAAATCGTATGTGCCCCAGTTTATTGCCATTACTTACGCGATGAACTACACCGAGGAACATAATTTGGTGGAATTAGCCAAAGAACAGTTACAGCCTCATGATACTATTCACGTAAGGCAATTTTTACATTTTGAGACCTTCGCCAATTTAACAGGAACGTGCCTGGAAGATATGCAACGACTCAATCCATCGGTCGTGCGATGTGCTTTGCCTGACAATGGAAAAAATCACATCATAAAAATTCCCGTATGGTCTAAAAACTCTTTGAATCAGAACAGGCAATTCATATTGGACTCCGCATCAAAAATAGGCAAGAGAGAACTGGAGGCACTGGCCAAAAGTAGTGTGGGTGGAACATACAATAGGCAAGTACAGGTCTACCGGGTTCGGGAGGGTGATGTTTTGAGCTCTATTTCTGAGCGGTTTGGTGTTCGTGTCAACGATATGAAAAAGTGGAATAGCCTTTCTGGTAATACAATCCGGGTGGGTCAACGATTAACGCTATGGACGTTTCCAGTGCGCCCCATCGTTTCCGCTAAATTATCGCAAACTTTTTTAACTCCAGATATGAAAACGTATACGGTACAGCCCGGTGATACGCTCTGGGACATCTCCAAGAGATTGCCTGGTTTGTCGGTAGAAAAGATAAGGAATTTAAATAACCTGAAAGACAGCAAATTGAAGCCAGGCCAAAAATTGATTGTTGGGTAATCGCTAATTATCCAAAAGGTTAGAAACTAAAATTTTTTTGTGACGATTTTGTTATAATCGTATTCTAACCGATATTCTTTCCCGATGAAAATTATTTTCTCCATTTTTTTTCTCTCGATTTTTTTATGGTCTTGCTCGGGCGAGCGTAGTGAAACCCTTACGCTTGCCTCCGGCCTTTCGGGCGATATGTATTTGATCATGGATTCCATCCAACACAAAGGCTCTTTGGGTCAAGCAATTGATTCTGTTTTTAATGCTGAGATGGAAGTGATCAACCGCTCGGAACCGATTTTTAAATTGAGATGGATCGATCCACGCAAGTTGAATTCTGTGTTGAAGAAGCGGAGGAATTTGATTTTTGTTTTTACACTCGATCAGAATACAGCTGGCTCAAATCGGATCAAAGGAATGTTTACCAAAGAATCCTTGGAGCGAATCAAATCCGATACTTCTTTTTTTCTAACCTCTTCCAAAGATAGGTTTGCCAAAAACCAAGAAGTAATGTTTCTGGTGGGCAAAACACAACGTGAGTTGCTTACGAACTTCAACAAGAACGCTGGAAAAATTGTCGAATATTTTAATCGCTCAGAAATCGATCGACTCACAAAATCGCTTTACAAAGCGGGTGAAGTAAAGGGCGTTTCGGGATTGATCAGTAAAAATTTTGGTGTGCAATTGAAAGTTCCATTTGGTTATCAATTGGTGCAAGAAGACAGCACGTTTCTTTGGGTGCGCCAGATTAATCCTCGAGATGACCGAAATGTTTTTATTGCGCGAAAGAAATATACTTCAGCCGATCAACTGCAACTGGATAGCCTGATTGCTTTTCGCAATGCTACGTGTAAAAAATATTTGTTTGGCAACCCAGAAAAACCACAATCCTATTTGGTGACCGAGCTGGGCATACCTTACAAACTGGTGCAAGCGAAGCAAGTTACATTCAATAACAAATATGCTGTAGAAATCCGTGGCCTTTGGCGCACCAACAACATCACCATGGGCGGTCCTTTTCTTTCTTATTCTTTGGTAGATGAAAAGCAAGGCATGATCTACTACATCGAAGGCTTTGTGTATAGCCCCGGCAGGGAGCAGCGCGAGCTGATGCGCGAAGTTGAAACAATTTTGAAGACCTTTAGGACGAGCGGGGAGATGGCGAAGCCTGAAAAATAAGGTTGGTTGGAATCTATTGAATCGTCAGATCTTCTGCCTTGACGTTTTCTAAAAATATTCTTTATAATTTGGACAGACCGCAGTAGCGAAAAAGCAATTTTCATCAACACACTGATTTCTGTTGCGAAGCCCATCAGGCTAAGTTAGTAAATTGATCGTCAGGCTGGAAGACCTGACTAGAGCCCCGGTTCGTGTCTTCACGAAACAAAAAAATTCACATCGATTCAGGTTCGTGAAGACACGAACCTAGGCTAAAGATAATCGACTTTGGCTTTTGATTTAATAGTCGCTCAAGTCGCGCACAAAGTCTATCGGGGCAACCGTTATTATCGAAAATTTCTTTGGGAAAGGCTTATTGATAAAAGCAATTTTGCCAAACTCTACATGAGCCCATTCCGATGAAGAAAACTGACTAGCTCATTGCTGTTTTTTGCGCCCGTCTTTTCCAACATGGTTTTCTTGTAGTCGTCAACTGTGTTTTTTGATATACCGAGTTGGTCTCCAATTTCTTTGGCAGAGTTCCCTTTGCTCAATGAAACTGCGATCTCATACTCGCGCACACTCAGATGAGTATTGGCCAGCAGCTGTTTTGTACCCACGTCTGCCATAATTTTTTTTACTTCGAGGGAGAAGAAGGTTTCCCCCGTTAGCACGGCCTGCACGCAATTCAGTAAGGCGGGTTTGTTTAATTTCCCTTTTGCCAAAAACCCTACTACACCTGCCTTGATAAACTCGGCAATGGTTGCTTCCTCGTTGAAGGTGGTCATACCCACAATTTTTACCGCGGGGTATTTTTTGTGGATCATGCCAATCAGACGAATGCCGCTGATAGGCTGCATGCGGGCGTCAATGAATGCCACGTCCACGGCATAGGCTTTACAAAGTGTGAGGGCGTGCTCGGCAGACTCAGCCACATAAACGTCCAGCGCAGGCGAGTGCAGCAGGTCTGCCACCGCATTCACCACGAATTCGTGATCGTCTACCACTATCACCGTCTTTCTGCCGCCCATAGAAAAGTTTTTTGTAAAAATACCCCATAAATAGGGGGATGCGCAACCCCCTATTTGTGGGGGGTGGGTTGATTTTGCAGAATTCTTTCCGCTGTTTTATAATGTTTTGCTCGCCTAGCCGGAAAGGAATGCGAAACAACTGCACCAGACAGATCTCTGGTTTTTTAAAAACAATTTCTTAACTTAAATTTTTAAAATTATGAAAACGATGAATTTGGAAGGGATGGAAAAGATTGAGGGGGGTAGATGCGGTGTTGAGATTGCCTCTGGCTCCGTTAGCATATGGGGATTGGCTACCGCTTTATCATTTACAGGGGTTGGGGCAGGCTTCGGTGTGGCTTTAGGCGTAGTTGCTCTAGGCCTTTCGCTTTATTCTATGACCAGATGTCAAAAGTAATTTGTAAATTTAAAAAGGAGCCTGTTTCAAAGGTTGAATTTTTGGAAAATCAGTTTCGTTTTTAATCTATAAAAAATGAGAAAAATGAAGAGGCTGCCCTTTTGAGACAGCCTCTTTTTAATGCCATTTAGTATGCAACGAGTTAAATTAAGTCATGTAAAACCTCTCTATTCAGATATTGTCGCATATGTTATCGTAGTCATTCTAGGTATTTTTTCAGTTGTTATTCATTTTGGTCTTTTGGATATTGAGGCCAGCATGAACATCTTGGCAGTAGCTTCGTGGTTCAATATATATTTTTTGAATTTGGCATTATTTATTTTAACCAGAATATATTTCAAACAAGGATCAATGTTAACATATCCAAATAAATTCCTACTATTTCCTCTTTCAAGATTTGATCTTTTCAAAATGGAATTTAGAAGCTTAGTCACAAATATCTCTATAATTTTAATTTCTGTGCTTTTCTTTTACATAGTGGTTAGGTTTAACTATAACAATGGAAATAGATTTTTAGTTGTAAGGCTGTTTGTTGATTTCTTGATTCAATATCTGCTGTTCAATTGGTTATTTCTATTATTTAAGAATATTTTTCAACCACATACGCATATTCTACTTTCTATTTTCCTTTTAGTTCAAATTTTAAATTCAATGGCTACTATATTTAGGCAGCCTATTTTTCTACTAAATCCAGTCTTTGGTTGGATTTTATTACCAGAAATTTTTGAATTTAATGATACTTCCTATATAATTTTTATTGCTCTTTCGGTAGTAATATTGTTTGCAGTATTTAGGATAACCCTGAAGGTCGTTAAATGGCTTATTTGATTCTGATTGTAAATTTAGTTTGGAAATTATGTTTAAAAAAATTGTGGCCATATTTTGTAATATACTTTTTGTGCTTATTTGTTAATCTATTTTTAGTCGTTAATGTAAAAAATATGATGGCGCCACTGCTAATTTTTTCGTATATCAATTGGATTCTTTTTAATCTATTCAAAGTTGATACAAGCTTATCAGAGTGTAATTTCTATAAAATGCTAAATGTTCCACGGGATGTTGTTCTATTTGTAAAAGTAACATTTGTCTTCTTACTGTTCTGTCCTCAAATTTGTGTTTTAATTTGGTTCTATTCTATAAATTTGGTTCACGCTTTTTTGTTTTTGGTTATAATTTTTTATTCACTTTTCCATGTTGAAAGATCGACTAGAAATTTATTTGTTAAGATAGCTGTGAGTGTGAGCTTAACAATTCTTTTTTTTGCATTGATTTCAATTATAATAATTCTACTTCCTAAATATGTAACGATGTTAACCCTCTCGCTTCTTTTAATAATTTCATTATTTGAATATAAAAATATATCAAGTGGAAAATATAATCGAGTTTAGGAACGTCTGTAAGCACTATGGAAAACAGGCTGTACTTCAAGATCTTTCGTTTGAAATTGGACTTAATGATTTTGTTGGCCTAGTTGGAAACAATGGTTGTGGGAAAACCACCACCATAAATTTGATGTGTAATATTCTAAAGTACGATTCTGGGCAAATAATCGCGTTTGATAAGATTGTTAATGAAAGGTATGTTGATTATAAAGCGAAACTTGGTGTTGTGCTTAGTAAGCCCTATTATATCGAAGACTTTACTGTTATTGAGCATTTGTTTTTTGTTGCTCGATTTCAAAATGTTAAAAGTGAATTGATAAATGAAAGAGTAAGTGATGTTATTAACCTACTTGATTTAGGGGGCTATTCGGGTAAGGTAATTAAAGAATTATCTACTGGGAATCAGGTGAAAGTTAGCTTAGCCAGTGCGCTTATTCATAACCCAGACTTGCTAATACTTGACGAACCATTTGCAAATTTGGATATTTCCAGTTCGGAGAACTTGTTAAAGATTTTGAAGAGTCTAAAGAAAAATAAAACATTACTGATAACATCGCATAATTTGGATTTGGTGATTTCTATATGTGACAAATTCCTAATAATGGATAATGGTAAAATAGTTATGAGTTTGTTAACGAGTGACTTCCAGTCAAAGGAAGATTTAAAAGAATTTGTCAAGAATACACTAACTAGAGGTTGCAAAAATCATAATGTAGACTGGCTGTTACCTGAGTGATTTTGAATCTAAAAGACTCACTCAATATAAATTTTGTATAACCAACTACTAATCATGTGTATAATATGTATTTTGTCGAAACTAATGGCGCCAGATCCAGGGGTAACACGTTTATTATTTCATTTTTCACTTTATGCGTTGCGTATTTCTTTTTGTCCGCAACATCTGAGTATCTTCTAATCTCAGACAATTTATTCTATAATTTTTTTGGCGGCAACGTCAACGATGATCGGATAAGCGAACTTATTATCGAAAGCGGAAAATGGAAATTGGTGACTTACTTAGTGCTTCCAGTTTTTCTCATGATCAAATTATTCTTGGTCACCATTTGTTTTCCAATTGGCACATTAGTTTTAGGCATAGATAATAGTTTCAGAAAATTGTTTCAACTAACGGTCATGATGGAATATATATTTTTAATTCCGCCTGTCATAAAATTATTTTGGTTTAGTCTTTATCAAACCGATTACGCTTTGGAAGATCTTCAGTACTTTTCCCCCCTCTCAGTTTTTAGTCTTTTCAACTCCAAAGAGGTTGAGCCGTGGCTTGCGCACCCGCTCCAACTACTCATTGTGTTTGAGCTACTCTATTGGTTTGCCTTGGCTTATCACCTCAGGGAAATCACATGTAAAATTTTTACCGGCAGCTTGGGCTTCGTGGCCAGCACGTATGGTATTGGGTTGCTTATTTGGGTGGTGTTTGTAATGTTTTTGGTCGTGAGCCTTACATAAAAAATTGATATGCTGAAAAAATCATTGCTAACCGTTGCGGCTTCAAGTATTGTCGTACTATTACTTTTTCTCGGTTATAGCATTGTAGAGAAGCTTGCTGTTAAAAAAATGGTTGCCATTAAAATCCAAACCTTGCCTACAGCCCGCTTATTTACGTTGGATAGCATTACCTTTTAATTTCCGCTACATTCTTCTATTGTTCTTATTCATTTCAATACTAGCTGTGAACATTGCCAACACGAACTGAGAGAAATCAAGAAGAACATTTCATCATTTGCGAAAGGTCAAGTTATTTTGATGTCTTCTGAAAATATTTCCGATATAAGAATGGTATCAGAAGAACATGGGCTTGCTGGTTTACCAAATATTCACTTTACCAAAATCAATGCAGATGATGTTTTCGGTACATTTGGTTCAGTATCAATACCTCACATTTTTATCTACGGCAAAGACCGCAAGCTCATCAAAGAATTTAAAGGCGAAACCAAGGTAGAGGCCATCTTGCAATATCTAAAATGAAGGATGCTGTTTCTAAATCTTTCGTTCTACAACAAGACCAATCTGATTGTGGTGTGGCCTGCCTTTTGTCCATCATCAAATTTCACGGGGGAGATAGCAGCCTAGAACACTTGCGCAAAATCAGTGGCACATCAAAACAAGGCACTACATTATTAGGTTTGATGCAAGCAGCACAGCAACTCGGCTTTGATGCCGAAGGGCTGGAGGCAGATGGCGTTGCCAACCTAAGCGAGCTAGATCAGCCCGCCATACTTCACGTGGTGATCGAAAACAGATTACAGCACTACGTGGTGTACTACCCCAATCGTAGTCCCTCCCCTCTCTTCCGGAGAGGGGGCGGGGGTGAGGTGTTAGGCGACCCCGCCAAAGGCATTATTAAACTCACAGCAGAAGGCCTTGACAAAATCTGGCAATCCAAAGCGTTGTTAAAGCTAACTCCCAATACTTCATTCGAGAAGAAGGCTGTACAAAAAGGCAAAAGAAAACAGTGGATCATTGAACTGGTCAAAGATGATTTTAATATTTTGTTGATCTCACTTTTTTTGGGCATTACCATTTCAGTGTTGGGCATCTCCACGGCCATCTTCTCGCAAAAACTGATCGATGATATTTTGCCTAAGGAGAACACACAAAAACTTTGGTTGAGCCTTACCCTCGTTACGCTCTTGTTGCTGGCACGCAGTGGGTTTGGCTACTTGCGCGGTCTCTTCATGGTTCGTCAAGGAATGGATTTCAACAACCGCATTATTCAAAAATTTTACAACAACCTGTTGGCATTGCCTAAATCATTTTTTGATACCCGCAAAATTGGCGAGCTGATCGCGCGCATGAACGATACGAGGCGCATACAAACTGTGCTGTCGGTAGTTTCGGGTAGCATTGTCATTGATCTGTTGGTGGTGCTCACCTCGTTGGGTTTTGTGTTTGCCTACTCCATCACAATCGGCTTTATCTTGTTGGGTGTGCTGCCTGTTTATTTTTTGATTTTGATTTATTTCAATAAACCAATCATCAATACCCAAAAAGAAGTAATGGCAGGTTATGCCATGGCCGAAAGTAATTTTGTGGATACGATGCAAGGCGTAGCGGATATTAAGTTGATGAATAAGCAGCCGTTTTTTGAAAAGATAAATGCGTTGGTATATGGCGAGTTTCAAAAACGAATGTTGGCGTTAGGAAAATTGAATATCAAATTTGGATTGGTATCAGAAATCACAGGAGTGGTTTTTATGATTAGCGTATTTGGTGTGGCTGCATGGATGGTGCTTTCCAAACAACTGAAACTCGGTGAGATGGTAGCGCTGTTGGGCATTGCCGGCAGCATTGTACCCTCGGTTACTCGCCTTGTCATAGCCAATATCCAAATCCAAGAAGCGCTGGTAGCTTTTGATAGGATGTTTGAGTTTACGTCTATGGAGAAAGAAGACTTGGTAGAAAATACTGAGGAGCTCACCATTGAGAAAGTTTCCATCCACGATGTTTCCTTCCGTTTTCCGGGCAGGAAACAAATACTGAAAAATATTTCCCTACAGTTTAAAAAAGGTGAAATGGTTGCCTTGTTGGGCGAGAGCGGTGGAGGGAAAAGTACCTTGCTGCAGCTCATCCAGAAATTCTATTTGCCTGAATCGGGCACTATACAAATCAATGAAAACAATCTTCAAGATGTAAGCACTTCAACTTGGCGAGATCAGATTGGTGCCGTGCCTCAGGATATTAAAATCTTCAATGGTAATTTGCTTTATAATATTACACTTAGCCTGCCTGCCGAACCTTTGACCCAGGCAGGTGATCAACCAAGTGATTATCAACGAGCTGTTCAATTCTGTGAAGAAAAAGGATTTGGGAAGTACTTTCAAGAATTTCCTCAAGGTTATCTGACCTTATTAGGCGAAGAGGGCATCAACATCTCGGGTGGACAAAAACAATTGGTGGCGCTGGCTCGAGCGCTATTTCGTAATCCACAGATATTGCTTTTAGATGAAGCCACATCGGCCATGGACAGAAATACAGAGAATTTTATTCTATCTATTTTACAAAATGAAAAGGAGAGGATGGCGATATTTATGATAACTCACCGCATTAAAACCGCTCAGCGGTGCGACCGTGTCTATATTTTAGAGAATGGTTCAGTGTCTAGCGCAGGCACACCCAATGAGTTACTCCAATCAGAGAATTTTTATAGTGTCTCCTACAAGGAGTTGGTTTCATAAAAGACGCTGACCTTCATCTTATAGGGCATCTAACCTCTCACTTCCATAAGTTAGTCGCCAATCAAATAATTGCCTTCTCCCTGATAAATTGTAAATTTCACTCTTTATCTATTCCTCATGGCTATAAAAATCAGAAAGCAAGATGCCCTTGACTATCACACTCAAGGGCAGCCGGGCAAAATTGAAGTAGTGCCCACCAAGCAGTTGAGCACGCAACTTGATCTGGCATTAGCCTATTCTCCCGGTGTGGCAGAGCCGTGCAAAGAAATTGCCGCCAACAAAGAGGATGTTTACAAATACACCAGCAAAGGAAATCTGGTGGCTGTTATTACGAATGGCACGGCCGTTTTAGGGTTAGGAAATATCGGCCCGGAAGCAGCCAAGCCCGTGATGGAAGGTAAAGCAGTGTTGTTTAAAAAATATGCTGGTATTGATAGTTTCGATATTGAGATTGATGAAGAAGACCCCGATGCGTTTATCAAAATCGTAAAAGCGTTGGAGCCTACGTTTGGTGCGGTGAATTTAGAAGATATTAAAGCACCCGAGTGTTTTAAAATTGAAGCTGAGCTGCGCGCGAAGATGAACATACCCATCATGCATGATGATCAGCACGGTACGGCCATCATTTCCAGTGCTGCCCTGATCAACGCTTTGCATGTTGTCAATAAAAAAATTGAAGAAATTGTATTGGTCGTCAATGGCGCAGGTGCAGCAGCGGTTACCTGTACTAAGCTTTACCTGGCACTTGGCCTGAAAAAGAAAAACTTGATCATGTGTGATAGCAAGGGTGTGATCAACAAAAGTCGTCTCGGATTGGATGCAAGTAAATTGGAATTTGCCACGGACCGAAAAATAACTACCCTTCAAGAAGCCATGAAAGGCGCAGATGTTTTTTTGGGATTGTCGGTGGCGGATTTATTGAAGCCGGAAGATATTTTGTCGATGGCAAAAGACCCGATCGTGTTTGCGTTGGCTAACCCCAACCCGGAAATCGCTTATGATCTTGCTAAAAAAACCCGCCCCGATTTAGTAATGGGCACCGGCCGATCTGATCATCCGAATCAAGTGAACAATGTGTTGGGATTTCCTTACATTTTTCGGGGAGCATTGGATGTGCGCGCCACAGAAATAAATGAAGAGATGAAACTCGCGGCCGTTCATGCGTTGGCTGCGTTAGCAAGAGAGCCTGTGCCAGACATTGTGTTTCAAGCTTACGGCACAGATAAAATTCAGTTTGGAAGAGAATATTTGATTCCCAAGCCGTTGGATCCGCGGTTGATCACCACTATTTCTCCAGCAGTTGCAAAAGCAGCCATGGATTCGGGCATCGCAAAAAATCCAATAACCGATTGGGGAAAATATCACAACGATTTGTTGAAACGGATTGGCATCGATCAAAAACTGACTTCGCGAATTATCGATCAGGCCAAGAAAAAACCAAAACGTATTTTGTTTGCAGAGGCAGATCATCATAAAATTTTAAAGGCCGCTCAGATTTTGCATGACGAAGAAATTGCTATACCTGTTTTGCTGGGGAGCAGAGTAGAAATAGCGCGATTGATCAACGAGCATAGCCTTGACTTGACTGGTTGTGAAATCATCGATCCCCGCGAAGAGAAAGAGCTGACGGCACAGTATGCTCAGGCTTATTTTGAAAAACGAAAAAGAAAGGGAACTACCTTGAAGGAGGCTCAGCGGCAAATGCGCGATCGCAATGTGTTTGGCGCAATGATGGTAGAATTCGAAAAAGCGGATGCGTTGGTTTCTGGACTCACAAAAGATTATTCGAAAACAATTCTTCCTTGTTTGCAAATCATTGGAATGGGCAACGGGGTGAAGCGAGTGGCGGGCATGTACATCATCATGAATAAAAAAGGCACGTTCTTTTTTGCCGATTGCACGGTGAATGTAAACCCATCGGACGAGGAATTGGTAGGCATTATCGGATTGGCTGCAAGAGGTGTTAAGTTTTTTGACATCGAACCTCGTGTAGCGGTGCTTTCATATTCAAACTTCGGATCGAGCAAAGGAGAAGTGCCCGAGAAAGTGCAAGAGGCCGTACGGTTGGCGAAACAAAAATATCCAGATCTAGTAATCGATGGTGACATCCAAGCGAACGTGGCTTTTGATACCGAACTTCAAAAAGAAATTTACCCCTTCAGCGCCCTGGCAAAAGACGGTGCCAACACGCTGATATTCCCTAATCTTTCTTCGGGAAATATTGCGTACAAACTATTGATGGAAATAGGTGGGGCAGAAGCCATCGGCCCTATTTTGCTGGGTATGAAAAAGCCAGTCCATGTTTTGCAAATTGGAAGTTCCATCCGCGAAATTGTGAACATGGCTGCTATTGCGGTAGTGGATGCACAATTGCACGAGAAGAATGAACGCCTTTAAACAATTTGAAGATGATACGATTTGAAAATTGGAAGATTGTTCAACCTGAGAATTGAACAAAGCTATTTTCCCATTGAACATATACTCTTTTGTATCTTGCGTTGGCTATGAGGCATCTCTTGGTTTTATGTTACAGTCTTTTTCCACTCACATGTACGCTTGCGCAAAAACAGGCCAATGTGTGGTATTTTTCCGAGCGCGCGGGCATTGACTTTAACAATGGCAAAACCGTGCCATTGTTGGATGGAAAGGCAAATTCGTTTGAGATGAATGCTTGCATCAGCGATAAAAACGGCAAGCTTCAATTTTACACTGACGAAGAAACGATTTATAACAGAGATCACCAAGTAATGGTGAACGGCAGCGGCCTGCGCGTGTACAGTATTAATTTTGGTGTACAAACCGTTATTGTTCCGCAGCCCGAAAGTGAAACAATTTATTATCTGTTTCATATTGGCAGCGAACTGTTTGAACCCGGCAAAGTGATTTACAAAAGCCTGCTGTTCTATAGCGTGATAGACATGAGCTTAGATAATGGCCGGGGGGTAGTAATCGAAAAAAATACGTTGCTATTTGACAACACCGCTCCCCGGCTTTCGGCTGTGCACCATGCCAATGGCACAGACGTTTGGCTGGTGACGCACGAAGGGCGGAACAATGTATTTGGAAGTTATTTGATTACTGCTGCGGGCATAGACGCGAATCCGGTCCGGAGTGGAGCGGGCAACGAGCATGGTGGGTTTCTTGATGCAAGTACCTCTGAACATTATGATTTTTTCGGGCAGATGAAACTTTCACCTACGGGAAAAAAAATAGGCGTTGCCCATGCCACTCAATACAAAAACGAATTGCCAAGCGTGCGCCTTTTTGATTTTGATGATCGAACCGGTGCAGTAACCAACGAAAAAATTGTTTTCAAAAGTAATCCAAACTCAGTCATCTTTCCCCTTGGACTAGAGTTCTCATCGAATGGTCAGTTATTATATTTCACTGAGACACACCTTCCAACCTTTCTTTCGATAATATTGAATGACACGAATATTCATCAAATTGATTTGAATTCGCTGGGAAACCCCACCGCAAGAACAATTTTTAATGGGAAGAACACTACTTATGGAGTTTTGCAACTGGGGCCAGACGGCCGTATCTATTGTCCAGTAAATAGGGCTAGAAGTACCAGTGATCCTGAATACGTGAGTCATGGATACCTGGATGTGATCGAATGTCCTAATAATTTAGGGGCAGAGGCCAGCCTCCGCACGAACAGTTTTCAACTCTATAACTTTAATACCCAACCTCCTTATCCGCGATCAATCTACAGGTCTATCCCTCAATTTATCCAATCGTATTTTAAGGAGCAGCAACCGATAATTAAAATGCCCAATGTGTTTACGCCCAACAACGATGAGTTCAACCCAGTGTTTAAGCCGATTGATATTAGCTTGGTTCGTAGCGCGAGATTAAAGATTTTTAACCGATGGGGCGCGGTTGTGTATGAAACCAACGACCCTTTTTTAGGTTGGGACGGTGGCGAATTTGAAACCGGGGTTTACTATTGGTTGATCGATGCCGTGGGCACTTCATGTCAACCGGCCACGCGCAAAGGTTGGTTGCAACTGATTCGGTAAACCGTATTCTTTTTTTATCTTTATACAAACCAAAACCCACTGCTTTGAAAAAGCTACTTGCCTTGCTTATTTGTTTCGCTCCTTTGTTTTCGTTTGCGCAATACCTTAATTGGTCGCGCCAAATCAGTGGGCCTCGTGTAGAGTATATAAAAGGCACAGCCACCGATGCCAGTGGCAACATTTATGTGGTGGGCTACTTTAGCGGCACCATTGATTTTGACCCTGGGGCAGGCGTGGCAAATGCAACCGCAGTTGGCACCGATATTTGGTTTGGTAAATACAGTAGCACGGGCAACTACATTTGGGCCAAGCAACTGACGGGTGGCAATAACGACTACGGCACAGACATAGCATAACCAACAACAATTAACCCTCTCTTCCGTATCTTGCCTTGGCTATGAGGTGTCCTGTTATTTTGTTGTGTGCACTATTTCTTTTCACCAGTTCGCTTGCGCAAAAACAAGCCAATGTATGGTATTTCAGTTCGCGAGCTGCAATCGATTTTAATGATGGTAAGCGCACTGCATTGCTAGGCGGCAAAGTAAGTCTTGGGCATGTGAATGCCTGCATCAGTAATAAGAACGGTGTCCTGCAGTTTTATACGGACTTGGAGACCTTTTACAACCGAGACAATGAAGTAATGGCAAACGGGAATGATATTTTGACGAAGGGACCGGGTAGCTATACCCAAACGGTGATTGTACCACTGCCTGAAAGTGAGGTATTATACTACATATTTTATATTGGTAGTGAGCCTTTTGAACAAGGAAAAACAATTTACAGAAGCCTGCTTTATTATTCAATAGTGGATATGCGCCTAGACAACGGGCGCGGTGCCGTAACGACTAAAAATATTTTACTCTTCAACAACAGCACACAGCGGCTCTCGGCTGTACACCATGCCAATGGAAGCGATGTTTGGTTGGTGAGCCATGAAGGTGGCAGCAATGTTTTTCTGAGCTACTTAATCACGGCAAATGGGGTTGAACCCGAGCCCGTCCGAAGTGCAGTGGGCAACGAGCATGGAGGCTACATTCAATTTGATGAGTTTGAGGATTTTATTGGGCAAATAAAACTATCGCCAGATGGAAAAAGAATAGGTGTTACCCATTCGTTTAAATACAAAAATGAACCGCCCAGCGTTAGACTTTTTGACTTCGACAATAAAGCAGGGAAGGTAAGCAATGCTAGGCTTGTATTTCAAAGTGAGCCCAACGAAGAGTTTTATCCGATCGGATTAGAGTTTTCCCCAAACAGCCAGATGCTTTATTTTTCAGAAAGCAACGCTTTTGGTCTCAATCCAAATATCTTCGAAATAAGATACCTAAGTCAAGTAGAAATCAATGAAAAGTTAAAAAGGAGATTGATTTACTCCGGCACTCAAGGAGCTATGGGCATGCTACAACTTGGCCCAGACGGAATGATCTATTGCTCCTTCAACAAAGCCATTGGAGTAGACGACCCAGAATCTGCATCCAATGGATATTTGGCGACTATCAACTGCCCCAACGCTGTTGGCGAAGCAGCCAGCTTTACACTCCGTGGTTTTGATCTGTATGATTTCAACAATTCACCAGCCCCCCCCCAAGGGCGCAGATTGCAGCTTTGCCACAATTTATTCAGTCTTATTTTAAAGACCAGAAAGAAATAGTGGATATGCCAAATATTTTCACGCCAAATGGTGATGGTTTTAACGAACGCTTCCGGCCAATCGAATTGAATTTTACTAGGGCCGCACAAATGAAAATCATCAACCGCTGGGGGCAAGTGGTATATGAAACGAGTGATCCAACTATAGGGTGGGCTGGTGGCGAACACGAGGCTGGTACTTTTTTTTGGCTGGTAGAAGGCGTTAATACGCAGTGCCAATCTTTTTCAAAAAAGGGTTGGCTGCATCTCATCCGCTGAGATTTTTTTGTTTATCTTTAAGTAAACCAAAAACCTGCACTATGAAAAAGCTATTACTCTTGTTCTTTTGCTTCTATCCCTTATTGTCATTTGCTCAATACCTTAATTGGGCGCGTCAAATAAGTGGGCCTGGTGTAGAGTACATTAAAGGTACCGCCACCGATGCCAGTGGCAACATTTATGTGGTGGGCTACTTTAGCGGCACGATTGACTTTGACCCTGGGTCAGGTGTAGTAAATGCAACAGCCGTGGGCACCGATATTTGGTTTGGTAAATACAGTAGTACCGGCAACTACATTTGGGCGAAGCAACTGACGGGTGGCAATAACGACTACGGCACCGATATAGCCGTAGATGCTTCGGGGAATTTATATATCACCGGCTATTACACCAGCCTTAGCCCTGCTATTGATTTCGACCCAAGCGGTGGCACAACACCGGCACCAACGTATGCGGGGGCTTTCGTGGCAAAGTATACCAACAGCGGAGTTTACACCTGGTATCGGGTAATAGGCAACACAGGGGCAGATACTCGTGGCTGCGGCATTGCGTTGGATGCCACTGGCAATGCGTACATCACCGGCAAGATGAGCGGCAGCAATATAAATGTGATTTTTGACGCTGGTCTTACGAAGAACACAAGTAGCGGCCAAATATTTTACGCGCGGTTCAACACGGCCACGGGCAGTGTAGCTTGGGCAAAAAATACAGGGCCGGGCAGCAACAGTGCAGCGGGCAACGATATTGCCGTAAACGGCAGTAATCTTTTTATCACAGGCACTTTTTCAGGCGCTGCTAGCGACTTCAATCCAGATGGTGTTTCAACCGACAGAAATCCAATTGCTGGTGCTGCCTTTGTTGCGCGATACTCTACTAACACCGGTACATTTGGTTGGTCTGGCCAGGTACTTGGGCAAGCTGGCGATGTTGGAAAAAGCATAGCAGTTGATAACAGTGGTACTTGTTACCTAGCAGGTTCGCTTAACAATAGAGGCACAGATATTTTTATTTGGCGTTTCACTTTTGGTGCGCTACCGCAACAACCAATTTCAATCGGGGGAACATCAGAAGATCGCGGCCAGTCCATAACAATTGACAATAATGGAAATGCATACCTTGGTGGTTATGTAACTGGTGGTAGTTCTTCAATTGATTTTAATGGCAATTTTTTAAGCCTGCCAGCAAATAAAGTTGATCTGTTTATTGCGAAATACGATGCCGCTACACTTACCGCAAAATGGGTCCGTAACTTAGATATGACCGTGACCGCGGGCTCTACAGAAAATGAAGTAAACGCCTTGGCACTAAGCAACGGGCAATTGATTTTGAGCGGAGATTTTAGTGGTAGTGGTGATTTTAATCCTTGTATTAGCTCTGCTAGTTTAAACTCAACTACTACCGATGCATATATAGCAAGCTACTTTCCAGATGAACCGTTGCTAGCAGGACCCGATTGGCTATGTAATAACAATGCATACGCCTTTTCACTATCAGGAGTGCCGCCTTGGGCTACTATAAGTTGGTCGGTTTCGCCTATAGGGCTTGTTACACCAAATAGCGGCTCTAGCGGTTCTTTTGTAGTTACACCTATCGCTGGTGCATCTGGTAATATAACAGTATCAGTAGTAGTTTCAGGTACTGGTAACTGCCCCATCAACGTTGGTCCCATCTCTGCCTATGTGGGTGCGCCAGCTATTGTTTTTAACCCAGGCGGCAACTCCATTTGTACAAATAATCCTTATTATTCTGTAGTTCCACAATTGCCCAACGCATCTTACAACTGGCAAGTGAGCAATCCAAACGTGTGGATAACCAGCGGTAATGGTGTACCAACAGTTGCTGTTATCTCCACAACGCCTGAGACTTTTTCAATCAGTGTTACAATTACAACTCAATCTTGTTCGGTTACCGTTACCTTGCCCGATCAGTTTACTCCGGGATATTATTGCCAATGTTTTCAGGATCCATCGTGTGGCGGTGGCTTTTCAAGAATTTCGGTTTCGCCAAATCCTGCATCATCCTCTCTAAACATTTTGATTGAAGATGAAAAACAAAAAGATGGAATTTATTCAGCAAAGTTATTTAGTTCAGAGGGCTATGAAGTCAGGAGATATGAAAATTTGTTGAGAAAATCCACGCTAAATGTTGAGGGATTGAAGAAGGGCACTTACTTTTTGCAAATTAATTCATATACTAAAACAGATATGGTTCGAATTCTAATTGATTGATGGGATAAAAAGGGAAATTACAATCGTCTTGTTTGTGTGATCGCTGCAATTGAAGCTAAAACAAATTTTTGGTTAACTAATCCTAAATTTTTAATGAACTTTATAAAAGAAGATTGAAGTTTCTTTCTTCGATCATTCTGATTAGTCGAATATTGAAATAATCGAATCAACACACTAACGAATTAGATGATCGCCTACTTAAAAGGAAAACTCATTCACAAAGATCCCTCACACGCTATTGTCGAGGTGAACGGAGTGGGGTATCAAGTCAACATTTCGCTCAACACCTTTGCGGAAATCAAAGATAAAGAAGACATCAAGCTGTCCACCTATTTTCACGTACGCGAAGATGCGCAAGTGCTGTTCGGTTTTGCCACCGAAGCGGAGAAGCAAATGTTTCAGTACTTGATTTCGGTAAATGGAGTAGGGCCGAGTACCGCATTGGTGGTTTTGTCTTATTTGCCGCCCAACGAATTAAAGTCAGCCATTATTCGGGAGGATGCAGCGGCCTTGCAAGCGGTGAAAGGAATTGGGGGCAAAACAGCCTTGCGTTTGATCCTTGAATTAAAGGACAAATTGAAGCGCGAAACTACCGAGGAAATACCTGGAAATACGGGGCAAGTACGCAATACCATACGCTATGAAGCGTTAAGTGCGTTAGTTACCTTGGGTATTGCCAAACCGGCCGCTGAGAAAAGCATTGATGCAGCGCTGAAAAAGTCTGGAAATACCCTTAGTTTGGAGGAGCTTGTAAAGCAAGCATTAAAAAACGCCTAAATCCGTTTGACTGTAATTACTTGGAAGATTCACTTCGGCCTGTGGCCGACCATTTGCCTTTTAACGATGGGCACTTGGCAGCATGCATTTGCTCAACAAAAAGACTCTGTCGATACTAAATCGGCTGACACCACCAAGTTCAAAACCATTAACCCCTACCGACCGAGCTATCGACCCAGCGATCGCTATGGAGATCCATTTTCAAACTACTCTACCTTTTCGCCACTCTTTTTAAGAAACCCCAAGAGCCTGAACATGGATGTGCAGATCGACTCTGGTTTGAACTATAATATTCGCGAACGGATTGGCAAAGTAAATTTCCGACCCAACTCCTCGATGAGTTTTAGGGAGTTCAGCTTGCAGCAAGACCAGCTTTTTCGAAAACAATATTGGCAAACAAAAAGTCAGGCGCTAGATGGCGAAAGTGCTGTGAGCAGCAGAAACTTGCTTCCCAAATTATATATCAGCCCAGTATTCGATAGGATCTTTGGCGGAAGCTTCGTGGAATTAATTCCGCGCGGGTTTGTGACATTGGATTTTGGTGCATCTTTTCAAACGATCAATAATCCCGCGATTCCTATCCGCCAGCAAACGAATGGAGGCTTCGAATTCGACCAGCAAATCAGCTTGCAGGTGACGGGCAAAGTAGGAGAGAAGCTACAAGTGACCACCAACTTTGACAACAACAACTCCTTCGATTTTCAAAATAACATGAAGGTAGAGTACACGGGCTTCAAAGAAGACCTGTTGAAAAAACTGGAAATTGGAAATGTAAGTCTGCCGTTAAACAATAGCTTGATCAGAGGCTCACAAAACTTGTTTGGGGTAAAGGCGCAACTTCAGTTCGGGAAATTATTCGTCACTGCTATTGCTTCCACCCAGCGGGGCAAGCAGTCTTCCATTAAAGTCGCGGGAAACTCAAGTGGTACCTCTCAAGGCCGACCGTTTGAAATTGTAGGATCTAACTATGACGAGAATCGCCACTTTTTCTTGAGTCAGTTTTTTAGGGATAACTACGAAGGCTGGTTGAGTACCCTCCCCCAGATTTTTTCAGGCGTAAATATTACTCGTATAGAAGTTTACTCCATCAACCGGTCTAACGATACGCAAACTAATCGAGATGTAGTGGGCTTCATGGATATGGGCGAATCAGATAAGATTTATAGAAAGGACGTACTAACTTCCCCTTTGCCCAATGGATCGCCTAGCCGCAACGGTTCGAATAATCTTTTTGATAAACTGAAAAACATTTCCGCCAGCTCAGATGGAATCAATGAAGCACTGGCAGGACCTGATTTCAAATTTAATAATGGAACTGATTTTGAAAAGATCACCAGCGCGCGGAAATTGGCTTCGACAGAATTTTCATACAATAGCCAACTGGGCTACATCACCCTGCAGCGCAAGCTACAAAATGATGAAGCTATTGCCGTGGCTTTTGAATACACCTACAACGGTCAAGTATACAAAGTGGGAGAACTGACCGAGGATTATTCCAACAAGCCGCCAAAAGACGTTATTTTCTTGAAGTTACTAAGGCCTAGAAAGATTGCCATAAAGGATGGCGCTGGAAAGATATTGCCCACTTGGAATTTAATGATGAAAAATATTTACAGTCTCAATGTTTCCTCGCTTACGCGCGATGGTTTTCAGCTCCGCATGATTTACCGCGATGACCGTACCGGGCTTGATATTCCAAATTTGCAAGACGGTGTGGTTACCCGCACGAGACAACTGATTCAGGTATTTGGATTGGATCGACTAAATCCCTACAACGACCCGCAACCCGATGGTAACTTTGATTTTGTAGAAGGGATTACGGTTAACACTTCCACCGGCCTTATCATTTTTCCTTTTCTCGAGCCATTGAATAAGCCACTTCGTAATTTATTCAAATCAGAAAATAATGCCGCTACCGAGTCTTTTTTGAAAAATAAATATCTGTACGATACCCTTTATAACACCACAAAGGCGGAGGCGGAATTGGTGGCTACAAAAAATAAATTTTGGATCGTGGGTTCGTTTAAGGCAGGATCCGGGCGTGAAATTATTATTCAGGGTTTTAATATTTCCCCGGGATCGGTAAAGGTTTTTGCAGGGGGCACGCCCTTGCGCGAAGGGTTGGAGTTTTCGGTAGACTATACATTTGGAAAGGTCACGATTTTGAACGAAGGAATTTTAAGTTCCGGAAAAGATATTGAGATTACTTATGAACAGCAAGACCCCTTTGCTTTTCAAACCCGATCGCTGTTAGGTACTCGGTTCGATTACAAATTAAATGACGATATTAATTTGGGTGCAACTATTTTATACTACAATGAACGACCGCTTATCAGCAGAAATTTAATTGGTAGTGAGCCGGCACAAAATTTTCAATATGGCTTGGATTTTAACATAAAGAAAAACTCACGGATATTGACAAAAATGGTGGACGCGTTGCCGTTTTTGCAAACCAAAGAAGTATCTACCGTAACAGTCAATGCTGAATTTGCACAGTTGCTCCCCGGCACTTCCAACGTAATTGATGGGGAGGGTACTTCGTTCATCGATGATTTTGAAAACACCATCACGCCTTACAGTTTACTTTCACCACAGGCATGGAAGCTCGCAGCGGTACCAACTAATGATCCACTTTTTGATTCTCCGGGTGGCGCAGTAAACCAGATTGATGCGGGGTATAAGCGCGCCAAACTCGCGTGGTACCAAGTCGACAATTTATTTTATCGACAGAGCGGCAACTTTAAACCGCGAAATATCAGTGAGCTGGACTTAAGAAATCACTATACGCGCCCTGTGCTGCCGCAAGAGATTTTTCCGTTCCGTGATCCCTTCATTGGAAATTTTTATGAGCCTATTTTAGACGTAGCTTATTTTCCCGCGGAGCGCGGGCCATACAATTACAATCCTTCGTTTGATGCTTCGGGCAGATCTAACTGGGCGGGTATCACTACTGCCATCCGCAACGAAGTGGATTTTGACAAAGCCAACGTAGAGTATGTTGAGTTTTGGCTGATGGATCCGTTTATCAATTCTGCCGATGGCAATGTTATTTCAGACAATGCCAATGCCAAGCCCAACGTTACCGGAGGCAAAATGATGTTGCAGTTGGGAAGTATCTCCGAAGATGTGACGCGCGATGGAAAACATGGTTTTGAAAATGGATTGTCAAGAGATGGCTCCAACACGGGTGTTACCGAAACGCCTTGGGGCAGGGTAACGAATTTACAATACTTGAACAATGCTTTTGACGCCAGCCCAACTTCACGTGCCAATCAAGACATTGGATATGACGGATTGAACAACGAGGGAGAGAAGAAATTTCCTGCCCTTCCTAACTTGGCAGACCCCAACGACCGCTCGTCCGATGATTTCAAATATTTTTTGGGTGAAGACTATGATCAGCGTGATGCCAAAATTTTGGAACGTTATAAAAACATTAACGGCCCCGATGGCAATTCGCCCATTATTACCAGCGGTCAATCCTTTGCGCAATCCGGCAGCCCACTGCCTGATAATGAAGATTTGAATCAAGACAACACACTCAGTGATCTCGAAGAATATTACTCCTACAACATTGATCTGCCCGGCCCCGGGCAGTTGGCGGTGGGTAATAAATTTATTGTAGATAAGATTACCCCCAATGATTTCAATGGTGAAGTATCATGGTATTTGTTTCGCGTGCCTATCCGAAGTTTTGATTCAAAGAAAGGGGACATCAATGGTTTCAAGTCCATCCGCTATGCGCGGATGTTGGTGACTGGCTTTGCCGAGCCTGTTGTGCTTCGTTTTGCAAATTTTAGGATGATAGGCAATCGGTGGAGACGCTACACCGAAAACCTAGAAGGGCCGGGCTTATCAACTGTGTCTGAACCTAACCTCGATAACTTTACCGTGTCAGCTGTAAACATTGAGGATAATGGACAGCCCGATGCAAAAAAACCGGGATACGTGGAGCCGTTGAGCCGTGACCGCGATGTCACCTCAGTACAACAGCGAAGATTAAATGAACAAGCTGTTCAGATGTGCGTATCCGACCTAGCAGACGGAGATGCGCGTGCGATTTACAAAAACGTTTCTCTTGACTTTTTTAACTACGGCCGCATCAAAATGTTTATCAGTGCCAACGACCAGAATTTACTAGCAACAGATAACCAATTAAGTGCTTTTATTCGGATCGGTACTGATTTCGATCAAAACTATTATGAGATTGAACTGCCTTTAAAAATCACACCGCCCAACACGCGATTGGTGGAAGATGTGTGGCCGGAGCAAAATCAACTTGATCTAGACTTAAATGAATTGTACGCACTCAAAGTTGCACGCGACCGCGAGAATTTTTCGTTGGGCATTCCGTATCCTCAAAGCGGAGGCAGACAAGTGGGTAAGCACACTATCCGCGTTTTGGGAAGGCCAGATTTAGCCCAAGTAAAATTGATGATGATTGGCGTGCGGAATCCACGCAGTAGTGACGCCAAACCATTAAGTGTTTGCTTGTGGGCCAATGAGTTGCGCCTCACCGAATTTGATCGCACCGCGGGCATCGCTGCCAATCTGGTAGTGAATGCAAAATTGGCCGACCTGGGAAACATCACGGGCTCCTATCGCCACATTGGGTTTGGCTACGGAGGTGTGCAATCAAAAATTGCCGAGCGCGCACGGGGCGAAACCAACGCGTTTGATATTTCGGGAAGTATCAACGTGGATAAACTTTTGCCTACTTCGCTGGGATTGAAGATACCGATGTTTTTTAGTTATGAGTCGAGTATACTAAGCCCGAACTTTGATCCGGCCAACCCAGACGTGCGCCTGGCAGCCGCGCTGAAATCGTTTGAAACAAATGCAGAACGAAACACCTACCTTAATTTGATTCAAGACCGAACCACCAGGCGAAGTCTCAATTTTACCAATGTTCGAAAGGTAAAAGTGAAGAAAGATGCAAGGGCGCATTTGTACGACATTGAGAACTTCGCCTTCACTTACGCCTTCAGCGAGCAACTGCATACCACTTTCAATTTGATAGCAGATACCAGAAAAAATATAAGAGGAGCGATAGCCTGGCAGTATGCGCCAACGTTCAAAGGGTTTGAACCCTTCAAGGAAGCGAAGATTTTTTCTTCTAAACACTTACAGTTTCTGAAAGACTTTAACTTCAATCCCCTGCCAACTTCTATTTCGGTGAGAGGTGAATTGGATCGATCGTATAATGAACTCACTTATCGAAACTCCATTCGAGATGCTAACGCCCCGCAGAACAGACCCAATTATCAAAAGTTTTTTGTTTTCAATCGGTTCTACAATGCTAGGTGGAGTTTCACCAAGGCGTTGACGCTCGATTATAATGCCACTGTGAATGCCATCATTGATGAGCCCGATGGTGATCTCAGCAATCCAGATTCGTTGAACGTGGTTATCAATAACTTGAAAAAATTTGGTAGGGTAAAACTCTTCGATCAAAATATAACCGCCAATTATACCCTTCCTTTTGATAAGTTTCCGCTCACCAATTGGATTGGTGCCGATTATCGATACACTGCGGGATACAATTGGAGGGCAGGTCCTTTGGAAAAAGATGTGAACAAACAACTGGGCAACATCATTCAAAATACCCGTGCACAGGCGATAACGGGTAAGATAGACATGGTTAGATTCTACAATAAGATCGGCTTTTTAAAGAATATAAATTCCCCTCGTCCACCGCCACCGCCACCCGATAAAAATAAACCACCTCAGCCCGATACCGTGCGAAGGCCGCCCGATTTAAAGGCCGTAAAATCATTGCTGAGATTAATCATGTCTTTGAGAAACATCAACGGGACATATACCGTAAACGATGGCGCGATATTGCCCGGTTTTACCGGAACCCCCAAATTTTTTGGGCTGGATGAAAAATGGGGTTCACCCGGCTTAGGTTTTATTTTTGGCGACCAAGATCCTGACATTGCCGCTAACGCAGCTCGAAACGGATGGCTCACCCGAAACACCCGATTGACCGCACCCTTTACCCAAAACCAAACGACCGAGCTTGCGCTTCGTGCCAATTTGGAGCCAGCCAACGATATAAAAATTCAACTGGATGCAAGAAAAATTAGTAATACTTCCTTCCAAGAAATTTTTAGGTATGACTCGGCCTTGCAGAATTTTGCTGGTCTGAATCCAAATCGATCTGGTTCCTATCGCATCTCGTTTATGACTATCAACACTGCGTTTGAAAACAATTCTAGCATTAATTCGGATGTGTTTCAGCGGTTCGAAAAAAATAGAGCACTTATTAAAACCAGATTTGAATCTTTCAATCCCGGTAAGGAGTATGATCTCAATTCGCAAGATGTTTTGATCCCGGCCTTCATTGCAGCCTATTCGGGTACTTCGCCCGATGGCGTTAGTCTTTCCCCTTTTCCAAAAATCCCGATCCCCAATTGGCGATTGGATTATAATGGGTTGAACAAAATTGATTTTCTAAAAGATATTTTTCAATCTGTTACCATCAATCACGCTTATGTCTCCAACTATTCTGTTACCAACTATTCCAATTCCCTTGAATATACCAAGGCAGGGTTTGAACAATTTTCTCGACAACTTCAAATTGACCAGCCAATTGAAAACTACAACTCCGATTTTTTTGCACAGGTAAAAAGTGAAACGACTGAGCAATTGATTCCTCTTTACATCATCAGTCAAGTGATGATCAACGAAGCATTTCAGCCATTGATAGGCATTAATGCGCGCACCAAAAGTAAGCTGAATTTTAGATTTGAATATAAAACCAGGCGCGATCTCTCTCTGAATGTTTCCAATGCTCAAATTACCGAGGCCAACGGAAAAGATTGGTCTGCGGAAGTGGGCTTTACCAAAAATAACATGCGCCTTCCTTTCAAAGACCAAGGAAGGATTGTTACACTCAAAAACGATATAACATTCTTGATGAATGTAAGTGTTTCCAATACCCAAATGATTCAGCGCAAAATTGAAGAAGAGAACACCATCACCAACGGTAACATTAATTTTCAGTTCAGGCCGAATATCCAATATGCCATCAACCAAAAATTACGACTCACCGTCTATGCCGACCATAGCACGAATGAACCCTTGGTCACAAATTCTTTTCCCCGTTCGAATACGCGGGTAGGATTTAAGTTACTTTTCAACTTGGCGCCTTAAAAGAGAAAAGGGCATCGCTAAAACCTAAGATTGCTATCGAACTGAGCCTGCTATTGCTGTTAGATGAGCTTCTCATCACTGTCAGACTGAGCCTCTCGAAGTCCATTTTCAAAAGTACCGCTGCTGATTTACGTTTCGACTAGCTCAACTTGACATCGTTTTTAAAGATACACATGAGATATTTGTTCGCCACTTTCGCTATTTTTGCCACTCAAATCAATCAGCCTATTATGAACATACCCGAATCACTCAAATACACCAAAGACCACGAATGGATCAATGTTGAAGGCAACACTGCTACTATTGGCATTACCGAATTTGCGCAGGGCGAATTAGGCGATATTGTCTATGTCGATATTTCTACCGTGGGGCAACAAATTGGTCAGCATGATGTTTTTGGAACAGTAGAAGCTGTGAAGACAGTATCTGATTTATTTATGCCTATTTCAGGTAAAGTGATCGAGTTCAACAAGGCGTTGGACGCAGCGCCTGAAAAGGTAAATGGTGATCCTTACGGAGATGGCTGGATGGTGAAAGTTGAAATCACAAATGCCTCAGAGGTAGCGGGTTTGTTAACAGCGGCACAGTACAAGGAACTTATTGGCAAGTAAAAATAGTTTTTAGTTAATAGTTGTTAGTGAATAGAGAACAACAACTTACAACTAACAACCAGCAACTATGATAGAACTACCCTCCATATCAGTTGAGCAAACCAGAAAGCGCAAGCCCGATTGGCTCCGCGTGAAGTTGCCTATCGGCCCTGAATACGCCAAAGTGCGCAAGTTGGTGGACGAAAATAAACTTCATACCATTTGTGAAAGCGGTAATTGCCCTAATATGGGCGAATGTTGGGGATTAGGTACCGCCACGTTTATGATTTTAGGAAATGTGTGCACCCGCAGTTGCACGTTTTGTGCCGTAGCCACGGGTCGACCAACAGAGTATGACATAGATGAACCGAGACGCGTAGCAGAGTCCATCAAAAAAATGGGCGTGAAGCATGCTGTGATTACCAGCGTGAACCGCGATGAATTGAAAGACCGTGGTGCTGAAGTGTGGTATCAGACAGTAGTGCAAACAAAAGAATTAAGCCCAAGCACTACCATTGAAACACTGATCCCTGATACAAAAGGAAATTGGGATGCTTTGTACCGAATGATTGATGGCGGCCAAGAAGTCGTCTCCCATAATATGGAGACCGTTGGCAGACTTTATAGAATGGTGCGCCCGCAGGCCAAATACGAACGGAGCCTTGAGCAGCTAAAGAGAATTCGCGAAGCAGGCAAAAGGACAAAGTCCGGAATCATGCTGGGCGTGGGCGAAACCAAAGAAGAATTGTACAAAGCCATGGACGACTTGGTAGAAAATGGTTTAATGATTTTAACGCTCGGCCAATATCTACAGCCCACCAAAATGCATTTAGAGGTAGCCGAGTTTATCCACCCCGATACATTTGCACTTTACAAAGAAGAAGGATTGAGGCGTGGGTTGAAATATGTGGAGTCTGGGCCGCTGGTGCGTTCATCGTATCATGCAGAGCGGCATGTGAATGTGGCTTTTGGCTAATATCGAGACAGGCTCTTTTTTAATATTTCCTTTACTTCTTCTACTAGCCAGGCTGGCTCTATCAGTTTTACCTGATTTCCCAAGCGCAGAATCGATTGGGTCAACTCAAGATTTGGAATTACGTGAATCTCAAAAATGGTCTCCGAGCTATGCTCATGGGTTACTTTTTGAGTGCTGTGCAAGGGTAATGCCTTAAGGTATTTTGCTTGAATGACATCTGCTTGGATAACAATTCGTTCCGTTTTTCCTTTCGAGTAGTTTAACCCGACAATTGAATCTAATTCGGTTGGATATTCAATATCCTTTTGTTCAAATTTTTCGGTCAGTATCTTTAAATTCTCGATTCGATCAATTCCGAAAGTAAAATACTTCTTGCCTACTTTTGCAATTAGATACCACCTGTTTTCGTGCCTTTTTAAAAAACCCGGCATTACTTTAAAAGAATTATTCTTGTTACTGGTAAAATTTTGATACATGAATTGCACCCAGCGCATTTGAGCGATAGCGTTGATAAGAACTTTCAGATTCTGATATCCCTTTAAAAAATGGATAGGTTCAAATTTGATTTTTTCGAGTAGAAACTTTTGATTTGATATACTTTCTTGAATTAACTCCGAGGTCAGGCTCATTTCTATAAAAGCCATAAAACCCTTGAGGGTGTAGCTACGGTCTTCATCAACAAAATAAAAATCTTGATCTCGATGGTACGTGATTTCGATGCCAAACTCGTTACGCATTTGTTCAATATCTCGTTGGAGAGTGCGGGGAGATACTCTCATGTCAAATACCTCTAGGTATTTTTGCAGTGCCTTGAAATTGGCTTTTTTATCATTCTGTATTTTTTCAAGAATGAGAAAGTAGCGTTTCAAAACCGACTGTTTAGCCATTTTATTATTTAGTAGGATCTTTCACCCAAATCCATCCTTCTTTTTCGACAACACTTTTAATTGATCCTTCGGGTTCGAAGCATTTTCCCTGTAAAAAATCTTTCGCTGCTATACAACAGATTAATGCATCGAAGTCATGCTCTTTTTTAATTATTGCAGATAGTTCTTTTGTATTAACAAAACTATCCTTTATGCTATCTAGGTTATCGGCCTTAGCGTTCGACCACTTTTTCTTTTTATATGGGCTAATTTTAAAATCATTAAAAGCGATTGTTACTGAAGGATAGACCTCTATTAAACCCACATCATATATTTCATCTTTACTCCAAATTATTTTTACTTTACTCTCAATGTCATGTATTCTTTTGAAGGTCTCAAAACTTGCACGTGCGATTAAGTTGCAAGCAACATCTAGCGGATTGATGGCATACTTATTTTTAGCATTTGGCTTAAATTTCTGATAGTTTTCAAATATTTTCCTGTCTGTTGCTCTTCTTGGAAACTCTAATAATTCTTTCGATCCGAAGTACCCTGCACTATGTTGTTTCAAATATCCATCAAATCCAATTGGCCATCCCATCGGGCAGTCAACAGCCAAAATAATTTTACTATTCTTCTTCCTCTCTTCATCAATCCAATTGGAAATTGTATCTACTAATTTCATGGGATCTCGGTGTTTCCAAACTTGCTTTATGTCTATTTTGGCATCCTCGACAGACGCCTTAACAAGTCCATTATTTTTTTCGTCACTAGCGGCATCCCAGCCGATGATACAGATATTTTCCATTTAATTTAATTTATAGGTTTCAAAAGTCGTGTCTTCACAAAAAACTTTGAAAGCGTTCCAATACCCAGACGGCACAGCTCCTAAACAAATGTCGGAATTTCCGAGCAATATAAAAGCCACATACCCCATTTTATCAAATTGAATTAACATAGTGCGTACGTTTGCTGGCGAACTGTTATCGTTATAAGTGGTTGTGTAAAAATTTAAAAAATCCTTTAAAGCCGCATTCAAAGAATCTTTGTTATAAATTCGTTTAAGAAATTTTGGAGTTAACAGTTTAATAAAATCGGCCTCCAATGACAGTGTGTAATCGATATTCTCTTCAAGGCTTTGAATGTATTTCTGTTTTAAGACAGTATCATTGACCAAAAGCTTAATGATATTGGATAGACTTTCTCTCAGCATTGGTCCTTATTTTCTTTAAGTTTAGCTAAAAGAGCGTCTATGGATTTAATATGGATGTTCCTTGATTCGGAGCCTCTAAATTCCCCAATAATACCATGATTTTCTAGTTCGTCCATTAACTGGCATGCCAGATTGTAGCCGATTTTCATTTTTTTTTGCAGCAATGAGCTGCTGCCACGTTGTGAATCTACAATTAGCACGGCTGCAATTATCATTTCAGCAGAATTTGTTTTCATGCGCTGGCGAGTTTTAATTGATCAATTTGGTTGACGGCTAGTTTTAGTTGAGCAAGGTGAAAATCATCAGAACAATCGATTTGCTCCCTCAGCAATTGTGATTCAGCGTACTTCACTACAAATTCCTTGATCTCCTCTTCGCCTAGCCTTCTATGTTCACTTAAGTGGTCGGCAAGCCGTAACAGTAACGTTCTTTCTTTTTCGAGAATTTGTTTTACTAGTTGCTTTGACTCATCCATTATCTGTTGAATTTCTAAATGACAACTTTTATCAGCGGGTAAAAGGTGATTACTGTTAAAATCCGGAATGTGATAGGTTGCCAATCTTTCTCCCATCCCCAATGATTTAACCAGCCTACTGGCTTTTTGCGTGGCTTTTTTTAAATCAACTTCTGATCCGTTTGTGATATGTTCTCTGCCAAAGATCATTTCTTCTGCCCAATAGCCGCCTAGGTAGGTTGCAATTTCATGTCGTATATTTTCATGCGTTAAAATAGTAGAATCGAGCACTTGCATAAACCCCTGACTATCGGCATCAGAAGTGACCGTTACAATTTGAATGGGAATTTTCCTAAACAATGAGATGTAAATAACGGCATGACCGCTTTCATGAACGGCCACAATGGCTTGTCTATTATTCTTCAAAGGCTTTCTTTCTTTTTCTAGGAACAAATCAATTTTGTCTTTGGCTACATGGATGAGCTTGGCGTGGTGACGGTATTTGATTGATATTTCCTCATCATGAAATGACATTTCAATGGAATCACAGACAATGCCGAATCGCAATTTTATGAAAATCAGTTTTGGTAGCCGATTTTCAACTATGTTGCTAATCGTGCTTAACAACGGCCTAGTACCAAGCGTTGGGTATACACCTTCATTGTAAATCAATTGTTTTATATTGGCATCAAAGCTGAGCTTAATATTTGTCTGGTTAAAAAATGAAGTCGATACTTTTCCTAGAGAAAGATCAATCAGCTTGGTGAAACCCTCGTTGTTAAAAGTTGGATAGATAACATGGTTGTTTCCGAGTCTAGCAATTTGTTCTACTCGAAATCTTCGCTGAAGCGCCTCTTTGATTTTTTTGACATTTACCTTTTTGGTTAGCTCATTAAAGGTATCAGCTGATATATCGGTTTCTAAGCTGTGGCTCAGCGAGTATGCCTCGTCTAAGTTCCCCATTACAAAAATTAGGGATTTTGAACAGTCAATGACTTTCGGCTTAAAAGCCTTTTCTAGCAACTGCTTTAAATACTTAATGGTCTCCTCTCCATTTAATTGGTCAATTACTTTTATAACGGCCTCGACATTAATGAAAGTACTTGGAAATAGAATTTTGATTATTTGTAGATGCCGCGGAAGAAGGAATCTTGATTTACGTTCTTTTTTAGGTTCTACATGGTACCCATTTCTTTCCAATTCATTTTCTTCTAGAAAGGATTTAGTTAACCCGATCCCACTGGTGATTATACCCTTTTGGACTTTTACACCAGCTATTAGCAATAGCTCTAATTTTGAAATGGCATTTTTCAGTTCCCAAGCTTTCGCCTTTGAGGTCGAAAAAACATATTTCCCAGTATCGATAATCTCCCACATTAACCTAGTTCGGTGTTTATCTATTTCTTCGTTTTTTTCGTTTATTATTTTGGCATGCTGGAATTCATCAAAAATGATAACGACTGCATCACTTTTTCTTTTTGCCTCGAATTCAGTAAGTTGATCTTCCAACTCCCAAGAGGATGACTGAACTAGGCCAGCATCTAACGTGATGCTTTGATCATCAAATCCAATCAATTCAACAAATCTTTTTATTAAACTAGTTTTACCTACTCCTGTCATACCCCACAGATTAATGATAACTGGTTTTTGTTGGAATTGCGGTGTTATAAACCAACATTGGCAACTATTAACAACTTGATCAATTTGATCGTCAATGGCCATAAATTCTTGTTTGAGCTTGACTCTAACGTCTTCAAGTTGATCATTCTTTTTTAGGATTTCTGCATATGCTTTTTTCGATAGCTTCATATTGTAGTAAGTTTGTTTCGAGGTAAATCTCTACTACCCCTTACGACAAATCATGACGTAGTAATACTTTTAATGATTTAAATAGCTGGAGTAAAGGAAATCTGGAATCAAATGTTAGCCTGAGCCAATAGAAGCCCCATTTAAACTCCAATTGCCAGTTTTCGGCACGCTCAAACTGCAAAATTTAGCAATTTGAGCAACTGCAGTCAGATAAAATGCCCTTTAGAATAGCTCAATTTTGAGTTATTTGACATTTGACTATTTACTATCAATAGTGAAATTTAAATATCCATCACCGTTAAAGCTATTCCAAAAAAATCGCCCGTGGATAACCACAGGCGACCGCACCTTTAGCTCACGCAGGTGATCAGCCAAATGATTACCAACGAGCCGTTCAATTCTGTGAGGACAAAGGATTTGGGAAATACTTTCAAGAGTTTCCGCAAGGTTATTTGACTTTGTTAGGTGAAGAGGGCATCAATATCTCGGGTGGACAAAAACAATTGGTGGCGTTGGCTCGTGCGCTGTTTCGAATACCTAGTTTGTTATTGCTGGATGAAGCCACATCGGCCATGGATGGAAATACCGAAAATTTCATTCTATCTATTTTACAAAAGGAAAAGGAGAGGATGGCTATTTTAATGGTGACCCACCGCACAAAAATAGCTCAGCAATGCGATAAGGTGTATGTGTTGGAGAATGGAGCTATTTCCAGCAAAGCATGAGGAGAAAAGATGTCAACGATAATTCTTTCTTTTTTTCAAGTCTGGCAAACCAAGCGACTCAAAAGCTTTTTTTGCCTTAGCTACTTTTTCAGGAAACAAAATTTGATTGTCATATTTATTTAGAGATTTATCAATCCTGACAATCGGGACTTTAGATTTATTTACTTCCAGCAACGTTTTCATAGTTCAAATTTAAGCTTTTTTTGGACAACAAAGGCTTGGTAATTTTTGTCCTTTTCGAATCTCTCCCACTCATTTTTTGTTTGCCCAAAAATTTCAAAGTCTTCTTCTACAATATCAAAATACTTATTTATACCCATCCGATACAGTCGTGTTCTTGCCTCAGTGCTTCCTGTGGCATAAATCCACGCAGTAGGATGCTTGTCGCAAAAGGCATAAAGTGCTGCGACTACAGTCGCAAGGATTTTTTCGCTATCGCCATTATCGGTGACAGAGATGTCATCAATTTCACCTGTAACTGGATTCTTATCTCCGAAAGCAAGATTATAGTAATTGTCTTGGTTGACGAGTGCAAACTGTATCAGCTTTTGAATTTTCCCTTTTGACCCCTCGCTTAAAAATTCGAAGCTCAATAAATGTTCTCCAGATTTTATTTCGTAGCGGTCTAATTTCATGGCGATTCTTTAAAGTAAAGATAAGTTTCGGCAAGAGAAACCCAACCAGAAAAAACGGAGTTATTGTGATGTAAGGAAATACCTAAGCAAATAAACGCTTTTACCTTTTCAAACATCCGCAACAAAATCCCTTAAAGGTTTCCTCAATGCTCAATTATTCAGTCATTTTATTATTGACTATTGACTATTTACCGTAAACACTCAATAGTAAACGTTAATTGGAGGATTCCCTCTCAAAAAAAGTCGCCCATGGAAAACCACAGGCGACTTCTATCAAACTGATTTTGAAATTATTACTTCTTGTCTACCACCAGCCGGTTATCTCTATTAGCCACTTCCCAAGCCGTATAGAATGCAGCCTTCGCACGCTTTGCCAATAGATCAAATTCTATCTTATCTACTTCATCGCTTACTTGGTGATAGTCTTCATGGATGCCATCAAAGAAAAATATAATGGGTATTCCCTTCTTGGCAAAATTCCAATGGTCAGAGCGCTTGTATAAATTGGTAGGATGGTTCTCATCGTTATACAAATAATCGAAATCCAACTTCACATACGTTTTATTATTGCGTTCGTTGATCTCATGCAACTCAGAGGAAAGTTTATCAGAGCCAATGACGTATACATAGTCAGGCTTCCCTTTGTGCTCGGGGTCGCGTCTTCCAATCATATCGATATTGATATCCACTACAGTTTTATCCAATGGAAAAATAGGATGTTCTGAGTAATATTCAGAACCAAACAATCCTTGCTCTTCTCCTGTCACCGTCATAAATAGAATACTTCTGCGTGGGCCGTTGCCTTCTTTCTTCGCTTGCGCAAATGCTTTTGCCATTTGCAATACACTTACCGTTCCTGATCCATCGTCATCGGCACCGTTGTTGATTTGATCGCCCGTTGCCCCATCATTTTTGCCGATGTGATCGTAGTGTGATGTGATCACCACAACTTCATCTTTCTTGTCGGTACCTTCTAAGACGCCTAAAATATTTTCTGACTTTACGGTTTTCAACAACATTGCCACTTGGTAACTAATCTTTCCAGGCGTCACTTTTCCAAGGGATTTTTTAGCAGGATCGGCAGCGGCTGCAGCCGTGAGTTTGGCGACAGTGGTATTAAATACTTTTTCTGCTGCCGCTTTATTCAAAAAGAAAATGCCTTTATTCGGGCTAGTAGGATCGGGCTTTGATAGAGATAAGTTGCCGCCTGATAGGAATCCTTTCATCTGCCCAGCAAACAGCTTGAACTCGTCTGGAGAGCTTGCAGGAATTACAAATACCATTTTTGCTCCCTTCTCTCTTGCCAGCGTTACTACTTTTCTCAAACGTGACATAATGCTCAACGACAGTGCATCGCTTTGAATGGCAACCGCTTTGTCTTTAACAACGATGTTTGCATAATCGGCCTCACTCCCTTTTCCTGCAAAAACAATGTCCGTTGAGATTTCTCCGTTGGAGTCGGCAGAGCCGTAATAGATGATTTCACTAAAATTGGAATAGTGTGAAGTTCCCGTCTTTACATAGATATCAGCGGGGGTTACTGAATACAATTCCACCGGCATATAGTTCGATCCATTGACCGGAGCGGAGAGACCCACTTCTTGAAAATAGTTGCTGATAAAGGCGGCTGCCATTTTTTGGCCACGCGTACCAGTCTTTCGGCCCTCCAGCGCATCCGAGGCAAGGATTGAAAGGTTTTCTTTGAGTTCAGCGGGAGTAATCATTTCTGCATATTTGGTTGCGTCTTGTGCAGAACCTAGCCGTGTTATCAATAGAAAAAGAACAGGGATAAATTTTTTCATAACTATCTTAATTTTTTAAAATATGTGATTTTGTTAACCAGGAATTGTCTAGTGACCAAAAAGTAGGTCTGCTAAAAACGGCTTTTGCGCCACAAGTCGATGGTGCTAAACCAAGATTCGGTAAACCGCTTGTCGCGAAGGAGTACGTAGTTATCGGGATCGTATATACTGCCGCTTTTCACAAAAGTAAATCGCACACCATAGGTTTTGTAGTTCCACACTTCGTTTCCGCTATTTTTCGCGAGTTCATCGGGAATTCCGAAAATCAAGTAGATCATTCCACGATCCATTTTCCAGCCTTCTTTGTAGGACGTGAAATATTGATTGACCAATTCAACCCTTCTAAAGTAGCTGCGCATAAAATTTTTCGCCCGGTCTTTGTCGCGCGTGACATCCAAAATTACTTTATCGAATTTTGGTTTTTCGGTGCCGGCAGCAATAAGTGATTTAAACTCTTCGGGTGTAGTCACAAAGATTAGAGGTGCCGCTAGTGCGTCTATCTTCGAGTATTTTGGAAAACTTTCTTGCACTAACCGCATCGCAAACCCGTCCGATGCGGCTGTATCCTGTTGAAAAAGATAAAGCCCTTCTTTTTGTAGTTTAAACTTAGCGCCATTGGCCAAACGAAACGTGGAGTCATGAAAAATGAATCTTTCAACAGGGGCAGACTTTTCGGAAAAAGGCGGATAGGGTTGAAAGAAGGGGACCGTTTTGTAGTAGGACACGAACATGACTTTATTATCACAGCTTTTCAAAGTATATTCCTTGCCGCTATGCAAGTATCTTTCAGCAAACGATTGGTCTGCATTTTCAATCCAACCCCTAGAAGGGTAGATGGACTCCATTAATTTGAAATAATACCAACTTTTTTGGCTTTCGTTATGCGTGACTTTGGCCAACAATATCCACGGCTTTTCCGGAACGGGAAACGAAAGCAATCCATTTTTTAGATTCGTGGAATTGGGGAGTGTGTCTATCTTATTTAGCATGGCTCCTTCGCGGGTCGAGTACGAATCCCTACGCTCCCAAGTGATGGAGTATTTGTCCACCGGAAATTGGGTTGTTCTCAAAACATAATTTACGAAGAGGCTGTTCTCGCCCCTGGCCAGGTGCAATTGCAGGTTTACTTCATTTTGCGGATTATACCAGTGATTAAAATTGAGACTGGTAATAGCTTGGCTATAACCAACCGACCAGAGGAAAAGATAAACAGAGGAAAAGGCAAGTAATCGCTTCATAAATATAAATTGGCTATCTTCTACAGACATTTCAACTACTAATTAAACGTTAAATTTAACGAATAGCGTTACTTTTACCCCTTAATTTTTTTATGGCTTCCGTTTATACTACCGAGATAGCTTCTGATTCTGTCGCATCGGATAATCCCATACACCAGCGGCTACTAAAAGCTTATGTTTTGGCTCAAGACCAAGTAAAAGGAGATCTGTTGGAAGTAGGCTGTGGGGAAGGCAGAGGCATTGATTGGTTAATACCTAAAGTTACCAGCTATTCGGCCATCGATAAAATTGCTCCGGTAATTGAGCAACTGAAAACAAAGTATCCACAGGCAAAATTGATCGGTGGCAATATTCCCCCGCTTTCTGCTTACTCAGACAATTCGTTTGATTGCATTGTTAGTTTTCAAGTGATTGAACACATTCAAGACGATAAGATGTTTCTGAAAGAAATAAGTAGAGTTTTGAAACCTGGCGGCCTAGCGTTGATCACTACCCCAAATCGGCTGTTGTCGCTTTCGCGGAATCCGTGGCATATACGGGAATATACGGCACCGGAACTTACGGATTTGGCGAGACCATTTTTTACAACTGTGGAAATGAAGGGCATTACTGGAAATGAAAAAGTGATGCAGTATTATGACCGAAACAAAGCTTCGGTGAACAAAATGATGAAGTGGGATATTTTCAATCTTCAACACAAGCTGCCCGCTTCTCTTTTGCGGATTCCGTACGAAATTTTAAATCGGATGAATCGCAACAAACTGAAAACCGGTGCAGATGAACTAGTGCAAAGTATCGATCATACAGATTATTTGTTGGTAGATGATGCCACCAAAGCATTAGATTTATTTTTGTTGGTGAGGAAGTAATTAGCTTATAAATTGCTTTTGGTCTTATTTATTTTTCGACAAGGCCGTTTAGCCTGATTGCAAGGCAATTACAGTGTTTTACCCTTTAGTACAATCTCCCGTTTCGGTGACTTGTCGGTAACTAAAGAACTAGAGTTCGAAGCAATGTTCTGCCAAGATTTTTTTAACTTTAATTCTTACCAGTTTTTTGCTTACGAATAGTAGCTAATATCTAATCTTCTATCTTTATTAAAAAATTGAGCTATGACTACTGTGATGATTGCAAGCTTTAAAAATAAAAAGGACGCCACGTTAGCTGCCCGGCTTCTTAAAAAAATTAAGAAAAGCGAGGTGGGTTTCCTCAATAAACAACTGGTAGAGGATGCAGTTTTTGCCAAATTGATTGACGAGGGAATGAAAGAGCGAGGAACAGTTCCCCTAAAAAAAATTGAGGAAAAACTAATGCGATGAAGATCATTGTCAAAGGCAGCTTTGATCGCGACCTTGATGTAATTTCAGAGCGTGAGTTAAATATGGCCTTGGCTGAAAAGATAAGTCAAATTAAAATAGCGAGAAACATTGATCACGTCACAGGTTTTAAGATTTTGAAAGGCTACACTAATCATGGCAGAATAGTAGTGAATACTGCTAGGCTTCGCTATCGAATGGGTGTAATCCTTCGAGGAGATACCATTTGGTTAGTTCGGTTTCTTGCTCGCAAAGTGGTCTACAGGATTTTCCCGTAGCCAAATTTTTTCTTTAAGATCGGGTTTCACTACCTATCCTCCTGCGGCAACTCTCCCCGCATTTGCAAACTCGTTACCAACCGTGTGTAGGCATCTTCAAATTTCTTTGCAAGGTCTTCTTCTCCATTTTCATAAAGCGTGCGCTGGAGCGCATTGAGAACAAATATATTTCTTCTCAGTTCTGTACTAAGTCCATAGCCTTCTCCGATTAAATATTCTGCCATTGTTTCTGCCCGCTCGCCCAACACTTTGGAGATTTCGGTCGCTTTATCTTTTTCGCCTACCTGAAAAAGTAGGTCAATGGTTTCTGGAGCCGTGTGATCATACTTGATTACTTTGTCGGGCATTTTTGCCAGTGAAAATAGCAACACGCTATCTGCTTTGGCCATCTTTCCTTCATCGATCAAAGCTTGGGCTAATGAGTTTAATGAACTGCGATGGTTCACCACAAATCCACGGTAGTCATCGGTATAATAAATCTTCTCGTTGTCCAGTCCACGATACTTGAATTTGTGCAGCATGATGTCGTAGCTTCTTTCGGTGTCTACTAAGTACTCGCGGTCCTTGCGCGGATTTTTCACTGGGAGAATGCGGTAGGCATTTCCTTCTTGCACGGCATAAGGGCTGAGGTCCAAATTGATTTGAGACATGGAGGTGTGATTCAAATAGATCGGGCGTTCCCAATTATTGGTTACCAACAAATCCAGCAGTGCTAAATCTTTCTTTTCCAATCCACCCTTCAACAGCCTAATTTTCATTTGGTCTACCACCAAACTATCCATGCCTTTGGGAATAATTCCTTTTGCAAGTATGGCGGCTTTATCAATGTTCAATGTGAACACGCGGCTAGGAACTATGTTCCTATCTTCATTGCGCAATTGCTTGTAATCTTTTGAGAGCAATTCTATGTATTGCTTCGCATCAATGCTGGCAATTTTCATATCCACAAAGGGTAGGTAATCGTTCGGGCCGCCTTGTTGGTAATTTTTTAACGAGAGTGTATATGGGAATGGCTCTGACTCATACGCCTTCCGCGTGGTTTGATCGATGTACCAATCGGTGTTGTAGTAACTGAGTACGATCACCCTTAAGTCAGTTCGCACGCCTTCGGTTTCTTGAGCATACCAAAGTGGGAAAGTATCGTTATCTCCGCCTGTGAAAATAATTCCGTTGGGGGCGCATGAATCTAAATAGTTGGTAGCTGAGTCAACCGAGAAGAATCGATCAGAGCGATCGTGATCATCCCAACCGTCTTTTGCCATCAAGGCTGGAGCAGTCAAACCGATAAGTGTTGCGGCAATGGCTGCTGTTTTTCCGTTCTTTAAAAACCGTTGTAATCCCTCGGCAATTCCAATTACGGCTAGGCCGATCCAGAAAGCAAAGGCATAGTAGGATCCTGCATAGATGTAATCGCGCTCACGGGGCTCGGTAGGGGGTGAGTTCAGGTAAACAACAATGGCCACTCCCAACATGACAAAGAGCAAACCGACTACGGCAAAACTTTTAGTGTCTTTGTTGAATTGAAAAAACATTCCTGCCAATCCCAGTATGAATGGAATCATGAAAAAATTATTTCTTGCTCCGTTGTTGGCCAATTCATCAGGCACATTTTTGAACCATTGATTTGGCTTTAACCAATCAGCACCCTGCTCATCGCTTTCGCGGCCAGCGAAATTCCACATGAAGTAGCGCATATACATAGTGCCAATTTGATGCGTAAACATGTAATATAAATTCTGCCCGAAGGTTGGTTTTTGCCCTTCTTGTAGGCCAAGAATATTCATGTAGGTTTCTTTGTTGTCGGAACTCCAAACCCGCGGCAATATGGTTTGCTGATCGGGTTCATACACGTATTGAAATTTGCGGTCGGTGATTTCGTATTTATCTTTTCCCTTCGTGTAGATGGGGTCTCCGTACTCGACATCAACAATTCGAGCCGTATAATAGGGACCATAAAGCAGCGGTCTGCTTCCATATTGTTCGCGTTTCAAATAGCGCACAAAGCTAAGCGCATCTTTGGGTGCATTTTCATTGATGAGGGTATCGTAGCTAGAGCGTATCACAATGGTAGCATACGATCCGTAGCCGATCAAGATAAAAGCTGTTGCCACTAGAAAAGTGTTCCAAACAGGTTTGTTATTTTTTTGCGTGTAATAAATACCGAACGCCAATGCGCTTGCCACTAGCAACGTAAAAACAAGTGCCCCACTGCCAAAGAAAAGACCCAGCGTGTTCACAAAGAAGATTTCAAAATTCCCGGCAATGGTAGGCAAACCGGGCACAATGAAATCGTTGATGAACATGACCACTGCCACACTCACGAGAAGAGCCGCTACAATTCCCCAAAAGCTGGGCTTGAATTTTTTAAAGTAATAGATCAATCCCAAGGCAGGCACAGTAACCAAGTTGAGCAAGTGAACCCCAATAGAAAGTCCCATCATATAGGCCACTAATAATAGCCAGCGATTAGCGCGGCTTTCATCTTCTATTACATCCCATTTTAAAACAGCCCACACTACGAACGCAGTAAAGAAAGATGACATGGCATACACCTCAGCTTCTACAGCAGAAAACCAAAAGGAATCGGAAAAGGTGTAGGTCAGCGAACCGACCAGTCCAGCACCCATCAATAACCAAGTTTTTTCCTCATTGATTTCTGAGTCTTTTGTGGCACCAATCATTTTTCTCCCGAAAAGGGTGGTGGACCAGAATAAAAACAAAATAGTAAAGGCACTTGCCAGTACGCTCATGAAATTGATCCAGTAGGCCACTTTGGTCACATCGCCCAAAGCCAAAAAGGAGAAAACCCGGCCCATCAATAAGAACAAAGGCGCTCCGGGAGGGTGAGGCACTTGCAGTTTATACGAAACGGAGATAAACTCACCACAGTCCCAGTAACTGGCAGTTTCCTCCATGGTGAGGAAATACACTAGCAGGGCAATACTAAATACGATCCAACCGGTAAGATTATTGGCTTTTTTGAAGTTCATGTGTGTAAGGCTTGAGTGTAGTCTGCTTTGCGATGCTTTTCAGGCAAATAAAGTTGCGAAAATAGGGAAAATTAACGCATCCCCACATAGGTTTTGGTATTGGTGATAGCGCACTTGACCTTAGTTTGAACCGAATTGGTATGCTAATATTGTTGTATGGCTTCCATCGAGATAAAAAAATTTACCCCTAGTAATGCTCGGGTATGGAATGATTTTTTGGCCAATGCCAAAAACGCCACTTTTTTATTCGATCGCGGCTATATGGATTACCATGCTGATCGGTTTACGGATCACTCGTTGCTGCTATATGGGCAAGGGAAGATAAAGGCCGTTTTTGTAGCCAATGAAGTAGGAGATCAGATCATATCTCATGCGGGCCTGAGTTACGGAGGGCTGGTTTTGGAAAGGGAAGCGCGTTTGGAAGACGTGCTTGCACTCTTTTTTCATCTGACCAAGTACTACCACGAGTTGGGTTTTAGACAGATCGTTTACAAGTGTTTGCCAAGCTACTACGCAACTCACCCAACGCAAGAAGATTTATATGCGATGTTTCTCTTAAAAGCCGATCTACTGAAAAGAGATACGAGTTCGGTCTTCGTAAAGTCATCGCCATTGCCCTATCAGCAACGGAGGAAGAAAAATGTAAAAGAAGGAAAGGCAGTTTTTCAAATTGTTCCAAACAGTGACCCTCTGGTTTTTTGGGAAAAAGCGTTGATGCCCAACTTGAGCGATCGGTTTGGGGCCGAGCCGGTGCACACTGCACAAGAAATGAAACTATTGATTAATCGATTTCCAGATAACATTCATCTATTCGAGATAAAAGATGAAAATGAGATTGTAGGCGGAACGGTAATTTATAGCACCGCATCAGTGGCACACGCCCAATACACGTCTGCCACCCCAAGAGGGAAAGAACTGGGTGCATTGGATGTTCTTTTCGACCATTTGATCACTGCAACTTTTAAGGAAAAGGAATACATCAGTTTTGGCACCTCTAATGGCGAACTAGGGAATAAATTGAACCGCGGTTTGGTGAATTGGAAGGAAGGGTTTGGCGCGCGCACCTTCGCAGTTGATACTTACCAAGTAGATACATCACACTATTTTTTGTTATCGGATTATGCCTAATGAAATTTCCTTTTTGAATTTAGAAGTACAACATCAAGCGATCCTTGACGAGATGGAAGCGGCTATTTCAAAAGTGTTGAAATCGAATCAATTTATACTGGGGGAATCGGTCTTGGCGTTTGAAAAACAATACGCGGCTTATCACCATGTTTCTTTTTGTTCGGGGGTGGCCAACGGGCTAGATGCCATTTATCTTTCGCTAAAAGTTCTGGGCATTGGGAAAGGCGATGAAGTCTTGGTTCCATCAAACACGTATATAGCCACTTGGCTAGGCATTGAACGAACGGGTGCTACGATTGTCCCCATTGAGCCCAACGAGCGCACCTACAATATTGATGTTACTAAGATAGAGGCGGCCATCACCCCAAAAACCAAATGCATAGTGCCGGTTCACCTATTCGGACAAGCTTGCCAAATGGATGTAATTATGGATTTGGCAAAAAAACATTCACTTTTTGTAGTCGAGGACAATGCACAGGCACATGGTGCAGAGTTTCAATCAAAAAAAACCGGAAGTTTTGGAAATGCAAATGCAACGAGTTTTTATCCCACCAAAAACTTAGGGGCACTAGGAGATGGAGGGGCGGTAACTACAAATGACAAAAGCATCTACGATAAAATCTGCGCCCTGCGGAATTATGGATCATCAACCAAATATTACAATGATGTGATTGGCATCAATTCCAGATTGGATGAAATACAGGCGGCCATCTTAAGTGTCAAGCTAAACTATTTGGATGAATGGACATACGAAAGAAGACAGATTGCGAAGTCCTACCTTCAGCATCTGACTGGCGTTGGTGATTTGATCTTGCCCACTTTGGCAGAAGGTGCTACTCATGTGTTTCATGTTTTTTCGATCCGAACCGATCATCGCGTTGCTTTGCAGAAATACTTAGCTGAAAACGGAGTTCAAACGTTGATTCACTATCCTGTTCCGCCTCATTTACAAAAGGCTTTTTCCCATCTCGATTTTAACAAAGGTGATTTTCCGTTAGCTGAAAAACTCGCTGATACTTCGCTGAGTCTCCCCATTTGGCCGGGGCTTTCAAACGAACAAACCCAACGGGTTTCTGAAACGATCAAGACCTTTTTTCACCATCACTTGTAAACGATGACATAGAAAGTCAACCAAAGCAAAAATACCAAGATGTATGAGCATGAAACAATCCACCAAGTGGCGCTGCTCTGTTTATGGGCGCGAAACGAAAAGTAATTGACTCCTTTTACTAAAATAAGCACGTAAAAAATCTCAAAAATGCTAAGTGCCCGAAGTGGGTAAGCGAATCTTTTATCGAGCAATTCGTAGTCAAAAAAATTCATCAGCGACAGCGGGTAAAAAGCCCTGATCTCAGGTAATGTCGGATCAGTTTTCACAAATAGAAACCAACTGATTTTTAGTAGTTCGGGTAGAATGAACACAAACTCAGCCGTCAATACTACACTCCAACATTGACTAAACGTAATCCGGTAGCCGAAAAGGAAGCAGCCCACCCACAGCACAAACCCGATCACCGTAAACTTCCACAGGTAAATGAAGGGAACGGCAATGAACTGAGCCGTGCTAATTAATTGAAGAACCATTCCCTCTGGTCTGTCTTGCAGGAATTCAAAGGCTGCCGTTTCATTTTCGATGAAAGCTTTTTTGACGTACAGTAGCAAAAAGGAAATCATGCAAAGGATGACGACCGTCATTTTTTTGTCACTCTCAAAAACCGAAGATTGCTCTAAATCATTTTGCATATTGTTGGACAAAAGTAGCAGTTTAGTTGATCGGGTGTTTTAATAATCTCATTTTTGCCGCTTCGATGAATTCCTGTATTCACAATTTATTTAGCGCCCTTATCTTTTTGATAGTGTTTGCCTCGCAGGCAACTTGTCAAGTTCAAAAAGACACCACTATCATTTTGATCAGCAGCCCGGCTGTTCAGATCGAAGCCGCACAGGCGTTGAACGATCTTTATGACTTTAAGTTTGAGAAGGCGGAGCAGCAGATGCGTTGGTTCAAACAAAAGTATGCGTGGCACCCGTTACCTTATTTTATGTTAGGTCTTAGCGAATGGTGGAAAATCATGCCGAATACTAAAGACACGAAGTATGATGATCGATTTTTGGGCTACATGGATAGCACCATTGCCGTTGCCGAAAATTTGTACAAAAAGCACCCAGAGTATAAAACTGAAGCTGCCTTTTTTTTGGCGGCAGCACACGGCTTTAAAGGAAGGCTGTATGCCGATGAGGAGCGAAAAAATTGGCGAAAGGCGGCTGTGCAGGGAAAATCCGCCCTCAATTATTTGGAGATTTCCAGGCAAAAGGAAAACCTGAGCCCGGAGCTGCTTTTTGGAGATGCTTTGTACAACTATTTTTCCGTATGGGTGCCAGAAAATTATCCTAGCTTAAAGCCTCTCCTTTGGTTTTTCAGGAAAGGAGACAAGGCCTTGGGGCTAAAGCAATTGAAAGAAGTGTCTTACAATGCCTTTTATACACGCACCGAAGCGATGGTTTGGTTGATGCGTATCACGAACAGCTACGAAAATGACCAAGTGAGAGCCTTTCAGGTGTCAGAATATTTATTTCAAACCTACCCGAATAATCCGTATTTCCATCGCTACTATGCGAGGATGCTGTATTCGCGTGGGCAGTATCCTGAGCTAGAGGTAGAATCGAAGAGAATTTTGACCTTGATAGATAGCGGTAAACTAGGCTATGAAGCGACCAGCGGTAGGTATGCTGCTTTTTTTCTGGGGCAGATGTACGATTTTCAACGAAGAGATGAGTTGGCGAAAAAATACTATCTCCTTTCCGGCAAGTTTGCCGAAGAGGTAGGCGCTACCGAGTCGGGTTATTACTTATATTCGTTGATTGCCCTTGGCGAAATCAACCAACGGCAGGGCAATAAAGCAGAAGCAAAAAAATACTTTTCACTGGTGAAGAAAAAAGCAGGAAGAAAAGAGGAGGCATTTAAGGATGCGAAAAAGAGGTTGAAAGAGTTGGAGAAGAAGGATTAAGAACCAAATGTTCAATGGAGCTTCGTGATTTAGTTGTAACGCCTATCGTTATCATGTTGGTTTTGATGGGTGCGTATCTGGTGAGGCCTTATGTTACCGATAATATCAACCGCAGGTATTTTTTTCCGGCTTTATTGGTGAAGATTGTGGGGGCGCTCGCAGTCGGGGTTATTTATCAGTTTTATTACGATGATGGAGATACCTTCAAATACCATTCGCAGGGAAGCCGTAAAATGTATGAGATCATGTTAAACAATCCGATTGATGGCTTCGACTTGTTGTTTTTTGGTAGGAATGAATGGACGGATCGCTATATCCTAGATATACCAGTAATGAGAGATGCCCCGTCATTTTTTGTTGCAAGGATTGCCTACTTTTTTGATCTTTTCACATTTTCGACCTATTCATCAACAGCGATATTTTTTGCTTTATTTTCATTTCTTGGATCTTGGTTTTTTTTTAAAACGTTTTATGATATTTATCCGATGTTCCATCGATCGATCGCGATTTCATCATTTTTTATTCCTTCGGTATTCTTTTGGGGTTCCGGCATATTGAAAGATACTATCACTCTGGCGTGTATGGGAGTTGCGGTTTATTATACCCGAAGAATTTTTGTTGAAAAAGTGGTTTCAATTTTAAACGTAGCGTTATTGGTTGTCAGTTTATACGTAATTTTTTCTATCAAGATTTACATTCTGCTTTCATTTGTGCCAGCTTTGATTTTGTGGGTTTTTTCCAGTAACCTCGTTAGAATCCAAACGCCAATTCTAAAGGTCATACTGTTGCCAATCATTTTGATCCTTACAATTTTTTTTGGGTATTATTCAATTCTAAAATTAGGTGAAGGAGACAACAAATATGCGCTAGATAAGCTCACTGTTACTGCGAATGTCACAGCCTATGACATAAGGTATGTAACGGGACGCGCAGCGGGCTCAGGATATGAAATGGGTGAAATTGATGGATCATTGACTAGTGTTGTTCGCGTGTTACCAGAAGGAATAAATGTTTCCTTGTTTAGGCCATATTTATGGGAAGTTAAAAATCCATTGATGCTGTTGACCGCCTGTGAAAGTTTTGTATTGTTAATCCTTACTTTATTTGTAGTATTCTATAGAGGCAGAACATTTCTGAAAATGATTTTTGAGCCGAATATTTTATTCTGCTTTGTGTTTTCAATTTCATTTGCGTTTGCAGTAGGCGTTTCCACATTAAACTTTGGAACATTGTCCAGGTATAGAATACCCTTATTGCCATTCTACTTTTTGGCTATTGTATTGCTACTCGATTATTCGAAAAGGGATAGGAAATTATCGGAGTTGGATTCAATCGAATAGCTTGACATAACTTTTTTTCTTCCCTCTTTTCCGATTGATTTTCTAATGGGCGCATTTAGTATCAAGTTTTCAAGAGTGGCCAGCCATTCAGAATCTTTATTGCATAGGAATCCGTTTTGCCCATGATCGATTATTTTTAGGTTCTCACCGACCGCAGAGGCAACAGCAGTTATCTCAAGCGACATATATTGAAGTATCTTAAACCCACATTTTCCAAGCGCCCATTGATCGTTTGTGAGCGGCATAACACCAATATCGATACACATAAGATCTTCAATTTCATTTTCCCTCGACCATTTTTTGAAGTGGGTAAAGAAATTTAGATGGGCTGGCTTTTTATCGGCAATGACCAAAAATCGAATACGACCCGGGTTTCTTCGTTCAATTTCCTCAATTATGGGCATAAGCGGAGCTAGGTATTTTATTGTTGAGTGAGTTCCTGTCCACCCAATAGTTACATAATCCAAAAGCTGATCTTTAATATGCAAAGAAGCATTATGCAAATGGTAGGTATCGATTGTTGTCGGATTTAAATAGGCTCTGGTATTAAATCGACTTGCGTAATTCCGAAGATATTCATTTCCGCAGCTTACAGAATAGCTCATTCTACAGACAAGACCAACTTTTGAGTGCCACTTTAGTTTTGAAACTAACCTGTTCTCTTGGCTAGTATTGTCCAGCCAAATTGCATCATCAAAATCATAAATTATTTTTCGTCTGAAAAATTTTGCGGCCAACCATTCGAACCATGGTGGCCCTAGAGGGGTTGCTTCACGGTGGATAAACACACGGTCGTATTTTGTAATGGAGAGAAGTAATAATAAGCGATTAGCAAATCCGAATAATACTCCTTTGATTTTTAAAGAAGTATTCCCTGGCTTATATAAGATGGCCCAAACGGCTATGTCCATAAAAGTGCAAATTTTCAGGACGTGTCCGCGAGAAGTCAGCGCATCAAAATATTGTTCAAACCGGAATCTTTGGGATGGTGAAACTCCTACAGGATAAGGCACTACAAATAGTATTTGCATTAGGGGATCGATTACTGTCTCTCTAGTCTCTAAATTAATTGAAAGGTATTTATAGTTTTTGAGTATTTTTAAGAAATGGTGAATGAATTCATTCAATTTTGTAAAAGAGTTTTAGATAAGCTAAACTACCTTAAAGAGCAGCAGATTCTCAAACAAAGGAGGCAACGCTTTTATGCTAGATTTATTAAGCCGGGCGACCTTTGCTTTGATGTTGGGGCCAATATGGGTAATCGCGTGGCACCCCTTTTAAAAATTGGAGCAAGGGTTATTGCCGTTGAACCACAGCCGGAGTGTTGTAGGGTTCTGAAAAAGAAGTTTGGCAACAAAATAAAATTGATTGAAAAGGGCTTGGGTGCGGAGGAGGGCGTTTTGAATTTTTATGTTTCAAGTTCACATACACTTTCTTCTTTTTCTAGGGAATGGATTGATAAAGCTGGTGAGGCAAGATTTAGTTCTGAGAGTTGGAATCAAAAAATTCAAATAGAAGTAACAACGCTGAATCAGTTGATCAAAAATTTCGGAATTCCACATTTTATCAAAATAGATGTTGAAGGGTTTGAACTTCAGGTTCTGAGCGGATTGAGTGATCCTGTTAACTACATTAGTTTTGAATATACAGTGCCAGAACAAACCCAAGAGATGATTGCTTGTGTTAATTTAATTCAAAGCCATAGGAAAACGACTGAAATCGAATGTAATTACTCAATCGGAGAAAGCATGGAGTGGGCCCTTCAAAAATGGATGTCACCCGATCAAATGATTAACCATATGCTTACCAAAGATTTTATTGATACAGGGTTTGGTGATATTTACGTTAGGAGGATTCTCGGATAGAGCTGGAATAATTTCAGGTTTAACTTCTTATTTGTTGCAAGTCTAGTTATTTACTTTTTCCATCTAAAGGATAATAGGATTTTTCAGTCTAAATTTGAGCTGTATTATTAAAAATAAAGTGATCAAGTTATCACTTTTCTAGTCTAATCAGTTTAAAAATGGAATATACGATTAAGCCTGAAAGAAGCTTTTTCCTTAATTGGAAGGAGTTATGGAAATATCGTGAGTTGTTTTATTTCTTTACTTGGCGCGACATAAAAATCAAGTATAAACAAACGGCATTGGGCTTTTTGTGGGCAGTTCTTCAGCCGCTGATGATGATGACCATTTTTACCTTGTTCTTTGGAAAAGCCTTAAACATTCCTTCCCAAAATTTATCCTACCCCGTGTATGTCTTTTCGGGGTTATTGGTTTGGAATATGTTTTCTACGGGTCTAACGAATGCGGCAAATAGTATGGTAAACAATTCCGCTATAATTAAAAAAATTTATTTTCCACGCTTAATAATACCCGTTTCATCCGTATTGGTTGCTTTGTTTGATTTTTTCATGGCATTTGTACTCTTCCTTGGGATACTCCTTTTTTATCAGCAGCCGGTTTCTTTTTTAGCTATTGTAATTTGGCCGGCAGCGTTATTAGTAGCCATCATTGCTACACTCGGACTAGGCTCCTGGCTGGCGGCACTCAATGTAAAGTATCGTGACTTTCGCTATGTAATTCCTTTTTTAGTGCAGGTATTATTTTTCCTTACTCCTGTTATATATCCTATTTCACTTTTAAAGTACCAGGTGCTGCAATATGTATTGGTTTGCTCACCCATGTATGCCGCTGTTGAATTGTTTAGGTATCCACTCACGGGAATTGCACCGGATTTAACCTATATGGTAATTAGCCTCACGTCAGGAATAGTATTATTGTTGGTCGGTATCATTTACTTTAAGAGCACCGAGGATTTCTTCGCTGATTTTGCGTAAGTGCAGGCTGCCGATACTTAATAAAAAGCCCTGAATTCTATATCTTTGCATTCAGCCTGAACGTGCCAGATTGACTTGTGAAACCCATACTCGAAATACAAAGCATTTCTAAAAGATATCGCATCCAGCACATGGCTGGCGGGTATTTGAGTTTCCGCGAGCGGATGGTTGCTGCATTGAAGTTTCAAAAAAATAAAACGGAGGATTTCTGGGCATTAGAAGATATTTCGTTTGAAGTTGAGCCGGGTGAATCGATTGGTATTATTGGACGAAACGGGGCGGGTAAATCTACTTTGTTAAAAATACTTTCTAAAATTACACCCCCCACGGCCGGTAAAATTGTAAGTCGTGGGCGCATTGCTAGTTTGCTGGAAGTGGGTACGGGTTTTCATCCAGAACTTACGGGCAGAGAAAACATTTTCTTTAATGGCTCCTTGCTAGGAATGAAGCGAAAGGAGATCGAAACTAAGTTTGATGAGATTGTTGATTTTAGTGGAGTCGAAAAATTTCTGGATACGCCTCTCAAGCATTACTCTAGTGGTATGCAATTACGATTGGCATTTTCTGTGGCTGCCTTTTTAGAAACAGAGATTATGATCATAGACGAAGTGCTTGCTGTGGGCGATTCAGTATTTCAACAGAAGTGCGTAGAAAAGATGACAGAAGTTAGTAGAAATGGACGAACGATATTATTTGTGTCACATAATTTTTCTGCTGTAAGAGCACTTTGTAGGCGATCAATCGTAATTGAAAAAGGTAAAAAAGTATTTGACGGATTAACGGATGAGTCAATCGATTACTATAACGAGTATAATTTGAGTGCCCAGAGTTCAATAAATCTGGAAAAAATTGCGCGAAAGAAATACAAGCATGAATTAATATTCAAAGAAATCAGTTTTAGCAGCAATCCAATTTCCTTTGGCATCCCAATAGTCCTTCGCGTAAAATTGCAAAGCAAGATGAATCGCAGCTTTGCTGAATTAGATTTTGGAATAAATTTCAATGACCGAAATAATAATTGCATTATTCATTTATCCAACCGCTTTATTAACAAGCGTATTGATCATGCTAGTGATAGCGTGGAATATGTTTTTCAGGTAGAGAACAATCTTAAACCTGGGCATTATAGAGTTGTTTTATTTTTAAGAACAGAAGATCAAATTCAGGATTATTTAACTGATGTACTTTTATTTGAAGTGCTAGATGGGAATCCATATCAGTTTAATGATACACAGAGTATTCAGGGAAGCATATTGCCAAACTTTTCTCTCCAGGTGACAGAAATCGCTTAGGCGATTGAGAATTTTAGTTAAGAATTATTTTTTTATGGATTTTATTGAAAGCAGTTATTTAGCACATTCAAAATTAAGCGCTGCTATCAAGTCAGATTCCGAGGTCTATGAAAACTGGTTTGAGAAAGGAACGACTGATGTTTGGAGGCACGTACGAATGCTTTCCTGCCTTGATCCTCTTTTAGAAAACTTTAAGTCAGCGCAATGGATTACTATAGGGGATGGCACTTTTGGCACTTCGTGTATATATATCGAAAAAAAAGGAGGGAATTGTGTGGCTACCGATATAGATGAGACCAAGCTGATTGAAGCGCATGCAAAAGGTTGGATAAGATCGTTTAAATGTGAAAACGCAGAACATCTTTCTCTTGACGATAATTCAGTCGATTTTGCATACTGTAAAGAGGCTTTTCATCATTTTCCACGGCCACATTTGGGATTATATGAAATGCTGAGAGTGAGCAGGAAAGCAGTAATCTTTACAGAACCTACCGATTGGCTTCCTGGCCCTGTTTTGAAACAAGTTCTTGTAAAAATTAAGAGGTTTGTTAAGCGAATAGCCGGCAGGCGAATTGAGCACACAGATACCGGTAATTTTGAAGAGATAGGAAATTATGTGTTCACTATTTCCATCAGGGAATTTGAAAAGATTGCAATGGCTATGGGGCTTCCGGCAATTGCCTATCGCTACTTTCACGATGTTTATTTTCCTGGAATGGAGACTGAACAAGCAAGTGATAGGTCTCCACTTTTTAGGAGAATGCAACGGAAAATAAAACTTAATGAAGTCTTAAATAAGCTTTCGTTAAACTCTAAGAATCAGGTTTCTGTAATTCTGTTCAAAGATATACCCGATATTGATTTGCGTAGTCAGTTAGCAAAATCTAATTTTACCGTATCGATGCTTCCACAAAGTCCAAAATTCAGCAGCTAATGATTGCTTTCATCAAACAAGGTCTTCGTAAACTGCTTCGTGTTTATTTTGTTCCGTTCCCTTATTCCTCCAAACCGTTTTTTAAGGTAAAGGACATTTATTATACCCATCCTGCTGAGCATTTATACCGGTTTCTTGATCTTTCCAAGTCAAAATGGAGCAATTCAGCAGACAATGTTGTACTAGATATTGGAGCGGCAGATGGGTTAACAGCCGTTTTTTTTTCCGAGAAAATCTCGAACTGTAAAGTGTATGCTTTTGAACCTAATGAAAGAATCTGGCCCCTTTTAGATCGCAATCTGAGCAACAGATCCTCCATTCAACTAAAAAAAATCGGTTTGGGTGATAAATCCCAATTAGTTCAATTTCATGTTACAAACAATAATCTATCTTCCTCATTTCTTGAGCCAAACGCGGAAGAAATTAATTCTCTACCTAAAGAGCATCGGGCACTTCTCAAATCAGTAGACGCCAAAGCAATGGTAATTTCTACCCTGGATGAGCAGATGAAAGAAAAGGAGAATATCTTAGGGATAAAGCTGGATGTTCAGGGATACGAAATGAAAGTCCTTCAGGGAGGAGAGGAGACTTTGCGGAAAACACAGTTTGTTATCATAGAGATGTCTAATCACCATCTGTATAAAGGTGGATGTCAATACTTCGAGATTGATGAATTTTTAAGAAACAGGAATTTCAGACTTGCGGATATTATTGTGTCCTACCGAACTGCATTGCGTGTTCAGGAATATGATGCTATCTATGAGCGGATATGAATAAGATAGAAATTTAAATAATCATTCAAGAAATTTTCAACTATGGAAAAAATTTTGGTCACAGGAGGTGCGGGTTTTATCGGCAGTTATTTGGTGGAGCACTTTGTAAAAGAGGGAAAGAAAGTTGTTGTAACTGATACGCTTTTAAGGGGAAATAAAATCCCTAAGGAGATATTACGCGATGTGGAGCTTTTTCAGGTTGATGTAAGAGACACCGACCAAATGATTAAACTCGGCAAAGGAGTAGATGCCATTTTTCATTTTGCGGCAATTCTAGGAGTAGATATTGTGGCAGATAATCCGGTAGAAACAATGGATGTTGAAGTGAAGGGTATGTACTCGGTGGGAAAGTCTGCAGAGGTAAATGGAATTTCTAAAATAGTTTATGCGTCAACCAGCGGTGTGTATGGCCACAATGCTCTTGAGAAAAGTGTAACAGAGGAAATCACCATTGATCCAAAGACTAGTTATGCAATGGCCAAACGGTTTAATGAGATTTATTTAGCCGCATTGCGAGAAGAAAAAGGCATTAGCGGAATCGCATTGAGATTTTTTAATATTTATGGCGCACGACAGGATAATCGAATGGTTGTTCCACGGTTTTTTGAACAAGCGCTAAATAATTTGCCAATTACAGTATTTGGCAATGGACATCAAACACGGGATTTTACGTGGGTTGATGATGCCATTAAAAGCAGTGTAATGTTGGCAAATAAGGTAGAGGGGTTTGAGATTTTTAATATTGCCAATGAACATGAATTGTCAATATTGGAACTTGCAGAAAGGATTTTGAAGATTACAGGATCAAAATCACAACTTCAGCTCGTTAATGCACCAGCTAAGCGCTATGATTACGAAGTGGGCAGACGTTTTGGAAATTCTACGAAACTACTAAACGCCATAGGATATAAACCATCTACGCCTATCGAAGCAGGCTTAAAGGAGATATTAGATGCTATTAAAAGATAGACGTACTCAACAGCGTGCTAGTTAATCTTAACTCGGTGGAACGAAATTTGTCGAGCGTGAATTTTCATAAGAATTATCTTTTCAAGCACCTACTCGTCATGAAGTTAGTTCTATAAATCATGATCATCATCGCCTACAAGCCGGGACAGCTCGCAAACAGACTTTTTTTATTTGCTAAATTTTTTGCTTACGCTCACGCCAATCATGTAAGGGTTATCAATCCTTCATTTGATGATTATGCGCATTACTTTGCCAAGACAAAGAGGCAATTCATTCCTGCTTCAAAAGGCCTAGCGGGTTATTCTTCGCGGGCATTGATAAAACTGTTCTATAAGATCTGTTTCTTCGCCAGCCGGATTGTTCACAGGTTTAATATAAAAAGTAAATTTATCTCTCTGACTTATTTGGACTGGAGCGAACACTATGACCTTGACAATGACAAAAGACTTTGCGCAGAAGGAGTTCACTTTATTCAGGGATGGCAATTTGATGCATCGAAACTGATGAGACTCCATAAATCCGAAATTATTCGGTTTTTTGAACCAGAGCCGGGCTTAAAACACAAAATAGAAATTCACTTTAGGCAGTTTAAGAATTCGAGGAGAATAATCGGAGTACATATACGCCAAGGCGATTACCGTTTTTTTGAGGACGGCAAATACTTTTATCAGGCCAGCGACTACAAGTCCATTATGGTGGAGTTACAAAGAAAATATCCAGATTCAATCTTTTTAGTTTGTACTAACAATAGGTTGATTTCACGAAATGACTTCGGCCCATTAAATGTTATTATGGCCTTTGGGCATGAGTTAGTTGATCTCTACCTCTTGGCAAAATGTAACTATATAATTGGTCCACCAAGTACCTATTCCTTGTGGGCATCTTTTTATGGCGATGTGCCTTTTTATCAGATAAAGCAGTTGGGAGTTACTGTTGACCTGGCCGATTTTAAACAGATGCTTTAAATGGAAGACTTGAAATTCACCATAATTACACCCTCCTTTAATCAGGGAGATTTTATTGAAGCAACAATTTGTTCAGTTCTGAAACAAAATTATAAAAACGTTGAATACTTTGTAATAGATGGTGGTAGTACTGATCGGTCTGTCGATGTTATTGAGAAATACCAACATGAGATCATTTTCTGGATTACCGAAAAGGACCGGGGTCAAAGTCATGCTTTGAATAAAGGTATACGGAGGGCGACTGGCGATATATTAATCTGGATCAATAGTGATGACATAATGGAGGAGGGGGCTTTAGAAAGTGCGGCAAAATATTTTTTGGCGAACCCTTCTGTCGATGTAATACATGGTCGTACAATTCTTTTTCAAGAAAGTGCCCACTTGATAAGAGGCGCAGATGAAAAGTATTTACCTGAGCACTACCTATCGGGAATGGCCTTCCCTCAACCTTCGGCCTTTATTAGACGCTCTGCGATTGAGAAATACCATCCACAGTTAGACGAGGCTCTTCATTATGGAATGGATTATGATTTGTTTGCGTGCCTATACCTAAATTGCTTTTTTTTAAGTGTGTCGAATATTTTTTCAAAGTATCGCCTGCATCCCGAAAGCAAGACCGTAAATACGAATGAGGGTTTTGCTAAAGATTGGCAGAAAGTATTCTATAACATCATCCATTCTATAGGAGGATTTGAGGAGATTAAGCACGACCTTGCCTATCTAGGCATGGAGGAAAGTGTTGAATTAAAATACCCTGTTTCTAAATCCTTCGAAAAGACTTTCGTCTTGAAATCATTTCAGTATTTTTTGGAATTCCAAATCAATTTTTATTACAGAGATTTAAATCTGTTGATGGTAAGAAGGATCAGCGCATTCTTAAAAAATAGATTTCCTTCTTTTTACAAAGAAAAGAATATAGAAAGACTCCATCTGATTTCAAGGATCCCGTATGCCAGATATCTTATACCTTTAATGCGTAAATCAGCATTTTGAATCCTTTCTTTTCGATAGTAATACCAACCTACAACAGGGCTTTATTAGTTCGAGAGTGCATTCACTCTGCGTTGGCTCAGTCTTTCGGTAATTTTGAGGTTGTGGTTGTTGATGATGGAAGTAATGACAATACCGAGTCTGTTGTACGGGAAATTCCTTCGGAGAAAGTTAGGTATTTCAAAAAAGAGAATGGTGAAAGGGGGGCAGCTCGAAATTATGGAATTGAGAAGGCAAAGGGTGAGTACGTTGTTTTCATGGATTCGGATGACCAGATGGAAATAAACCATTTACTGGTTCTTTATACACATCTACTGCAACAACAGGAGGATTTTGTTGCTACGAAATATTTTTTCTTTTATGATCAGGGCAGGTTTGACGCTAATGATGTGAAGAAGCTATCTGAGGGATATCATGGCTTTAAAACATTTTTAATCGGGAATCCAATGGCGTGTTATTTTACCATAAGGCGAATGAATCCTGATTTGATTCTTTTCAGGGAGGAGCTAAAGTATACTATTATGGAAGACTGGATATTTTTAATGGAGAATCTCCAAGTATCCAGACTTTATGTTATCAATGAATTTACAATGGGAATGCGCGAACATGATTCGCGATCTATGAGAGGAAGCGCAGATAAAATTATTAGTGCACGAAGAAACGCGTTAATTTATCTGACAGAAAAGATAGCTTTCCGCGAAAAAGATCGCGAAATATTGATTGGCAATTCAGACTATTTTTGTGCTGTCCACTCTTATATTGGTGGCAATATCAGAGCTGGATTTCAATACCTTTTAACGCATGTTGAATTAAATGGTCTTTCTTTTAAGTCCACCGTATTATTTATAAAAATGTGCTTTAGGGTAATATGGAGAAAAAAGGCATAAAGATTTTAGTGCTTACCTATTGGGCATATCAGGAGGCTCTTGTGCAGACGTATACTTTGCCCTATTTAAAAATAATGGCAGAGAACAAATCCCTTTCTATTTGGCTTGTCTGCCTTCAGCCCAAAGGCAAAACGATTGACGCAGCGGAATTAGAAGCTATTCAAAGTGCGCTTGCCTCATTTCGAATTAGACTCGTCCTGCTAGACTACAAACCATTGAGCTTAGCGGGATTGGTTAATACCGGACTTATCGTTCTGAAGCTGTTGATTTTTACAATCAAGTATAAAATAGATGTTATTCACGCCTGGTCAACGCCTGCAGGTGCACTCGGATATGTGATTGCAAAAACCCTATCTAGAAGATTGGTTATTGATAGCTATGAACCTCACGCGGAAGCTATGATAGAGAATGGTACTTGGAAAAAAGGTGGTGTGCCCTTTCGCTTTCTCTTTTGGTTGGAAAAAAAACAAACGCACTATGCGAGTAGCGTAATTGCCGCTACGGAGGGAATGCGTGAATATGCTAGATTAAAATATGGCAAAAATTTTACGACTAATTTTTTTGTAAAGGCAGCGTGTGTTGATTTTAATAAGTTCAATATTAAAAATAGAGATAAGGAATTCAGGCAATCGCTTAATTTGACGAATAAAATAGTGGCCGTTTATGCAGGTAAATTTGGTGGGATTTATTTGGATACCGACTTTTTTCGCTGGGTTAAAGTCGCAGTAGAGCATTGGGGGGATAAGTTTAGATTACTCCTCCTGACAAACCATTCAAAGCAGGAGATACTTATTTACTGCAAGCAATTTGATATTCCCTCAGACGCCATTTATCAGAAATTTGTTTCGCATGAGCAGGTTCCTCGCTACATGGGGCTGGCCGATTTTGCGGTAACACCGGTGAAGCCAGTGCCTTCAAAACGATACTGCACGCCAATTAAGGATGGAGAATACTGGGCCATGGGGTTGCCTATCATCATTCCAGACGGTATATCAGATGACTCAGATATTATAAGAAAAGAAGAAATTGGATATGTATTTAAACGCTTGAACGAGGAGGAATACTTATACTCCATTATTGCCATCGAGAAACTTATTTCTGATAGCGAAGTCGAACAAAGGATTACACGGGTAGCCGAAAAGTACCGATCTTTTGAAATAGCCCGAAGCGTTTATCAACGCGTGTACTTGGCTGATGGAACCATGTGCATGAGAAGCTAGCAAAAAATGGTTGGTTAAATAATCAGGGCGAGTATATCTTTTTCACGGCCACGGCAAAAATTCATACTTTTGACCTTATTGCCAGAACAAAAAGCAGAGTTTTCTATGTTTGATACGCCTATTTTACTGTTAATCTTCAATAGGCCCAATCATGCTAGAACTGTGTTAAGGAGGATACGTGAAGTTAAGCCAAAACAATTTTTCATTGTTGCAGATGGTCCGCGAGTAGGAAATGAGCACGACCAAGGTATGTGTCAGTTAACTCGGGATACTGTGATGGAGTTGATTGATTGGGAGTGTGAACTAAAAACTCTTTTCAGAGAGGAAAATCTTGGTTGTGGTCTCGGGCCGGCAAATGGTATAACCTGGTTTTTTCAGCAGGTCGAAGCGGGAATTATACTTGAAGATGATTGTTTGCCATCTAAATCATTTTTTAGCTTTTGTTCCGTGATATTAAAAAAGTATAAAAACGATCCTGAAATAATGGCGATTAGTGGATCAAATTACCTCAGGAAATATAGAGCTAATGTAGTTGATTATTTCTTCTCGGATGGAGGCAATTGGGGATGGGCATCGTGGCGCAGGGCATGGAGTTTATTTGATTATACTATCAGTAGTTGGCCAACAGCTGATGAAGAAAAAAGGAAATTGATAACTTCATATTATCCAGACTTTGAATTAGAGTATCAAAAATTGAGCAACGGTCAAAATCACATTTGGGATATTCAATGGCACTATGCACGGCTTTACCATAAAGGATTGTCAATAACTCCTGCCTTGAATTTGGTGTCAAACATAGGATTTGATTCCGATGCAAATCACACATTCAATCCGAACGATGCGTTTGCTAATATACCTCACTTTGAAATGAAAATTTCTAAGGATATGATTGCTCCAAGAGAAAGGCAAATAGACTTAACATATAGAAAAGAAATGATACAAATGAGCAATGGGCTAACGATGTGGCGGAGGATCTTTAATAAACTGGGAAGATTATTAAGTTATTAATATGATAAGAAAGTTGGTAAAATCGGCTAGAACTATAACACTTGAACTACGGATAAAAAAAAATATTGCAAAGTATAAGAGTGGAGGCATGATCCCATGGAGTATGGGGTATCAGGAGTATAAGGAGGAAGAAATAAAGAAAAAAGTTTATAAAATTAAAACACCTTGGTATCCTGAAACGAATTATGGGATTGGATTGGATGAACGTATTGTTGAGTATCCATGGATTCTTTCCAAGCTCAGCAAACAAGGAACAACTTTGTTGGATGCAGGTTCTTCCCTTAATCATTATTTTATTCTCGGTAATGAGATACTTCAAAAAAAGCATATAACAATTTGCACTTACCAGCCTGAAAGTCAATATTTTAATCAGCACCGAATTAATTATATCTACGAGGATTTAAGACGTCTTCCAATTAGAGAAGGCTGGTTTGATGAAGTGGTTTGCATCTCCACTTTGGAACATATTGATATGGATAACTCAATCTATGGATATGATTTGCCAAACCATAGTTACGAGCCTAAAAAATCTACAGAATATTTAAAAGTCGTTGGTGAACTTGTCCGTGTTTTAAAAAAAGGAGGATTACTTTTAATTACTGTTCCATTTGGAAAATTTGAAACGCACGGTTTTTTTCAACAATTTGATAATGAAATGATTAACTCTATAATAGACTTTCTATCAAACGCGGGAATTGTAAATTCAACTTATTTTCAATACACAAAATCCGGCTGGATTCTTTCTTCGAGAGAGCTATGCTCAGAATCAGAATCATACAATCCACACTCAGGCAGAGGTTTAAAAAATGATGGTGCTGCCCATAGCAGAGCTATTTGTTGTTTGGAGTTTAAAAGCACTATATGAAAATCCTTATTATCGGATCAAAAGGATTTATTGGGTCGCATTGTTACGGGTTTTTCGAAAAAAAATTCGAAACCTGGGGATGCGACATTTTTACTGACTATAATGAAAAAAATTTCATTCTCTATGACGCACTGAATACAGCACATTACAATTTATTTCAGAATAATTCTTTTGACTTGTGTTTGAATTGTGCAGGGGCGGCAAGTGTTCCAGACTCTTGGAAGTTCCCTTTGAGAGATTTTGAGTTAAATAGTCGCTTGGTAAGCACCTTACTGGATTCTATTAGACTATATAGTCCAAATTGCAAATTCATTAATATTTCAAGTGCTGCTGTTTACGGCACTCCTCAACTGCTTCCAATACAAGAAAGTGCAGAATTAAAGCCACTATCTCCCTATGGCAGGCATAAAATGTATGCTGAAAATATTTGCCAAGAATTTGCCTTATACTTCAATCTTAAGACGTGCAGTTTAAGAATCTTTTCCGCTTATGGCCCAGGGTTAAGAAAACAGATATTTTGGGATTGGTACAGTAAAGCAAAGGATTCTAAACACCTCGTTCTGCCAGGTACAGGAAGAGAAACAAGGGATTACATTTATATTGAGGATATTTTAACCTCAATCGATTACATAGTAGCTAAGGCTGAGTATAAAGGGGAGTGCTATAATGTAGGTAGTGGAGAGCAATCTGTTATTGGTGAAGTAGCAACCCAGTTCTTCCATGCATTGAACTGGAAGGGAAAAATTGAGTTTAATGGACAGGTTAGGGCGGGTGAACCTTTATATTGGCAAGCAGATATATCCAAGGTTAAATCATTTGGATTTAAGCCCCAATTCCCCTTAAGCAAAGGAATAGATGAATACTTGAAATGGGTAAGAAATTCATAATTGGTTTTATATATATAAGAGACAGTAACTGGATCGGAGGCACATACTATATTGAAAATATAATTTCTGCTTTCAAATTACTTCCTCCTGCCAATCGGCCATTTCTTAAAATTTATTGTTATTCCAGAGGTGAATTTAATGATCTGAAAAGCAGGACAGAGTATGATCAAATGTCTCCGGTCTATATTATTTACAGAAACATTTTTATCCGATTGCTTAACCGAATTGCGATACGCATACTGGGCAAACATGCATTAGTTCCAACACTAGACTCACGCGTTGATATCTTATTTCCGGCTAACAACCACGGTCAATTTAAAAATTTTAGAAACAAATTTTATTGGATACCTGATTTTCAGGAATATTATTACCCCGATTTCTTCAGTGGATCGGAAAGGATATTCAGGAAAGAAGAGCATCAAAAAATTATTGCCGGAGAGCACCCCATATTGTTTAGCAGCAACAGCGCGTTTAGTGACTTTAAAAAGTACTATAAGCACGCAAAAAATGCTTTGTATACGATCCCTTTTGCGGTTACACTTCCAAAAGTAGACGGCATTAACCTGAGTGATTTAAAGAAAAAATATTCGATAATGGGGGATTACTATGTTTCCTCAAATCAATTTTGGGCGCATAAAAATCATCTGGTTGTCATAAAGGCAATTCAGATATTGAAGGAGAATAACATTTCTGTTTCCTTATTGCTTACTGGCAAACCTTATGATAATAGAAACCCTGATTATTATAAAAATCTAGTAGAGTACGTTAGAAAGAATGATTTACAGAATGAGGTTATATTTTTAGGGTTCATAGATCGAAAAGATCAGATTGTTTTAATGAAAAATAGCATTGCCATTATTCAACCTTCCTTATTTGAAGGATGGAGTACAGTAGTTGAAGATGCAAAAGCGTTGAACCATGCAATAATTGTATCTGATATACCCGTGCATAGGGAGCAAATGGGGGGGCAATTCAAGTATTATTTTAATCCCAATGACAGTGTAGCGCTATCGGAGTTAATGAAAAAAAAAGGCTATGATAATGATTTTTTTAGTGAGGATGATTACACAATCAACATTGTTAATTTTGCAGATCAGCTTTTAGCTTGTATGAGGGAAATTTCAGAAACACCTATTTTGAAATGAAGTTTTTTTTTGGATTCCTATTCGTAATATTATTTACACTTTCAGCAGAAGCACAATTAGCAGATTTTGTTGTTTCTCCGTCATTGTGTCTTAATCAAACCGTTAAGCTTCAAAACACATCCACTGGGGCTGCCAGCTACCTATGGGATTTTTGTCACGATGGGCTTAAAAATCCCACTAGTTCAATATTGGCTTTTACCGCCAATGCTTCTGAGATACCCGAGGGAATAGAAATAGTAAATGACAATGGCATTTGGTACGGATTTTTTTTTGGAAGGAATAGTAATAATCTTTACCGTCTTGCGTTTGGATCAGACCTGAACAACACAAGCCCAACATTAACTAATTTGGGAAATTTGGGCTCATTATTCGATCTCCCTACTCATATTAGAATAGTTAAAGATAATTCTAATTGGTACGGATTGGTTGTAAATTTCAATAACTCGAATTTAATAAAACTGAATTTCGGAAATCTCTTAGGGGCAAATCCGATCGATATTGTTAGTACAACGGTTGGATCATATAGTTTCGCAAATCCAAGGGGGATGGATATTACTCCTTCAGAAAGTGGCTACGTTGCTTTTATTTCTTCATGGACTTCAAATAGTAATCTTTTATTAATTCGTTTTTCGGATGGTTTAAATAGCAGCCCGACAGATATAAGAACAGTTCCTACATCTATATCAAAAGGTTTAGGTGCCAGCTTAATAAAAGATAACGGGAAATGGTTTGGCCTGATAGCTGGAAGTGGAGACATCACTCATATAAATTTCGGAACAGACTTATTTGAAGCCTCCTTTACACCAGAACAAACAGCCCTGACAAGCTTAGCTCAGCCACGCGATTTAAAATTGATAAAAGACGGAATGGAATTTTACGCCATCGTTGAAACTACTTTTGGATTGACAAGAATTGAATTTGGCTCTGACTTATTGATTGATGGAAATGAAATAATAACATCTATTGGAAACTTTAATAGCTCGATAACCGACCCGTTTGGTTTAAGCTTAGTTCGCGATGGTGCGAACTGGACAGCTTTCACGATTGGCCAAACTTCAGGAGAAATCCATAAAGTGAACTTTCAGGACGTATGCTCTGAGGGAGGCATTAGCTTTAATACACTGATAACTGAAAGTCCTACGCAAATTTTTTTCAAACAAGCAGGCATCTACCAAATTGATTTAATTGCTTATAATTTAATTGGAGGCTTCGCAACAAAAGAACAATTAATCACAGTAACTAGCTTGAATGCTCCTGCTCTCAGTTTTTTAAATAATAATTCATGCCTCGGTCAACTAAATGAATTTCAAGTGTTTGATTCTAATGGCGCGACCTTAAGCAATTCCACCTGGGATTTTGGAAATGGAAATACCGCTACCGGAAATACTTCTTCTTTCCAGTTTCCAACCGTGGGGAGTTGGCCAGTTATTGTCAGATCAACGGCCAGCACCGGATGCGCTAATTTGTATTCGGGACTTATAAATATTTACAACCCTCCTGTGGCTAGTTTCTCCTTGCCTTTAGCAAGCACACTATGTACGAATCAGATTCTCGCTTTTACGAATACTTCTAATTTTGATTTAGAATCCAACCCAAACTGGAGTTGGTCTATAAACGGTGTGACGGCTTCATCGTCTAAGGATTTAAATACAACTTTCAACTCAACGGTAACGCAAAGTATTCAGCTGATAGCCTCCATTTCAGGGTGTTCTTCTCAGGCAACATCTCCATTTGCTGTTCAACAACAAGGCCCCCTCGTAGATTTCGTCTTACCACCCTATGGCTGTCAAAGTACCTTGCTGCCTTTAATAAATACCACTTCAGGGGCTGTTACTTCATATTCGTGGGTTTTTGGCGATGGCAATAATTCTTCCCTGCAAAATCCGTCCAATACTTTTTTAGGTTCTGGGGCTTTTTCAGTTTCGCTACAGGCTACCAACGCTGCCGGTTGTCAAAATTCTGCTACAAAAGCCATCACCATTTACTCTAAACCCCAACCGAATTTCTCCATTGGTCTACCGCCCTTTTCTTGTTCAGGTTCACCTTCACAATTTACCGACTTAACCCCGCTACCCACCGATAGCAACATCGCTTCTTGGACGTGGGGCTTTGGCGATGCGGCTAACGGTTTAGCAATTCTAAAAAACCCAGCCTACACTTATTCCGCCTCGGGAAGCTATAATGTATCATTAGCAGTAGCGACCAATTTCGGTTGCACCAACTCCATTCAAAAGTCGGTGACGGTTGCTCAGTCACCAGTTGCAGGTTACTCTAATTTGCCGGCTTGCGCCAATCAGCTTACCCAGTTTACTGATACATCTACGGGTAGCATCAAATCGAGGTTGTGGCAACTGGGCATTAATACATTTACAATTCCAAACCCGCAATTTAGTTTTTCTTCCTCCGGTTCGTTCCCCGTCACGCTCACAATAACGGGCAACAACAATTGCGTTAGCCAAATCAGTAAAAACATAAATGTGCCCATTCCTCCTTCGCTGGATTTTTCGGTGGAAGTTCCCTGTACCAATTCCTCAACGCTGTTTCGGGAAATCACCAATTCAGCGGACCCATCTATTTCGCAATCATGGGCATTTGGCACCGTAGCAAGTGGGTCAGGTAGTCCTGCGCAGAATATATTTGCAAGCCCGGGAAACTTCGCTGTTCGCCTAAGCTCTACCCGGCAATCGGGATGCGTTTATTCGATTTCCAAATCTGTAGCTATTGTAAACTCACCGGTTGCCGACTTTTTCCCGTCCACGGATGCAGGGGCTGCACCACTTGGTGTTTTGTTCGCTAATCAGTCCACTTTTGCCAGTTCTTATCTTTGGAAATTTAGGGATAGCAACAATTTAACTTCATCTCTCGCTAATCCGTTTTTTGTGTTTACTGATTTGGGGGATTATGATATCGAGTTGACAGCCTCTAATTCTGTGGGGTGTTCGAGCAAAGCCAACAAGATCATTAGCGTGGTAATCCCACGCATCGATGCTGTGATGACGGATTTCTTTTTTGTGAAAGATCCTACAACGAATTCACTCCAACCCGTTATTAAAGTGCTCAATAAAAGTAATGTTTCTATTGTTGATCCCTCCATTTTGATAGACGTAGCTGGTAGTTCGGTAGTTCAAAAGAAGATCATTGGCATTGTAAGACCCAACCAAGAGTTGACCCAGACGTTAGACTTTCAAATTGTGCCCCGCACTAATTATTATGTTTGTGCTGAAGTTCAAGTGGCTGGCGACACCGATCTTTTTCTAAATCGAAAATGTCTTTCCCTTTCTAATGATGAAATTCTTTTCACTCCCTTTCCCAATCCCGCACAAGCAGAGCTAAATCTGGATTGGATCAGTGTGAATGGAGATCCGGTAGATTTTCAAATTGTTACACGGGCCGGCTCAGTCTGCTTGCAGCAAACCGTGGGCAACGTGGTAAAGGGAATCAACCGATTGGTTGTCAATACCTCCGCCTTACCTGCCGGAATCTATTACATTCGCTATCGCGACAGTAAATTATCCAAGACATTTAGCTTTGTGGTATCGGGCAATTGATTTTTTAATTGCTGCCCGTATTCTTACTTTTCTTATTAACTTTAATCTTTGTATCACGAAACTTAATTTTTACGAACAGATTTTTAAACAACCTTACAGGAAATGAAAGTCAAGTTAGACGCAACAGATCGGAAGATTGTCGAAATTCTTCAGGCCAACTCTAATATCACCAACGCGCAATTGGCCATTGAGATAGGACTGTCTCCTGCTCCCACGTTGGAGAGAGTAAAGAAACTGGAGAACTCTGGTGTCATTAAAAGCTACCACGCCTTAGTGGATATGGCCAGCGTAGGGCTAGGGGTGGCAACATTTGTAACCGTTTCATTGAAGGGACACAACAAGGAAAATATCAATAAATTTATCAAAGAAATAAACCACATCCCAGATGTCATCGAGTGCCACCATGTCACGGGGCAATCTGACTTTATATTGAAGATAGTGGCGTCTGATATACCATCTTATCAAAATCTAATGTTGGAAAAACTTTCTAATATCGAAGTGGTTGATAATATGCAGTCAACGGTGATCTTATCTACTTTTAAAGACAGTAAATCAGTGCCTTTGCCATGAATGTGGAATCTGCCGAAAAAACGTTGATATTGGACGATCAGCAGATCGCTCAAAAAATCAAGCGCATGGCGTTCGAGATTTATGAAAATAATTTCAGCGAGAAGGTAATCGTATTTGCAGGAATTGACGGGCAAGGGTATTCATTCGCAAAAATTTTAGGCAGAGAGTTGTCGAAGATATCGTCCATAGAGGTAGTGATTGCAAAAGTCGCTTTGGATAAAACGGCTCAACAACAGGGCGAAATTAAGGTGGATGCTGATTTCAAGAACTTGAAAAAGAAATGTATTTTGATGGTAGATGATGTGCTCAACACCGGGCGTACATTAGCGTTTGGGATGAAACCCTTTTTTGAGATCGGGGTAAAGAAAATTGAAGTGGCTGTGTTGGTCAATCGAAGCCATACGTTGTTCCCGATCACCCCAACTTATACCGGCTATGAATTATCAACTACCTTAAAAGACCATGTGGAAGTTATTCTCGGCAAGAAATCGTCCGTCTATCTCCACTAATTTGCAAAAATTTTAACTCTAAAATCTAAAATTTTCATTCGGTGTCGATCCACAAAAAACAAGAACTTAAGAGAGTCACCACCCATCAGCTTCAAGAAATGAAGAAGCGCGGTGAAAAGATTGCGATGCTGACTGCCTACGACTACAGTATGGCCAAGATCATTGATGCTGCGGGCGTTGATATTATTTTGGTGGGCGATTCTGCCTCGAATGTCATGGCCGGCAACGAAACCACGTTGCCAATTACATTGGATCAAATGATCTACCACGCCTCTTCGGTGGTGAAGGCGGTAAAGCGATCGCTGGTAGTAGTAGATATTCCGTTTGGGTACTATCAGGGAAGTTCGGGCGAGGCCTTGCGTTCGTCTATCCGCATCATGAAAGAATCAGGCGGGCATGCCGTAAAAATTGAGGGCGGCAGTGAAGTAAAAGATTCTGTTCTTCGAATCTTAAGTGCAGGCGTTCCCGTAATGGGTCATTTGGGCCTGACGCCCCAATCCATATATAAGTTTGGCACCTACAGCGTGCGTGCACGAGAGGAAGCAGAAGCGAATAAATTGGTGGAAGATGCTTTGTTGTTGCAGGAATGTGGGTGTTTTGGAATTGTGCTGGAGAAAATTCCGGCAGAGTTGGCCAAGATAGTTTCTTCAAAGTTGGAGATTCCTGTGATAGGTATTGGCGCTGGCCCAGACGTGGATGGGCAAGTGCTGGTGATGCAGGACATGTTGGGTATCACCAATGAGTTTAAGCCACGCTTTTTACGCAGGTATGCCGATCTGCATGCAGTGATTACCGGAGCTGTGAACAAGTATGTGGAAGATGTAAAGTCAAGAGAATTTCCCAATCAACAGGAGAAGTATTAGAAGTATTAATCGCAGACACTGGCCGTTTGATCGTCTGCTTCTTGGCCAAACCAGATTACGCCATATTCCCCATCCATTCCGATGCCAACGGCTTGCCATTTAACTTCTTTCCAAATCCCTGTGTTGATCATCACAGCATGATGTCCCGGGCTGGATTTCCACCCACCCAATGCCTCCGCAGCATTTGCGCCCGCAGAACTCCAATAGGCGATCTCATAGCCTCTGCCTTGATATCCAGCAATTTCTTTGGGCTTATTCCACATACAGGCCGCTTGCTTATGATCGCTGGTATAGCAGCAAGGCGACCAGTCCCCTTTTTTCGACCAGCTGTGAAAATTGCAACGGTCACTTTGCTTATAGCTAGTGGTTAAGTCTCGAGCGTGCGCTTGAGCCACTTTGGTCAACTTTGACGAAATGGAAATTGCTGGAAGGTTTTTGCTTTTTCGGTAGTCAATCAGAAGCTTGTATAATTTATATTCCTCCGCATTTAAACAAACTGGGATATCGGCCTTGGAGATTTCTTTTGGCGAGATAGCCAACAAACTCAGAAATGCGAAAACAAGTGCTTTCATAAATTGGAAGGTTTAACTTTTTGGCCTTTAAACGACATAATGGTTAAAAATATCACTATTTGTGTCCATTATTTTCTAATTTTCGAGTCCAAAAACGGAAAATAGCGAGAAATCAGAACTCGTCAACTAAAAGCATAAAACAATAAAACACATGAGCGACCAAAAAATCACCATCAGCAACGGAAAATTAACAGTACCCGAAAACCCAACCATTCCTTTTATTGAAGGAGACGGAACAGGCGTAGATATTTGGCCTGTGGCTAAACACGTTTTTGATTCGGCAGTCGAAAAGGCCTATAGCGGCAAGCGCAAGATCAACTGGAAAGAAGTTTTGGCAGGCGAAAAGGCTTTCAATAAAACAGGCAGTTGGATGCCCGAAGAAACGTTGACAGCTTTCAAAGAATATTTGGTCGGCATCAAGGGACCACTTACCACACCTGTGGGTGGAGGTATTCGCTCACTCAATGTGGCACTTCGCCAAGATTTGGATTTGTATGCGTGCGTGCGCCCGGTACGTTGGTTCAAAGGAGTGCCTTCTCCAGTAAAAGAGCCACAAAAAACAGACATGACGATCTTCCGCGAAAACACGGAAGATATTTATGCGGGGATTGAATTTCAGGAAGGCTCTGAAGACAATAAGAAGTTCATGAACTTTTTTAAAGAGTCGTTCCCAAAGCAATACAAGAAAATCCGTTTTCCTGAAACTTCAGGAATTGGAATAAAGCCTGTATCTAAAGAAGGAACGGAACGGTTGGTACGAGCTGCCATTAAGTTTGCCATCGATCAAAAGAAGCCGAGCGTTACGTTGGTGCACAAAGGCAATATCATGAAATTCACCGAAGGTGGCTTCCGCGATTGGGGATATGCCTTAGCAAAGAATGAATTTGGGGCGGTAGAAATTGATGGTGGCCCTTGGATGGAAATAAATAACAACGGTCATAAAATTGTCATCAAAGATTCGATCGCTGATGCTTTCCTTCAGCAGATACTGTTACGCCCCGATGAATACTCAGTAGTTGCCACATTAAATTTGAATGGCGATTACATTTCCGATGCACTGGCAGCGATCGTAGGTGGAATCGGTATTGCACCCGGAGGAAATGTAAACTACATCACTGGCTTTGCGATTTTCGAGGCTACCCATGGCACTGCACCGAAGTATGCCGGCCAAGACAAAGTAAACCCTGGCTCGGTCATCCTTTCGGGTGTAATGATGCTGGAATACATGGGCTGGCAAGAAGCAGCTGATCTAATCATCAAAGGATTGGAGGGAGCCATTTCTTTTAAACGCGTTACCTATGATTTCCATCGGCAGATGGAAGGAGCAACTCTTCTAAAATGCTCAGAGTTTGGGCAGGAGGTAGTGAAGAATATGTAGTCAAAAAAATTGATTAGTTGAAAGCCAGCATTTAACAAGTGAGGGCTTTTTTTATTATTTTTAATAGCAACACTAATAAAAAAAACAGTATCTCTATTGTTTAATATTGCTGGGCTCTTTATCAAGACTAAATTCACTAGCAGTAAAAGAGGCCGTTTAATGTTTTCCGCAGATTACCATTATTAAATGAACAGAATACATTAACATACCCCTTTTGGAGTATATATTCTTAAAAAGAAAGGTTGACTTTTGAAAAATACGGGGAAAACCACGTATGACGGCAAAGCTCAAAGTACTAAGCTTGTGGCGAATAGATTAAATCACAAAAAAAAACCCAAAATGAAAACCGCCTTTCAAAAAAATTCTTGCCATCATTTGTTGATGATGGTAAGGCCGCGCAGCAATCGAATATCCATAGTATCGTCACCCATTTTAGTTGATTTTAGTCAACGTTAAAAAATAAATTATCCATTATTTTTAAATAAAACTATGTATCCAAAAAACAACCTGTGTAAAAAACTGAAGAGGGGGCTACTCTGCATGCTGCTGTTGGCAGTATTGATTCCCGCTGCTAGTGCACAATTCGTGGTAGGGTTGCAGACAGGTGTAAACTTAAACCAGTTTACTATGCCCGGCACTACTATTGGATTGAACGCGGGGGCGTATGGATCGTACAAATTTGCTTCTTTTGCGAAGGCTCGCTTGGAAATACTTTATTCTCAAGAGGGTGGCGGAAGGCAAAACTATTCGATTCCATTGACTGACCCGCGTTTGGCTGGTGTTGCAGGCAATATTGCCCAACTTAACTACATTAATCCGTTTGTGTACATGCACAACCTTCAAGTTCCCGTGATGGTAGAGTTGACGTTGCCCGAGTTTAGTGATGAAGCGGTGATGCCAAAACTGATTTTGGGAGGTAGCTACGGTTATATGTTTAGCGCCAACGAGCTGCATACCGCTCAGTATATTTTTAACGACAATACGTTTGCTAATATTCCGTATTTGAGAGAAGATGTAGGATCAAGCTATGTGGCCAGCCAATTTAGTTTAATTGCTGGATTTGGGCTTGAGTTCAATACAGACAAGCGGAGCTTTTCCTTTGATGTTCGTTATCGGCAGGGATTGACCCAACTGAATAATGTAAATGAAACACTTTCCTATAAAGATGGTCGGTTATTCTCCTCTACGTTAAGTTTCAATTTATCGATGTCACTATTTAAAATCTAAATTTCAATACCCATGAAAAAAATATTTCAATTTTTATTTCTTCTTGCCATAGGCGGCCTGATTGCCATTGCCTGTAGCGACAACTTTAGTGAGAAAGACTTTTTAGCTCAGCAAAAGAAGCTCCAGGAGGGAGACTCGATTCCGTTGACGATTCAAATTTACAATGGCACTATTACCGCAGGTTCAGGCAGTGGTAGTAGGGTAGAAAAAACGAGCGGACTGACAGGCATCAATGTCACTATTACCACGAATGGTAAAAAGAAAACAGCAGTATCAGATGTCGATGGATTTGCTATTTTTTTTGTAAGATGGCCAAGCTCAATATCTGGAACGCTAGCCGGAACCGGATTCGCGACCATGAACTTTACTCTTTCGGTTGATGATTTTTCTGGCAGCATTGGCGCTGCTAAATCATTGACAAATGCCTCGATTGCGTTGCCGGTATTTGAAAATACTGGTGCTCGTGCAGCCCGAGTTTCCGGTACTGTTACTGCAGAACTTAATCTTCTTAATAATACCAGAGAGAATGCACCCAACGGAGTAACCGTTTCTTTCTCGCCCGATTTTGATGGATTTAGTTTCATCGATCAGAACGAAGTTGGCGTTGCTATTGACAAACTGGCTTTTGAAGGGGTATTTATTGCCACTGTGACCAACGGTGCGTATACAATTGATTTACCAACTACAGTAGATGGCTTTGACTACACCTACACCGTGAGTGATTTTACGGCTGATCAGACAATTGCTATTGATCGTTTTGAAGGCGATGCAGTTGGCTCAGTAAGAGCCTCGGCTACGATACCCACGGTTTTCTCCATCTCAACTCTTTCAGGGCTAACAGTCAGCAACTTTACGACTGTACCTAGTGTTAATTCATTGCAAATTGACATCGATGCACCTCCAGCGTCTTTTACAACTGCCGCTACAGCCTCCGCTCCTATTTTGGCCCCCGCTCAGGTGGCTTCCAATTTTACCATTCTGGCGGCCGGTTCTGGCTATCCACTTAATTCCAATACCATCGCTGTCACAGTAACCCCGTTAGGGGGCGTACCCACAACAAATGCTGTCTTATATGCAATGTCAAATGCAAGTGGGCAAATAACCGGTATACTGGGAAATGGACTTGATCCAGATTTTGGCGGCCCATTGGCTGCTTCTAACTATGGCGCGGGTTACAGAGGAAGAGCAACTCTTGCAGTAGGAGGTGGCTCTGGTGCGATTGTTATCGCCAATTACTCAAGCACGTTGGAAACAATTTCACTTTCAGGTGGAGCCGGTTATCCGGTGGCTCCGGAAATTGTAGTGAGAGGTTTTGATGTAAATAACAACAGTGTGGAAGCATCAACTGGAACATCGATTAATAATGGATCAGTGGTTAGTTATTCTGTTTTAGGTCAGCCCTTTTCAAGCATTACCTCGTTGACGTTCCGCTCCGTTCCTCGCGTGACTGCTGTTTGGGCAGTGGGCGAATTTGCCACAAATGTATTAGGGCAGATTTCTATTACTTCTTTTGATGATGGTCTTAGTGTAAACGGTTCAGGTTATAATCCATCTGTCTCACCTGTTGTTACTGTTCGGTCGATTCGTCCGGGTGGTATAGGAGCTAATGTGTTTGCGGAAATGGCTGGTGGGTCAGTTAATCCGTTGGTAGTTATCGATCGCGGAGCTGGCTATAGCAATACCCCCGCCAATTTTCCTATTACGTCAGTTCGTTTTACGGTGCTTACGGGAGGAGCAGGCAGTGATTCTTCGCTCAAGCCGGGCGTAACCAGAAACGTAAATTTCTATGCGGGTACTGGTACAAGAACACGCGGTGTTAATTAAAAAAGTTGACTAATTTTAAAAAAAGGCCGCCAGTAATGGTGGCCTTTTTTGTAACTCTTAAACGATTGGTTTTCCTTTTTTTTCAATCTCTTTTGCACAGTGGTCATTTTCTTCTTGCGCATTAAAAGGATGCAATTCAAGCTGCGGATACTTAGAAACAATAGATACGATTGGCACAATATCAATACTTCCGCAACCCGTGAAGAGGTTGTCCCATACGGCAAGGTTAATATCGCTGTTTTCGCTGGGCTTACTATAGGCATACGAACCAAACAAGACCACCTTGGTGGGTGCATAGCCTTTACCTAATAACCCCGTGCTTCAGCACGAGGTTATTTCAGCTGCTAGGCTCATGGGCTTTAGCCCTGTGGTGGCGTTACAAAAGTGTCGTACACTCGCTCAGTTCCCTGCTCGCCATTTAGCTTTTTGGCATCTCTAAAAATCTTTGTTCTCTTCACCTCAACCCTTTCCCTTCTAAAGGAGAAGGATGACCAGAGTTTTTAGAGATGCCCTTATTATAATTTAATCAAGCAAAACACCGAATAATTGATCATATCCTGATAATTCGCTCGAACACCTTCGCTGGCCAATGTTTTACCTTGGTTGTCTTCAATTTGCTTTACGCGAAGCAGTTTCATCAAAATAATGTCGGTGATGGAACTCACGCGCATCTCGCGCCAAGCCTCACCATAGTCGTGGTTTTTGTTTTGAAGCAAGTGAAACGTTTCTTCGGCAGCTTGGTCATAAAGTGGCTCTAGTTCTTTCCAACTAACATCCAATTTTTCTGATTCAGCCAACACCAATTGAGTCATGGCAATAATGCAATAGTTGATGATGCCGATAAATTCATCTTTGATAGGATCATCCACTTTCTGTACACCTTTTTCTTGGATGCTGCGGATGCGCTGCGCTTTGATATAAATTTGATCGGTGATGGATGGTAGCCGAAGCACACGCCAAGCAGTGCCATAGTCGAGTGTCTTCTTGGCAAACAGGGCTTTGCAGGTGGCGATTACCTCTTTATATTCGTGCAATGTTTTTTCGTTCATGGTAGGGCGAAGGTAAGAATTATACAGGAGAAGTCAGTCCCGATAGTACTCGGAATAGAAGTTAGCAGACAGTAGCAGACGCGATTCCTAGTAGTAAGACTTCCCCCTCTCATACGAAGTAGAGAGGGGGTGGCCTCGCGAAGCGAGGTCGGGGGTGAGTCAGGAAGTAGGTCGATAATATAGTTTATGTCATTTGCACCACCAGAACTCTTTCAAACCAATAAAACCCTTAACTGCGCTGGCAAGTTGATCAATCTTTGTACGCCTAAAGTCATGGGTATCTTAAACGTTACCCCCGATAGCTTTTACGATGGCGGACGATTAGCAAATTCAGATTCTGTTTTGAAGCAGGCAGAAAAGATGTTGACCGATGGCGCGACCTTTATTGATGTGGGCGGTTATTCCACGCGGCCGGGCGCAAGCGATGTTTCTGATGAAGAAGAATTAAGAAGAGTTTTGCCCGCCATTCAATCCATCGTCAAGCACTTTCCAGATGCAATAATTTCAATTGATACTTTTCGATCAAATGTTGCAAAGCAAGCCGTCAGCGTAGGGGCTTGCATGGTTAATGATATTTCAGGCGGCCAACTAGACCCGTTGATGTTTGAAACCGTAGCCTCTTTAAATGTTCCGTACATTCTTATGCATTCTCGCGGCACACCGCAAACCATGATACAGTTGAATGAATACGAAAATCTTATCAAAGACATTGCCGATTATTTTCATCAAAAGATTTTTACCCTCTTGCAGTTAGGAGTTAAAGATATCATCATCGATCCCGGTTTTGGTTTTGCCAAAAACATTGAGCAAAATTTTCAATTGCTAAAAAACCTAGATCATTTTCAAATTCTTGGCAAACCTATTCTCGCGGGCCTTTCTAGAAAATCAATGATTTGGAAAACATTGAAGACCAATCCAGAAGATGCCCTGAACGGCACTACCTCACTCAACACCATTGCCTTATTAAAAGGTGCAAGTATTTTACGCGTTCATGATGTGAAAGAAGCGGTGGAGGTAGCCAAATTGATGGAACTGGTAAATGATAATTAATTGGTAGCAGTTCACCGAGTCGTATGTCCCCCCTCTCTTACGAAGTAAAGAGAGGTGGACAGGCGTCTCGCGTGGTCGGGGGTGAGTTTATGGGACGGCAAAAATTTGTCGCTTACCGCTTACCACTTACTGCTTACTGTTTACTGTTTACCGCTTACCGTTTTACCACATGCAGTTCACCGACCACCTCTCACTAATTGCCCGCCTTTTGCTAACTTTACACCAATGATTCTCCTTTTCAAAATCGGCTTTCTAGAAATCAGTTGGGTTGACTTTATTGATGTCGCGCTCGTGGCAATTTTGTTGTATCAAGTTTACAAGCTGATTCGTGGCAGTATTGCCGTTAATATTTTCTTAGGCATTCTTTCTCTTTATTTGGTGTATCTCGTGGTGCGGGCTGCGGAAATGGAATTGCTGGCGACCATTCTAGGACAATTTATGGGCGTAGGTGTGCTGGCCATGATTATTTTGTTTCAGCCGGAGATCAGGAAATTTTTGTTGTTAATTGGCAGAAGTACAGAAATTAACCGCGGAAGTATTTTGAAAACCATTGCCAATTGGCGAAGTGAATATCACGATGACTTTGATGTCCACCAACTAATCGAAGCAGTTAAAACATTAAAAGCAACTCGCACAGGCGCCCTGATCGTTTTCTCCCGCGATATGGAGTTAAAATTCTATGCAGAAACGGGTGATCCGGTGGATGCAGCTGTAAATAAAAGGCTTTTGGTATCCATTTTTAATAAGCACAGCCCTTTGCACGATGGTGCGGCAATCATTTATCAGGGACGCATAAAAGCTGCCCGCTGTGTTTTACCAGTAAGCGAGAATGATCACTTGCCATCTCAGTTCGGTTTGCGCCACCGCTCAGCAATTGGTATGAGTGAAGCAACGGACACGTTGGTAATGGCTGTTTCCGAAGAAACCGGGCGATTGATTTTAGCTCGAAACGGAAAGTTTATTCGCGGCTTGAAGCTCAGACAAGTAGAACAAAAAATTCTCGAATACTTGCACAGTACCGAACCTAAAAATTGGGAAGAGGTAAAGGTAGAACCTGAGCCTACGGAGTCACAGGAAATAAAAGCTTAACACAATTTGATTTTAACATTTATGATTTGTGGGGCACGCAAAGTTCGAGCATTTATCCCCCGTAGATTTAGCGTAGGAAGTTTGCTTATTTTGCTATTGACCGCCTCTTCCATATTTTCCCAGTCCTTGGAAACCGTCATCCAAAAAGGTCACGAGCTCGCAGTACTCACCGTCATGGTCAGCCCCGATAGTAATTATGTAGCTTCGGGCAGCCGCGATAAATCCGCAAAACTTTGGGAGATCACCACCGGCCGCGAGGTGCGGAGTTTTTTAGGCCATACCGCTTCGGTGATAAGTTTGGATTTTAGTAAGGATGGAAAATATCTCATTACGGGCGATGGAGATAAGGCCGCCAAAATTTGGGAAGTAGCCACTGGCAAAGAGATATTTTCCATCGCACCTGATGAACAGCGTGTGACGGATGTGGCATTCGATCCGAAAGGAAAATTTTTTGTCACCGTTGGCTTTGGTCGTAAGGCACGTGTGTGGGACTTAGCTACCAAGAAAAAAGTAACAGAGATGGATGCTGATGGCTACGCAGGTTCAGGCGGACTCATCAACCTGGCCGTCAGTTCCAATGGCGAGTGGTTGGCTGTTGGCGAAGATGGCTACACCGCCAATGTCTATCGCACCAAAGACTGGAAGAAGGTACACACCTTTAATTTTTCATCGTTACATTCTTCTTGTGGCGGTTGTTTTACCGATGTTAGTTTCACTCCTGATAGTAGGTATTTGATTAAGGCTTCTAACAATGATGCAGTGGCCAAGTATGATCTATCTAACGGTAAATTGGTTACCACCTATTTAAAAAAATCAGATGGTTTTAAATCAATCGCGTTGAGCCGCGATGGAAAGCAGTTGGTACTGTGTGCGGAAAAATACTTTACCATTTACAATGCCGACAAAGGAGATTCTTTAAAGACCATTGCTTCCAATATCGAAGCCGAGCTAAATAACATAACGTTCACGGCCGATGGCAAACGCGTATTGATCGCATGTGATAATAATACGGTGTTGATCTATGATGTTGCTAAAGGAAAAAAAGTGGGGGAGCTAGCCGGTTTTCTAAACCAGCGCGACAAAGGTGGGCTCAACTATGATCCTAATTCCTATTGGGATTCATACATCGCTAAATATATTCGATTCAAAAACAATCTGCTAATTAGTCGCGACAACAAAACATTGCTGAAAGGAAAATTTGGCGAGAAGATAAAACGATGGGACATCGCCACGGGTAAGACCGAAATGGAATACCTCGGCCACACGAGAGCCGCGTTGTGTTACAATTATAGTCGTGATGGAAAAACGTTGATCAGCGGGGGAGGAGATGGGGCCATAATCATTTGGAATGCATCGACCGGAGATACCATTCGCACCATCAAGGCATATCGTGAGCCTGTGTTTGATATGAGCTTCAGCAATGATGAAACCAAAATTGTAAGCACGAGTTGGGAAGGTGTCATGAAAATTCATGAGGTGGCAACGGGCAAGCGGTTGGAGTTGTTTAATCTGGAAAAAGGCGCTGCCTACTTATCAATTTTTAGTCGAAATGATTTGTACATCATCACCGCAAACTTACCTAAGGGTGGTTTACAGATGCGCGAAATCGACAGCAAAGAAATTATTCGTGAATTTGTTGGCCACAGTGAAGTGGTGTCCGCTATTCAATTAACTAAAGACGGAAAAAAATTATTGAGCGCCAGTTGGGATGGCTCCATCCGGCTGTGGGATATTGCCACGGGATTGATGGATCGAAAACTCATCGGTCATCAAGGCGGTGTTTATGCAGCCATTTTTAACAACGCTGAAAAAAATATTTTTAGCGGAGGGGCAGATCGTGTTATTCACATGTGGGATATTTCTACAGGAAAAGTAGTTAAGACCTTTTCCGGTCATCAAGGTGAAGTGACCAGTCTACAACTCACGTCAGATGAAAAGATGCTCATCAGTCACAGTTTGGACGGCTCCACCAAATTTTGGGATTTGAATTCGGGCAAGGAATTTTTTGAACACATCCATTTCGGTGAGAAGGATTGGATGGTGAAAAGCCCTGAAGGTTACTTTAACGGAACACAAGACGCAAGAAAGTTCATTCATTTTGTAGACGGAGTCAAAACGTACTCGGTAGATCAGTTCTTCAATGAATTTTACCGACCTGATTTGTTGCCTAAGATTTTTCAGAATAGGGGAGGTGATGATGGCTATAAAGGCATTCAAGGCAAGCTGCAAAAATCACCACCACCCACCGTTAAACTGGCGGCCGTACTCTCTACCGAATTGGGGAAAGCAGATGTGTACGTCAAGATTCAAGACAACGGAGCCGGTGTTGATCAATTTAAGTTGTTCCATAACGGAAAATCCGTCTCAGTCGATCGTTCGTTGTTGAAGTTGCCAAACGGCAAAGACCAATCGACTACCTATCGGCAGACGATTCCGTTAGTCGGTGGCACAAACACGTTCTCGGCCGTTGCCACCAATAAAGATAAAATTGAATCGGACCCCAATCCTGTTGACTTGTTTTCAGAAACGACTGGGAAAACCAGTAAGTGCTTTTTGTTGGCGGTGGGTATTAATCAATATAAAAATCCGCGACTGACTTTAAACTATGCTAAGCCCGATGCCGAATCGTTCGAAAAGATGATTGGTGAAAAAGGTAATGCGCTATACAAAAATCTTGAAGTCCATACGCTATATGATGGCGAAGCCACGCGCAATGCTATTTTAAGTAAACTCGATGAGCTCGCGGCCAAGGTTAGCCAAGAAGATGTTTTTATTTTTTATTACGCGGGTCATGGTAGCATGGTAGACGACCGATTCTTTTTTATTCCATCTGAAAGTTTGCGTTTGTACGATTTAAGTTCATTGCAACGCGAGGCCATTGAGGGAAGCGTCATCCAAGAAAAATTTAAAAATATTCATGCACTAAAACAATTGATTGTGATGGATGCCTGTCAATCGGGTGGTTCAGTAGAGCTATTAGCAACACGCGGAGCTGCGGAAGAAAAAGCCATCGCACAACTTTCGCGCAGTGCCGGCATTCACGTGATGGCCTCGGCTGGCAGTGACCAATTTGCTACCGAGTTTGCCGAGTTGGGCCATGGCCTTTTTACTTACTTACTGATCAAAGCACTAAAGGGCGATGCGGATGGTTCGCCCAAAGACGGTAAAGTTACCATCTATGAATTGAAATCCTACCTCGATGATCAAGTGCCCGAGATGACTAGAAAATTAAAAGGTAAACCGCAGTATCCGTACACTTTTTCACGCGGACAAGATTTTCCGTTGGTAATTGAACAGTAATATAGATGTTGTTTAGTCGACTGCCCCCTCTCATACGAAGTAGAGAGGGGGTGACCTCGCTGGCGAGGTCGGGGGTGAGTAAGAAGCCAAAAAATTAATTTTAGATTACTGACCTTTGATTTGTGATTGTAGATTTTACGGAGTCAACTGTTTCCATTAGTTTCAATAAATCTAAAATCGCTACTCACCAATCGAAAATCATTTAAGAACGCCCAACTCTTTTCCCACCTCCGTAAACGCCTCTATGGCTTTATCCAAATGATGCTGTTCATGCCCGGCAGAAATTTGCACGCGAATCCTAGCTTTGCCTTTCGCCACCACGGGAAAGAAAAAGCCAATCACATAAATCCCTTTCTCTAAAAGTTTCTCGGCAAACTTTTGCGCCAGCGGTGCTTCGTACAACATAATTGGTACAATCGGGTGAACGCCTGGCTTAATGTCAAAGCCTGCCTTGGTCATCTCCTCGCGAAAATATTTTGTGTTCTGTTCTAACTTATCGCGTAGGTCAGTTGTTTCTGAAAGCATGTTGAATACTTCAATCGAAGCACCAACAATAGAAGGCGCGAGCGTGTTCGAAAACAAATACGGGCGAGAGCGCTGACGCAGCATTTCAATAATCTCTTTTCTTCCCGAAGTAAATCCACCCGATGCACCACCCAGTGCTTTTCCTAACGTTCCAGTGATAATGTCCACACGATCCATCACCCCACAATACTCCGGCACACCGCGCCCGGTCTTGCCAATGAATCCGCTCGAGTGGCATTCATCCGTCATCACCAACGCTTCATATTGATCCGCGAGGTCGCAGATTTTATCCAACTGAGCAATCGTGCCATCCATCGAGAAGGCACCATCTGTCACAATCATAATTTGTTTCGCGCCTGCTTTTCTCGCGTCTTCCAGTTGCGTTTTCAAATCCACCATGTCGTTGTGCTTGTAGCGATAGCGCATCGCCTTGCACAAACGCACTCCATCAATGATCGAAGCGTGGTTTAGCTCATCCGAAATGATCGCATCGTTTTCTCCAAGCAGCGGCTCAAACAAACCACCATTAGCATCAAAGGCAGCCGCGTACAAAATCGTATCCTCGGTTCCCAAAAACCCCGAAATCTTTTTTTCCAATTCTTTGTGAATGTCCTGCGTGCCACAGATAAACCGTACGGACGACATGCCGAAGCCATGCGTATCAATCGCGTGCTTGGCCGCAGCAATCACCCGCGGGTGCGATGACAGTCCCAAATAATTGTTCGAGCAAAAGTTGATCACTTGCTTTCCATCACTTGTGGCAATGTCGGCCGCTTGCGGAGTAGTAATGATCCTTTCTTTTTTAAACAAGCCCGCCTCGCGGATGGCGTTCAACTCTTTTTCTAAAACTGGCTGCAGCGTTTTGTACATAGCAAAATATTTTCGTCAAAGTTACAAATCGAAATGCGAATTGGAATAGGATTTATTTAAGAGGAAGTACATTGTCCACCGCCTTATCCGCCCCAAGCGAAGTGAGGGTGGAAGTTTTAGCGAAGGAGGGGCGGCCTGGCCAAGCGAAACGCAAGGCCAACAGGCTATCCGCTATACTCCTCATGGCGCGAGGCGCGCCATTGCGGGGTGCCGCTCCTATCCTTGGCCGAAGCCTCTGCTTAGGCTCCCAACTGTTATCAGAGATTGATAAACAATTACAAGAC